>SXGU01089120.1_pt1 | contig 14240 bp, 13 predicted proteins | sample 3174531 | NCBI WGS metagenome assembly SXGU01 (sample SAMN11356863, study PRJNA531348) | freshwater metagenome | isolation source: freshwater sample F1-140 | place: China: Fuxian Lake, Yuxi | collected 2017-12-25
TCGAAATTATCGCCGCCAATTATCCAGAGTGCTTCATCAAACACCACGCCGCCGAATCCATGTCGAGCCGGCCACGGAGCGATGTCGACAATGCGAGTCCAGCTTGAGAGATCTTCAGATCGCCATACCTCAGCTTTGTTCCCAGAGTCTCCTGCCCAACCCCCGATGAGCCAGGCGGATCCCTTAAACTCAATGATTGTTGCCCCATCTCGAGCGCTGAAGTTTCCTGCAAGGGTGATTGCTTCCCAGCTGGACGATAATTGACGAATTGAACTGGCTTCCCGAAATATGCACCCTCCAATTAGGAGCGGCGCCGAGAACAAGCTAAAGAAGATTAAACACTTCAACAAGCACTCACCCAAATGACAGACTTCTATTGGTCAAGTCGACAAATTCCATTTGAACATTCTATGGGAACCTCAATGCCTTCGCAACAGAACTTGAAACGAAGTTAATCTGAAATTTTCCGATAGAACCGGGGGCGCCGCCCCTCTTAAGCGGTTGTTGAAAGCAAAGCTGGTCTGAGTCGTCATCATATATAAACAACATTAATTTTCGTGTAAATTGAATCGGCACTTGCCGACTGACTTTGTATCGTTTAGTTCTGACCGTCGATTTTAAAAAATTAAATCGAATCAAGTCATGGCATAGCGTCCACCGCTATGCCGGTGGGCCTCGGTCGTTCGAGCGGGCGGCGGTGACACATAAGACGAGCTTTCGGGACTTCAGTTTCTTGAAACTCGTCACCTTTCGCCCCCGCGTGTGAATACTTTAGGGCGGAATGCGGATGATCGGGAATTTCGTATGTGGCATGCGGGGCTTGGGCATTGAGCTTTCCTGAAACTTAAAAGCACGTGACTAATTAAAATAAGTTTATGGCTTGGGATGAATGATCTCGACATTTTCGGTTCAGTTTGAACCCTTCTTGCAATCAGAGCGCAATATTTCGTGGTGGTCGTTGTAAATGAGTCCGCAAATACCCGCTTCGCTCTGCAGGTACTCCATCGGTTCGTAGGTATACGTCGTGCGCAGGCGCTTCTCGCCTATTTTGAAGACGGCGTGGATCTGGAGCTTTTCTTCTCCGTCTCGCTCGATCCTGGTGATGGAGTATTTGTCGTTGGATGGATGAAACCAAATGACATGAGCCAGGTTTGATTCGTCGGAGTCGAGAGAAGCTTCATGTGGCTTGAAATACTTGAACGCCTGTTTGGCGATGCACTTGGGACCCATCGAAGGATAGCCGGCGCCGGAGAGCTGGGTTTCGATGGCCTCCTTTGCGACGGCTTCGATGTTGGAGCAATCGACCTTCTGTGCTTGGGATTTCAATGACAAAGTTAGAAGAAGGAGTGAGGTGATGGTGAGCATGGTTCCTCTTATAGGTTGCAAGACTTGACGCAGTCTTGGTTTTTGAGTTCAGGGGGATTCGGGTTCGTACAGCCCACGACGGAATTTCCGGCGTGACGGATGAGGCGACTCTTGTAAGTTCCATTTTGAAATTTAAGTGCGCGTGGTTTTCCAAACTTCGCTTCGCAGGCGGATCTCCAGAGGTCTACGAAAACGCGGGCGGAGTGGTTGTTTCCGCCGCGAGCGCTGTAGCTGAAGCTCTTTTTAGCGTCCCAGATGGACGGGCCAATCTTGATTCCGCTCGCGCGCTTGGCGGTGGACTCCGTGAGGGTGAAATCCCAATCGCGGAAATTGGGTTCGCGTTTGCAATCGTTGACGGAGGCAATCTTTCTCAATCCAAATGGGTCTTCGCCAACACGGTCGACCATGACGACGTGACCGACGCCGTGTCGTCTCGCAACGATGACGTCACCTGGGACGACGGAGCTATTTTCGGTGAACCTTCCCACCTTGAAGCAGTCGCCGCCTTCTCCCCAGCTAATCATGTTGGCCGTAGTAAAGGCGACGAAGTTGGACTGCTTCGGGGTGACCCGTAAACCGCTCGAGTAGATGATGGAGGAGACGAAAGCCGAGCAGTCGTTTGTTCCGTTTGGTGCCGGATCGAGGACGCCGCGCCGGTAAGTCATTCGCGGTGCCCGCTGAGAGTAGTGAGGTTTAGCGGAGGAGCCGCAGCTTCGACCGTTTGATCTCCAGAGTGAACTTAAGCTGCGGGTTTCACGGGCCGCGGAATTCGAGCAGACACCGCCGCTCGGGAGGCGTTCATCGGAAGGACTCGGCTGCATCGTGTACGGAGCTTTACATGATCCTTAAATGGCGGCGAGAGCCATCCTGCCGCCCGAGGCGAGGGCGCAGCCGACCTCCGATTGATTTGAACGCGATGGCGAGGATTGACGCCCGCGAACCGACTCGGCGGCGGAAAGTGTAAGCGGAAAAGCGAGTAGGAAACTGACGATATAAACAAAGTTCATCTTGTGCTCTTTGCGCAGTAAGCGCGCGTGAGGGTTTGAATCTGTGACTTTCGTTTTTGATTTCGGAGGACCGCCCAGTAGCGTGAACCTCCGCGCCAGCCCGCCGTGCGGCCGCTGATTCGCCCATCGCGCGAGATCCAGTAACTGAGAATCGCGATGCCGCAGTTCGCGTTCCTCTCGGGATCTTGGATGCTTCGACGACGATCGCGTTTTGGAAAGCGCGCATCCGCCTTGTGGTCGAAATCGCAGGCACCAGGTACGCGATTCCGGTAACTCAGCTCATCTTGATAAGAGAGTTGAAAGAGTCCTTCGCTCGCGACCGGTTTTTTCGTCACCATGTCGGGGTTCTTGAAATCCCGTTCTGCAAACCACTCGTCGGGTTTGTAGCCGCTCTCAAATCGCATGATGCCTGAGGCGAGTTGCATCCAGAATCCCGCGCGCTGATCTTGATTGAGTTTGCTGTAGCTCGGGCAGAAAGTTCCGACGTCTGATGGAACACTCTTGAGGAGAGACTGACCGTATTTTGATAGCGCGTTGGTGGTTACTTGAGAGAGTTCGTTTGAGTTTCGAGAACGACCCCAGTCGACATCCATCGGTGTTGAAGGACGTACTGCTTCGAGAACTTGGGCGATCTCTTCGGTCTTGCGAACGATCGGATCGGGTCTCGCGCAAGGACCGTCTGTGCAGGGAAGCTTGATGCCCCTGGGGGTGCTTCCCTCGGGACCGAAATAAACGAGAGCTTCTTTTCCGGAAAGCTTTCCTTCTTTGATTCGCACTTTGACCGCGAGATCTCCGCCGGAGGTTCTTTCAAATCCGATGAAGTCGGCGGTCGTTCCGGCTTTGAGTAGTCCCAGGATGTTGCTGGGTTGCCCTTTCCAAAATTTTTTCCGCTCGTCTTTATCGAAGTTCGGGGTCGTACGTGCGTAGTACGATTTTTCGAAACGTATTTCGTTTGCGTTGGCCGAGAGAGCGATGAGCGGCAAAGTCATCGCGAGTAGGGGGACTTTCATCTTGTGCCTCCAGCGAGAGTTTGGGCGGCAGGGCCGCTCGCCCGCTCGCAGTAAGATCGGGTCATTCGGGAGATGCGGTTTTTCGTTTTGGGTTTTCTTAAGACTGCCCAGTAGGCGGCGCCGCCGATCCAACCGCGTGAGGTTTTGCCGGAGATGCGGTCGCCCTTTTCAACGAGGCGGTTGAGGATGCCGATTCCGCAGGTTAGATTTTTTTCGGGATTCTGAATCGTGCGGCGTTCATCTCTCAAGGGAAGTTTCGAGTCGGCATTCCAGTTGAAATCGCAGACGCCCGCGGGAAGAATGCGCTTCCAATTGAGTTCATCGGAGTAGGCGAGCTGCATGAGGCCTTCGCCGATTTTCATGCGCCCCGTGACTTTGTCGGAGGCCCTGCGACCGACAACTTTCTCGCGGGCGGTGGGAACGTAGTTACTTTCGAAGTTCACCATTCCCGAGATGAGTTGGCTCCAAAAACCTATTCGCTGGTCTTCGTCCATCGAATGAAAGGCCGGGCAGTAATCGGCGATATCCTTCGGCGAGGAGTGCAAAAGGTGACGTCCGTATTTCCGAAGAGCGTTCGCCGTGATGCGGTTGAAGTCGTCTGTGCGACGGCTTGATCCCCATTCAACGAGCGAGACTGAGCTTCCCGTTCCGCCGGCGACTTTATCAACGATGGCTTTGGCTTCGCTGATTTTCTCTTCGACCTGGTTGGTGGTCTTGCATTCGGTGCACTCGAGGGGGTCTTTGGATTCCGTAGAGCGAACGATCTTGAGGTGGCGCTCGGGCTTTTCTTTTGAGCCGTAGTAAATCCAGACTTCGCGTCCCGCGAGTTCACCACCCGTGACTCGAACTTTGGCCCCCAAATTTCCTGAGGGGAGAGTCCCGTACTTAAGAATTCGTGCCGTAACACCGGGCCGAAGAACTCCGACGACATTACCGCGATGAGAGGCGCGAAAGTCGAACGTCGAGCGGGCGAAGTATCGCGCTTCGAAGCGAATGATGTCAGCCTCAGCGATGCTGGCCAGGAGCGAGATCCATCCAAGTATTAAAAGTCTGCTGTGTGCGAACATATCTTCTCCGGTGGATCGTTACTTGCCCTGGCGAGCACTTGCGCAATATTGCCGAGTGAGCGCGCGAATTCGGTTGCGTGGATCGCGATTCTGGAGAGACGACCAAACTTGAGCGCCGCCCTTGAATTTGTTGTTCAGTTGGCTCGCGATGAGTCGGTCTCGTTTGACGTGGTAATTCAAGATACCGATGCCGCAGTTGATGTTGTTCAAGGGATTTTGGATGGAAGTGCGCTCATCCACCGAGCTGTATTCTGCGTTCGAATCTTGTTCGTGGTTGAAATCACAGGCTCCGGGGGCGACCCGCTTGTACTTTCTCTCGTGGTAGTAGGAGAGACCTAAGAGACCTTCTTTCGACATCGGCCTTTTTGTCAGCGGATCGACTCTCGAGGAGACCACGGATGTTAATGACTTGTAATTGCTCTCCTCACGGGCGATGCCCGAGACGAGTTGGACCCAGAATCCCTTCTTCTGCTCTTCGTTCAAGCGCTGAAAGGGAGGACAAAAGTCAGCGAGGTCAGCGGGAAGACTCGAGACAAGGTCTTTACCAAATTTATCGATGGCCTCGACCGTGAGCTTTCGAAGCTCGCTAGCCCGTGGCTCGGGGCCGAAACTCACGCGGGAGAGGGCGTTCGGAGCATGCGTTGTTGTTTGCGCGGGGTTTTGGACGGCCTTGTTTGCTAGATCGGCGAGAGTACCGGATTGTTTGGCGAGTTCGTTCGCGCCGGGACAGAGGCCGAGTTCGCACGGAGTTGGGTAGCGGGCTTCAGGTTGCTTAGCTTCTTCCTCTGCTTGAGCCAAACTCACCTTGCGGCTCATGTACCCAAATGGTTTGTTTTCGGCGGCGCCGTAGTAAACGTAAACTTCTTTTCCTTCGAGCGCTCCGCTCAACATCTTAATTCTCGCGGCTAGGTTGCCGGAAGGAAGCTTGCGGTAACTCACGATTTCGGCCGACATACCTTTGGAGATAACGCCGAGAATGTTCGAGGGTTTTCCGTCCCAGTAGTCGCGAGCTGAAGCTTTGTCGAAGTTCATACTCGAGCGCGCATAAACGGATCCATGAAACTCAATGGTGTCGGCTTTCGCGTTTGGCGAAAATGCCGAGAGACCGAGAGCGGCGATCATCGGAAGAACAGATTTTCGTGACGACATTTCGAATCCCTTTGTCTGCGAGAGCCATTGGCCCTCGGTGATCGCCGTCATTACAAGGAGTGGGCCAAATCGGAAGCGTCATTCTTGTGGACGCCTGTGCAGCAAAATTGCGCGCCGATGTTGCGAGGAGAAAATGGCGGCCTCATCAGGTCCGCAATCCAACCGCGATAAAGGGGTCGAAATTTCGATGAAGGAATTGGAACTTCGTCTCGGAAAGCGGAACGTTCTAAATAAAAAACCCTCTTCGTTTTCGGAAGAGGGTTTGTCTACGTTTCGCAGGTGAAGGTTCTACTTCGTAGGTAAACAGACTTGCTTGCGGACTTCAGGGCTGATGGCGAGTGCGGGATCCGGGCGATAGTTGCGAATGCGCTCACGAATTCGGTCGTAAGTTGCACCTTTGTTATTGCCGTCGGTGTTTTTGTTCCAGTAATTCACGGCATCGTTCGCGGACGTTCCGCAGAACTGCCGAAGAATCACGGACGACATGTAACCAGATGAATGCCACCCGTTCCAGCAGTGGAGGTAGAGCGGCTTTTTGTTTCTCGGATCTTTGAGTCGCTCGTGCACCATCTTGAGAATCTTCTTCGTGGCAGCATTGTTGTCGCTGGCCACGTGATTGAGGTAGGTGAGCTTGTTGTGTTTTCCGTCCTTCGTTACGCACTCCACAGAAGGCGGGGCAGACTTAAAGTTTGTAGGGTACAGGTAAATGGCGGTGTCGAATCCCTGTTCGCAGAGATTTTGTAATCCATCTCGCTGAAGGGGGTTTTCGTTTTTTCTCCAATCCCGTTTGTCTTTAGGATAGGTGTTATTCGCGCCGCCGCGGTAGACGAGTCCATCGAGAACGGTTCGAAAGTTGCGAACGCCATACAGGTCGTCGTCGCCTTTGCCATTGTTGTTGACCGCTTTGGTGTAGAGATCCGAAAGCCCGAAGCGCGGCTGAGCTTTTTTAACGACGGCATCGATTGCGCTAATGGCGGAGGAGTTCTGAGTTGGTGAGTGGCAGGTGCCACCGGCGCACTCGCTTCCAGATGTCGCCTCAGTCGGGATCTCCGGTTTCGCCGGGATTGGTGACGGCGAGGCAGCAACTTTCACGCGCCTCTCGTCGATGCCCTTTCTCTGATAGAACCAGACTTCTTTCCCTTTGAGCGCACCTTCCGTGACTTTGACAAAGAAAGCAGAGTTACCTGAGGGCATCATCTTCGTTCGCAAGATCTCGGCTCTAGTGCCCGGCTGAAGTATTCCGAGAACATTGCTCTTACGTCCCGACCAGTAATCGTCGGCGTCTTTTTTCCCGAAGCTGGGCGAAGAACGTGCGTAGAAACGCCCGGCGAGCTCAACGGACTGAGCTCGCGCCAGACTTGCGGCCAAAAAGCTTGTGAGAAAAATGAAAAACATCGAACCGGTGCCCGGCATGAATGCCTCCTTGGCGAGGAGTCATATCAAGCCGAAAGCCAATTCGAGAAAAACCGCGTTCGAAGCTCATTTGTTATTCAGTTGATTCTGGTCGTCGAATTTTTTTACACGTGTGGTGTTGATCGACTTCAGTCGGGGCCTCGCCGTCCATCATCTAGAACTGTTTAGTCTCAAGCTCCGGACAAAAGTCTTCTCGCGGTTTCGCGTCTTAACGAATTCCATATGTAAGCTTGGCCTTTCACATTATTCAATTTTTGCGAAAATGAGGGCTCGATTGAACCTTTTTCGCGGGTAGGTCGTCCTACTCGCGGGCTCATCTTTAGGCGAGCTCGGCCGGGTGGGAGAGACCAGTGAGAATCAAAAAAATTCTGAACTTCGGACTTTTAAGTCTCGTCTCAATCTCGAACATCAACGCGTTCGCGGCTGAGCCAATGAACTTAGATAACCTTTTAAGGAGAGCCGAAGAAAATTCGGAGGCCATTCAAGCGAGCGAGAAAACGATTCAGTCGATTCGCGCCGAAATCTCCGGTCGCGATCTCTTGCTTTCGCCAAAACTCGAGGCCGAAGTCGCGGATGCAAGAGACAATCGAGACAGCGTCGCCGCCAATCAGCGATTCCGTACCCAGCTCCTCGATGTTTCACTCACAAAACTCTTCTCGACAGGAACTCAAGTGAGCGTCTCTGCGGGTCATGACATAACGAGTACGGAGACGACAGGTCGTCGCAACATTGGTTCATGGGAGTTCAAAGTTTCGCAATCACTGTGGCGAGATGCCTTCGGTCGCAATACAAAATTGAGGCACCAGGCTGAAGAAGCGGAGTTGCAGGCGAGAACTCTCACCGCGGTCTACCAGCGTCAGTCGTTCCTAGTCGAACTCGAGAACGCTTATTGGGATCTCCTCTACGCTAAGAAAGAGGAAGATGTTCGACGCTCGAATATCGAGCGGAGCGAGACGGTTGAAAAATGGACTCGCGACCGCGCCCGTCGGTCAATGGCGGAGCCAACGGATCTCCTTCAAGCACAAGCCCTCGTGAGCAGTCGCCAATTAGAACTCATCGGCGTTCGCAATCGCATCGAGAGCCTGCAGAATCGGATTCAGCAGCTCGTACCCAATCAGACTCCACGAACGTGGCAGATAGATCTGAAGGAACTCGAGGCGAGCCGACCCTTTGAGCAGCTCTTGACGGGTTCCGGCTCTGCTGAGCCCGTTCGGTTGGACTCTCTCTCATCGAGATTTCGCGCTCAACAAGCGGATTCCGAAGCGTCGCGAACAGATGATTCCTTGCGGCCCAAGGTCGATGCTTACGTCAGCTACGGTCAAAACGGGGCGGATGAGCGATTCGCCACGTCATGGGATCGCGCGAAGGATCCCCAATTTTCGGCTGCGCGAGTGGGAGTTACGCTCTCGATGGATCTCGATTGGACGTTGAAGGATGATCAACGTCGAGCTGCGCGGCTCAACGCAGAGGCGAGGGAGTTGGAGGCGCGTGCCCAGAGTCGCCTCTCCAATGTTGGTTGGGCGGATCTCAAGCGCGAAATCGATGAGCTCAAGCGCCAAGAGAAAGAGGCGGGTCGCCTCGCTGATCTCCAGGAGAAAAAAGTCGCCGCCGAACGCTCCCGTTATCGTCTCGGCCGTACGACGGTCTTCCAATTGATCACTTTCGAAATCGATGCGGCGAACTCGCAAATAACCCTGGCCCGTATCCGTGCGGATCTTCGCAAACTTGAAGCTCGAGCGCGCATCTTCACGCGCCAAGCAGGTGTGCAATGAACTTAATCGCGATCTCCATTAAACGTCCCGTATTTGCCTGGGTCCTCATGTCGGCGATGATCATCTTCGGGGCAATTTGTTTTAACCGTTTGGGCGTGAGCCAGATGCCCGACATCGACTTTCCGGTCATTAGCGTTTCCGTCACGTACGAAGGCGCCGCACCCGAAGTCGTAGAAGCCGAGCTCATCGACCCGATTGAACAAAACCTTCTCGGAATCGAAGGTATCGAAGAGATGCGCTCGAGCGTGAGCCAGGGCCAAGGCTCAGTCACCTTGAACTTCAATATCAAAAGAAACGTCGATGTCGCTCTTCAAGAGGTTCAAACGGCTTTAAGTTCGGTTCGTTACCCGCTCGGAATTGACCCGCCTGTTGTACGAAAGCGAAATCCCGAGGAACAGCCGATCCTGTTCATCGGTATCTCCACCGAACGCGACCTGAGAGAGTCAATCAATTGGGTCGACACTTATCTGCTCGATCAATTCCGATTCTTGCCCGGCATCGGTGAGGTCTCTCTCGGAAACGCGAGTAAGCGGAACCTAAGAATTTGGCCTGACCCCATCAAACTTCGTAAGGCCGATATGACGGTCGCCGATGTCCTGGCGGCATTGAAGTCGCAGCATTTGGAAGCATCGGCTGGTCAGTTCTCCGACACCAAACAAGAATACCGGGTGCGCTGGCTGGGTGAGGGATCAACGCCTGAGGAAGTCGGCAACATCCGAATCCTCAGACGGGGAAATCAACTGATCCAAGATCGTATCTATCGCATCAAAGATGTCGCCGAAGTTGAGAGCGGTTTGAGCGACATTCGAAGCGTAGCGCGGATTGAAGGAAAGAGCGCCATTTCGATCGCCATTCGGAAACAGCGCGGAGGAAACGAGGTCGAACTCGCGAAAACCGTAAGAGCAAAAATCGAGGAACTGCAGAAGACCATTCCCAAGGATTACAAGCTTCAGGTGAATGCGGACTTCACGCGTTCCACCGAGGCCGTGGTCCATACGACTCAGGAGAAACTGATTGTCGCCGGTGTGGTGACGATCGTGATTTGCTTTCTCTTCTTGGGTAGCCTAAGTGCTGCGCTGAACATCTTGTTCTCGATTCCGACGTCGATCGTCGGAACTTTCATGGTTCTTTACTTCTCCGGTTTTACCCTCAACCTCTTTACGCTGCTCGCATTAACGCTCGCGATCTCCATCGTCGTCGACGATGCGATCATGTTGCTCGAAAACATCGTACGCCACTACCACATGGGTAAGACGGCATCCCAAGCGGCATACGACGGATCAATGGAAATCCTGCCCGCAGCGACCGCCGCGACGCTTGCGGTTGTCGCGGTCTTTCTTCCTGTCATTTTCATGAGCGGCGTGACGGGAAAGTTCTTCTTCCAGTTCGGCGTCACGATGTCCGCTGCGGTTCTCCTCTCGCTTCTCGAAGCGGTGACGATTACTCCGATGCGGTCGGCGGCGTTTCTTTCGATATCGCCGAAGCCGTCGAAGTTTGAGATTTACCTCGAAAATCTTTTCCACCGTATGGGAGATATCTACAGAGTGGGGCTCGCCTTCACCATCCGGTGGTCCAAGACGGTGCTCGCACTCTCGCTCGCCATCTTCGTAGTCTCTCTTCTTCTCGTTCGTGGCTTGCGCTCCGAGTTCGTTCCCCAGCAGGATCAAAACATCATCAGCATGAACGCGCAGCTTCCCCCTTCGGCATCTCTTGAGGCGACGATTGCAAAAGGAATCGAGATCGAGAAGGTCATCGCGGCGAATCCTGAAGTTGAGCGCTACTTCATGAATATCGGTGGCGGTTTCGGCGCGTCGACCGTCAACCAGATTTCAATGCCGATCACGCTCACCCCCCGGGAGAATCGATCCAAGACGCACATCCAAGTCATGGATGATCTGAGGGCCGAACTTAAAAAAATCAAGGGCGTTCGCTTCTCGATGAGAGATGTCTCGGCGCGCGGATTAACGACGGGGCGACTCAATCCCGTTTCTTTCAACTTGCGCGGTCCTGATCTCAACATCCTGCAGGAGAAGGCTGAAGTCATCATGGAGCGCCTCAATCAAGAAGGCCTCACGCAAGATCTCGATACGGATTTCAAACTAGGTCTCTCGGAACTCTTGATTCGTCCTGACCGCGTGAAAATGGCGGAGCGGGGCGTGAGTATCGAAAGCGTAGCTCAAACCCTTAACGCCGCCGTCGCGGGAATTCGTCAGAATCAGTTTACCGAAGGTGGCCGTCGGTACGACATTCGAGTCAAGCTCCGTGACGAGAACGTCCGGTCCCCAGAAGACATCGAGCTCATCGACGTTCGTAATGATTTTGGCCTTCGCGTGCCGATGTCCCAACTCGTTCGCTTCGAAGAAAATAAAACTTACCAGTCGATCACCCGCGTGAATCGTCAAAGGGCCATCGGAGTTTTCGGCAACGTCGCAACCGGCAAAGGTCAGGGGCAAGTCCTCGCCCGAGCAGAGCAGATCGCCCGCGAAGTTCTTCCCGAAGGATATGATTTTTCGCTCGAAGGTTCGTCCGCGGGGTTGACGGAGAGCTTTAAAAGCTTGGGCCTCGCGCTCGTTCTGGGGATCGTCGTCGCGTACATGATTCTCGCTGTGCAATTTAACTCGTTCATCCATCCGGTCTCGATTCTCGCGGCACTCCCTTTCAGTATGACGGGTGCGCTTCTCGTCCTATGGATGTTTAACGTTTCACTCAATTTGTTTAGCTTTATCGGCCTCATCGTCCTGATGGGGATCGCAAAGAAAAACTCGATTCTTCTCGTGGAATTCACCAACCACGTTCGCCACGAGGGCGTGAAGGATGTCACTGAAGCGATCCTGAAGGCGTGCCCGATTCGACTTCGTCCCATTCTTATGACGTCGGTCGCAACGGTCGCCGCCGCGACCCCTTTGATCTTCGGCAACAGCATCGGGCAGGAGACGAGAACGCCGATGGGTCTCACCATCGTGGGTGGAACAATCGTTTCGACGGTCTTCACCTTGTTCGTTGTTCCCTGCCTCTACAAAGTGCTTGCGAGATTCGAATCACACAAAGAGGCCGAGATCACGATCGACCGACCGGAAGTTTTGAACCTTCGGGCCTCACCAGACGTCTAATGTTTAAAAAGGGAGATCAATCATGAGTCCCAAAATGAAACATGCTTTAAACGCGTTTTTGGTCGTGGCGATTGCGGGACCGTTGTCGACGTCATCCGCGCACGCCAAGCGAGATAAATATATCAAGATGGCCGAGGAGCTCCAGTTGACCGCTGCCCAACGCGAGCAACTCGAGAAGATCCGCGGCGAGTATAAGAAAACGCTTCCCGGAAAGCGAGAGGCCATGGAAGCCAAACGCGACGAAATGGAAAAAGCGTTGCGCGGCACGAATCCCGATGCGGAAGTTCGAAAAAAATTCGACGAACTCGAGAAGGCCCAAGCCGATTTTGCCAAATCTCGATTCGAGAAGATTCTCGCAATTCGCGCCATTCTGACACCTGAGCAGCGACAGAAGTTCAAAGCTTTCGACGATAAGGACAAGCCCTGGAAGCGCCACAAAAAGGATTCCGAGGAAGAGAAGTCCGAGTAAAATAGGTGCTGGAGTCACTGAGTTCATGAGTAAGCTGAAGGCTTCGAACATTCTCTTCGATTTCAATCGTGAGCGAGAGCTCACGGCGGCTCCGCCGTCGGCGGAGGAGTTTGGACAGCTTTATTCACTACACCAGGCACTCGTGCGTTCGGTGATCTACCAAATCACGGGTCTTGAGGCGCTCGACGATCTGGTGCAGGAAACTTTCATCCGCATCTGGAAGGGCATGGCTTCGTTTCGCCATGAGGCCAAGATCACCTCATGGATTTACCGTGTGAGCGTAAACCAGGCTTTGGATCACATTCGCAGCGCCAATCGACGCCAGGAATTCGCAGATGCTGACGCTCAAGAAAAGTCAGCCCTTGATGCCGGGCCCGAAAAACTCGTCACGAACCGTGATCTCGTTACGAAGGCGCTCTTAAAACTTTCAGAGGATCACAGAACTGTTATCGTGCTCGCACTCCTCCACGAACTTCCTTTGGCTGAGGTGGCCGACGTTCTCGGTGTTTCGGAGGGGACCGTGAAATCAAGACTGCATTACGCAAAAGCGGACTTAAGAAAATTCCTCGGAGAGTACGGGGTGAAAATATGAATTGGACCGGCGACGACAACCTCAAAAAGTTCCTGCAAGAGAATCAACCCCAAGCACCCGCGGCACCCCGGGACGAGCTCAGCGTTCTCATGAAACGGCTCGGCTACGAAACTCCAAAATCTTCTCGGGTCACGCGCACGCCTTGGTTTGCCTTCGGAGGTATTGGCGCCGTCGCGGCGAGCCTCGCTGTCGTGTGGATGACGGGGCAAGCGCCCGTGACCGAATCGCCTGACCGAAGTGACGAGTGGGCTCTGAGCCTCATGACAACTGAAGACGAGGACGACATTCTTCCGACGACTGACGTGGGCGAAGATTACTTAGGCCTCATCGCCGGCCGGTGAGTCACGCCTGCCTTGAATTGAGACATTTTTAAGTTGCGGAGCCGGGCTCCGGCCTTTAGAACCAAGCCCATGCAAACAACCCCTCAGGACTCTTCAGATCTTCTCTCGGTGGACGTGGAAAAGCGCGACGAGGCTTGGGAACGCGAGTTCCTCAAGCGCCTCCCCGAGATGCCGGTCACGGTGCTCTCGCCTGATCCGAAAGAGGGTCCTGACTTCTGGCCCTATCTTCTCGTCGAAACTCGTCCCGATGGCGACGACTCAATTCGAAACGTCGTCGAGTGGCTCTCCAACAAGGGCATCGGACTCGTTTTGAATCCGACGAAACCCATGCCTGATTTCGTCTTCACGTACGGCATGATTTGGAACTTCCGCGAGCGCGGCGAATTCTTAAGTGACCTTCCACCCGAGAAGGGTGGGCGCTTCGAGATCAAGCCCGGTCAGCAGTTGTGGACCGGAGTTCCGAGCGAGTCTTACTTACCGAAATACGTAAGAACCATGATCAAGCAGTTTCTCGCCGCTCAGGGCGTGTTCTTACCGAAAGTGTTGATGGTGAATTTCAGAGCGGAGCCCACGGCTCCCGAGACACTCGCCGGATACGATCTTTGCTTTTCGATTGAGTCTTTGAAGTCGCCCCCGACTCACGAGCATGCGAATATCGCCGAGGCCATTTCTTGGTTCTTGCCCGCGCACTACTCGGTTTCGCTGGTGAGCGAAAAGTCCGTGCCGGGCTTCGTTTCCCTCTAAGAACTTACTCTTCGTAATCAGCCGCGCGAGGAAGCATTTCGAACAAGCACTCGCGCCAGTAGTCGGGCGCATCGCTTGAGAAGTCGACGACGACTTCAAATGTTTCCTTCGAAACGCGCTTCGTTCGAACGACGACTCCACCCATTTCCAAGTTCATCGCGTCGATCGTCAGTATGATGCGATCGCCTTCGATCTCTTGAA
>SXGU01398843.1_pt1 | contig 14238 bp, 11 predicted proteins | sample 3174531 | NCBI WGS metagenome assembly SXGU01 (sample SAMN11356863, study PRJNA531348) | freshwater metagenome | isolation source: freshwater sample F1-140 | place: China: Fuxian Lake, Yuxi | collected 2017-12-25
CGGCAGCGACGGCGGCGGCTCGGTGCGCATCCCCGCCTCGTCGTGCGGACTGTTCGGGCTGAAGCCCACCCGGGCGTTGCTGCCCGACGGACCGGCCTCCGGTGAGGGCTGGGCCGGTATGGCCATCGACGGCTACCTGGCCCGTTCGGTGCGCGACACCGCAGCGATGCTCGACGCGTGCGCCGGCGCCGATCTCGGCGCGCCGTACCACCCGCCGGCGTATCCGATCACGTTCATGGCGGCACTCGAGTCGCCACCGCGGCGACTGCGCATCGCGATGAGCACGCGCACGTTCACGGGCGAAGCCATCCACCCCGACTGCGTCGCTGCGGTGGAGCACACCGCCGAGCTGCTGGAGTCGCTGGGCCACGAGGTGGTGCCCGCCGAGCCGGTGCTCGACATGGAGGCGTTCATGGTGGCCTGGTCGAAGATCGTGGCCTGCGGCACGCAGCTCACCGTCGACCACGCCGGCGTCGGCGCTGAGGAACGCGTCGAGCGCGTCACCCGCCTGGCGTGCGAACTCGGCCGCACCGTCTCGGGTGCCGAGTACCTGGCCTGCATCGACACGGTGCACGCGGTCGGCCGTCAGGCGGCGCGGTTCCTCGTCGGTCACGACGCGCTGCTCACCGCCACGCTCGGCGAGCCGCCGGCACAGCTCGGCCGTTTCGCCTCCGACCGTCAGGACGGCTGGTCGTCGTTCCTCGAGTACCGGCTGCAGCACGTGCTGCCCTACTCGCCCTACCCGCCGCTCGCGAACGGCACCGGGCAGCCGGCGATGTCGCTGCCGCTGTGGTGGAACGCCGCCGGCTTGCCGGTCGGCACGCAGATCATGGGCCGAACGGGCGAGGACCACGTGCTGCTGCAACTGGCCGCGCAGCTCGAGGACGCCGACCCCTGGTTCCACCGGCGACCGTCACTGTGACCCCGGTAGCGTCGGGTGCCATGTCCGTGATGCGGTGGATGACCTGGTCGGCGATGGACGAGACCGAACGCATGGCGTTGTGCTCGCGGGGCCTCGACGCCATCTTCGACGAGGACCTGAAGGCGTCGATCGGGCGCATCATCGACGACGTACGCGCCCACGGCGACGAAGCCGTGTGCCGTGCGTTGCGCGACTGGGACAAGGTCACGCTCGAACCGCACCAGTTGAAGGCCACTGCCGACGAACTCGACGCCGCCGCCGTGGCGTCCGAGGTCGATGCGGCCATCGACGATGCCATCGCACACCTGCGCGCGTTCAACGAACAGCTCATGGCGCGCGCCGCCGACTGGAGCTTCGTCAGCGAGCCCGGCCTCACCGTGGGCGAGAAGATCACACCCATCACGTCGACCGGTCTGTTCGTGCCCAGCGGCAAGGCCAGCTACCCCAGCGTGGCCTACCAGCTCGGCGTCCCCGCCGTGGTGGCCGGCGTGCCGAAGGTGGCGCTCGTGGTGCCGCCCATGCCCGACGGCAGCGGCCGCATCGACCCGGCGGTACTGGTGGTGTGCCGCAAGCTCGGCATCACCGACGTGTTCCGCGTCAACGGTCCCGCCGGCGTGGCCGCGCTGGGGTTCGGCACCGCCACCATTCCGCAGGTGCGCAAGATCGTCGGTCCGGGCAGCCCGCCCGTGGCGTGCGCGCAGGTCGAGATGCAGCGCTACGGCGTCGCCACGATGATGATTCTCGGCCCCACCGAGAGCGTGGTGCTGGCCGACCACACCGTCGATCCGCGTCTCGCGGCCGCCGACCTGCTCAACGAGGCCGAGCACGGCACCGACTCGGCCGTGCTGCTCGTCACGCCGTCACGCGAGTTCGCGCAGCAGGTCGACCAGGAGCTCGAGACACAGGTGGCCGCGCTGCCGCTGGCCCGCGCCGAGGCCGCCCGCGCTGCGCTCGGCGTGCACGGTGGCTGCGTGCTGGTCGACGACCTCGCGCAGGCCGCCGAGGTGGCCAACCGCTGGGCCCCCGAGCACCTGCAGCTCGCCGTGGCCGCCGAGCACGAGGCCGAGGTGCTCGACCTGCTGGTGAACGCGGGTGAGATCCTGGTGGGCCAACACACGCTGTTCAGCGCCGGCAACTTCGTGATCGGATGCCCCGCCAGCCTGCCCACCGGCGGGTTCGCGCACGTCAGCAGCGGCATCACCGCCGACACGTTCCTGAAGCGCACCGCCGTGGCGAAGGCCGACGCAACAGCCCTCGCCCGAATGACGCCTACCATCCTGGCGATGAGCGACCACGAGGGCTTCACCGCCCATGCCCGTGCCGCATCCATCCGCCAGGAGGGTGCGTGAGCGAACCCGCCGTCCACGAATCGGCCGACGCGGCGCGCGAGCGCCACGCCACGAACCTCGAGCTGTTCCTCGATCTCGTCTTCGTGCTCGCGATCACCCAGATCGCCACGCTCATCTCCCACGACCCCACCGTGGGCGGGCTGTTCCGCGGTCTGCTCATCGCGTGGCTGGTGTGGTGGCAGTGGTCGCAGTTCACCTGGGTCGGCTCTGCCATCGACCTCCAGGCGGTGAGCGCCACCCGGCTCATCGTGCTCGCGCTCATCCCGGTCACGCTGGTGATGAGCGTCAGCATCCCCACCGCGTACGAGGACGGCGGCTTCTGGTTCGCCGGCACGTACCTCGGCATCCTGCTGTTGGTGTTGCTGGTGCAGGGGCGCACGGCATGGCCCGACGAGCGCACCCGCACGTCGTTCGTCCGCTACGCGTCGACGATGGTGCTCGCACCGTTCGTGGTGCTGCTCGGCGCGTTCATGCACGGGCACACACGCACCGGGCTGTGGGTCGCCGCTGCGATCATCGACGTGATCGCCGCCGCGCGTGCGGGCGGTGCCGGCGAGTGGACCATCAACCCGGTGCACTTCGCGGAACGACACGCGCTGTTCGTCATCATCTCGCTCGGCGAGGTGCTGGTGGCCACCGGCGTCACCGCATCGGCCATCGGGCTCACGGGCGAGACCGTGCTGGGCATCGTGGTGGCCGTGGCGGTGGCGTGTGTGCTGTGGTGGACGTACTTCGCGTACATCCCGGAAGTGGCAGAGCGTCGTCTGGCCGAGGCCAAGGGACTCGACCGTGGTCGGTTCGCCCGCGACTTCTTCACGCTCGGCCACTTCCCGTTGGTGGCCGGTCTGGTGATGTACGCCGTGGTCGCGAAGCACCTCGTCGAGCACCCCACCGACGAGCTCGGCACCCACGACCGATGGACGCTCGCGCTGTCGGCGCTGTTCTTCATCGGCGGCCTGATGGGCATCCAGTACCGCGCCATCCGCCGCGTCGCACCCGAACGAGTGGTCGCCCTGGTGGTGATCGCCGCGTTGGCCGTCCTCGGGCGATGGCTCCCCGGCGCGCTCGTGGTGGCACTCGTGGCCGTCGCGATCGGCGTGATGCAGGCCATCACCCTGCGTCGTATGCGCCCCCGGTGAACCCGACGCTCGGTGACGAGGCGCAAACGACCGGTCGGTAAGGTCGCACGAGGACACCAGAGGGGGACTTCGTGGCGCACGACCTGATCATCCGCAACGGCACCATCGTCGACGGCACGGGCGCGGCCGGCTACGTGGCCGACATCGCCATCGACGGCGACCGCATCACCACCATCGGCAACCTCACCGGCGAGACCGCCACCCGCGAGCTCGACGCCAAGGGCCACATCGTGTCGCCCGGGTTCATCGACCTGCACACCCACCTCGACGCGCAGGTGGGCTGGGACCCGTACATGACCTCCAGTTCGTGGCACGGCGTCACCACCGTGCTGATGGGCAACTGCGGCGTCACGTTCGCCCCGGTGCGACCCGAGAGCAAGCAGTTCCTGGCCGAGATGATGGAGAGCGTCGAGGACATTCCGCGCGACGCCATCCTCGACGGCCTCCCGTGGGACTGGGAGACGTACCCCGAGTACCTCGACTCGGTGCAGCGTCTGCAGCCTGCGCTGAACATCGTGGGCATGGTGGGCCACTGCGCCGTGCGCTACCACGTGATGGGCGAGCGCTCCCTCACCGACGAACCCGCCACGCCCGAAGAACTGAACGCGATGCGCGACATCGTCGAGGAGAGCGTGGCCGGCGGCGCGGTGGGCTTCAGCACCTCGCGCATCCTGCTGCACGTCGTGCCCGACGGCCGTTACGTGCCCGGCACCCTGGCCCCGCTCGACGAGTACCTGGCCGTTGCCGATGGCATGAACGCCGCCGGCGGTGGTCTGTTCCAGGCCGTCAACGACTTCGCCACCAAGGGCGCCCACGAGTTCATGCTCCTCAAGGAGATGGCGCAGGCCTGCGGCGACGTGCTCTTCAGCGGCGGTGTCGGCAACAGCGGCCGCGGCGGCGTCGACGTGTTCGGCGGTTTCCTCGAGAACGAGAGCGGCAAGCACGGCAACATCACGCTCGCGTCGATGACGCGCCCCAGTGGCTCGCTGTGCGGCCTCGCGCAGATCTCGCCGGTGAAGGGCAAGCAGTGGCGCCAGCTGATGCAGCTGCCCACCATCGAGGACCGCGTGAAGGCGCTGAAGGACCCGGCCACCCGTGCGCTCCTGGTGGAGGAGGGCAAGGAGAAGGGCATGTGGTACGACCCGAACTTCATCCACCCGCTCGGCACCGGTGACTCGCCCGACTACCACGAGGCCGGCGGCATGTCGATCGCCGATCACGCCGCCGCGCTCGGCGTGCACCCCGTGGAGTTCGTCATCGACCGCCTCATCGCCAGCGACGGCAAGGAGCTGTTCAACACCTGGTTCTTCAACCGGGCCACCGACGCGATGGGCGACCTGCTCAACCTCGACCACGTGTACCCCGGCCTCGCCGACACCGGCGCCCACGCCGGCCAGATCTGCGACGCCGACGCCAGCACGCACTACCTCACCTACTGGCAGCGCACGCGCAACGCGGTGAGCCTGCCCGAGGCCGTGCGGCGCCTCACGTCGTTCCCCGCCTCGGTGCTGGGTCTGAAGGAGCGCGGCACGCTGGCCGTCGGCCAGTACGCCGACATCAACGTGTTCGACATCGACCGGCTGGCCAGCGAGCACCCCGAGTACGTGAACGACTTCCCCGGGGGCAAGGGTCGCCTGATGGTGAAGAGCCGCGGCTATGCCGCCACAATCGTGAACGGCAAGATCGTCACCGAACAGGGCAAGCACTCGGGCGAGCGCCCGGGTCGCGTGATCCGCGAGTTCGCCCGCGCCTGACTACAGCAGGCCGCGGCGGTTGCTCTGCAACGCCGCGATCTCGGTGGTGAGCCACGCGATGTGCTCACCTTCCTCGGCCGCGAGTTCGCGGTAGAGCTCGCGTGCACCGGGTGAGGTGTCGTCGAGGTGTTCGCGGAAGAACGCCTCGGCGCGCTGCTCGAGCGTGAGCGCCAACTGCAGCAGGTCGACCGGATCGGAGGGCACGCGCTGCGCGCCCGCTTGCAGTGCACCCGGGTGCAGGTCGCCGCTCGCGTCGGCGGGCGGCGCGAGGTGATACCGACGCACCAGCGTGTCGATGTGCTCGCGCTCCATGTCGGCGAGCCGCTGGAACATGTCGTGCATCGCCTCGTCGCTGGTGTGCTTCGCCGCGGCCACGTAGAAGTCGCGGCCACCCAACTCGATCTCGAACGCCTTGCGCACTGCGTCCATCGCGTCGTCGGGCACGGTGCCGGCGGGGTCGATCGGTACCAGCGTGCCGGCACACGCCGGGCAACGCCCGTACGGGAACGCGAACCCTTCGCTGCGCTTGGCGCAGTCGGTGCACTTCCACGCCACCACCTGATCGGCGCAGCAGATGCCGTCGTCGTCGCCGGTCTCCACGGGGCGGTGGCACCGCGGGCACACCGGTTCGGTGGTGTCTTCGACGGCCGGCATCGTGCCGTGGTCGAGGTAGTCGAGGATCGCGGCGGCAGCGCGGCGGCCTGCCCCCATCGCCAGGATCACTGTGGCACCGCCGGTGACGATGTCGCCGCCCGCGAACACGCCCGGGATGCTGGTGGCCTGGGTGACGGGGTCGGCCGCCACGTACCCGCGGCTGTCGAGATCGAGTCCCTTGGTGTTGCGCGTGACGATGGGGTTCGGGTTGGTGCCGAGCGCCACGATCACCGTGTCGCAGGCCACCTCCACCAGATCACCCGTGCCCACCGGGCGGCGTCGACCGCGCTCGTCGGGCTCGCCCAGCTCCATCCGCTCGGTCAGCAACCCGCGCACGTCGCCGCGGTCGTCGGTGAGCACCTCGACCGGGTTGTGCAACCACAGGAACCCGACACCCTCGTCCTCGGCGTGGTGCAGCTCCTCGGCCCGTGCCGGTGCCTCGGCCTTCGTGCGCCGGTACACGCACCGCACGTGCGCGCCCAGTCGGCGGGCGACACGCAGGCAGTCCATCGCTGTGTTGCCGGCTCCGATGACCACCACGTCCCTGCCGATGCCGACCGGCGTGTCGATGTCGGGGAAGCGGTCGCCGCCCATCAGGTTCACGCGGGTGAGGAACTCGTTCGCGCTGATCACGCGACCGGCGTTCTCGCCAGGGATGCCCAGGAAGCTCGGCGCGCCGGCACCCACGCCGAGGAACACGGCGTCGAAGCCGCGCTCGTGCAGCAGCTGGTCGACGGTGAACGTGCGGCCCACCACCTTGTCGGTCTCGATGCGCACGCCGAGGTCGATGAGCCCCTGGATCTCGCGGTCGATGATCTCGCGCGGCAAGCGGAACGAGGGGATGCCGTAGCGCAGCACACCACCGGTGACGTGCAGCGCTTCGAGCACCGTGACGTCGACCCCTTCGCGGGCCAGGTCGGCCGCACACGCCAGGCCCGACGGGCCCGAACCGACGACGGCGACCTGCTTGCCGCGTGACGGCGCGATGGTGGACGGCTGCACCTTGCCGTGGTCGCCCACGAACCGCTCGAGGCGGCCGATGCCGACGGGGTCCATCTTCTTCGCGATCACGCACTGGCTCTCGCACTGCGACTCCTGCGGGCACACACGCCCGCACACCGAGGGCAGGATGTTCGCCTCGCGGATCACACCGAGCGCGCCGTCGACGTCCTTCACCAAAAGGTGGCGGATGAAGCGCGGGATGTCGATGCTGACCGGGCACCCGCTGATGCACGTCGGCCGGCTGCACTGCAGGCAACGTTCGGCCTCGCGCATCGCCTCGCTGAGCGAGTACCCGAGGGTGACCTCGTCGAACGTGCTGGCGCGGATGACTGGATCGCGTTCGGGCATCGGCACCTTGGTGGGTTCGATCTCGCGCAGCTTCTTGTACGTGCGTCGACCCTCCACGAACAGGGTCTGCTCCACCTGGCAGCGGTGCTCGTAGTCGGCCGCCGCCGCGGTCTCCTCCTCCTCGAACCGCCGCTGGCGGACCAGGAGTTCGTCGAAGTCGACGGCGTGCGCGTCGAAGTCGGGTCCATCGGTGCAGGCGAAGCGGGTGACCCCGTCGACACTGACGCGGCACGAGCCGCACATGCCGGTGCCGTCGACCATGATGGTGTTCAGCGACACCACGGTGTGCACGCCGGCCGGCCGAGTGACCTCGGCACAGGCCCGCATCATCACCATCGGGCCGATGGCCACCGCGAGCTCGGGTCGATCGTTCGCCACCACGTCGGCGAGTGCCTCGGTCACCAGCCCGGCGCGGCCGGCGCTGCCGTCGTCGGTGCACACGATGAGCTCGTCGGCGAACTCGCCCAGCTTGTCGGTCCAGAACTGCAGGTCGGCACTGCGGAACCCGACGATCGCCGTGGTGCGGTGCCCCGCCTGCTTGAACGCGCGCAGCTGCGGGAACACCGGTGCCACGCCCAGGCCGCCGCCCACCAGCACGACGTGCGAGTCACCGGGTTCGATCTCGGTGGGCATGCCCAGCGGACCCACGAAGTCGGCGAACGTGTCGCCCTCGTGGTACTTGTCGCGCATCTCGGCGGTGGAGCGGCCGAGCGCCTGCACCACCACGGTGACGGTGCCGCGGTCGGCGTCGTAGTCGGCGATGGTGAGCGGGATGCGTTCGGCGCCGTCGTGCAGTCGCACCATCACGAACTGTCCGGCGCGCGCGGACGCAGCGACATCGGGGGCATCCACTTCCCACAGGAACGTGCTCGGGGTGAGGTGCTCGCGTCTGGCGATCCGGAACGGCATCCGACGACGAGCGTATGCCCGCCGTTCGTCGGCGAACACGGACCTTGGTCCCTGGGTGTCGACGGTTGTCAGGCCGCGGAGGTCGCCGCCGCCCTGCGGAGCACGCAGCGACAGCCGAGCGGTTGCCCGCTCCCCGAACTCGAGCCAGGCACTTGCAAGTAGCGCCCATACCGGGCAATCTGCGCTCCGTGTCGGAGGTGCAGCAATCGACTGACGTGCGCCGCTTCGCGATCGCTGGAACCGTCCTGCTCGTCGCATCTACACCGACGGCCGCTTGGTGGTTGATCGGTGATCAAGGGGAAGGACGATACGCCGACTACTACATGGTGAAACCGATACGGCTGGATGCCGCGGCTCAGATGGCAATCGGCATCGCATCACTCACGATGGCGGTGGTCGGGCTGGGGCTTGTGCTCGCAGCAGAGCCGATACGGAGACGTGGGTTGTCTCGCTGGCAGGTCACCTTGGCGCTCATCGTGCTAGCGGAGGTCGTCGTCGCGTATTGCTACCGCGTGTTTACCGCGGCGACGATCGGAGCGAACATTGGCGGCGGCATGGCCCTGATCATGGGGTTCACCCTTGTCTGGTTCATGTTGCTGGCCGCGTGGGAGCGCATGCGAACACCGACCGGCTGGAGTCCGAGTATGTGGGGCGTAGGTATCGCCGTGTTCGGAGGCTTCCTGCTGTCAGTCGTGTCACTGTGGCTACCACTTGTGGCCGTACTGGTGGCAGTGGCGGCCGTCTCGACCAAGCTCTGCGTCTCGCTCGCTCGTGGCAGCGCATAGCTGCCGATCTGCTCGGGTGCTGCCAGTCAGAGATGGATGATCTGGAGGTTCCATTGGATCGGCATCGGCGTGAAGCCGGCGCGCTCATAGGAGCGGCGAGCGGGGGCATGTCCGGGGTCGTCGGCGGTCGCGACGACGACGTATGTCATCGATGCCTCTTGGCTCCGGACGAACGCAAACGTGTTGAGCATGGTGGCGATCCCTTGACCTTGTGCGTCCGGATCAACGGCGAGTAGGTCGATGTCTGCGATCCCGTGGTCGTCCATCTTGAGCACCACGAAGCCCGTGGGCTGTCCGTCGCGTTCATAGACCCAGGTTTCGTCGTTGCTGTCGGTGATGGCGCTTCGGATGTAGGAGGACTGTGATGCCTCCCAATCCGGTTCGATGCGACCGAAGAGGTCTGGACCATAGAGGGTCTCGAAGGAGGAGTACACAGAACGGAACGCCTCGACGCCGAACGCGACACAGGCCTCCACATCGACAGGCGTGAGCCGTCGGATCAGCAAGGGTCGAGGCGCGGGGTCGCCCGGTCGTTCGACCGGGCGGTAGAGCAGCACCGGCATCACGGCACGACGGGTGAAGCCTTGCGATTGAAAGGTTCGATGCGCTGGCTCGTGGCCGGGGAAGTCACGGATGTACGCCTCGACGTACACCACCCCGGCCTGGCGCAGATGAGCGAGCGCGTGCGCAACCAACCGCCCGCCGATTCCTTGCCGCTGGTGAGCCGGATCGACGGCGACGAGTTCGAGCATGCCCATCCCGGTCTGCTGCTCGCAAGTGGTGGCGATGAAGCCAACAGTGAGCCCGTCAAGCTCGGCAACCCACACCGCCACCTGCGCGTCGTTCAACCAGGCTTGGACTTGTCGGGCCTGAACACCTGCCCAGTCGGGACGGAGGCGTTCGAAGAGGTCGTCACCGTAGATCTCCCTCATCGCTGAATACACCCGCTCATGCGCATCACCGGCCACCTGAACGCACGCGCCGGCGTCTGCGGGTTCTGATCTTCGGATCACCAACACAACAAGCTCGCGTTGGCAGAGGGCATCACGTCACCGTAACGGTTCGGTGTCGCCGAGATCATCGTGCTTTCCAGTTGCGTAGCGCATGGCTGCCGATCAGCACGCTGGACAACGCCGCCAGCGTCGGGCAATCTGCGCACGTGATCGCAGGGCCGAACGGCTTCTCCGTGCCTTTGTGGGTGTTCTGGGCCTTCGTCGCGTTCGCGGCGATCTACGTCGCCGGCAACCTGATCCGAGACGCACGACGTCGGTCCAAGTCACGTGCCGACCGGCCCGACCGTGAATAGTGCCGACGTACAGATCTGCCGGTCTGCTCATGGACAACGAACGCTGAGGGGAACACACTGCACTTGTGCTTGGCGGGCTTCCTGAGGACAACGGTCTGACCCTCGGGCTGATGCTGCTCGCTGTGCTCCCGTTGTTCTTGTGCTTCATCTTGTTGAGGTCCGACGAGACCAATGTTGGCGACGGGTTGGTGCTCTGGGCGTCCGTGACGTTGATCTCCCTCGTCATGTACCGGTTCGACAAGAAGCGCCGAACCTAGATCGACGATGTCCATCGCAAGGATCTTCGGCGTAGGTAGCACAGAGCTGCCGCTATGGATGGTTGACCAGCGCCCCCGGCGGAAGCCACGCTTCGCTCATGACCGTTGCTTGGGGGGAAGAACGAAGGGTTGCCGCTGCTCGCCTCCTGGCGTCGAACGACACCGCAGTCATCGAAGACACCGCCGTCCTGCTCGTTCATGAGCAATCGACGGACGCAATGTCGATGCTCTGCGAAGCAGTGGCAGCGCATGAAGCCGTAGGGAACTTCGAGGAGCAAGAAACGATCCTTTGGGTGATGTCGCCCGCGTGGGAGTCCGGCCAGGTGGACGTGCCCTCTCTCCTGCAAGCAGTCGCGCTCAACGGAAGTGGCGCGGCCTCGGTTGGTGCGCGAATCGCTCTCGCATGGTTGGACGTCGGCGCATAGCTGCCGCTAGGAGCGGGTTGACGACCGCTTCGTGAACGGGCACTCGGCGCTACTGCGTCCGTCGTCCCCATGCGTCGTCTACTGCCCGATACTGTCCTCGCTTGTGGTCCATTCGATGTCCCCAGAGACGCTGTGCGACGTCATCTCTCGGGGTCTCGGCACCCAGCCGCTCGGCGTATGGTCAGAGTGCGCCGGTTCGTTCGGCCTCGCCGTCCTGAATGGGGCACTCATGAGCGTCGTCGGTCGAGCCGAGACCCGCTCCCGCCTCAAGGTGGCCGACCCCGGCTACATCGTCGATACGCAAGGAACGCATCTACGAACGCGCCTGGGGCCGGAGATGTCCATCCCGATTGCAAGTGTCGTGATGGACTCCGTCGGACGGTTGGAGACCTTCGACTTCACCGTGGCACCGCTCAGCGAACTGGTCTTTCACTATCGCTCGCTGGACCGCTCGTGGGAGGCCGTTGCTCGGGGCGCGTGGTCGAACACGACCCTTTCCTTCTTCGCAGCGAATCGCACTCTGATTGATGCGCTGCCGACGCCGCCCGGCAAGAGGGTGTCTATCGCCGACGACATGTCGGGCGAGGGAACGTTCTGGGTCGGCGATCAGTCCCACGAAGTCCGGTCGACGTCCTATCGGTTCGCTAACGGAGCGGTGGCAGTTCAGTTCCAGTCGACGGAGGTGAAGCGCCAGTCATTGGGGGCTGCACCGTCTCGTGTCTCGCTGCTGTTGGAGGGCGAAAGCGTCGAGCTCGTGGAGGTCCACGTGCCACGCTGCCTGCACACCTGGGAAGTTGACCTGACTGGGAGCGGCAAGCCGCTCCCCAGCGCGTAGCTGCCGTTAGGCGCTGCGGGCGTGATGGAAGCCCGTGCCTGCCAGAGGGAGGTGCATCGGGGCGCGCCGGCGCCACCCCCGGGGGTGGGGGTGGCGGCGTTCGGGCGGGTTTCAGGCGGCGCGGGTGAGGGGTGCGCGTGTGGGTGGCGCCCCGCGTGGTCGGCTGGTGCGGACACTGCCGTCGGGCCAGGTGACCTGCAGGTCCCATCCATCGTCGACCCACTCGAGCACGAGGTCCATCTTGTGGACCAGATGATGATGTCGCGAACACAACAGGGCGAGGTTGTCGTATTCGGTGGGTCCGTGGCGTTCCCACCAGATCAGGTGATGTGCTTCGGTCCATCGGACGGGTCGGTCGCAGCCGGGGAACCGGCAGCCGCCGTCGCGGGCAGCGACCTGCTTGAACAGCGGCCGTGGCACCGTGTAGCGGGCCCTGCCGAACCCGATCGGCGCGTGCTGGGCGTCGCGGAGGATGGTGTGGATGATGCAGTCACACATCTTCGTCGACGTCACATCCGGCTCGACCGGTTCACCGTCGGCGTCGTTCGTCGCATCGGGCTGCCCGCTCGTGGCCGAGGTCTCGTGCATCGACATCGACAGATGCGGGTGATGTCGCGGGGTGCCGTTGCCGGTGTGGTTCAGGTTGAAGAACGCGACGATGTCGAACAAGGCGTCGCCACGACGCTGTGCCGCCGTGCGGGTCTCGTCCTTGCCGTTCCAGGTGAGCGCGTTCTCGATCGCAGTCTGGAACTCGACCCGACCGGCCGGATCCAACTCGAAGCGACCCAGTAGCGATCCGTCGTCGGCCACCGTGGTCGACAACGACCGCACCGGCTCGACCGCCGGCTCGGTGTCCTCCACCAGCGCGTCGGCATGACGGCGCCACGACGTGCACGCGACCTTCGTGTCGGCAGCGTTCAGATCGGCGATGTCGGCCGCCAGGTCTTCCTGGAGCTCGCGCAACAACGGTCGGTACTTGGCGGTGTTGCACTTCTCGACTTCACGCAACTGCGACGACGACAGTGCACCGGTGACCGCGCATTCGGCGAACGCGTCGAAGTGGTTCAGCAGGTTCGCCCGACGCAGCCAGGCATGCGCATCCGAGTTCGACATGCGCAGCCGGTCGCGCATCCACGCCAGCATCGACACCGACCCGTCGTCACCCCACGCACCCGTGCCGTCGACGTGAGCGACGGCGAGCGCGAACACCGCCATCCGCTGCTCCAACGCGGCCCATTCGGTGGCGAGCTGGGAGGGCGAGAGCACGATCTTGTCGGCGTGTTCGTCGAGCACTCCCATACCCATGATCGTACACCAGTTCGATCGTGCTCCCAACCACGAAACCCTTGTCCCATATAGGTTTCAGCGATATCGGCGACGAGATGATCACCCTCACCGATCGATCGTCTCGCACCGCCGATGCTCGGGTGGTGTCGGCTCATCGAAGGGTGCGCGGCGGCATCCATTCGGCGTCGGTGGCGCCGTCGAACAGCAACTTGGTGATGCGGCTGAGGTGAGCCTGGTCGGCACGTGACAGCTCGCGCAGCGCAGCCGGCGGTTCGGTGAAGACGGCGTCGAGTCGTGCGGCGACCTGCTCGCCCTTCGGGGTGAGCGCGAGCTCCTTCACGCGGCGGTCGTCGGCCGCCGGCCGGCGCTCGGCGAGGCCGAGTTCCTCCAGGCGATCGGCCACTGCGGTGATGTACGACGCGTCGCACGCCATGTGCGTGGCCATGTCGCGCATGCGGGTGGGGCCACCGTGCATGAGCGTGATGATGGCGTGGCCGTGCGGCGGGGTGAGCTGCAGTTCGGCGAACGCCTCGAACAGCACGTTGCGGCGCGACATGAACAACCCCATCAACCGGGTCCAGGTCTCGGTGAGTTCGGCGTCGTCGACCACGGTGGACAGTGTAGCCCACAAACTTGACCAACCTATAAAGTTGACATTACTCAATCATTGTGTAATCTCAACGGTCATGACCGACACAGCGATCCTCGCGGAGGACCTCCGCAAGACGTTCGGCGAGGTGGTCGCGGTCGACCACATCTCGCTGGCCGTCCCTCGTGGCACCGTGCTGGGCCTGCTCGGCGCCAACGTCGCCGGCAAGACCACCATGGTGCGCATGCTCACCACCGTCCTCGAGCCCACCGCAGGCCGAGGTGTGGTGAACGGCTTCGACGTCCGCCAGCAACCCCAGGCCGTGCGCCGCAGCATCGGCCTCGCCGGCCAGTACGCCGCCGTCGACGAGAACCTCACCGGCCGCGAGAACCTGTCGCTCGTCGGCCGGCTGAACCACATGTCGAAGGCCGACACCCGCGCCAGGGCTGCCGAACTGCTCGACCAGTTCCGCCTCACCGACGCCGCCGACCGGCCGGTGCGCACCTACTCGGGCGGCATGCGCCGCCGACTCGATCTCGCGGCGAGCCTCATCGCCAAGCCTCGCGTGCTCTTCCTGGATGAGCCGACCGCTGGCCTGGACCCTCGCTCACGTCTCGGACTCTGGGAGGTGATCACCGACCTCGTCGCGGACGGGACGACGGTGCTCCTCACGACCC
>SXGU01142232.1_pt1 | contig 14237 bp, 9 predicted proteins | sample 3174531 | NCBI WGS metagenome assembly SXGU01 (sample SAMN11356863, study PRJNA531348) | freshwater metagenome | isolation source: freshwater sample F1-140 | place: China: Fuxian Lake, Yuxi | collected 2017-12-25
AGCCCTTCTTGCGGATGTTGGAGTTGATCAATCGGGTGGCGCCCTCCATGACCCCTGTCCTGTTGCTGGGCGAATCCGGTACTGGCAAGGAACTGGCCGCGCAGGCTGTGCATCACTTGAGCCCGCGCCGCGATCAGCTTTTTGTTCCGGTTGAGTGCTCTGGTCTGACCGAATCGCTGTTCGAATCGGAGCTTTTTGGCTACGAGAAAGGGGCCTTTACCGGGGCCAACCAGCGCAAGATCGGTTTGGTCGAACACGCGGCGGGCGGAACCCTGTTCCTTGACGAACTGGGCGATGTCCCCTTGGCCATGCAGGTGAAACTGTTGCGCTTGCTCGAATCAGGCACTTTCCGTCGTGTGGGTGGCGTGGAAATCTTGCGTGCGGACTTTCGTGTGGTGGCCGCCACCCATCGCGATCTCACGGCCATGGTTGAGGCGGGGAGCTTCCGCCGGGATCTTTACTATCGCATGGCCGTTTTTCCCGTACTGTTGCCGCCATTGCGAGAGCGGGGCGAGGACTTGCCGTTACTGATCGATATGCTGCTGGCGCGCTTGGCTCCCGGCCGGGCCGTGCAGATCGAGGCTAAGGCCATGGCCGCACTCCGGGCCTATTCCTTTCCAGGCAATGTGCGCGAATTGCGAAATCTGATCGAACGCGCCCTCTTGCTGACCGATGGCGATACCCTCACGGCAGAGGTGTTGGCCTTACCTGGGTCTGAAGACGCGGCGCTTTCGGCAGACTCCTTCGCGGCGGTAGAACAGGCCCTCGTGCAACAAACGCTAGTACGGCTGGGCGGTGACCGCTCGGCAGCGGCACGCGCCTTGGGGATTAGCGAGCGGACCTTGTACCGGAAGTTGCGAAAACCCTCTCGATGACCCTGCTCCAATCAGCGTTGACGGCAGATTGATGGCCCCCTATCCTGCGTACCTTGTTTATGAATTGCTTATGAATATCTGCCAATGAATACTTCTCAGACGACCGCCACGACCCCGGCCGGAATGACGCCTCAGGACTACCAGCGCGTCATGCATTCCATCATCCAGCGTGTGGCCACCGGCCCGGAACTATCCAAAAACATCTCTCAGCTCGAGGCCGCGCAGGGCATGACCGGCATCCTAGAGGGCCATGTCGATCCGGTGCAGGCAGCGATCTTTTTTATCGCTTTGCGCATGAAGCGGGAGACCGCAGACGAGAACAAAGGCGTGCTAGACGGGGTATTGGCAGCGACGCGGCGGGTGACGGCTGCGGTGGACGAGGTTGTTGATATCGCCGACCCCTATGACGGTTACAACCGTTGTCTGCCGGCCGCCCCGTTCCTTGCTCCCTTGTTGGCCGAGCTGGGCCTGCCAGCGGTGACCCACAGCGCGCAGAACATTGGCCCTAAATTCGGGGTCACGGCACGGCATGTGCTGGCCGCTGCAGGGGTGCCGGTGGATCTCGATCCGGCGACGGCTGCAGCGCGTCTGGCGGATTCGGCCTGCGGCTGGACCTATATTGATCAGGCCCAGTTTTGTCCTGGCCTCAATGCCCTGATCCCCTTGCGCCAGCGCATGATCAAGCGCCAGGTCCTGACCACGATTGAGGTCTGCGCGCGACCTATTGCCGGCCGCCGGCATACGCATTTCGTGACCGGTTTCGTGCATAAACCGTATCCGCCGGTGTACGCGATGCTGGCACGCCATGCCGGGTTCGACTCGGCTCTCATCATCCGTGGTGTCGAGGGCGGCGTGATTCCCTCGCTGCGTCAGGCCGGTAAATACCACCTTTATCAGGATCGGGGTGAGTTGGTCGAGGCGGATATCGATCCAGTGGCGCTGGGCGTGGCGCAGACCGTGCGCTCTGTGCCCCTGCCGGACGACTTGCCAAAATCAGAGCGCGAGGGCGATGAGGTGGCGATCATGGTTGATGTCGCAGCGACGGCGGCTGCCGCCGCCAGAGTGGGTTTGGCGGCACTGGGCGGCGAACCCGGCCCGGCCTATGATTCGCTGGCCCTCACAGCGGCCTTGGTGCTGGTGCAGACACGGCGGGCACATAGCCTTGCGGAGGCCATGACGCAGGTGCGCGGAGTGCTCGATTCGGGGCGCGCAGTGGCTCGGGTGCGCTGATGGCCTGGATCGCTGTCGCGCGCGTGGGGGAGGCGGACGAGCTTGCGCCTCTGGCGATGCAACGCCTCGCCGTAGCGGAGCGCAAGCTGCTGCTCTGCCATGGCCGGTCGGGCTATTTCTGCATTGATGAGATGTGTACGCACGAAGACTATTCGCTGGCTTTCGGCTGTGTGCGCGATGATCGCATCAAGTGTTCGCTGCATGGCAGCTGGTTCGATCTGGCGAGTGGACAGGCGCTTAACGAGCCGGCTGAATGTGCTTTGCGCACCTATCCCGTCAAGATTGAGGCGGGGCAAGTTTGGGTAGAGGTTTAGACGCCATCGGTCGATAGGCTGCTGAAGGGCCGCGCCTAGCCGAGCAATTTAAAAAGAGCACGCTAGGGGCGGTGTTTCCGCGAGTGGTTGATGGCGCCGTGGTAGAAGGCTTTCTGAGCGATGCATTTCGGGTCGTTCACGGATTGGGACCGGTCGGCGCAATGCGCGTTAAAATACGCATCTTTACGCGCCACGCCGGATAGATACCATGCTGCGCCTGACCCAAATTACACTGCCGCTCGATTATGTCGAGGCGGACATTCCGGCGGCGATTTTGCAGCGTCTCGCCCGTGCGGCCGTCCGGGCCGACGATGTTCTCAGCTATCGTGTCTTTCGGCGTGGTTACGATGCACGCAAGAAGTCGGCGATCGTCTTTGTCTTTACCCTTGATGTAGAACTGCGCGATGAGGCGGCGGTTTTGCGCGCTCTGGCGGCGCAACAGGACACCACCCAGATTGGCCCGACCCCGGACACCAGCTACCGTTTTGTGACGCAGGCGCCGGCTCATCTTTCCTCTCGGCCGGTCGTTATCGGCACGGGGCCCTGTGGCTTGCTGGCTGGCTTGGTACTGGCGCAGATGGGGTTTCGTCCCATTCTGCTGGAACGCGGCAAGGCGGTGCGCGAGCGTACCAAAGACACCTGGGGCCTGTGGCGGCAGGGTGAATTAAACCCGGAATCGAATGTGCAGTTTGGCGAGGGCGGTGCCGGTACTTTTTCGGACGGCAAACTCTATACCCAGATCAAGGACCCCCATCACTATGGCCGCAAGGTCCTGACCGAGTTCGTCAAGGCCGGCGCGCCAGAGGAGATCCTCTATGTCAGCAAGCCGCACATCGGTACCTTCCGCTTGGTCAAAATGGTCGAACATATTCGCGCCACGATCCACGCGCTGGGGGGCGAGGTGCGCTTCAACAGCCGGGTGGAGTCGCTCGATATCGAGGCAGGGCAGGTGTGCGGCGTGGTTCTATCCGATGGGCAACGGATTGCGACCAGGCATGTGGTGCTGGCGATTGGTCATAGTGCCCGCGATACCTTTGCCAATTTGCATCGGCAGGGCGTTTTTATTGAGGCCAAACCGTTTTCGATCGGCTTTCGCATCGAGCACCCGCAGGCACTGATTGATCGCGTCCGGTTTGGCCCGGCTGCGGGTAATGAACGACTGGGCGCGGCCGATTACAAGCTGGTCCATCATTGTGGCAACGGCCGGGCGGCGTACAGTTTTTGTATGTGTCCGGGCGGTCAGGTGGTGGCGGCGACCTCTGAGCCGGGGCGGGTAGTCACGAATGGCATGAGTCAGTATTCACGCGCCGAGCGCAACGCCAATGCGGCGCTGGTGGTCGAGGTGACGCCGGCCGACTTCCCCAGCGATGATCCTTTGGCCGGTATCGAGTTTCAGCGCCACTGGGAGTCGCAGGCCTTTACGGCAGGCGGCGGTCGTTACGCGGCGCCGGCCCAACGGGTGGGCGATTTTCTCGCCGGGCGGCCCTCCACCCAACTGGGTACGGTCGATCCGTCCTATCAGCCTGGCATCCATATGACCGACCTTGCGACCTGTGTGCCGGCCTATGTGACTGAAGCCCTGCGTGAGGCGATTCGGGCCTTTGACCGGGAGATCCCCGGTTTTGCGATGCCGGACGCGCTGCTAACGGGGGTGGAGACCCGCACCTCGTCGCCGATCCGCATCACCCGCAATGCCCGTTTCCAGAGTCTCAATACCCGCGGTTTGTATCCGGCGGGCGAAGGGGCCGGCTATGCGGGTGGCATCCTGTCCGCAGCGGTGGACGGCATCCGCGTGGCTGAGGCCGTCGCCCTTGATATGGTGAAGGGCGATTAGCGTGACGGGACCGGCGGCGATCCGCTCGGCGCGCGTCCTGGCGATCATCCCGCCCATGACGCAACTCAACACGCCCTATCCCTCGACGGCTTATCTGACCGGATTCTTGCGTTCGCGCGGGGTGGATGCCGTGCAAGAGGATCTGGCCTTGACCTTGGTGTTGGAACTGTTCTCGGTGGAGGGTTTGCACACGCTGCGGGCCCATATCGAGGCTCTGTCCGATGAGCAGCGTCTAGCGCCTATGCTAGAGGCCTTTGTCGCTCAGTTTGATCGTTATGTGGCGAGCGTGGGGCCGGCGCTTGCCTTCCTGCAGGGACGCGATCCGTCCATGGCTTTTCGCATTGCTGGGCGGGGCTTTCTGCCCGAGGGACCGCGTTTCTCTGCGCTCGACGAATTCATCGATCCGGACGGGGCTGATCCACTGGCCTGGGCCTTTGGTGCCTTGGGTGTGCAGGATCGGGCCCGCCATCTGGCGACCCTGTATCTCGACGATTTGGCCGATGTGTTGCGGGCGGCGGTGGACCCGCGTTTCGAGTTCGTGCGCTACGCCGAGTCGTTGGCGCGAGCGCAATCGCATTTCGATGCGCTGGCAACGGCCCTGGCCGAGCCGCCAAACTGGATTGATCGCACTTTGCAGGCCTTGACCCGGGCCGCGATCGAACGCCATCGGCCGACGCTAGTGCTGTTGTCGGTGCCTTTTCCCGGTTCGGTTTATGCGGCCTTTCGCATTGCCCAGACCATCAAGGCCCTGGCCCCCGACATCATTATCGTTTTGGGTGGAGGCTTCGTGAACACCGAATTGCGTGAACTGGCTGAACCGCGGGTGTTCGATTTCTTTGACTTTGTGACGCTGGACGATGGTGAACGGCCAATTCTGAATTTGCTCGACCATCTAGCGGGTCGGCGGTTGCGGGAAGGCTTGCTGCGCACCTTTACCCGTGTAGAGGGCCAGGTGCGCTATTTCACCTGTGCGGACGCTGATATTGCTTTTGCCGAAGTGGGGACACCGACCTGGGCCGGCCTGCCGCTGGACCGCTATCTGTCCCTGCTTGATATGCTCAACCCCATGCACCGTCTGTGGTCGGATGGGCGGTGGAACAAGCTGACCGTGGCGCATGGCTGTTACTGGAAGAAATGCAGTTTTTGCGATGTCAGTCTCGATTACATCGGTCGTTACGATGGCGTAGCGGCAGCGACGCTGGTTGATCGTATTGAGACCATCATCGCCGAGACCGGTCAGACCGGGTTCCATTTTGTTGATGAGGCGGCGCCGCCTAAGGGACTAAAGGCGCTGGCTGAGGAATTGGCCCGGCGGAATCGGGCGATCTCGTGGTGGGGCAATATTCGCTTTGAGAAATCCTTTACGCCGGAGCTCTGCCAACAGCTCGCCGATAGCGGCTGCATTGCCGTTTCCGGCGGACTGGAAGTGGCTAGTGACCGCCTTCTCACGCTGATGCAAAAAGGCGTGTCAGTAGATCAGGTGGCCCGGGTAACGCGTGCCTTCAGCGAGACGGGTATCCTGGTTCATGCTTATTTGATGTACGGTTTTCCAACCCAGACGGTGCAGGACACGGTGGACGCCCTCGAGCTGGTGCGCCAGTTGTTTGCCGAGGGCTGTATCCAGTCGGGTTTCTTTCATCGTTTTGCTTGTACGGTGCATGCGCCGGTGGGGCAGAACCCGGCGGCCTACGGTATTCAACTCCAGCCTGTGCCCTTCGGCGGCTTTGCCCGCAATGATGTGGCCTTTGTCGATCCGACGGGTGTCGATCATGCCAGTCTGGGCGAGGCCCTGAACAAGGCAATCTACAATTTCATGCACGGCATCGGTCTTGACGATGATGTCCGCCGCTGGTTTAACGAACGGGTGCCACGGCCAACCGTGGACCGGCAGCGCATTGCGCGGGCGCTGGCGGCGCGTCATTGGTGAGCGCTTTCTGTGGATGCGCCTCGCCGGGTTTATTGATTCGGGCTGGGCACCGCCTGTGCTATCGTCGCGCTCCATGAAACGAGAAATATGGCTTCCCTTCCTCCTGGCTTTTGTCTTACCTCTATTGCTGCTCTACGCTTGGTGGGGTGGGTTTGCAGCGGTGGAAATCAGCCCGGCGGTGCGCGGCCCTTATACCTACGCCTATCTCGAGCAGACAGGTGATTATGCAAAATTGCCGGACCTTGAACTGAAGGCAGAGCAGGCCTTTCGGGCTCAGGGGATTGCGCTGGGTAGACCGATTACGGTACTGCTTTCGAACCCGGACACGGTAATTGTGACGCAGCGGCGCGCCCGCGTGGGTTATGAGGTGGCGCCGGATACCCGCGTTGAGGCACCGCTGGCCATGGCCACGGTCCCGTCTCGCTCGGTCCTTGAAGTGCGCGTGCAGGCCGGCCGGGCTTTGGCTCCTGGGCGTGCCTATGCGGCGCTGGATGCGTACCTGCAGGCGCAAGGGCGCGGGATTGTGATGCCGACGGTCGAACACTATCAGCCGGCGCAGACCCGATATCGCATGGGTGTGTTTACGGTTGAGATGGACCAATAAAGATGGACCTACAGCAGCGAGCCTCAAAACCATGTTAAACGCCATCTGGGTAGGTTTCTTTCTGGTCGCGATCGTGGCGTCGCTATGGCAATTTGGGGTGCACGGTCAGGCCGATATTTTCGCGCAGGTTATGCAGGCCAGCTTTGCCAGTGCCAAGACCGGTTTTGAGATTGCTCTGGGGCTGACCGGTGTGATGTGCCTGTGGCTGGGGCTGATGCGCGTGGGCGAACAGGCCGGTTTTCTGCGTGCCCTGACGCGCCTTCTGGAACCTTTATTAGCGCGGGTCTTTCCGGGTGTGCCGCGCGGTCATCCGGCCCTAGGCTCGATGACCATGAACCTGTCGGCCAATGTTCTGGGTCTCGACAATGCGGCCACTCCGATGGGCATCCAGGCAATGCGCGAACTGCAGACCCTGAATCGCACACCGGATAGCGCCAGCAACGCGATGATCTTGTTTCTGGTTATTAACGCTTCGTCGGTGACCCTGTTGCCGATCACCATCTTCACCTACCGGGCGCAGATGGGGGCGGCGGATCCGACGGATGTGTTCATCCCCATTTTGATGGCGACCTATGCCTCGACTCTGGCCGGTTTTTTGACAGTGGCCGCGATTCAGCGTCTGCCCTTGTTCAATGTCGTGGTAATGGCTTGGCTGACGGGCCTGACCGTGGCTGTGGGCGGGGTCTCGGCCTGGTTTCTGAGTTTGCCGGCCGCCGAGGTCAGTGTGCAGTCGGCCCTGCTTAGTAACCTGCTGCTCCTAGCCCTGATTGCGGCTTTCCTGATCGGCGCCGTCTGGCGTCGGGTAAATGCTTACGAAGCCTTTATCGATGGCGCGAAGGAGGGGTTTCAGACCGTCATTGGCATCATTCCCTATCTGGTCGCCATGCTGGTCGCCATTGGTCTTTTGCGTGCCTCGGGCGTGCTGGATGGTTTTACCGAGGCGGTGCGCGTGGGCGTGCTGGCGCTGGGGTTTGATGCCCGCTGGGTCGACGCCTTGCCGACTATGATCATGAAACCGCTGTCGGGCAGCGGTTCGCGCGCCATGATGATCGAGGCCATGCAGTCGTTCGGCGCCGATTCCTACATCGGGCGCTTGGTTTGCATCGTGCAGGGCAGCAGCGAGACGACCTTCTATGTCCTGGCTGTGTATCTTGGGGCGGCTGGGGTACGGCGTGCCCGTCACGCTATTACAGGCTGTATCGCGGCCGACCTGGCCGGGTTCATTGTTGCGGTAGCGGTAGCGGGGCTTTTCTTCGCATAATGGCGCTGGGCCGATGGGGTCCGCGTATTTCGGAGTGTTTCATGGTGTCCTCCGTTTGGCTGGCTGTGATTGACCAGGGTTCGAACCGTTGTAGCGGCGGCTGCAGGCGGTTTAACCGACCCGGGGTGCCGACTAACCTGCACCGAAATAGTTTTCGCACCGCGTGGTTATTGAAGGGTCTCCGGTCATGAATGAGCTATTGGCTGCAATCGACTTGGGCTCAAACAGTTTTCACTTGCAGGTAGGCCGGGTTGAGGGCGATCAGCTGTTTTACCTCGATGCGCACAAGGAGAGCGTGCGCTTGGCTGGGGGATTAATGGCTAGCGGGGCACTGGATGCCGCGTCGCAACGGCGTGCGCTGGATTGTCTGGCGCGCATGGGCGAACGCTTGCATGGGATGCCGCCCGAGGCGGTGCGGGTGGTGGGTACCAATACCTTGCGGGTGGCGCGCAATGCTGAGGATTTTCTGGTGCGGGCGCGTGCCGCGCTGGGGTTCGATATTGAGGTGGTGGCGGGCCGCGAGGAGGCCCGCTTGATCTATCTGGGGGTCTCGCACAGCTTGGCCCATGCCGAGGCCCCGCGTCTGGTGGTGGATATCGGGGGCGGTTCGACCGAATGCATTATTGGGCGTGGTTACCAACCCAGTGCGCGGGAAAGTACGCGCATCGGCTGTGTGGTTTATTCCAACCGGTTTTTCCCGCGGGGAGTCGTGACCAAGGCCGCCATGAAGGAGGCTCGTCTGGCGGCTGAGGTTGCGCTGGGCCCGGTGGTGGCGCAGTTCCGACGCGGCCGTTGGGAAACAGCGATCGGTTCCTCGGGCACGGCGCGGGCCCTCGGTGAGATTCTGTTGCAAAACGGCCAGTCAGATGGCGCGATTACGCGTGCCGGGCTTAAGTGGTTGTGCGCTCAAATGGTTGCGGCGGGCAATACGCGTGTGTTGGAGTTGCCCGGCCTCAAGGCCGATCGCAAGCCGGTGATTGCCGGCGGCTTGGCGGTCATGGTGGGCGTGTTTGAGGCCCTCGATATTGAGACCATGACAGTGGCGCAGGGGGCTATGCGGGAAGGAATTCTCTGGGATTTGCTGGGGCGTAGCCATCACGAGGATATGCGCGAGGTGACAGTCAGCCAATTCATGCGTCGCTACCATGTCGATGCGGCTCAAGCCGGACGGGTCGAGGCGACCACTCTGGCCTTGCTCGCCGGCACCAGCCATACGGATGCCGCGGCTCTGCGCTTTGCCCGCTGGGCGGCGCGGCTGCACGAGATTGGCCTGTCGATCGCGCATAGTGGCCAGCATCGACATGCCGCCTATATTTTGGAGAACGCCGATATGCCGGGCTTCTCGCGTCAGGATCAGGCCTTTCTGGCGCGGATTGTGCGGGCCAGCCGGGGTGGGCTGGCTAAGCTGGCGTTGGCGGCAGATGATCCCGCCTGGCGGCTGATTCTGCCCTTGCGTCTAGCGGTTTTGCTAAACCAGAACCGGATCGGTAAGGGCATGGCCGATGTGCGTCTGCAGTGTCGGGCGGGCGCCTGTACCCTGAATCTGGGTCATCCCGATGCGCAGGATGGCCCCCTGACTCGGGCCGCCCTAGAGGTCGAAGTACGGCAGTGGCAGGATCTCGCTGCGTCTTGGCGTTTGCTGCGGGTGGGACGCTAGGCGGAGCAAGCCCAAGGGCTATCCCTGCGGTGGGGCCAACCTTTGTGCCCGCCCAGACCTGGGTATCAGGTGGCGCAGGGTGCGCAGAGTGTCATTCCCGTTAGTTTGACAAGGCTTGCAGCAGAAAGGTTTGGGCCTCGAACAGCTTGCCACGGCGGGCGCGGCGCCGGAAGCTGCCGTCGGGTTGCATCTCCCAGGCCTTGACATTGTCTTTCAGCGAGGCCTTGAGGCTTTCATTGATGACGCGGCGTTTGAGCTTGGCGTCCAGTACCGGAAAACAGGTCTCGATGCGGCGGAAGAAGTTGCGGTCCATCCAGTCGGCGCTGGCGAGGTAGACATCCTCGGCGCCTCCGTTATGGAAATAGAACACGCGATGGTGCTCCAGAAAGCGGCCAAGGAGGGAGCGCACGCGGATGTTGTCGGACAGGCCCGCAACTCCGGGGCGCAGGGCGCAAACGCCGCGTACGATGAGGTCGATTTGTACGCCGGCTTGCGAGGCTTCGTACAACGCATTGATCACCTTGGGTTCGAGCAGGGCGTTCATCTTGGCAATAATGTGAGCCTTTTCGCCCTTACGAGCGCGCTCAGCCTCGCCTTGAATGGCGGCCATGATGTGCGGGTGCAAGGTGAACGGCGCTTGCCAGAGATGGTTGTGGGTCTTGGCGCGGCCCAGCCCGGTCAGTTGCGTAAATACCTCGTTGACATCTTCACAGAGCGAGGGGTTGCTGGTGATGAGGCCAAAGTCGGTGTATAGGCGGGTCGTGCGGGGGTGATAGTTGCCGGTACCGAGGTGCGCATAGCGGCGGATCTTGCCGTTTTCGCGGCGCACGACCAGCGCCAGTTTGGCATGGGTTTTGTAGCCGACGACGCCATAAACGACATGGGCGCCAGCCTTTTCCAGACGCTCGGCCCAGTTGATGTTGGCCTCCTCGTCGAAGCGGGCCATCAGTTCGACTACGGCAGTAACCTCTTTACCGTTTTGGGCAGCGGCAATCAGGTGCTGCATGAGTTCGGATTCGGTGCCGGTACGATACACGGTCAACTTGATAGCCAGAACCTGCTTGTCGACCGAGGCCTGACGCAAAAAATCCATGACCGGCTGAAAGCTCTGGTAGGGGTGATGAAGAAGGATATCGCCTTGGGCAGCGGCCTTAAAAAGATCGGGTTGTTTGAGTAACTGGCTGGGGAAGGCCGCGTTAAAGGGTGAAAATTTGAGATCGGGCCGCTCAACCACATCCGGTACATTCATTAGGCGGACCAGATTAACCGGCCCATGCACTTGGTAGAGGTCTTTTTCGTTGAGGTGAAACTGCTGCAGCAGGAAGCTGCGCATCTCGGCCGAACAATTGTCAGCAACCTCCAGGCGTACGGCGTTACCAAAGTGACGCTGCGGCAACTCGCCGGCCAGTTGCTCGCGCAAGTTCTTGTTTTCTTCGTCATCCACAAATAATTCAGAATTTCGGGTCACGCGGAACTGGTAGCAGCCGAGGACCTCCATGCCGGAAAATAGCTCGCCGACATGGGCGTGCAGGATCGAGGACAGGAACACAAAGCCGTAATCACAGCCCGCTATCGCCGGAGGAAGTTGGATCACGCGCGGCAAGACGCGCGGTGCTTGCACTACCGCATGGCTTGAGTTGCGGCCGAAGGCATCTTTTCCGGACAGTTCAACGGCGAAATTGAGACTCTTGTTGATGACATTGGGAAACGGGTGCGAGGGATCGAGTCCGATGGGCGTCAGGACCGGCATGAGATCGCTAAAAAAGTAATTGCGGATCCATTCGATTTGCTCGTCTGTCCAATGCGTCCGGCGGAAGAAACGAATACCCTCGGCCGCGAGTGCCGGAAGGACTTCTCGGTTGAGGACCTCGTATTGGCGGGCGACGATTTGGTGTGCCGTCTCGGTGACCATGGCATAAACCTGGCGCGGGGTCAGGCCATCCGGGCCACGCTGACTGGGGGCTAGCTGCATTTGCTCCTTGAGTCCCGAGACGCGCACCTCAAAAAACTCGTCCATGTTGCTGGAGGTGATGCTGAGAAAGCGAAGCCGCTCCAGAAGTGGGGTGGTCAGGTCCTCAGCCTGCGCGAGAACCCGGCGGTTGAATTCCAGGATGCCAAGTTCCCGATTAATGAGACGATCTTGTGTGGGCATGGGTTCCGCTGAGGGTCTTGGTTAGATGAGGAGCCCTATGCTAAGCCAAGCGGGATGAGGCTTCCATGACATATTTATGACAGGATTACGGGATACTCTTGTCATGAGTCAAGAGGGGTGTTCTAATGCGCCCACACTATTGACCTTAGTCAAGGTTTACCTGAAAAGTGGATATCAATATGGACACATCGTTACATAGTGATAAAAGTCGACTTCTTGATGAATGTCAATAAACGAATGAAGTTGTTGTTTTGGTGTTGGTATAAAGAGCCCGCGCAGAGAAAGGATGGAGTATGAATTTGTCAGGAATCCTCGTTATTGCCAAGCCCGAATGGGTACCTCAGGTTGTTGCTGACCTTGCGGCTCAGGACGGGCTTGAGGTGCATCAAACTGACCCGGTATCGGGTCGCATCATTGTGGTGCAGGAAGCGGCCGATATTCACGCCGAGATTGAAGGTGTGAAACGGATCAAAGCCATGCCCCATGTCGTAATGGCAGATATGGTCTATCACTATTTTGCCGAAGACGAGCAGGCCTATGACGCCATGCCCGCCGAACTTGCCGAAGACACCTCCGTGTGTGTGCCGGCTTATCTCAACGCCTGATCATTAGCCAAAGGAGCAGATGCCATGGGAATCACCCGTCGTGAGTTTTTGAAGAATAGTGTGGCCGCCAGCGCGGCCGCGACCGTAGGTCTGCCGCTGTCTGAGCAGGCCGAGGCCGCTGTCGCCCAGTCTGAAGCGGGCTGGCAATGGGACAAGGGGGCCTGTCGCTTCTGCGGCACGGGTTGCGGCATCATGATTGCGACCAAGGATGGCCGTATCGTGGCCACCAAAGGTGACCCCAAGGCGCCGGTGAATAAGGGCCTGAACTGCGTCAAGGGCTACTTCAACGGCAAAATCATGTATGGCCAAGACCGTTTGACTCAGCCCTTGCTGCGCATGACCGATGGCAAGTTCGACAAGAAGGGCAAGTTTGTGCCTGTGTCGTGGGATACCGCCATGGATGTCATGGTCGAAAAATTCCTGGCGGCCTACAAGGAAAAAGGCCCGCATGGGGTTGGTATGTTTGGTTCCGGGCAGTGGACGGTGCCGGAAGGTTATGTGGCTGCAAAACTCTGGAAGGCCGGTTTCCGCTCTAATAACATCGATCCCAACGCCCGTCACTGCATGGCCTCGGCCGTAGCGGCCTTTATGCAGACCTTTGGCATTGACGAACCCGCCGGTAACTATGACGACATCGAGCACACCGATACGGCCGTGCTCTGGGGCGCCAACATGGCCGAGATGCACCCGATTCTGTGGTCGCGAATCACCGACCGGCGCCTGACCCATAAGGACATGAAGGTGGTCAACTTGTCCACCTATTCCAACATGTCGTCCGACATTGCCGACCTTGAGATTGTGTTCAAACCCAGTGGCGACTTGGCCATTCAGAACTACATTGCCCGTGAGATTATCAAGCGCAATGCCGTGAACTGGGATTTCGTCAAGAAGCACACTGTGTTCGCCACTGGCCCCTACGACATTGGCTATGGTTTCCGACCGAAGAATGCCGACAAGTTTGCCTCGCCGGCCGAGATGGAAGTGGTCAAGAACGAACAGACGCGCGTCCTCGACAAGTGGGAGGCCATTGGTCAGCGCAAGAAGGCCGGCGATGTCGTACCGCAGGCCAATGCCGCTACCGCAGGCAAGGATTGGGCCATTTCCTTCGAGGACTTTGCCAAGGCGTTGGAGCCGTATGACGCCGACTTCGTGGTGGCTACCGCCAAGGGCGATCCCGACGAATCAGACGAGGTTTTCAAGGCCAAGATCAAGGAACTCGCCGATTACTACTGCGACCCGAAGCGCAAGGTGGTGTCCTATTGGACCATGGGTTTCAACCAGCACCAGCGCGGCACTTGGGTTAACGAGCAGTGTTATATGAACCACATGCTGGTCGGCAAGCAGTCGATGCCGGGCAATGGCGCCTTCTCCCTGACCGGGCAACCGTCTGCTTGCGGTACGGCACGAGAGGTTGGCACCTTTGCCCATCGTCTGCCGGCTGACATGGTGGTGATGAACCCGAAACATCGGGCCCACTCCGAGCATATCTGGCATCTGCCCGCCAAGACCCTCAACCCGCAGATGGGTAGCCACTTCGTCAAGATCATGCGTGATCTGGAAGACGGTACCTGCAAGTGGGCTATGGTGCAGGTCAACAACCCGTGGCAGAACACCGCCAACCTGAACCACTGGATCAAGGGCGCGCGCGAGATGGACAACTTCATTGTCTGTTGCGACGGCTATCCAACCGTCTCGGCCAAGGTGGCCGATCTGGTTCTGCCGGCGGCGATGATCTTCGAGAAGTGGGGCTTCTACGGCAATGCCGAACGGCGCACCCA
>SXGU01072147.1_pt1 | contig 14236 bp, 13 predicted proteins | sample 3174531 | NCBI WGS metagenome assembly SXGU01 (sample SAMN11356863, study PRJNA531348) | freshwater metagenome | isolation source: freshwater sample F1-140 | place: China: Fuxian Lake, Yuxi | collected 2017-12-25
CTGACCACCGACACCTCGGCGCTCACCGCCATCGGCAACGATCTCGGCTTCGACGTGCTGTTCTCGCGCCAGATCGAGGCGCTGGGCAAGCCGGGCGATCTCTGCATCGCCATCACCACTTCGGGCCAGTCGCCCAATATCCTCAAGGCGCTCGAGGTGGCCAGGCAGATGAAGCTGGTCACCGCCACGCTGACCGGCAAGGGCGGGGGCGAGCTGGTCAAGCGCAGGCTCGCCGACATCGCCCTGGTCGTGCCCTCGAAGACCACGGCGCGTATCCAGGAGATGCACATCACGCTCGGCCAGATGCTCTGCGGCGCGCTCGAAAAAGCCCTGGGCTACGTGGACTAGGCGATGACCATCAACGCCGACCTCGTCGAGCTCGTGCCGCGCCTTGCCGAGGCGCGCGTGCTGTGCGTCGGCGACGTGATGCTCGACCGCTTCGTCTACGGCCATGTCGACCGCATCTCGCCGGAAGCCCCGATTCCCGTGCTCAGCGTCGAGCGCGAGCTCGCCATGCTGGGCGGCGCCGGTAACGTGCTGCGCAACCTCGTCGGCTTCGGCGCTCATCCCGAGTTCGTCTCGGTCGTTGGCCGCGACGCGGCGGGCCGCGAGGTCGCGACCCTGGTCGGGCAGCTCGCCAATGTCGAGCCGCACCTGCTGACCGATGCCAAACGCGAGACCACGATCAAGACGCGCTATGTCGCCGGCAGCCAGCAGCTGCTGCGCGCCGACCGCGAGACGGTGAGCGAGGTCAGCGCGGCGATCGCCGACGATATCGCCCGCGTGGTCGCCGCTTCCATCGCCGATTGCGGCGTCCTCGTGCTCTCCGACTACGCCAAGGGCGTGCTGACGCCGCCCTCGATCACGGCGATGATCGCGGCGGCGCATCGCGCCGGCAAGCCGGTGCTGGTCGATCCCAAGGGCTTCGACTACACGCGCTACCGTGGCGCCACGCTGCTCACACCCAACCGGCGCGAGCTGGCCGAGGCGGTGCATCTGCCCACCTTCACGCCAGCCGAAGTCGTCGCCGCCTCGAGCAAGCTGATCAAGCTCTGCCAGCTCGAAGCCGTGCTCTGCACGCTGGGTGCCGACGGCATGAGCCTCGTCCTGCGCTCGGGCGAATCGCATCTGCTGCCGGCCGTGGCGCAGGAAGTCTTCGACGTCTCGGGGGCCGGCGACACGGTGGTGGCGACCATGGCCGCGGGCCTGGCCGGCGGGCTCTCGCTGCTCGACGCGGCGCGGCTGGCGACGGTGGCGGCCGGCATCGTGGTCGCCAAGGTCGGTACGGCGGTCGCCTACGCCGACGATCTGGTGCGGGCGCTGCATCACGAGGACATCGCCACAGGCGAGCGCAAGGTGGTGACCCTGCCGCAGGCCCTCGACACGATCGAGAAATGGCGCCGCCAGGGACTGCGTGTCGGCTTCACCAATGGCTGCTTCGACATCATCCATCCCGGCCATGTCTCGCTGATGAGCCAGGCGCGCGCGGCCTGCGACCGGCTGGTCGTCGGCCTCAACTCCGATGCCTCGGTCCGTCGTCTGAAAGGCGAGGGACGGCCGGTGCAGAGCGAGGCGGCGCGCGCCGCCGTGCTCTCCTCGCTGGCCAGCGTCGACCAGGTGGTGATCTTCGCCGAGGACACGCCGCTCGGCCTGATCGAGGCGATCAAGCCCGAGGTGCTGGTCAAGGGTGCCGACTACACCGTCGACAAGGTGGTCGGGGCCGAGCAGGTGAGATCGTGGGGCGGGCGCGTGCTGCTCGCCGAACTGACCCCCGGCCAGAGCACCACGGCGACGATCAAGCGCATGGTTCGCTGAATTGAGCATACCACCCAACGTGGTTAGACACATTGGACATAACGAGTGCTGTATTGCACATCGTTTATTGTTTTATATCAATGTATTGAATAGGGCGAGCGGGCCGCCACACCAAAGACATAATGTCGTTAACGCCGCCCGGCGGTCCGGTCAGGCGGCTTCGGATCTCCGGTACTCGGCCAGCGCCGTGTCGACGCCGGCACCCGGCTTGGCCGCATGGCCCTGCTGACGCAGCACGGCTTCCAGCGCGTTAAGGCAGATCAGCACGTTCCGTTTTTGGCAGCCGTACCCCATCGTGCCGATGCGCCAGATCCTGCCCTTGAGCGGCCCGAACGAGGTGCCGATCTCGATGCCGAAATCGTGCAGCAGCTCGTGGCGGACGCGCTCGCCGTCGATTTTGGCCGGGATGACGATGCCGGTGACATTGGGCATCTTGTGTTGGGCATCGCCGAAGATCTCCAGGCCCATGGCCTTGAGACCCGCGACCATGGCGCGGCTCGCAATCTCGTGGCGGGCGACCCGTGCCGCGATCCCTTCCTCGAGCACGATGCGCGCGCACTCGCGTGCCGCGTAGAGCATCGAGGTCGCCTCGGTGTGGTGGTTGAGGCGGCTCTCGCTCCAGTAATCCATCAGCATGGCGAGGTCGAAGTAATTGGACTGGATGACCGGGCCGTTGCCCTCGACCGTGCCCTCGGCCTTGATACCCTGCTCGACATGCTTGCGCGTGTTCACATGCGCCGCGACGCGCTCGTTGAAGCTGATGGGCGCACTGCCCGGCGGGCCGGACATGCATTTCTGCAAACCGGACGAGATGGCGTCCACACCCCAGCGGTCGACTGCCACGTCCATACCGCCCAGGGTGGCGGTGGCGTCGGTGTAGACCAGCGCGTCGTGGCGTCTGGCGATCGCCACGATCTCCTCGAGCGGCTGGGCCATGGTGGTCGAGGTGTCGCCATGCACGCAGGCGATCAGCCGCGGCTTGGCTTTCTTTGCCGCCTCTTCAAGCCTGTTCGGGTCGATGACCTGGCCCCATTCCGCCTCGACCGTATGGACTTCGGCGCCGCAGCGCCTGGAGATCTCGGTCAGCAGGTGTCCGAAGCGGCCGAAGATGGGCACCAGTACCCGGTCGCCGGGGGCGATCAGCGAAACCAGGAGGGCCTCGATGCCGGCCCGTGCCGTGCCGTCGATTAGGAAGGTCCACCTGTTCTTCGTCTGGTAGACGCGGCGATAGAGCTCCATCGCCTCGTTCATGTAGGCAGTGAAGGCCGGATCGAACTGGCCGAGCAGCGGCATCGACATGGCGCGCAGCACGCGCGGATCGGCGTCGACGGGCCCGGGACCCATAATCAGGCGCGGCGGCGGATTGAGGTCGCCGAAGGGAACGCTCATGGCGAAGTATATAGCGGATAAGCAGCGGGCGCGCCAACCCGGGCCCCGAGTCGTGTCTCGTGCCGCAGCAGGCGCGCCGAAAAAATCGCGTGGCCTTGCGGTTTTTTTTATGACCGACGCGACTTCGTCGGGCTTTTGAGATGAATCGCCCGCGCCGCGCGGAGCGCAGGCGGAAAATCAGCCAAAGACGGCGAGTCGCTGCAGCCGAAGCGAGTTGTCGAAAAACCCGGGCGAATGCCCGGCGCCGGGCAAAGCAACCGATCCTTAACCTCGAATGTTAAGGGTAGGGAGTCCTAAACCATTGGATTTAACAAACGATTCAGCGCCGGTGTCTAGGTTGGCGGCAACAACAAGCAACCGCCAAACCCAAATCCGACCTGGAGGGCTTCACCGATGAAAACCATTCTCGCCGCTGCTGCTATCGCCCTGGTTCCGACCCTGGCCTTCGCCAGCGACATGCAAGCCTTCGCCGAGTCCGCGGCGCAAGCCAAGGTCGCGCAAGTCGTCGGCAATCCGCTGATCCCGTCGCCGATGTTCCTGACCCGCGATTCGAATTTCAGCGTCTTCTTCAAGCCCGGTGTTCCGGCCGAGATCCAACGGGAAGCCCAACGTATTTTCTGGCTGACCCACCCCGAGCTCGCTCAATCCGATATGGCCGCCAGCCAGGCCGTCGGCGCCGTGCTCGTCACCCTGCAACAGTAGATCCCGCCTAACGGGAGCGACGTTTTCGCTCCCAGGGAGCCGCCCCTCGCTCTCCTCCCCCTCGGAGGGGCGGCTCTTCCTCTCGAGCACACGACCTCTCGCAACACACGACTCAAGACCCCATTTCCGGTGATCGCTGCCACGACAGCAGGACCCTCAGGATGGGGTCACTTTTTTGCGGCGGGGGAAATGGCGCGCCCGGCGAGACTCGAACTCACGACCTCTAGCTCCGGAGGATCAAGCGCCGTCCAAAGCTACAGACGAGCCCCCTAATTCGTCAATCACTTACGCCCCATGCGTGCGATCCGCTTCGGGCGACTAGGGGCTCGTTTGGGGCTCGGTTGTGGTCGGGATTGGCAAAATCTGGCAACAGAGCGCCATCGGGAACCCGCTTGCGTGTGAAGCCGGCTTCTGAGGCGCAAACTCACCCGTAGAATGCGATTGGCAGGCGGGGGCTACCCGACCCTAGGTGGAGGTCGCCCGGCCGTTTCTAGGTACCTCTGCGGCCCTGACAATGCGAGTTTACGGAAGCCAAGGGATGCTAGACCGCCGGAGGGTCTCCTCGACCGGTTGATGAACTTAGCCGGGTCGGAATTCAGAGCTTTGGCGGGTGACCTGAGATACGCGCTTCTAGGCTGCGGGAGTATTCGGAATTCTCATGCCGTAGCACACCCTCATGTTGGAGAGCTTCCAATATCTTGCCTGATGCGCGCAGCAGCCGATCAAACAACATGCGGTCTATCGGAATTGGCGGACCGAAAAGGATATCGGAGGCATTGCGGACTTGAGTTGATCTTGCCTGATTGAGTTCGCGGACGAGTGCTTCAAACTCGGTTTGCGCGCTTCTTGTTTGGGGATGCAAGAGGGTCTGAGACATGCGCAGCTCCCGGATTGTGCGGGTAAAATGTTACGCTGCGAGCGTTCGCGTTCAAGACATATCTAACTTCAAACTGAGGGCGGAACGCGACGACCGAGTTCAAGCCCCACCCGAAAGTTTCGTCAGCCGCCTGATAAACTTCGCGGGGTCGAAATTCAGAGCTTTCGCGACTTCTAGAAACTCCACCAAGTCCAAACGGCGTTGTCCGCGCTCGTAGTTCGAGACGTATGACTGCTTCCGATCCAGCCGCTTCGCCAACTCTGCCTGAGTGAGACCAGCATCGCCCCGCTTCTCCGCCAGCATGGTTCGTACCTGCTGTTGGCGCTGGCTATAGATCGTCTTTTGCATGTGATGCGGGGCTGCTCCGTACAAGGATTGCCCACGCGTAAATTGGCTTCGTCCATATTCAAAAATTAGATAATCTAATAATCACATACACTGTTCGTTGTGCAGGAAACCGGGCGGGGGTCGTATGAGATACGGGTTGTGCATCGTTAGTTCCGTGCTTGCTCTGTCAGCGTGCCAGCCTCAGAGCGGCGGGCTTCTTGTCACGCAGGATGAAACCCGCACGCTTGAGAGCGAGTTTCGGGCCAAGGTTGTGTCTGACACCAATGAAGTCAGCCAAAGCATGGCGGCGATAAACGAGTTCGTGGATGGCCAGAGAGCGCAGCCGAATTGCAGCAGTCCGGGTTGGCAACATGTTGAGAGCCAAGCGGCCTTGATTGAAAACCACGCGGACTACCGGCGCGTGCTAACTCTCCCGTCTCCCCCAACTCTGGACCGTAAGGCTGCCATGATGGCAACCAAGCGTTCGGAGAACATCACGCTACAAGGACGTTTCGCGGATACAGCGGCGCGTGCAAGGCTCGCGATAGCGGATGCGGCTCTGGCGCAAAAATGCCTAGACCTGGCTGATAAACACTATCGTTACGTTACGGCGACCTTCACCGGCTCGGCGTGGACTGCGTACCGTGAGCGTGCGCGTATCGGCGTGGACGATGTTCGGGCCGCGCGTCCGCGCTCGTAATTTTGCAGGCACCTGCAAAACCGGAGCGTCCAGCATGAACCGCTTGCATCTTCTAGCCGTTACCCTGCCGCTAGTGCTCAGCGGCTGTGGCCAATACTTCGCGGCGGCCGGCGGCGTCGATCTGGATAGAACGTGCCCCTATCCGAAGCTAACCGAGGCGGGATGGACCGAGTATGAGGCCAAGGTCAGCAAGACGCTGAATAGGCCTGTTACCTTTCCCATGCTGCGAATGTCCTGTGGCTACGCCAATCCGGGCGAGGTCGATCCCCGTGACGGAGAACGCACTGCGACCCGATCCCGCGCAGAAAGTGCTTGGTCGCGCCTAAAGCCCGCTATAGCGGCATCCTGCCAATCGGCCGATGGCTGTGATTACGAACTAAAGGTTGGTGGCACGACAGAGGTCTTGGCGCTGGCCTCCGAAGGCTCTGTTTACATCAGCTACAACTTCGTTCGCTTCTGCCAGTCCGAAGACGAGCTTGCGTTCATTCTGGCGCATGAGGCGAGCCATAATCTGCTTCACAAGGACAAGTTTGCCCGCAAAGCGTCTCTGTCTCGTGCCGAAATCTGGAGCATGGAGCAAGAGGCTGATCAAAGCGGCGTTCGTCTGATGGTTGCGGCTGGCTTCGATCCTCGAACGCTGGCTGATTTCTTCAGGCGCTACGAGGAACTGCGCAGACCAAGCGATAGGGGCGAACACCCGCCATCCGCTCAGCGACTGGCGGCGCTGACCCCACAAATCAATCAGTTTAGGGTCGCGAAATAGCAGCGTGCTTTGCAGGTGCCTGCAATCATCTCTCTATCGATCATGTCAACTATCGCCAGTCGGGACGTAGCTGCAAGAGGACTTCAGCTACGTGCGACAGAAAATCTTCCATAGCCGCGACCTTCTCTTGTTGGCTGCGCTTTCCCTGCTCGGTTTCTTGGTCGACTGGATGACCCTTTGCAACAACGCGGTGACGTTCGATCTCGCTCAGTGCCTGCTCCTTGTTCGGTAGTGCTGCCAATCGCAGAGCTAGCAGGTAGTAGGCAATCTGGTCCATAGCATCTAGCCGCCCCTTCAGTTGCCAAAAGGCAGTATTCGCCGAGCCCATTTTATTGCTGTGGTCGTCAAGCTGGCGATAGACGGCGGCTGTCGACTTCTCGGGCAGAGACTGTTGCCGGAGGATCAACCCTTCGAGCATATCCTCAATCGCTCTAGTAACTTCTGACCGAAGTCGATCTCCGTGGGCGTCAGAACTCGGATCGACAACCAAAGATTTGATCATCTTCCGCATTACATCGACGTAGCTTGCTAGCCATGAATGAGGCTCAGGCTGCATCTGCGCCCGATCAAATATCTCCTGCATCGCTATCGTCTCGAGCGCATTGACGCGCCCTTGCAAACGCCAGATGGTTTCTCGAACATCGGCGATGTCTCGCTCGAGACGGTCGAAACGATCTCTGTCCAAGATGGGGCCTCCTAACTGCACTCGTTAGTTGCATATTGCTTAGAGCGTCTGGATGCGCCGTGCAAGTTAAGGCTATCGGCCGTGCGTACGGAAACGTCCGTTGCCGTACGGAATTGGATTGCATGGTCTGCCGGGTGGAGTGCAGTTGAAACGGACCCCTAAACGGAGGTCCGAATATGAGTGCTGTTGCATACGTCCGGGTTTCGACCGACGAACAGGTTAAAATTGGTTGTTCTCTAGCCGCTCAGGAGGAGCGGTTAAGGGCTTATTGCGCTATGGCGGGCCTCCCGCTGGCGGAATTGATCCGGGAAGAGGCGATAAGTGGCGGGATGCCTCTTAGCCAGCGTCCGGGCGGTATGGAGCTTCTGCGCCGCATTAAAGAGCACGGGGCGGGGCATGTCGTAGCCCTGAAACTTGATCGCCTTTTCCGGGATGCCGAGGACGCCCTACGTCAGACCCGCCTTTGGGACCGGGCAGGCGTCGCCCTGCATTTGGTCGACATGGGAGGGACGGCGCTGAACACGGCGAGCGCCATGGGCCGGATGTTCCTGACGATGACGGCAGCTTTCGCGGAGCTTGAGCGCAACCTGATAGGAGAGCGAACAGCTTTGGCCCTTGCCCACAAAAAGCGGAACCGCTCGGCCTACGGTCCAACGCCGTTTGGCTTCAATCGCGTCGGCGATCTGCTGAAAGAGAACAAGAAAGAGCAGGGGATTATCCGCCAAGTGCAAGCATGGCGGGACGCCGAATGGAGCCTTCGTCGTATTGCAGGGGAACTCAACAGTCTTGGCGTGAGAGGCAAGTTAGGAGGCAAGTGGCACGCGTCTACAGTTCAATACCTGCTCGCGAATGATCTCTATGAGCCGGTGCTTGCCTCAGCAGCCTGACCCGGGCCGTCCACCTACTCTGTTAGGCGAGATCAGGTGCAAAACGGAGAAGAAGGGTAAGACCCCTCCCCATCTCTAAGCAGACAAAAAATTCTACAAAAATTTCCGGTATGGTGACGGCCTGAGTTCAGGCGGGGCCGGACATAACCGGTAGCATTTTGCAGGCGTCTGCAAATTGCCGGACCCCAATAGCAAATTGCAGACGGCTGCTCCGCGCCCCTGTGCCGAACCCGGGCCGTCAATCACACACGAGGAATGGGCTAGGCATTGCTTTGCTAGGGCCGCCCTCTACGCCCTCTCTAGAAACATAGAGGCAATCGGTTGAAATCAGTTAGATCGGCGCAAAGTAGATTGCCGAGAAAACGATGAACTGCGATCTTGAATGAGAGTTGGCCCAGCCAGATAAGACGCCGAATATAAGAAACTGTGATACGCAGGCTCTAAGATGTCAGAAAGCGTCATTCTGAGTACCCTGTTAGCCTGCTGTAACCCTCGATCTATGGGCACCGTGCCTATAAAAAACAGCGATGTGTGCCTGTGCTTTGCAGGCGCCTGCAAATAAGGTCTGAGCATGTCGCTGCCCAAGCCGTTGCTTCCGGTGCTGCGCAAAGTGATGCGCCGCTACATCGATGAAAATCATCTAGGGAAGAAATGGCCCTTTGACGGCCGGGTATCGATGGGCTGGGTAGTCTCGTCGGCGAATGCAATGCCGCCAGAACATCGTCGGTTTGCCCGTGCATTGCTTATCGGTATGGAGGCGACCTGGGGGTTTGAGGATAATCACCGCCGCCGCCTTCGCTATGAGCGCTTAGCGAAGCACGCCGAGAAGGTTCGCTGGCATAGGGAAGCGTTCGCACAAGCAAAAACAAAGCGGGATCAATTCAGCCAATGGGCCATTGATGCTGCTTTCACCGAAATATGCTGGGGCTTCTTTATCGCCTGTCATCCGAGGGGCGCAGTGTCCTACGCGACGATGGAGCCCATAGGACAGCTGGTCGCCGATCTCCTCAATATCGACTACCTACATCCCGGAGCGGACACCCCCGAAGTGGTGGCTTACGAAGCGATCAGACAGCGGGTGCGAAGATACAGAAAGAAAGTCGGCGACGACGAGGCGCGCCGCCGATCAATAGCCGCTTTCGGAGCACTACTAAAAATGTTGGATCGATACGAAAAGCCGATCCGAAGCAAGGGGACGCTCAGCTAGCGTCAGGTGTACGCACTTTTTTTCTGCGAAAAGTGCGTACGGTTCTTTTTGGCGAAGTGTTTGGTTGATTGGCGGCAGAGAAGTGCCGCCGCTCGATACGCCGTAGACCAATCGAGCCACAAGCGTAACCCGCGGTATCGGCACTTCCCTTATAGGATAGGGAGAAGTTCTAATGCCGCTGCCTCTATTCGGATTGCAGATTTCCGCGATCTCACTGGTTCCGGATCGGATCGTGGCGAATTTTCGTTATTCGCTGCGTGGCGCCGTCACGATGCAAGACGTGGCCTCGGCTCTAGCCGATCACGGTTTTGAAAGAAGGGCTGATGCCGTTGTTGGCGTCATACCGATACGGGACGAAGACTTGGCTTTGGACGCGTTTATCACGCGACCCGAGCCCCGAGGTCCCCTGAATGTCTTTGTCACGCTGACGCCACTCAGCTATGCGCGCAACTGGCGGCTGCTAAATCGTGGCGAAGTCAGCGTGGATGGCTCTGATAACTACCTGCATCCGAGCCAGGTACACCAAGACAACCAAGCGGTTACGCTCCGCGTGGACGAACTTTTTGCAGGTATCTGCAATTCCATCGAGACGCTGTTCCAGATTGGCGATGTAGCTCCACCTGATCCCGTCTCAGACGAGGACGTGTTCCAACTAACGTCCCCATCCGCAACGGCTCTATCTGCAGCCCAGTTCGTTGGCATTACGATCTCAAGGCTCGAAGTCTGCTGCGACTTTGCGTCTGACCATCCTGCCGAGGTGATTGATCGCGTAGCCCCAGCACTCTTTCGCCGTTACCGGGCCGTTCGCCAGTCCGGTTACCGAACTAGTGCGTCTAGCTACGATAGCTTGGACGGCGATCTCCGCGTTCCGGCGGGTTATAGGCGGCGCCGCGAACGGTACAAGGCGTACGCCAAGACGAATAGAAGGGTACGTATGGAGTGTGAATTCGGTAGGTCAGGTGCCTTGCGGGCGGCTGGCATTGAGCCGTCGATTTCCCACCACAACGGGCGCTTTTCTATCCTGTTCCGGGCCGTCGCGGCGCATGTTGCGACAGAATTCAACGCCATCATCGAAGACACGAGCGTAACTGGAGGGCCCGGCCGAACGGTTGTCGAACTGCTCTGTGCGCTTGCTTGCCGAGTGACCGAGCCGCGTGAGCTCTACCGTTTGGTGAATGCGCTGATATCGAACGGGCGTATCACGAGGGCGATAAGCAGCCGGGCTGTGCCGCTGCTTCATAGCGATGGAGTGCTAACCCGCACTGGTCGAGGCCTCTATTCAGTCAGTGAGGACTATAGGTGGGCACTCGATGATCTAACAATCTTGCTGATCGAGAACCGGCGTTTTTTCGAGAGGACGATGGGCGAACAGCCATGACCCTTCGTAGGCTCTCACGCCCCAATATGCTCGCCTCCCCAATGACGGGGGAGCCATCACCCGCGCCGGACAGAAGGCCGGCGCGGGTCCATCTGGACGTGCCGGCCTTCGGCGCGGCGCAGCAAGGCGCGCCGTCGCCGCTGGACAGAGACATACTTTCTTTAAACGAGCTATCCGACATTCTGAGAGCAACCCCCGACACGGTTCGCCGCATCCCTCGTCACGAGTTGCCGGTGTGCCGAGGTCCGGGACGAGACCGTCTCTATTTACGCTCCGATGTGCTGCTTTATCTACAGCGCCGCCGGATCAATCTGTGACAACCGAAAATGGCTTGGGCGCTAGAACCGCAGGAGACTACTGTTACCCCGGATCGCACGCGGGGGCGTTCTCACACGGAGAACGCAATGACAGTATCCCGCAAAATCGGATACGCGCGGGTCCGACGATACCTCCGCGATGGGGTGGCAACAGGGCAATGGCACCTTGTCATCCCAGCCTCTGTGACCGGAAACGGCCGGCAGCGGCGAATGCTCTTTGACAACCGTAAAGAAGCAGAAAGTGAGGCGCGGGAGATTTCGCGCCAGTATCAAGCCCGGCTGTTCGGGCCAGCACCTGCCCAGGCACCGGCCCCGCTCTCATTCGGTGAGCTTGCCGACCGTTGGACCGAATGGGAAGACCAGAGGGTCAGAACCCGGCGGAAGCGGCCGGGGTCGCAGACGACAGACAAAGCGCGTCTGCGATATCTCCGGGAGTTCTTCTCCTCGGATGACGTAGTTACAATCACCACTGAGCGTGTTGCCGACTACGAGGAGTGGCGTATCGGCCAAGATACCCATTCCGAGGAAACGATAAACGGAGAGAAGCGCACCCTTCGCAAGGTTATGCGTTGGGGTCAGAAGAAGGGCTACGTCCTCAAGCTGCCTGACTTCGAGATAAAGGGCTCCGCCTCTCGCGAGGCAGATATCCCGACACCGGCGCAGATGGCTCGGTTGATCGGCGCTCTGCCGAAACGTCTGCGGACGCTAGTCCGGTTCATCGCGGAAACGGGATGCCGGTCTGGAGAAGCGTTCCACCTTACGTGGGATTGTGTGGACGGGGAGCGTGGTGCCGTCCACTTCAAGCCCAATGATGGATGGGCGCCGAAAACGAAACAGTCCGTCAGGTGGGTATTTATCAACCCCCAGCTCCTCGCCCTTGTATTGGAGCTTGGAAGGAAGGGGCGGTACGTCTTCACCGCACGAAAGGCGGACCGGCCAATCACCAGCATCAAGAAGGCGCTGGCGACGGCCGTAAGGAAAGCCGGGCTATCGAAGGACGGTCGGCTGATGAAGATCACACCGCACGTTCTACGGAAGGCCCACGCGACGTGGCTTGCTATGTCAGGCGTTCCGCAACGCGTCTTGCAGGCTCGGCTGGGGCATTCGCCCGGGTCGGCGGTTACAGACCGGCACTACACCCAAACGATGCAGGAAGCGGAGCAGGGTGCGGCGTTTTCCCTGCCAGGGCTGGAACAGCCGGCGAATGCACTGGCAAAAACTAGCAACCAGCAAGACGGCCGACGGAGTGCCGTACTGCACGGAGCGGACTAACCTACGGGTCTATCTGGGAGAAAATGGCGCGCCCGGCGAGACTTGAACTCACGACCTCTAGCTCCGGAGGCTAGCGCTCTATCCAACTGAGCTACGGGCGCCCTTGGAAACGGCCGGGACACTAACGGAAAGCCCGGTTCAGCGCAAATCAGCCTTGGCACTGCGTTCGTTTCCCGAGAGCAACTTGTCGCCGGGGGCGCGGGTCCAGTGGGCGATGTCGCGGACCGGCACCTCGGCCTTCAGGTCGCGCAGCAGCAGGTGATAGCCCTCGGGATAGACGGCCACGCGCCGGCGCCCCGCCGGGACCGCAGGCAGGCGGTCCAGCATCAGCTCCATCGGGTCGTCGGGGATCAGGTCGTCGTACCGGCCGATGAGGATCAACGTCGGGCTGTCGAAACGGGGGGCGGCCGCCAGCGCGTCGTCCATCAGGTTGACCAGGCCCCAGAAGGCGTCGACCCGCGTGTCCTTGATGACCAGCGGGTCGCGGCCCAGCGTGCGCAGCGCCGCGATGTTGTCGGAGGGCGTGAAGGGCAGCGGCCCGGCCGGACGCCCGGCAAGCCAGGGCACGGTGCGCGAGAAGACGAACAGGCCGACGCGGGCGAAGATGTTCAGCGTCTCGCGCCCGCGGATGGCCGGGGCGATGAGGATCGTGCCGGCGGCCTGGTTCAGGCGGCTTTGCGCGCCGGCCACCATGATGACGCTGCCGCCCATGCTCTCGCCCAGCACATAGACCGGTACGCCGGGATGGCGGGCGCTGACCAGCGCCAGTGCCGTCTCGAGATCGGCCACCAGGGTTTCGGTGCCCGGCCACAGGCCGCGCTGGGAGGCGCGGCCGAAGCCGCGCTGGTCGTAGGCGTAGGTGGCGATGCCATCGCGCACCCATTCGACCGCCGGGTCGGCGAAACCGATGGCGTAGTCGTTGAAGCCGTGCAGCGCCAGGATCACCGCCTTGGGCACGCCGTCCGGCCGCCAGATGGTCATCGGCAGCACGGCGCCGTCGGCCATCACCAGGCCCTCGCCCTCGATGCGCGGCGTTTCGACCGGCGGGCCCATGACCGCGACATGCGGCGTGCAGGCGCCGAGTGCCAGCAGCAGCGCTGTGGCCAGCAGCCGCATCAGACCGTCGCGGCCGGGGCGCGCGTCAGCTCGATGAAGATGTCCTCGAGATCGCTTTCCTCGGTCGAGATGTCGAGGATGCCGAGCCCCGCACCACGCGCCGCGTCGAGCAGGGCGCCGGCCCGGATCTGGCTCGGCCGGTAGCGGAAGGCGATCTCGCGCGGGCCTTTCTGTACCACGTCGTAGCCCTTGAGCGAGGGCGGCAGCACCGCGAGATCGCCGTCGAGGATCAGGCGCAGCTCCTTGCGGTCGAGCCGCGAGGTCAGCGCCCTGGTCGTGTCGCAGGCGATCAGCCTGCCGTGGTTGATGATGGCGATACGGTCGCAGAGCTGCTCGGCCTCGGGCAGGTAATGCGTGGTCAGCAGGATCGTGGTGCCGGCGGCGTTGAGCCGGCGCACGTAGTCCCACAGCCCCTGGCGCAGCTCGACATCGACACCGGCAGTCGGCTCGTCGAGCACCAGCACCGGCGGGCGGTGCACCATGGCCTTGGCCACCAGCAGGCGCCTGCGCATGCCACCCGACAGGGTGCGGGCGTAGGACGTCGCCTTGTCGGCGAGGCCGACCGCCGCGAGGATCTCGTCAGTGCGCCGCTCGGCCGCGGGCACGCCGTAAAGCCCCGCCTGGACGTCGAGCAGCTCCCTCGGCGTAAAGAAAGGGTCGATGTTGAGCTCCTGCGGCACCACGCCGATGGCGCCGCGGCTGGCCCGTGACTCCCGGTCGATATCGAGGCCCCAGATGGCGGCCCGGCCGGAGGTCTTGTTGACCAGGCCGGCGAGGATGTTGATCAGCGTCGACTTGCCC
>SXGU01546681.1_pt1 | contig 14236 bp, 17 predicted proteins | sample 3174531 | NCBI WGS metagenome assembly SXGU01 (sample SAMN11356863, study PRJNA531348) | freshwater metagenome | isolation source: freshwater sample F1-140 | place: China: Fuxian Lake, Yuxi | collected 2017-12-25
CAGGGCTTCCAGCAGGCGCCGGCAATCCTGTGCCCGCTCTTCCTGCGCGTTCCGCAAGGCTCCATCGTCGGGCAAAAGCCCCAGGCTCCGCCGGAGTTCCAGATCCTTTCCGCCCCAATACCCGGCCAGGGTCGGCAGATCATGGGTCGTCACCACCGCCACGGCCTGACTCGGATACCCGCCCGGCTCCTTCCACCGACCGTCGCCCTGTCGTTCGAAATAGAGGACGCGATAGGACAGGACCCCGGCTGCCGACAAGCTCGCCCGGACTTCATCGGGCACCGTGCCCAGATCTTCCCCGATGATCATCGTCTTGTGTCTCACGCTCTCGAGCGCCAGAATGCCCAGCAGATCCTCAAACGGGTACGTGACATAGGTTCCGGCGGAAGCCGGAAGCCCGTGGGGAATCCAGAACAGACGGAAGAGACCCATGACATGGTCCAGCCTGAGCGCACCCCCGTATGCCAGGTTTTTGCGCAAGAGTTCGACGAACAGACGGTACCGGCTCGCCCGCAGCCGGTGCGGGTCCATCGGCGGAAAGCCCCAGTTCTGCCCCTCCAACGCAAAGGCATCGGGCGGGCACCCACTGTCCACCGTCAACGCCAGGACATCTTGAAAGACCCAGGCATCGCTGCCCGACCGGCTGCCGCCGAGCGCCAGATCGTGATAGAGCCCCAGCGGCATGCCCAACGTACGGGTCCGCTGCGCGATGGCCGCCACCTGGTCGCCGGCAATCCATTGCACGTACTGGTGGAAGCGCACCCGCGACGCCTGTTCCTGCCGGAACGCCGCGACCTCCGGCGAGGCCGGGTTGCGGTAGGGCGCCGGCCAGTCCTTCCACTCCCAGACATCCGGGTGCCGCCGCTGCAACTCTTCGGAGAGGGCCTGAAACAGGGCAAATCGCTCGAGCCCCTCCCCTTCCTTCCTGACATAGTCCAGAAAGGCTTGCCCCCGTTGGGTGACCGCCACCTCTCCACGGTCGCGCAGGTGCCGTTCTTGAAAGGTCTGGAAGATCGCGTCCAGCACGGCCATTTTGGCGGCGCAGACCCGGTCATAGTCCACCAGCTCGCTCGCCCGCAGCGAAGCCAGGGAGGCTTGAAAATCCTTGTCCTTGAGCAGGCGCTGCGCCGGCTCCGACTCGTCCAGCTCCGGCACTTGCTCCACCGCCACATACAAGACGTTGAGGAAGAGACGGCTGTCCGGCGAATAGGGACTGATGTGGTAGGGCTTGGCGTTCTTCAGCGCATGCAACGGATTGAGGCCCACGACCCCCGCGCCAAGGTCCGTGGCGGCCCGTTCGACGATCTCGGCCAGATCCCCGAAATCCCCGACGCCCCAGTTCCGGGACGACCGGAGCGCATACAGCTGCAGGCTCAATCCCCAGATGCGCGCACCCTCTTGCAGGGACGGCGGAAGGTAGCATCGGGACGGCGTCACGATCAGGCGCAGGCTGCCTCGCACCTCGCCGGCGGCGGTCCCGGCATGAGCCACCACATCGTAGTACCCGCAGTCCAACCCGGGCGGGAGCGGCACCGCATAGCGGGCATGGTGCCGGCCATCGAGCATCCTGGTTTCAGCCGGAGCCAAACCCGGCCCGGCCTCGCCTTTTTGCTGGAGACGGCCGGACTCATCCAGAATCTCCCAGGCGATGCGCAGCCCATGCGCCGCTGCCTCCTCCACCGGAACGGAGAAGGACCAGGAGCCCAACGGCTGATCGATCCGGCGAACCAGGACCGGCGCGCAGGGCTGCCGCCAGGATGCGTCATCCCATGCGGTCACCGCGGCCCGGAGGGCCTCCGGTTGCTCCACCGCATAGCCCATGGAAGCCAGCACGGCCCGCTTGGTTTGCTCGGACGTCTGGTGCCGGCGCCCCCAATTGTCGTAATACTCCGTGGCGATCCCGCACCGGGCCGCCAGTCCATCCAGCCAATCTTGTCCCTCTTGAGTGCTCACAAACTGGAGTCTAGGAACATGCGGAAGGCAAGTCAAGGCAACCCCGCGCTTTGCAACCCATCATGCATGGCTCTGGCTGCGCCGATCTTGTACAATTCCCCCCATGCCTGAAATCGCGCTGGTGCTCCTCGCCTTGCTGGCGATCGGGCTGCTCGGCCTGGCAACCACCCTGTTGACGCCTCAGCTCATGACGGCGGTGGGACTCTGGACCCTGCTGCTCGGTCTCGCCGCCGGCATTCCGACCGGCTTGTGGTACCACGTGGTTCTCTACCGCTTCCTGTCGAAAAAAATCGTGCTGCCGGCCCGATGGTGGTGGGCTCCCGTCGACTTGCATCCGCACCTCACGCATGAGGAACTGACGAAGATCAAACCCTGGTTCGTCCTCGGAGGCATCGGTTTTCTCCTATCCCTGGCCGGCGGCCTGGCCGCCATGGCGGGACTCCTGCTGAACCGATGACCGACCGGCCAGGGCGGAACAGTCCCGGCCGCACGCTCTCGACGTTCAAGAAAGGCCGCCCGAGGCCGGTTTGACAGGGCTCCCAGCGCCCGTTACCATAAGAGCCGGTTGTTCCTTGAGGAGCGCCTTGACCATGTCCTCGCTTGCACGAACCCTCAGGCGCGCCATCCGCTTCTTCGGACTCGGCGGCCTCCTGCTGACCGCCGGCGGATGCGTCCTGGGCATGTACTTTCCCACCAGCATAGACACGGAATTGGCCGTCACCGCTCCGCTGCGCGGATCGGCCACCGACATCCGAACCATCGCGATCGTCCTGCCGGCCGGCTTGGAAGAGCAGTTCGGCCTCCCCGACGCCAGTCGCGGCAAACTCGACCTGGTCGGCTTGGACATGGGCGAACGGCTCCAGAAGAGCGGCCGGTTCACCGTCGTGTCCCACACGCAATATCACGCGGCGCTCGCGGCCCAGCGGCGCACGGCCCGTTCTCAACCGGGCAGCTCGCTGTCCGACCGCGAGAGGACGGAGGCGATCCTGAACGCCGCCCGACTCGTCATGGCGGACGGGGTCCTGCTGTTCGACGGATCCTGGGAAAGCGCCGCCAACCTCGGCGCGGTCTCGTTCGGCAGGCCGGAATATCGTCGGTTGGTGACCCTCACGCTCATCGAAACCCGGTCCGGCCAGACGATCTGGTACCAGGAAGCCACCGCCGTGATCCATGAAGGAATCGCCGTTCCACAGGAACCGGCTGTCCGGGAAGCCCTCGTCGCCGACGTCACGGACAATTTTCTCCGGACCCTGCGCTAGCGTTCTGAGAGGAGGTGCGTCCTCATGCTGCCACAGAGAGAACGAGTCGGACGATTGCGGATCGCGCTGGCCGTGACGGTGGGATTCGGCCTTTGCCTGCCCTGGTCGGTCCGGTCGCAACCCGTTCAGCCCGCTCAGAACGAGCGGGTTGAGATCGTGGGGGACTATCGCTACGCCTACCACGATCCGATGAGCCTGGCCGAGGCGAAGAACATCGCCTACACGGAGGCGATCCGGATGGCCGTCGACCGATCCCGCCCTTTCCTCGAAGGCACCGTCTCCGTGACGGACCAGGCACTGCTCAATCAGGTGCGCCAGGTCATCGCCTCCGGCTACCTGAAGGACGTGCAAGTGCTGGAGCAGGCGGACAAAGAACGGACGGTCTACGCCAAGGTGCGCGCCACGATCAATCCGCAGGAGGTCAAGGCGGTGATCGAGCGGGAAATCAATCGCGGCCAGGGCAAGGAATCGCCCGGCCTGGATCAGAACCGCGCCCTGAAGATTTTAAGCGTGCGCGAGGAAGAAGACGGGACCGTGGCCGTCGTGTTCAAGGCCCTGCAGCGGCTGGACTGGCTCAACACCGCCTATGACGGCAGCCTGCGGGAACATGCGGATGTCATGATCGATTTTTACGACGACCAAGGGGTCCCCATCGGCAGCGAACGGTTCCCCGCCCGCAAGGCCGCCCCGGGGGAAGTCTTGAATCCGGGACAGATCGGGGCGCAGAAGTTCAGCAAACCGCCCCGCACCCGCTCCTACCGGGCTTGGCTGGTGAAATAACCTGGCCCGATCCGATCTTGCCCATCAGTTCAGGATGCTCAAAAAGGTCTTCCGGCAAGGCCGCAGCGAGTGAAAAGCCGAGGAGGTACATACCAAGCTTCGCTTGAACCGTTCGCTTCGATCAACTGCGAGCGGATAGTTGCTTTGCCTCTCGCGTTGCCTCGTACGTCGAGGCTGTGAACGATGCGAGAACGAAGCCGGAAGCCTTTTTCAGCATCCTGCTATGCTATTTGTCGGCACTGATAGGCGGCAGGTTGATCCCCATCTTCTCCATGCCCATGATGATTGTCAGGTTGGAGTTGGGGGCATGGGACACGATCTCTTTCTGCACTTCGATCCGGCGCAGGTCGACGAATTCCGGCGCGGTCAGCCCGAGGCTTTCCCGGTAGGCTCGGTCCGCGATGCCTCGCTGCCGTTCGGCTTTCTCCCGCATCTCCTCGGCTTTCTGGAACTCCACCATCGTGATCCGGCGCTGCTCCTGAATGATCGTCTGCGCCGTCTGCTCGAGGACGCCTTTCGGCGGCAGGATGCCTCCCACGACCACCCGGTTCAGCCGGACAGGCACGTTCTGTTTTTCGATGATCCTGGTCCGCACCTCATGGTCGATCGCATCCTGCAGCTTGACCCTGGTGGCGGACTTGGTGGTCAGCTCGAAGAGCGCGTACTTCTGGACCTCTTCCCGGACGATGGTCCGGAACGCCTCTTTGATATTGTTGGTGTACCAGTTGGGCCCAAACCGCGCGATCAGCTCGGGCGACCGCCCCTCCACCACATTGGCGATGAAGAAGGCATCGAACGACACGGGGGCGTTTTCCGAGGAGATGATGTCGAAGTGTTCCGAGTACTGGGTCGGCCGGATGTCGACATCAATCACTTCGGTCGTCAAGGCCGCGAGAATGCGCCCGGTGGGAGCAGGCACCGGGTCCACCCCGCCGTGCCCGAAGAAGATCGGTTTGTGCACCAACACGCCTTCATGTCCTGCGTCGATGGCCGGCATGATGCAACCCGTCGTCATCAGCAGCATGACGCCCATCGCCGGCGCCGGTACCCATCGTCCCCATGAGATGTTCATGACCCCCTCCTCCGCTCTAGGCCAAACCCAGCGAAGGGCCGGCCATCCATGGTGAGTGCCGAGTCCGCAAACCACCGTTTGCGCCATTCAATCGGGATCCGGTTCAGCTTATGAAGAACCGTCGCCGGATGTCAAATGCAGGGAGAAGGAGGGTGCAAACGAGGGCCGCGCGTTGAATCAGCGCATTTACATGATCCCCGCTTGGCGCTGGAGCCAGCGGACATATTTGACGATCTGTTCCACGTCGTCGGGCGTCACCCCGTCGATCCGGGGCATGTCGCCGAACTGCCAATGGTGCGCGCGGACCCCGTTGGCGGCCGCCCGCTGGAAGGCCGAGTCTCCATGATGATTGGGCTCATAAATCTTGTGCACCAGCGGAGGCCCTTGATTGGTCCCCACGCCCCGCTCCCCATGGCAGCGCGCGCAGTTGGCCTTGAACTTGGCCTCGCCCTTGCCGAACTCCGCCGGAACCGGCGGCGCGTCCGGCTTCGCCTGCGCCATCGGGACGCTTGCGGCCAACACCATCAGGCCCACGCCGCCCACGAAGCCCCATTTCAGCGCCGCGCCGATCCATCCTGTCATGGCCATTACCCTTTCATGTCATCGCCGGACTGGGGCGGCTCGCCGGCCTTGGATTCCTTGCCGAACTCTTCCCGCAGCATCCGCTTGACTTGGCCGGCGGTGAAATACCGGTAGAGTCTGGCGGAAATCGGCACCAGCACGATCAGCCCGATCGTGAGATACATGAAGAATTCTTCAGGCGACATGGGACTCCGTTCAGCTCGGCGCGCCGGCATAGGCGATAGGATCGGACATCCCGGCCGCCTTGAACCCTTCCAACCGGATGCGGCAACTGTCGCATCGACCGCAGGCGGTCCCATCCGGTGCGGGATCGTAACAGCTATGCGTCAGGTGCAGCGGCGCCCCCAGCGCCAGTCCCTGGCGGATGATCTCGGCCTTCGTCATTTGGAGCAGCGGCGCCCTGATGCCGATCCCGGCCCCGCCCACCCCGGCTTTGGTCCCCAGACGCGCCACCTGCTCGAAAGCCCGGATGTACTCCGGCCGGCAATCCGGATATCCGGAATAGTCCAGCACGTTGGCGCCGAAGTAGATCCAGGCCGCTTGCCGGGTTTCTGCATACGCGAGCGCCAGGGAGAGAAAAATCGTGTTGCGCGCCGGCACATAGGTGACCGGGATGCCTTCCGCTCGCTCGACGCCGGATCGATCCTTGGGGACGGCCTGCTCGCCGGTCAGCGCCGAGCCCCCGATCGGCCGGAGATCCAGCTCCAACACCAAATGACCGGCAGCCCCCAGCGCGACACCGATCTGCCGCGCCCGCTCGACTTCGATGCGATGCCGTTGCCCATACGCGACCGTCAGCAGATACAGGTCGCAACCGTCCCGCTTGGCCACCGCCGCCGTCACCGTGGAGTCGAGTCCCCCGCTGGCCAGCACCACGGCGTTCATACAGCAACGATAAATGATGAATGCAGAGTGATGAATGGGGACCTCGGCCGGACCATCCTCAATTCATCGTTCATCGTTCTGCATTCTGCGTTGAAACTCAGTCCCGCTCCTCGCCCTTTTCGATCTTCTCGATCAATTCCTGCTGGGATTGGCACTCGACGCACAGCTTGGCGAAGGGCACGGCGGCCAGCCGCTTTTCGCTGATCTCCACTCCGCATTCGGCGCAGACGCCGTAGGTCCCCTCATCCAAGCTGGTGAGGGCCTCGTCGATCAACTGCCGCTTCCGATTCCGCATTTCCATGAGCGAGATCCCCATCTCCCGCTCGAGATCCATCAACGCCTGGTCTCCGACGTCCATCGCCGACTCCAGGCGGCGCTGCTGGTCTTCCGTCAAGGACTGCCCCAACGAGGCGCCGATCTCGTTCATGATCTCCTGCCGCTTCGCCATCAACATGCGGTGCAACGCGTCCCGGCGGCCGGCGTATTTCGACTTGGCTTTCGGCGCGTCATTGGTCGTCGCGCTCGTCCGCTTCCCGTCGGACGACGCAACCTCCGCCGCTCCCTTTCCCTTCACTTTGGCCGCGGATCGCTTCGCGGCCGGCTTGACGGATTTGGACGTTTTATTCACGGGCTTCTTTTTGACCTTTCCCTTCGTGGACATCGTCTACGCATCCCTCCCTTGGGCCATCGGCCGGAAAAAGGCGGCGTATTCTTAACACGGCACTGTTGCTTTGACAAGCTCTCCGGCACACAGGCACAGCCGCAGGTCACGGCCGACGCCATGGCCCCCACATCGAAACGGCTTGCTTATGGATAGGCGATCAGCGCGTGCAAGGGGCAGCCATCCAACTTGTCCCGCCCCTTGAGATCGGTCAATTCCACCAGCACCACCATGCCCGCAATCTCACCGCCGAGCTGGCGGATCAGGCTGATGGTGGCGGCGGCCGTTCCGCCGGTCGCGAGCAGATCGTCGACTACCAGCACCCGTTCGCCCATCGCGATCGCGTCGCGATGGATCGCGAGCGAGTTGGACCCATATTCCAGTTTGTACTTGACCTCATAGGTGTCGGCCGGCAGCTTGCCAGGTTTGCGCACCGGGACGAACCCTGCGCCGATCTGATAGGCCAGCGGACTCCCGAGGATGAAGCCCCGGGATTCGATCCCGACGATCTTCGAGATGCCCTGATCGCGATACCGGGACGCCAACTCATCCTGCACCGTCCGAAATGCCTGGGCATCCTTCAGCAGCGTCGTGATGTCATAAAAAAGGATTCCCGGCTTGGGGAAGTCGGGCACTTCGCGAATCAGTTTCTTGTAGTCCATCGGCACGGTCCCCTTTCTCGTCTCGTCACCCTGTTCGACATCAATACCAGATCTGGAATCCTCTGTCCCGACCGGTGGGCGGCTCCCATTCGACCTCGAGGCTCTCGACCCGTGCCAGACGGGGCCCGGTCCGAAGCCTCTCGATGAACGCCTCCACCACGGTTCGCTCTCCTTCGACGACCGATTCAACCCGGCCGTCCTCGCGGTTGCACACACCGCCGGCGAGCCCAAGCCGGCAGGCTTCCCCCTCGACAAAAGCGCGATAGCCGACGCCTTGCACCAAGCCGCTCACCAGAATCACTGCTCGAACTGACTGTGTGGAGGACATGGGGACACGATGGTCGGGGTGAAAATCGTTTGAGCGGCGAGTGCGAGTTGCACGAAGAGTAACGGAACAACAACGACGGTTTTCTCCGAACGCCATCAATTTAAAGGCGCTCGGCTACGCAAGCGAGGTGTGGTCGGGGCGACAGGAATTGAACCTGCGACTCCCGCGTCCCGAACGCGGTGCGCTACCGGGCTGCGCTACGCCCCGATCCGAATTCCCATTCCGCCCACTTCAGGCTGGCGACGTCCACGCCATTCCATGGGCTTCGGCCACGGCACGACACATCACCTTGCCCTTCGCGACATTGATCCCGCGTGCAAAGCCGGGATCGGCGCGCATGGCCGGCTCGAGTCCCGCCGAGGCCAGGCGAACTATAAAGGGAAGTGTCGCGTTGGTCAAGGCCAAAGTCGAGGTCCGCGGCACAATGCCCGGCATGTTCGGCACACAATAGTGCAAGACCCCCTCCATGCGATACACGGGATCGGAATGGCTGGTGGGGCGGGTCGTTTCCACGCATCCGCCTTGATCTACCGCCACGTCCACGATCACGGACCCGGGACGCATGCGGGCCACGACCGAGCGGGACACCAGCTTGGGCGCCTTGGCCCCCCGCACCATCACGGCGCCGATGACCAGGTCCGCCTCTTCGACCGCCCGGTCAATCCAGGACTGCTGGGAGGCCAGCGTCACGATCCGCCCCCGGTAGAGCGCGTCCAGTTCCCGCAGACGCTCCAGATCCTGGTTGATCACCGTGACCTGAGCCCCCATCCCGACGGCCATCTCGGTCGCGGCGCTCCCGACCACCCCGGCGCCCAGCACCACCACTTTGCCCGGCGCGACGCCGGGGACTCCGCCCAGCAACACCCCGGATCCTCCCTGCAGCCGCTCCAAATAGCCGGCGCCGACCTGCACCGCCAGCCGGCCGGCGATCTCGCTCATGGGCTTCAGCATCGGCAGGCTTCCGTCCTGGCTCTCGGTCGTCTCATAGGCGATGGCCGTGACCTGCGCCTCCATCAACGCCTTCGTCAGTTCCAGCGACGCAGCCAGGTGCAGGTACGTAAACAGGAGCTGGCCGGAACGGAACAGGGCATACTCCGACGCCAGGGGCTCCTTGACCTTCACGATCAGCTCCGCCTCTTTGAAGAGCTGCTCCTTCGACCCGGCTAGGCGAGCGCCTGCCTGGTGATACTGTTCGTCGGAGAACCCGCTGCCCTCCCCGGCCCTCGGCTCGACCCAGACCGTATGGCCGGCGGCACAGAGGGGCCGGACTCCCTCCGGGGTCAGGCTCACCCGAAACTCATGGTCTTTGATTTCTCGCGGCACACCGATGATCATGTCACGCCTCCCGATCAGCTCGATCGACCGTATGAGCACAGGGCATTATACTCCGTCTGCGACCCAATCTGGCGCCTACCCCTCCCCTTCCGCTCCCCTGCCGAGGCTGGACAGGCCGTGAGCACCTATAGTATGATCCGCCCGTTTTCCGGAGGGCTCACCGGTGGCGGACGGGCAGACGAGTTTCTCGGCTGGGCAATGCGATGCCTGCGGGTCCCAACAAGGGCCCTTGCAGAAACTCTCCCTGGGCAAAGATTTTTTTGGCCGCACGTACGACCGCCTGTCCCCTTCTTCTGATCAAAGTCCCAAATGGTACTGCGATCCCTGCTCGATGCACAAAAACCTCCAACGGGATTTCCGCGATATCCGCGCCGAATTCGACAAGCTGAACCAGGGACAGCCTTCTGAGCTTTCCGGCACGGAGCCGTTCCAACGGGCCCAGTTGCGCCTCAGAGAAATCACCGCGATTTTGGCTGGGCACATGCCAGGATCGCGCCTGCTCGATCCGGCCGATGTCCGCGCGTTGGTCGAGCGGGTCCAAGCCCGTGCGGACACTCCACCGGCCGCCGGACCACGATAGCAACGCCGGCCCGTGTCCACCTTCACACATCATATTTTCGTTTGCATCAACCAGCGGCCCAAGGGCGATCCTCGCGGCTGCTGCGCCAATCAGGGATCGGAAAAGCTGCACGCTTTTTTCAAGAAGGAAGTGGACCGCCTCGGCTTGAAGGGCGCCGTCCGGGCCAACAAAGCCGGCTGCCTGGACCATTGCGAGTACGGCCCCAGCGTCGTGATCTACCCGGAAGGGGTCTGGTATTGGGTCGGGTCGGAAGCGGACGTGACCGAAATCATGGAACGCCATGTCGCCAAAGGCGAGATCGTCGAACGTCTGCTGATGCCGGACCATCCCGCGCCGAAGAAGTTGAAGCCCCTGGCGTGAAGCGTGAAGCACAAAAACAGGCGCCACAGGGCATGCGATTCGCGAATAAGTCCAGGATACTCAAAATGGCCGCCTTCTCACCCGCCCACCCCGCGTGGCTCGACCGCAGCGTGGGGTGTAGTTCTCGGTTGTCAGTGTTCAGTCATCAGTTCCTGAAACTGAGCACTGAATACTGATAACTGAGAACTCTTGGGAAATGACGCGAGAACAAAGTTGGGGGCCACTTTCAGCATCCGAGGAGCAGTCATGGAAGAAAAGTGGAAGGCCAACATGGAGAAGGTCGCCTTCATGAAGCAGTTCCCTGGGTTGACCTGGTCCTGGGAGATGCTTCAAGGCAAGACCGTCGAGGCCGTGTCGCCCCTCCCCTCCAAGCCTGGGGCGGCGACGCTGGTCTTCACCGACGGGTCCTTCGTGGTGGCCCCGCCGATCGATGCGCAACCGCATGAGCTCGGCGAAAGCCTGCGCACCGCGCGCGCCGCGCTGGCACCCAAGCACCGCGACGCCTACCAGGAATACGACCGGCTGGTGAAGAAGGACCGGGACGCGCTGAAGGCGGCCCGGCTGGAGAAGATCGTCGGCGCCATCCAGAACAACCTGGAACAGATTCCAGAACTCAAAGACCGGCTACGTCAGTTGGTGAAAGAATGGAAGTGAGGATCGCCCGGCCATGAACATGCTGGAGCTGTTCTCCAAAGCGCTGTTTGAAGGAGTCTCGCCCATGATGGTTATCCGCGATCACCTCGTCCGCCATCCCGACCGCTGCACGCACCAAGCCATCTGCATGCCGGTCTGCCCGACCGGCGCCTGGCTCTCCACCCCGCCGTTCAAATTCGATTCCTCCCGCTGCCTGGAAGGCTGCCGCCTCTGCCTGGACGCCTGCCCCTCGCAGGCCATCTACGCGGTCTTCCGCAAAGGCGAGAAGATGCTGGTCCCGCAGAAGAAGTAGGGGGCTCGGCTACCGAACGGCACACGGGTTCAGTTGCGCCATGATGCGTTGCACCCCCTTCCACTCAAGGGCGAGAGGGCGAAGAATTAAAAGCTTCCGTCCTGCTCATTCGGCGAAGTCCACTTGATCCCTATCACGCCCAATTAGCTGTGGCGATTGTGGATTTTATCGTGGCATATTCGAATTGAACGAAAGCACCTGAATCTGCCTGTTACAACTCGCTGCTCAAAAGAAGAAAATATGGCGGGAGTTTTTCCTGACGTTACTTCCGTAATTGCAGCAATACCTCTCTCTTGCCTCCCCAAAACGACGTTGCTGGGCGGGACTGTTCGAGCGGGCATCGGAGGCGTTTTGTGCTCCGATGTTGTCGAGCTGAAGCGGTTCGCCAAAGACGGGTGGCGAGCCATGCTCGAAGTCTCGTTCCGAGCATGGCTCAGAACGAGACAAGTTGCGCAGCCAAGTAAAGGCGAGGCTTACAGCGGACCAAAACGCCTCTGCCATTGAGCGAGAACAGCCCCGCCCTTCAACAAGCCCCCGCCTGTTTTCGAAGCCGGCCCCACATTGCCGTCCCCACGTAGCCGCAGCCGCCCGTGAGCATGGTCAGCGCCATGATCCGGTAGACCTGACCCTTCGGCATCTTGAGCTTGGCCGTCGCATCCAGCCAATCGGGCGAGGCAGCAATCCGTTGCAAGGTCGCCCCGGCAAAAAGGATCGGCCACATGCAAGCCAGACGGAGCCGGACTTCCCGCCTCGGGATCGCCAGCGTATAGAGCCAGCCTTGGTCCAAATGCTCCAAAGCCATCCGTACGAGCTTGTCCAAGACCGGCCGAGCCTTGGGCAAATTGTCTTTGCGCAGCAAGTCGCCGGGCGTCAGCCCTGCTTCCTGGAGCAATGAGGCGGGAATGTAACAACGGCCCCGCTGCAAGTCCCGTGGCAGGTCTTTGAGGATATTGGTAAGCTGGAGGCCCTTGCCAAACCGGACCCCCACTGCAGCCATCTGCCTCTCGTCCCAGGCGGCGAGCGCCGGCAGGTGGGCGCACATCATCCCGGTCCAGAACTCACCCACGCAGCCGGCCACATAATAGGTGTAGCGATCCAGGTCCTCGAGTGCCGGAAGCGACGTCAGCCGGTTCTGGTTGTCGCCGGGAAAGGATTGCAAGTCCATCACCATTCCGTTGGTCAAAGTCCCCAGCAACGTGCGGATGCGGGCCCGGTCGTCGTCCGCGAGGCCCAGATACAGGAAGAAGCAGCCTTCCAGCTGCTCCAGCAATTGCCGCTCGGACGAATCGGCCTGATGCGGTGTCACTGCTGCCTGGATCGCCCGCACCTCACCCCATGAAACTTCATCCGCCTTGAACTGGCTCCTGAACTGCTCCAGGAAGATCAGGCGCTGCTCCCGGTCAATGAGGTCCGTATCGGCAATCGTATCGGCAGCCCTGGCAAAGAGATAGGCCAGCCCGATCTGATCCCGCACGGAACGGGGAAGCACGTTCAAGGTGAGGAAAAAAGACCGGGAAACCCGCTTGAGGAGATCGTTCAGCAACAGATGCCTGGAAACGGTGGTATGGGCGACAGCAACCACGCTGGTTGGTTCCTAGCGGACTTCCAGCCGGCCTTCCATGCCCTTCTCCCGATGGCTGGGCAGGAACAGCAACTTCTTGTCGCAATAAAACAGGTAGGGGCCTGGCTGCATGGGCGTGAAGCGGACGGTCACGGTCTTGCCAGCGCCGACGTCCTGCTCGACGGTCAGTTCTTTGATGATGAAGTTATGCGGCGTGATCGTAGTGACGCTGGTCAGCGTCAACTCCACCGGCTTGCCTGCCTGAACGGTCAGGCGATCGGGGCTGTACGAATAGCTGTCCAGGGTGATGGTGGCCCGCTGGACCCCATCGGTGCCCGGCTCCAGGGTGACCGCCTCCCCGGCCCAAGCCACGGCAGCGGCATTGACCCAGGCGACAAGCACTATCCAGATGACCGTTCTGGCCCAAAGAGATCGGGAGACGCAAGGCTTGTTCATGGCCTTCTCTAGTAACAGAAGCCGTCAGGGACGTCAACCGATTCGACCGATTCCACAAAGGGAATCAGCAACTTGGCCCATCCGCCCGCCAAACGGGAATCTTGACGAACGAGGAAACGACATGCCTTCCTCATCGTCCACGCCCCAGGGAGAGGGCCGCAGATGTTTTTTTACCCTGAGACTTGTATAATGAACGCCAGTCTATCTGTTATGACACCGTGAATATTGGCCTAACAAAAGGCAACAACTTCTCCCGGCATAGCGGAAGCGACAAGCCGGACTCAAGCACGTTTAGTAGGGAGGAATGACATGAAGTGGTTGAAGGGCATGGCTCTGCTGTTGATCGCTAACGTGATGATTTTCGTCACGTTGTCGATTTCGTTCCATGTGCTGGTCAATTTTATCCTGCCGGCCTTCGGCATTGATGTCCGCGGGGCGGTCAATCAGCAGGATCTGGTCTGGGCCATGGTCATCGGGTTCGGAGGCGCGTTCCTCAGCCTGGCCTTTTCGAAGCAAATGGCCCGGGCCATGCTGGAGTGCTACCAGATCACCCAGCCCAATTCCCAGGCCGAGCACGTGATCTATTCGACGGTGCAGGACATCGCCCAGCGGGTCGGCATCAAGATGCCGGAAGTCTGGGTCTACGAGGGAGAAGACCCGAACGCGTTCGCCACAGGGCCCACGAAGAACAACTCGATGGTGGCCGTGTCCACCGGCTTGCTGAGCCACCTCAACGAGCAGGAAGTGCGGGCGGTCCTGGCCCACGAAATGGGCCATGTCTATAACGGCGACATGTTCACCACGACGGTCCTCGCC
>SXGU01473213.1_pt1 | contig 14232 bp, 17 predicted proteins | sample 3174531 | NCBI WGS metagenome assembly SXGU01 (sample SAMN11356863, study PRJNA531348) | freshwater metagenome | isolation source: freshwater sample F1-140 | place: China: Fuxian Lake, Yuxi | collected 2017-12-25
CATATGAACAGCATCGCCCAGGCAAGGGGAATCAATGCCGAAAAACTGGCCGGCCTGATGGCCGACAGCCCGTACCGGCTGGCCCGCTGGGGCGAAGAGATCTTGGCCGCGCTGCGTTGATCCCCCATTCTGAGGAAAAATTTATGCGAAAACTGATCGTCAGCAATATGCAATCGCTGGATGGGTACTACGAGGGCGCCGATGGCAGCCTGGCGGAGTTGTTCCGCTACCAGCACCCGGCATACGCCGCCGATGACGCGCTGGATGAATACCATGCCAGCCTGTTGCGCCAGGCAGGTGTGCTGCTGTTGGCTGGCCGTGCCAGCTTTTTGGATAATATGCGTTACTGGCAAAGCGTGCAGGCAGATCCCGCCGCTACGGCCATTCGGCAAGAGCTGGCCATCCTGATGCTGGGCATTGAGAAGCTGGTGGTATCGGATACCCTGCTGCCCGCAGAGGCAGCCCGCTTTGCCAACACACGGGTGGTGGCGCGGGTAGAGGCTCCTGCCGAGGTGGCATGGCTGAAACAACAACCGGGCGGCCCGTTGCTGGTGCTGCTAAGCCGGCTATTATGGAACAACCTGCTGCTGGATGGCCTGGTGGATGAGCTGCACATCACCATTGCGCCGCTGGTGGGCGGGGTTGGCACGCCTGTGTTTGTGGGGCGGCCCAAGGTGGCCTTGCGGCTGTTACGGGCGCAAACATTTGCCGGCAGCGGCAACATCCTGGCGGTATATCAGCCTAAGCGGCTGGATTAGGTCGTTTTTTATTGCGCGGAGGGGGAAAGCAGGCCTTGTTAGCGGCGGTCTATAAGGGTGCCGGCGGGGTCGTAGAGGGCGGCCGGGTCTTCTGCGGAGTTGCTCCAAACGGCGCTGGGCGCGTTGCAGCTGATGCCATTTGAACCGCGCTGGCTGAACACATCGATGCTTTGGCCGGCCGGCAGGTGGCCGTTCAGTTCGCATAGCTGGTCACCCCGTTCAGAAACCAGGTACCAACCCTGCAGGTTGATCTCGGCATCGCTGTTGTTGGTTAGCGTTACCACCTCTTTTTGCTTGTCTACATTGCTGATGAGGATGCTGCCGGGCAGGTAGTGGCCGCCAATGGTTTGGCTGGGCGGGTTGCTAAGCGGGCTGGCGGGGCGGTTTTTAGCCAGCTGCCAAATGCCCAGGCCTTGGTCGCGGGCGCTGTTTTCGGAGTCCAACAGTTGGGCGCGGCAAGCCACGTTGGGCTCGTAGGGTTGCTCCTCGGCCAGACCCTCGCTAACCAGTTGCTGGTTGATGAACACATCTCCCACAAACACATAGCGCAACAGCCGGCCGTTGCGGTCGCTGTCTTCTACATCGGGGTACAGGGTTACCTGGTTGCCAAGCACCAGTTCGGCGTTGCGGTCGTAGGCCTGGTGGCCAAGGATGGTCACAAAGCGGGTTACCTCGGGGGTATCGATGCCGGTGTAGCGCACGGTTTCTACACCCATGGGCAGCAACACCCTGATGGTGTCGCCATCCACCACTTCCACCACTTTGCCGGTTTGTGAAAGGGCCAGGTTGAGGCAGCCGGGCAACGCGCCGGGCACGGCGTTGCCGGCGGCGGTGGCAGGGGTGGGGGTGGCGGCAAAGCGCGGCCCCTGGCTGGCGGGCAAGCCAATATAACCAAAGGCGTTTAACCCCAGCAACACCAGGCTGGTAAGGCAGGCCAGGCTAATGCCGGCAAACACCAGCAGAAACAGGCTTTTATGGTGGGCAATGCGCTTGGCCAGGGCAGAAATAAACATAAGCACATTATACAACGGCAAGCAAGGCAGGCTAACTGCGTTTGCCAAGCCGTTGTTAAAGGTTGTACAATTATTTTGGCAAATTTATTTTAAGCCTTGGGCGGCCGGGCACGGCTGGCAAGGCAAAGGAGAGGCCATATGCGCAATCGTACATCTTTGGCGTTGGGAATTTTGTTGATCGGCCTGGGCGCCTGGTTTTTGCTGGTTCGGCAAATGCCAGACCTCAAGGCCCTCTCTGAAGCGTACCTGAGCTACCCGATGAACATCATCGCGGCGGGGGCGCTGATCTTTGTGGTGGGGCTGTTGGTGGGCGCGCCGGGGCTTAGTGTGCCGGCGGCCATTGTGGCGGGTATTGGTGGCATTTTGTATTACCAGTTTACCCAAAACGATTACACCTCCTGGTCCTTTTTGTGGACGCTGATCCCTGGTTTTGCCGGGGTGGGCGAGATGGTGTACGGCCTGTTGGATAGCAAGGGCGACAAGGTACGCAGCGGCGCCAATGGCGTTTTCGTCTCGGCGGTGCTGTTCCTTATCTTCGCTGCCATGTTTGGCCGGCTGGGCATGCTGGGGCCGTACGGGCCGGCGGTATTGCTGATCATCATTGGGTTGGTCGTGCTGTTGCGCGGCTTTAAAAAATAAGGAGCCGTCATGAAGCGATCGAACATCTTTTGGGGTGTAATGTTGGTGGTATTGGGGGGCCTGTTTTTGTTGGAGCAACAAAAATTGGTAAAGGATGTGTGGGGCCTTGCCGTGCCGCTGGGGCTGATCTTGGCGGGCGCTTTGGCGCTGGTTCACCGCCCATCGGATAACGATGCCGCCGATGGCGGTTTTGAAGTGCCGCTGCAAAACGCCGCGCGGGTAGATATAGACCTGGACCACGGCGCCGGCAGCGTGAAAATAGATGGCAGCGCCGGCGAAGGCCAGGCCATGCGTGGCAACAATGGCGCCGGGCTGGAGAAAAAGATCGACCACGGCGCCAATGGGTTGGCCATTCAGCTGCATGCCGGCCCCAGCTTTTTACCCTTTTTGGGGCCCGAAAGCGGCGAGTGGCATTTTGGGCTAACCCCCAACGCTCCCATCACCATCAACCTGGATGCGGGCGCTGCCAACCTGGACCTGGACCTGGCCAACCTCAAGGTCAGCTTCCTTAAACTGCAGATCGGCGCCGCCAACCTAAAGGTACAGTTCCCTTCGGCTGGCAAGACCCTGGCCGAGATCGAAAGCGGCATGGCCAGCCAACAGCTGATCATCCCTAACGGGATGGAGGCGCGCATTCGGGTGGAACAGGGCGCCAGTACAGTGAACCTGGACCAAAACCGCTTTAAGCCGCACGGCTCCAGCGGAGAGGCCACCCTGTACCAAAGCGATGGCTTTGGCATGGGCGAGAACCAATTGGAGCTGAACCTAAAGGGCGGCGCCAACACCATTGCGATAGAATGAAGGAGCCGCGGATGAAGCGAATAAATATGCGAGACTGGTTTGGCCTTGGCCTGGTTGGCCTGGGCGTACTGATGCTGCTGGATAACCTGAACATCATCAAGGGCGCCACCGGGCTGTTCTTTGGGGTGTTGCTGCTGTTGGTGGCCAGCTTCTTTTTTGGCGGCTTTGCCCGCAACCCGCGCGCCGGCTGGTGGAACATCATCCCGGCGATGGCCTTGCTGGGGCTGGGCTTGGAGAGCCTGCTGCCGGTGGTGCTGCCCAAGAGCCTGCAGTTCATTAGCGGCAACATGTTTTTGATCTGTTTGGGCTTGTCTTTTTGGCTGGTCTACTTTGCGGACCGCGCCCGCTGGTGGGGCATCATCCCTGGCGGGGTGTTGCTTACGCTGGTAGCGGTAAACATTGCCGGCAACGCCGACAACCCGGCGATGCTGATGCTGGGGCTGGGGATCACCTTTTTGTTGGTGGCGGTATTGCCGGCTGCCGGCGGCCGCAACGAGTGGGCATATGTACCCTCGCTGGTGCTGATGGGCCTGGGGGCGTTCTTGCTCTCTGACCTGAGCATGGATAAGGCCAGTGTGTACCTGCCGTGGGTGCTAATAGGCCTGGGCGGGTTGGTGATCGTACGCTTTATGATGGGCAACAAGAGCTAAACCAGTTTTTGGACGGTATATAAAAAGGCACCCCGCTGATGTTACGGCGGGGTGCCTTTTTTGGGTTTGGGGGGTTAGGCCACCGGTTTTAGCAACACCAGCGGGATCTGGCGGGTGGTGCTGGTTTGGTAGGCCTTGTAGGCTGGCGCCTCGCTTACCACCTGCTGCCAGGCCTGCTCGCGCTGCTCGCCCTGCAAAATGGTGGCCTCGGCGGCGTAATCGCTGGCGCCGATCTCTACCCGGCAGCGTGGGTTGGCGCTTAGGTTGTGGTACCAGGCCGGGTGGTTAGCCTGGCCGGCGTTGCTGGCCACGATCAGCAAGCCGCCATCGCGGTTGAAGCAACCCAGTGGGGCGGTGGTTTGTTTGCCGCTCTTGCGGCCGGTGGTGGTGAGCAACATCACCGTAAAGCCATTCATTTGCCCGCCCAACTTGCCCTTGCTAAGCCGGTAAATGCCGGTATGCAAGGCCATAAACAATTTAAAGAATAATTTCATCGGTTCTCCTATATAGTGGGTTTTATTCTAACGCAGGCGCCAGCGTGGGCTGGCTTATGGGCGGGCAGGCTTAATAAAAGATTGATACTTGGGTGGGGGGAGATTCTGCCTGAGGGAGATTTTTGTTGGAAACAATAAATTGAGAATTGGAGTATGCTTACGGAACAGGTTTTGATCACTCAACTCAATTCAAACGTGATTTTGGTCGGGAATTACATCTTGGATATAATTTGAACGAATATTGAAGGTTGGATATTCGAATAAATCATTCCCGGACAGGGATAAGAAATTAGTGATGAAAAATACGAATGAATTTATGACCGGAAAAATGACCAGCATTGAACTTCGCGCTCAGTTGGTATCCATCGCATTGGAATGGGAAGGACGTTACGGGGTAAGCCCAGCCATCACCAGTGCCATCTCCGAAATTGATGTCGCCTTGTTGGTTGGTCTGACACCGGAATACTTTGGGGTTCAGAATAATGGCCGTACCGCTGTACAAAAAGGATTTGATTTTATGCACGATGGCCTCCGATACCAAGTAAAGGCCAACCGCCCAAGCGGAAAGCCAGGCTCGAAGGTTACGATTGTTTCCAAGGCCAATAATTACGAATGGGACCTACTGGTCTGGGTACTTTACGATCGGGAATACAACTTGTTAGAAGCCTGGCAGTGGAATGTTCAAGATTATCGATCCGCGTTTGATTCGAAAAAACGAATTGGTCCGAGTGACATGCGCAATGGGCTGAGGGTTTCCCCGAAGTAATTGTTGCTGTGGCTTGGGTTCTTTTAGCACTGCACGGGATTGCCTTTCGAACTTTATATTTGTTTTAGCGCTGCCAGCAGGCCATGCTGGGTGAGGATGGGGGTGGGCAGGTTTAGGGCGGTGCCGAGGCGGGTGAGTTGGGCCGGTTCTACGCCGGTTTGGGCCAACAGCCCGGCCTGCGGCATGATCTGCCCGGTGGGGCCGTCGGCCAACAGGCGTCCATCGTAGATGGCGATGAGGCGGTCGAAGTTCTCGGCCACAAAGTCCATATCGTGGCTGATGGCGATGACGGTTTTGCCCTGGGCGGCGGCGGTGGCCACCACGGCTGCCACGCGCGCCACGCCGGCGGCATCTTGCCCGGTGGTGGGTTCATCCAGCACCAGTATGGCTGGGTCCATGGCCAATACGCTGGCGATGGCCACCATTTTGCGCCAGGCGGGAGACAGGTCGTAGGGGTTTTTGTGGGCGTGGGCCTGCAGCGCGGTTTGGGTTAGCGCCTGCCCGGCCAGCTGCTGTATCCGCTGGGCGCCAAAACCCAGGTTGCGCGGGCCAAATTCCACTTCTTCTTGCACGGTTTTGCAAAACAGTTGTTCATCGGGGTTTTGGAAGACATAACCCACCCGTGCCGCCAGTTGGTGCACCGGGTGTTGGCGGGTGTTCCAGTCGCCGATCAGCACATCTCCGCTGGTGGGGCTGAACAGGCCATTGAGGTGGCGCACCAGGGTGGTTTTGCCGCCGCCGTTTTGGCCAACAATGGCCACCCGCTGGCCGGCGGGGATATCCAGATCGAACCCATGCAGGGCGGTGTGGCCGTTGGGGTAGGTGTAGTGCAGGTTGCGCACGCTAATGTTCATTGGCTGAACCCTTCGATGGCATTGGCCAGGCTGATGGGCAGTTGGGGGGCGTTGTACAGGCCCTGCGCGCGCGCCGCCAGAGCGGCCTGGGTGTAGCGGCTAACCGGCATGCCGCCAGCAAGCACAAGCGGGTCGGTCAGTACCTGTTGCGGGCTGCCATCGGCCACGATCTGCCCGTCTTGCAGGGCCAGTACGCGGCTGGCAAAGGCGGCGATCCATTCCACCTTGTTCTCGATCATGATGACGGTAAGGCCTTGCTGGCTCATTTGGCTGACCACCGAAAAAACCTCGCGCGCGCCAAGTGGGTCCAGCTGGGAGGTAGGTTCATCCAGCACCAACACTTTGGGGCGCATTACCAAAATGGAGGCCAGCGCCACCCGTTGTTGTTGGCCGCCGCTGAGGCTGTAGGGCGAGCGGTTGGCCAGGTGGCTGATGCCGGTGAGTTCCATTGCCTGATCGATGCGGGCCGGCATTTCGGCGGGTGGGGTGCCTGTGTTCTCCAGGCCAAAGGCGATCTCTTCGTAGACGCTGACTTTGGCGCCGCTGATCTGGTTGAACGGGTTTTGGAAGGCCAGCCCAACCTTTAGCACCTGCTGGTCCAGCGGGGTGGCGGCGCTGTCGGCGCCATCTACCCGCAGGCTGCCTTGCAGGGTCCCTTTGTAAAAGTGCGGGATGAATCCCGAAAGGGCGTAGGCCAGGGTGCTGCGGCCGCTGCCATCGGCGCCGATGACGCCCACGAACTCGCCCGGCTCTACGCGCAGGTTGATGCCGCGCAGGGCGGGCCGCTCGGTGAGCGGATAGGTATAGGTGAGGTTGTCGATCTCGATCAGCGCCATAGCAGGAAGGCTCCGATCACCAGCAGGATCAGACCCATGCGCACGGCCTTGTCGGCGTGGGTATCGGGCACCTGGTGCAGGGCGGTTTTGGGCAGGGTGCTCATAAAGGCGCGGGCCTCAATGGCGATGGCGCGCTCTTCCACTTCTACCAGGCTGCCGAACACCAACGGGCCTACCAGCGGCGCCAGGGAGCGCACACGGTTGGCCAGGCTGCCCTGGGTGTTTAGGCCGCGGCTGCGCTGGGCGGCGATGATGGCGGCTGCCTTGGCTTGCATTTGCGGCAAGATCTGCAGGGTGCTGACCACCACATACGCCAATTGGCCGGGCAGGCCACGGCGTACCAGGTCGCTCATCAGCTGGCTGGGGTGGGTGGTGAGGATGAACAACAGGAAGGAAGAGATGAGCAAAAAGATGCGCTCGGCATTGGCGGCGGCCGAGAAGAGGGTCTCGCGGTAGAGGGTGAGGAATCCCCAGCTGGCCAGCACGGTTTTACCGCCCGGTATGAACAACGCCTGCATCACCAGCAAAAAGCCGGCGGCGGGAAGCAGCATGCGCAGGGCAATGGTGGCAAACTGGCGGGCCAGTTTTCCCAGGGCGGCCAGAACCATTACCGCGGCGATGAGGGCGAACAAGAACAGCGGGTGCGGGTTGGCGTAGCTGAGCAGGATGAGGCCGAACACCGCGGTAAGTTTGGTGAGCGGGTTGGCGCTGTGCAACAGGCTGGCGCGCGGCAGGTAGAAGGAAAGGCGCTCGTGCATGGGGATATTGTAATCTGTAATGGGGGCGCGGGGCGATCTTGGTTTTTTTGCCTGCGGTATGGATGGCCCGGAAAGCGTAGGGGTCGTCGTCCGTGCCGGCCGATCTGCCCGGCCAAAAACCCAGGTGGCTGGCCTTCGGCGCCAATCCCCAGAGCAAAGGCGACCCGCGCGGCGGTTACGCCGCGGTGGGGTGAGGAATGGGTTTGCCCGTGCCTGACGGCACGGCGGGGCGATCTGGGTTTTGTGGGTGAGGGATTGGCCATGGGGGTGGGTTGATGTTGGGAACGGGTTGCTTTCTGGCCGATCGCCCCCTACGGGGTCTTATGGTATGGATGGCCCGGAAAGCGTAGGGGTCGTCGTCCGTGCCTGGCGGTCTGCCCGGCCAAAAACCCAGGTGGCTGGCCTTCGGCGCCAATCCCCAGAACAAAGGCGACCCGCGCGGCGGTTATGCCGCGGTTGGGTGTGGAATGGGATTGCCCGTGCCTGGCGGCACGGCGGGGCGATCTGGGTTTTTTCCTTTGGTATGGTGGTACGGTGAGGGGGGTTAGGCGTCTTGGCGGGCCAGTGCCTGGGTGCGGGCTTTGCCGGCGCGGCGCAGCAGAGAGAGCAGGCGCGGGGCCAGCACGGCATACAGCCAATGCAGGGCGGGGCGCAGGGGCAGGTCGTAGGCGCCGGGGGTGCGGCGTACCCAGCCGCCCAGGCCTTCTTTAAAGCGATAGACGCCCCACATTGGGTCGGACTCATCGAAGGTATCGGGGGCGCCCCACAGGTCGTAGGTGTGGCAACCATGCTGGCGGGCCCAGCGCATCGCCTCGAACTGCAGCATATAGTTGGGCATCTTGTCGCGGTGTTGGTCGCGGCTCATGCCGTAAATGTAATAGGCGGTGCCGGCAAAGCGGAACAGGTACACGGCGGCCACCGCCTCGCCATCCACCTCGGCGATCAGCGGCTGGGCGGTTTCGGCGAAGGTCTGCCATACGGCGCGGTAGTACTCTTCGCCGCGGATGGCGAAACCGTCGCGCAGGCTGGTTTCGGCGTACATTCGGTACAGGGTGGCGTGGTCGGCGGGGCTGCCAACGCGCACAACAATGCCTTTTTTGGCGCCCAGGCGGGCGTTGTAGCGGGTTTTTTGCTTCATGCGCGCCAGCAGGTCCTCATCCGGGGCGGTTACATCTACCAGCACGCTGTTACGGAACTGGACCTGTTCTGGCGAGAGGCGGAAACCGGCGGAGAGCAGGTCTTGCTGAATGGCCGGCCAGGCGGGGTTGGGGGTGTCGTTATCGGCGCCGGGGATGCCGGTGCCTACCAGAATATCGGCATCGATCTTGAGGAAAAGTGCCCCAAGCCCGCGGGCGTAGGCGGCCATATCGGCCAATACGCGTTGGCGCAGGGGGGCGTCTTCCCACTGCAGCAGCGGGCCCTTGGGGCTGTAGGCCAGGCACATGCGCAAGGGCAGGCGCCGTGCCAGCGGTTTGGTTAGCAACAGGGCGGCCGCCAGCGGGGCGGCGGGCAGGGGCTGGCTTTCGGTGTCGGTAGTGAGGGGGAAGATGGTTGGCGCGCTGTGGCCGGGCAGCCATAGCATGGCGTGGGCTTGCCAGCCGTAGGCTTGCTTAAGGGTGGCCCACTGGGCGCTTTGCAACAGGTGCGCGCCGGGCAATTGGCGTATGGTTTCGTTCCATTGGTGCGGGTTCATCGGCTTAATTCTAACAGCGTTTAAAAAAGCAAGGCGCGCTGTTGTGCGCGCCTTGGCAAGTGATGCGGCGATCTCTAAAAGGAGGCGTTGATGGTTTCGAAGATGCCGGCGACGGTGGGGCCAAGCAAGGTGAGCGCGGCAATGACCACCACGGCCACCAACACCAGGATCAACGCGTATTCCACCAATCCCTGCCCCCGTTGGCTAAAGCTGACGAATTTTTTCATTTTTTGCTCCTTGATTTTGAATAAATGATAAGAACCACTTGAAATAAGGTGCCTGATAAGGCTCTTTGAGTGTACCTTATTGGCCGGCAATGTTGCGTGCCCAATGGTACTAATAGAAAATGATGCGGGTTATGGGCAGGAACACACCCATACAAGCAAGCGGCTTGAAAAATTGCCCCAACGTGTTATGATGGGAAAAAATGACCAAGGAGGCCAGCATGGCCAAAAAGACCGATGGGTTTAGTGTTGAAGAAAAGGCGGCCATGAAGGAGCGCGCCGCCGAATTGCGTGCCGCTGCCAGGCGTGGCGCCAGCGGAGATGGTGAGCCGGATGTGCTGGCCAAGATCGCCGAGATGGCCGAGCCAGACCGCCAGTTGGCGACCCGCTTGCACGCGGTGATCAGGGAAGCCGGCCCCAGCCTTAAGCCGCGCACCTGGTATGGCATGCCCGCCTATGCCCAGGATGGCAAAGTGGTGTGCTTTTTTCAGAGCGGCGCCAAATTTGGCACCCGGTATTGCACACTGGGTTTTCAGGACCCCGCCCAGCTGGACGACGGCGTGATGTGGCCGACCGCCTATGCCATTGGCGCCCTTACCGAAGAGACCGAGCGGCGGGTGGCCGCGTTGGTAAAGCGTGCGCTTGGGCAAGGGTAAGGCAACCAACAAGCGCTTTATTTATAACAACATCTCCCGTGCCGGCAAAAGGTTCACTCGGCATGGGAGATGTTTTGTTTTAATGTTCGGCCGTTTGCAGAGGATCGTGTCGGGCATCTCGTGCGGGATACCCATCGCCCCGGTTTGACGATCCTGGCGTAGTTGCCCAGCTGGCCATTCTGCGCCATTTCATCGGCCGCTGCCAGCCTGGGCCTGGCTAACCGGCGCGCATTTAGTAGCGGTCGCCGATCACTTCGATGCGCGCCATCGCGGCGCGGATCTCGTGCTGGTCTGCCTGGGTCAGCCGCAGGTTGATAGCGGCGTTGTTCTCATCCAGCCTCGCCAACTTGCGGCTGCCGGGGATGGGTACGATCCAGGGTTTTTGGGCCAGCAGCCAGGCCAGCGCTACCTGGGCGGGGGTGGCACCGTGGGCGCTGCCAATGCGTTGCAGCAGCTCTACCACGGCGCGGTTGGCGACGATGGCCTCGCGCGTAAAGCGCGGGTTGCGGCTGCGGATGTCGGACGGGTCGAAGACGGTGGTTTCATCGACCTTGCCGGTGAGGTAGCCGCGGCCCAGCGGGCTGTAGGGCACCAGCCCGATGCCGAGTTCCTCCAGCGCGGGGATGACCTCTGCCTCCAGCACTGTCCACCAGATCGAATATTCGGACTGCAAGGCTGCCACCGGTTGCACAGCGTGGGCAGCGCGGATCTGCCGGGCGTTGGCCTCGGAGAGGCCAAAATGGCGCACCTTGCCGGCGGCGATCAGGCCTTTTACGGCGCCAGCCACATCCTCCATCGGTACCTCTGGGTCTGGCCGGTGCTGGTAAAACAGGTCGATCGCATCTACCCGCAGGCGTTTTAGGCTGGCCTCGGCCACCGAGCGGATCTGCTCTGGGCGGCTGTTGGTGCCGAAGCGCGGGTGGGGGCCTTCGCCATTGGGGCCGTGGTTAAAACCAAACTTGGTGGCAATGGTCAGGTTGCCCTTAAAGGGCGCCAGCGCCTCGCCTACCAATTCCTCGTTGGTAAAGGGGCCGTACACCTCGGCGGTATCAAAGAAGTTGACGCCGCGCTCTACCGCCTGGCGCAGGAAGCCGATCATTTCGGCCTTGTCGGTGGGGGTGTCGCCAAAGCTCATGCGCATGCACCCCAAGCCGATCGCCGATACGGTGATTCCGCTGTTGCCCAATTTGCGTTGTTCCATCTGGTTCACTCCTGTTCCTTTAAGGTTTGCTCAATAGCCTGCAGTTTGCTCTCGTAGACGCTAATTTTGTGGTCCAGCAGGTCCAGTGTTTTTTGTTGTTCCGCAATGCGGGTGGCCAGCAGGGCGCGTTGTTCTACCAGCATTTGCTTGCGGGCGGCCACGGTTTCCTCGCCCTGGCGAACCAGTTCGATGTACTCGATCAGCACCTCGATGGACAAGCCGGCGGCGCGCATGCACTTGATGAAATGGACCCGTGCCTGGTCGGTTTCGGTATAGCGGCGGATGCCGGCGGAATCGCGCCCAACCGGCTGCAACAGGCCAATGCGCTCGTAATAGCGCAGGGTATCGGCCGTCAGGCCAAATTTTTCGCTTACTTCGGCAATTTTCATGGGCTGGTTCCTCCGTAGTTTGCTTATACCACCTGGAGTGGGCTCCAAGTCAAGGGTTTGATGGGGCAATTTTGCAGCGGCAGGGGCAAAATGGGGTCAGGCGGCGGGGCGGGCGTCGCGGAAGAACAGCAGGCTGGTAAAACCGGCCAAGGCCAGGGCACTCCAGAGCCAAAAGGGGGCGCCCGGGTGGATGCTTGCCAGGCTGTTGCCCAGCGGTGGCGCCAGCAGGTTGCCAACCCCCGCCAGGGCAATGTTGAAGCCGGTAGCGGTGCCGGCGTAGGCCGGGCCAACGCCTTCGGTCTCGATGATCATGGTCATGTAAATGGCCATAAAGGCGTCTCTCACGCAGCCGGCTACGATCACGGCCACCCAAACCGACGCGCCGGTGGCGAATGCCATGCCGCCGATGCCCAGGCTCATGAGCAGTGTGGCAACCAAAGCCGGGCCCTTGCGGCTGCCGAGGCGGTCTGACAGGGCTACAACCGGCATGACGAAAAACATCGAAACAGTGTGGAAAGCGGAAAGGGCGCCATCTGCTTGCAGGGGCGGCCAGCCGGCGTTGCGCAAGTATAGCGGCAGGTACCCCAAAGTGCCCTGGATGGCCCCGCTGATGCCGGTGATGGCCAGCCCCAAAAGCCAAATATTGCGCAGGCTGGCAACGTGGGCAAGCGCGCGCAAGATCGAGCTGGTGTTTTTGGTGGGTTGGCCAGGCGGGTTGGGCGCAAAAAACCAGGCAATGGAACATAGCGCCGCCAACACCCCGTAGGCGATCAGCACATTTCGCCAGCCGCCCAGCATTGGAGACAGCACAGTAGCGCTGACCAGGGATCCGATCATGAAACCGAGTGCCATACCCATGGAATTGATGCCATTGGCAAGCCCCAGTTGTTTGCGCGGGAACCACATTCCGGCTGTCTTGATCCCGTTCATCAACACTACGGGCGCCACCCCGCCCATGGCAATGTTCAGTACCGAGAGGCTAAAAAAATCGGTGGCAAAACCGCGCGCCAGGCCAAGCAAGCCCGCCGCCAGGGTGCCCACCGCCAGCACCTTGCGCGGGCCGATCCTGTCTCCGATGGCGCCCCCCAAAAAGGCGGTGGGAATGCCCAACAATGCGCCGGCCCCCCAGATCACCCCCACTTGCACCAGGTCCAGCCTTAGGTCCTGGGCGATCTCTTGCGACAGGACCGAGATGGCCATGGTGGGAATGGCAGTGGTGAGCATGTTGGTGATGACCACCAGGGCCAAAATAGCCCATTTTTGGTTGTGGTTGGCAAATTGCATGTGGTTTCCTTTGGTGGCGCAGGGTGGGCTGGTTAGGCCATTAATTAGTTTAACTGTGGTAGGTAAATTGCGCAATAGCGGGGTGCTGGGCGTTATGGGCTGTCGTGGCGTTCCATTTCGATGAAGCGGCGCAGGCCAGAGTGGTCCAGCGACTCTGCCGCCTGTTGGATGCAGCGTTTGGGGTGCAGGCGCAGACGCAGCGGGGTAAGCGGGTGGGTATAACCGGCCGGCAAGGGCAGCGGGTTGGGGTTGTGGGTGGTGTTTAGGCAGGGGCGGTACTCGGCGATCAGCGCCTGTTCGGCCAGGTTTAGGTCGTGGTTGTGGGCGGCAAAGCGCGGGTGGCGCGCCTGCATCAGCTCGATGGTGAAGCGCATGCTTACCGGCCAGTTGCACACAATAAAGCGGCCCATAACACTGCGTGCCTTAAAGCCGGCATAAAAGTGGGTCCATACCCGCGCAAAGGCGCTTTGGCTTTGGCCCACATAAAAAACGGTCTGCTCGTCGCGCAGCAGGTACAGGTCCATCCGCTGCCACTCGTAGGGGCAGGCTTCCATTTGCAGGAACTCTCTTACTTGCAGGCTGGCCTGCAGGGTGGGGGTCATATTGGCAATTATGCCACAAGCTGGGTTACTGAGGGGATAGGCCGCCAAAAAAGCGGGTTACGCTTTGGCTGAACAAGGCCGGGTTTTGCAAGGGCGCAAAGTGGCTCACCCCGGGCAGCAGCTCAAAGCGCGCCCCGCGGATGTTGGCGGCCAGGTAGCGGGCGTGATCCTCGCGAATGAACTCATCGTGTTCGGCGTGGGCAACCAACACTGGCACGCGCAGGCTGGCCAAGTCTTGATCGGTGTAATTGGGCTGGCTGGTTTGCATTCTACCCAGCTCGGACATCAGGGTGTCGAACGGGGTGAGGGTGGGGGTCATGCGGGTATGGTCTTGCCGGTGGCGCGCAAGCACGCGCTCTATGGCGGGGGTAGCCACAAATGGCTTGGTGCCAGAGGGATCCATATTGCAGCCAAAGTAATACACGCCGGCCACGCGGTGAGGGTTGCTGCGCGCAAACACCAATGAAGTGGCAGCGCCATCGCTCCAACCCAGCAGGGCAGCACGGCGCAGGCGTAACTGGTCCATCACCGCCAGCAGGTCTCGGCTAAATTGCTTGTACGAGAAGGGCGCCCCACCGCCGCTATGCCCGTGCCCGCGGGTATCGATGCCGATC
>SXGU01141759.1_pt1 | contig 14231 bp, 12 predicted proteins | sample 3174531 | NCBI WGS metagenome assembly SXGU01 (sample SAMN11356863, study PRJNA531348) | freshwater metagenome | isolation source: freshwater sample F1-140 | place: China: Fuxian Lake, Yuxi | collected 2017-12-25
ATGAAATCGGCCCCGGCCATCATACACACAAGACTGGCTCGGTAGATATCGCGAAGGGTGCCGAGTTCTCCGGTGGCCAGGATGGTCTTGAGATGGGCGGCGCCGCAGGCGTCCCGAAAGGTCCGAACCTCGTCGTACAACGCCTGCCAATTGCCGCCCAAGACGTGGGCCCGGGTGATGACGATGTCGATTTCCGCGGCGCCCGCGGCGACCGATGCCCGGATTTCCTCGACCCGCTGGGCAAACGGCGAGAGTCCCGCGGGAAACCCGGTCGAGACCGCCGCCACGGGAATCCCGCTCCCCTCCAGGGCCCGGACCGCGGCCTCGACGAAGACGTGGTAGACGCACACCGCCGCTACCTGAATCGGCCGTTCGGCGAAGCCAAGCGCGTCGAGCAGGTCGTCTCGAATCGGCCGGCGGGCTTTGGCGCACAGGCGCTCGACCCGCCGGACGGTATCGTCTCCGGAAAGGGTGGTCAGATCCATCAGGGTAATGGCCCGGAGCAGCCACCCGAGTTGCCATTCCTTCTTGACGGTTCGGCGCTTGGTCAGAGTGTCGGCGCGGCGCTCGACGGCGCTGCGGTTGATCCGAACCTCCCGGACCCACTCCAGATCGAGCGGCAAGCCGGGATTGCGGGGCAGCGGAGTGTTTCCCACGGGCTAGCCAGGCATCCGATGGGCCACGCGCGCCGCAATCAGATCAGGGTTCCGGAACAGCAAGACGAATAACATGCCGGCCACGAATCCGCCGGCGTGAGCCCAAAACGCCACTCCGCCGGACTCCGCTTGGAGGGTTGGGATCCCGCCGACCAGCTGGAGTAAGAACCAGTAGCCGAGCATCGCGACCGCCGGGACCGCAATCCGGGTGATGAAAATGCCCAGAAAAACGATCATGTGGACCCGAACCTTGGGGTAGAGAATGATGTAGGCGCCCATGACCCCGCTGATCGCGCCCGATGCGCCGACCATCGGGATCGCACTGTTGGGGTTGATCGCTGCCTGAGATGCAGCCGCCGCAACCCCGGTTGCAACATAGAACAGTAAGAACCGGAGCTTCCCCATCGAATCTTCGACGTTGTTGCCGAAGACCCAAAGAAACCAGAGGTTGCCGAGCAGGTGAAACCACCCGCCATGCAGGAACATCGAGGTGATGACGGTGAGCCAATTGCCGCCACCCGTTTCGCATCCAATCGCCCCGGCGCCGGGGACCGGGGTACCTGCGGCAAGGTTGCCGAGCACGGCGCCGGGAATCAGACCCAGCTCGCAGACGGAGGCGGAGAGTTGCGGTTCGGTCCCGAGGCCCTGGAGAAACCCCCAGGCCGCGATGTTGAGCCCGATCAACAGGAAGGTGACCACCGGCGTAGCCAGGGTCGGATTGTCGTCCTTGTACGGGAACATCCCGCAATATAAGGCCAAACCCGAACCCACCCAGCCGCGAGCCGAGGCGAACGACCCGGTGGCGGTTATATTAGCCCCTGGATTCTCCTTGTCGTCTGAGGCTCGCCAATGTCGATTGCCAGATCCCTCCTGCTTCGGGCCGCCGATAGCCAATGGCTGGCCGACCAGATGTCGCGCCGGTCATTCTCGCGCCGGGCCATTCGGAGGTTCATGCCCGGCGAGGAGCTGGCGGACGCGATCGGCGCGGCCGCGACGCTCAAGGGCCAGGGGATGGGATCGTTGTTCACCAGGCTGGGCGAAGGATTGACGAAGCAATCGGACGCCGACGCGGTTCGGGACCACTACCTCGACGTGTTCGACCAGTTGGCGGCCCGGAAGCTCGGCACCTGGATCTCGATCAAGCCAACGCAACTGGGCCTCGACTTGAGCGTCGACAAGTGCCTGGAGTACCTCCACACCCTGGCGGCCAAAGCCGCCAGCACCGGGTCGTCACTTTGGATCGACATGGAGGACGCGAGCTACGTCGACCGGACGCTTGGCCTCTATCGGGAACTCAAGGCCAAGTACGAGCCCGTCGGGTTGGCGATCCAGTCATATCTATTCCGGACCCCGAGAGACATCGAAGGACTGTTGCCGCTCAAGCCGTGGATTCGGCTCGTCAAGGGCGCCTACGCCGAACCGGCGGCCATTGCCTTCCCCGTCAAACGCGACAATGACCTCGCGTTCTTTGATCTCTCGCTCAAGATGCTGGACGGCGTCAAGACCTACGGCGGGCTCGCGGTGTTCGGCACCCATGACATTGCCCTGCTGCGGCGGATCATTGCTTCCGCCAAGGAACGAGGCGTCACGCCGGGCCAGTACGAAATCCATATGCTGTACGGCATTCAGCCCGTCGCTCAGCGCGATTTCGTCGCCCAGGGCGAAGCCGTCAAGGTCCTGATCAGCTACGGCCATGCGTGGTTCAAGTGGTTCATGCGGCGCTTGGCGGAGCGGCCGGCCAACGTAACCTTCGTGTTGAGGAGTATGCTGAGCTAGCGCCGCCGAGCCCGGATGGCCGCCGTGTCGGTCAACAAGGTCCAATAGTCGACACTGTCCGGCACGGCTGTGAGTTCGAGGAACCGGGCCACCGACTGCACCTGCTGCGACCCGAATCGCGGCGGCGATCCCCCACCCATCGGATACCCTCGCCCGAACCGGCTCCGGATCAGGATGCTGTTCGGCCCAACCGGGAGAGTTCGAAGGTTCTCGACAAACGCCGGGAATACCCCACCCCGGAAGAGATATTGCTCCACGTTGGACAGGTAGTACACCGAGACCGGGCGTTTCACCTCCCGGAGATACTCGCCGATGGCTTTCACGGCCCGGGGTCCCGCGAGATCGCCGACGACCGGCACGATCCGGTCCTGCCGCTGGAGTTTGCGAACCGCCCGCCACCGGTCTTCGGTGGAGAGATAGCTTCGTTGGGCGCCCTCGGAATCGGTTTCGAGATAGAGCTGGCGGTTGGTGGGGAAATTCAGGAACGAAGGCCGATTCCGGGTCGAATACCGGATATCGAGACCCGACTGGGCAAACTCGTCGTGAAACCGCCGGATCGTGGCCCGGTCCTCGGCGCCGAGCGGAACGCCGTACGACTCCACCGTCGCGACCAGGTTCGCATGTTGCTCGGCGTGTAGCGCCGGTTCGGAGAATCGCTGATCGAAGTAGTCGAGGAGGACCTCGAGACTGAGATCGGTCCACATCTCCGGCTCCGCCGGGAGCTTCCGCCCGTACAAGAGCCCGAGATATTCGAGCCGATTCCGGGCAACGCCGAACATGGCCTTGAACAGCAAGTGGAGGAGCAGATTGTCGCGCCGAATGTCAATCAGGATCGCCAGCTCGGGTTCCAATTCGGCGATGTACGAAAAGCTCTGCTCCGGCCCAACCCCGATGTAGGCCCCACCCTTAAGACCCAACGATCGGAAGACCGGCAGTGGATGGAGGTACGAGGTCTCGTTGGAAACCAGGTTGTCGCTCTGGAAAAAGCCCGGCCCCTCGGAGAGGCGCTCGATCAACCGGGAGAAGGCGGTCGGCTCCTGAGCCTCGAGCGGAGACCAGCCAACCGGTGCGGCGAGGAGCACCAATGCCACCACAGCCCGACGAATCATGCCCGGTAGTCTCGCCGGTGCGGCCCCCCCTGACAAGGCGCCCCGGCTTCGGCATCTTAGGGGATGAGAACAACCCTCGTGCTGATGGCGGTCGTGAGTCTGGCCACCGGGTCGCTGTTGCCCGCCCAGGCCCCGGCCCGATTCTCGGTTTCGTTTCCCGCTAGCCGGTCGCCGGAGCCGCAGGACGGGCGGCTCCTCCTCCTGATCTCGGCCGACTCGACCGCCGAGCCCCGATTTCAGATCGCCGACGGCCTGACGACCCAACTCGTCTTTGGAATCGACGTCGACGGCATGAAGCCTGGTCAGGCCGTCACCATCGACTCCAAGGCCTGGGGCTATCCGCTTCGGAGCCTCAACGACGTCCCACGAGGGCGCTACCGGGTCCAGGCGGTGCTGAATCGATACCAGACCTACCGCCGGAGCGACGGGCACACGGTCAAACTCCCGCCCGACCAGGGGGAGGGGCAGCAATGGAACAGCAAGCCGGGGAATCTTTACAGTGTTCCGAGGTGGGTGGAGATTGGGGCGATCGGGACTCGGCGCTCGGCACTCGGCACTCGGCTGGAACTGACCGAAGTGATGGCGGCGGCGGCGGCGCCGGTGACGTCGGAGTATATCAGGTACGAGAGGATTCAGAGCCGGCTCCTGACCGAGTTTTGGGGGACGCCGACGTTTTTGGCGGCGTTCGTATTGCTTCCCGAGGGGTTCGATCGTCATCCGGAGGCGCGCTATCCACTGGCGGTGAGCCATGGCCACTTCCCGGCGCAATTCGGCGGGTTCCGCCCGGAGCCGCCGGACCCTAATCTCAAGCCCGACTACAGCACCCGGTTCAGCTTGGCGGGCTACAACCGGATTCAGCAGAGTCTGGCCCATCAGTTCTACCAAGACTGGACCGGGCCGAACTTTCCCCGGGCGCTGCTGATCGAAATCCAACATCCGACGCCTTACTACGACGATTCGTACGCCGTCAATTCCGCCAACAACGGTCCCTACGGCGACGCGATCATGCGGGAGTTGATTCCGCACATCGAGCGCAAGTACCGCGGCATCGGCCAGGGCTACGCCAGAATTACCTACGGCGGCTCGACCGGGGGCTGGGAAGCCATGGCGGTCCAGATGTTCTATCCTGACGAATTCAACGGGGCCTTTGTTGCATGCCCCGACCCGATCGACTTCCGGCAGTTTACCAACATCGATCTCTATCGGGAGTCGAACGCCTACTGGCCCGACTCCAAATGGAAACGGACCCTACGGCCGGGCCACCGGAACTACTTGGGTCATGTCGATGCCACCGTCCAAGACGGGAACTACCACGAATTGGCCATCGCGACCAAGGGCCGAAGCGGGGGCCAATGGGATGTCTGGCAGTCGGTGTTTTCTCCGACCGGCCCCGATGGCTACCCCAAGCCGATTTACGACAAGGTGACTGGCCGGATCGACCATTCCGTCGCCGAGTATTGGAAGGAGAACTACGACCTCTCCCACATCTTGCGGCGGGATTGGAAAACCCTGGGACCCAAGCTCAAGGGGAAGCTCCACATCTACGTCGGCGACATGGACAACTACTACCTGAACAACGCCGTGTATTTGGTCGAGGACTTTCTCAAGACCGCCACCCCCGCCGCTGACGCCGTCGTCGATTATGGCGATCGCGCCGAGCATTGCTGGAACGGCGACCAGACCCGTCCCAACGCCTATTCGCGGCTCCGCTATCACCAGATGTTCATCCCGCGGATCATCGAGCAAATCCGGAAGAACGGCCCGCCCCAGGCGGACACCCTGAGCTGGCGCTACTAAGGAGGGATTCTATGGCGTTTCGGAAATTCGTCGATCGCGACGGCCACGAGTGGGAGGTGCGGCCCCGGACCCGATCCGACTGGGACCTGGCCCCGTTCGGCGGCAATCCGCACCAACCGCGGAACGCGCCCTCGCCGGGATACGAGAAGGACCCGTTCGAGTTGAGCCGGGAAGAACTCCAGAAACTGCTGGACTCGGCCCCGATCCCGAAGCCGCGGGCCAAGAAATCGCCGTTTGGTGACTGATCACGGGCTGGAGCAACAGCCACCCCGGCGGTAGGTTACGGCATCCCCGCAACCCAGGCTCAATGGCTGACGAAACCCCGGCACCTGTCGACCGGCTGACCCGATTCTCCCAGATTATCGGCCGAATTATCCCCGATGCGATGTCGACGGCCGTGGCGATGCTGGTCATCCTCGCCGTCGTCGCGTTGGCCATCGGCAATTCGGGCACCACCGTGATGGACGCGTTCTACCGCGGCCTCTGGATGATGGTGCCGTTCACGATGCAGATGACGCTGATCCTGGTCCTCTCCTCGACGCTCGGTGCCGCTCCGATCTTCCGCCGGATGGTGAGCCGGCTCTCCCGAATCCCGACCAGTCGGGGCGGTGTGGTTGCCCTGGCCTGTTTCGTGGTGGCGTGCCTTGCCTACCTCTATTGGGGCCTGGCGCTGGCGTTAGGCCCTCTGGTGGCGATCTATTTTTCCCGGGAGGCCGAGCAGAAAGGGATCGCAATCGATTTCCCGTTCTTGTTGGCGACCACGACCGCCTCCAGTTCGATTTGGCAGTTCGGCCTCTCGTCGACCCCGGCCCTCCTCATGAACACGCCGGGCCACTTCCTCGAGAAGCAAACCGGGTTGATGCCGCTGTCGACGACACTATGGGCCCCGGCAACGCTGATCTTCATAGCGATGTTCTTCCTGGCCGTGCTGATCGCGGCCCGGTTGCTCAACCCGAGCCGGCCGGAGCCGTTGTCACGATTCCCGGATGCCTACCAACTCGCCGACCCGATCGCCGTGGCCGAAGCGGAGCCGATCGACATGACCAGAGCGGTTGCCCCAAGCATCTCGGACCGAGTCGAGCGGAGTTCCATCCCGTTGTTGGTCCTCTGCGCCGCGCTCGCCGCCTGGGTCTACTACCATTTTGCGGTCAAGGACCTTGGTCTCGATCTCAACTCGCTCAACACCGTACTCCTGATCCTGGCGCTGCTCGTGCATCGCACCGTCAAGAATTTCACGACCGCGCTCCAAACGGCCATTCTCTCCTGTTGGCCGATCGTCGTGATGTACCATCTCTACGGGGGCGTGGCGGGCTTGATCCAGTTCACCACCGTGGGCGCCGAGTTTGCCGGAGTGTTTGCCGCGATTTCAACCCGTTACACGTTCCCGTTTTTCACGACGCTCGCCTCCACCATCGTCGCGGCCTTCGTGCCGTCGAGCGGCGGCCAATGGGTGATCCAGGGATTCGTCACCGCCACCGCCGCCGACGCCGTCGGGGTCTCGGTTCAGCGCGGCCTTTTGGCGGTCGGGATCGGCGACCAGATGGGCAACCTGATCACGCCGTTCTGGGCGGCGATCGGAGCGGGTATGGCCCGAATCGACTTCCGCCGTTTCATCGGTTACCAGTTTGCCTATGCCGCGATTTGGTTCGTTCTCGGGGTGTTGGTCTTTACGTTCCTCCCGGCCTGACGTGACTCCCGTGGCGCGCTGCCGGCTGGGGGCCGGTCTCGAGGTATCGCGGGTCGTGACCGGGCTCTGGCAGATCGCGGACATGGAGCGGGACGGCCGGGTGATCGATCTCGATGCCACGGCAGCCGCGATGGCGCCCTACGCCGCGAGCGGGCTCACCAGCTTCGACATGGCGGACCACTACGGCTCCGCCGAGATCGTGGCGGGGCGGTTCCGAAGCCGCGCCGATACGCCGCCGGTCGAATTGCTGACGAAATGGGTCCCGCCGCCGGAGGCCGGCAGCCGAACCGAAGTCCGGGCCGCGGTCGGGCGGGCGCTCGACCGGATGAAGATGCCCGCCCTCGATCTGCTTCAATTCCACGCCTGGAACTACGCGGACCCGAGTTGGCTCGATCGACTGTTCTGGCTCGACGAACTCCGCCAGGAAGGGCTGGTCAAACACCTGGGCCTCACGAATTTCGACACCGCACATCTCAGAGTGGTCGTGGCCTCGGGCATCCCCGTGGTGTCGAACCAAGTGTGCTTTTCGCTGCTCGACCGGCGTCCGGCCCGCGTGATGACCGGGTTCGCGGCGGCGGCCGGGATCAAGCTCCTGTGCTACGGGACCGTGGCCGGGGGCTATCTCACCGAGCGGTGGCTCGGCAAGCCGGCGCCCTCAGCCGGCCACCGGGCCACGTGGTCGGAGATGAAGTACGGGCGGTTCGTGGCGGAGGCGGGCGGCTGGGAGGGGCTCCAACGAGTGCTGGCGGTGGTTCATCGAATCGCCCTCCGCCACCAGGCCTCGATGGCCAACGTGGCGACCCGGTACATCTTGGACCACGCCGGCGTTGGCGCCGTGATCATCGGGGCCCGGCTCGGCCAGTCGAGTCACTTGGCCGACAACCTCCGGGTGTTCGCGTTCGACCTGTCCGACGCCGACCGCGCCGAGTTGGCCGCCGTCACCGACTCGCTCACGCCGATTCCCGGTGACTCGGGCGACGAGTACCGAAAGCCGCCGTACCTGACCGCCTCCGGCGATCTCAGCCATCACGTCGATGCGTTCCCGTCTCCTTACCCCGTTCGGCCGGGCCTTGGCGGCAAGATGTTGGCGCAGTCCGGCACGCCCTGGGAGACGTTGGCCGGCTACTCCCGGGCGATCCGCACCGGCAACCGAATCCTGGTGAGCGGCACCACCGCCACCCACGGCGACCGGCTGATCGGCGGGGACGACCCGGCCGCTCAAACTCACGCGGTGATCGACAAGATCGAAGGCGCCATTCAGTCGCTCGGGGGACGCCTGGATCACGTGGTCCGGACCCGGATCTTCATCCGCGATCTCGCCGACTGGGAGCCGGTGGCCCGGGCCCACGGCGAGCGGTTTGCCGGCATCGAGCCCGCCAACACGCTGGTCCGGGCCGAGTTGATCGGGCCGGAGTATCGAGTCGAGATCGAAGCCGAAGCGGTCGTCAACGCCGAACACCCCTAACCCGACCCTCACATTCCGTCCCTGGAGTCTCACGCTATGCCCCTGCGCCTTCCTGCCGCCCTGCTCCTCGTGGTGCTTGCCGCGACCAGCGCGGGCGCCCAGCAAAAACTCAAGGTCTATATCTCCGTGGACATGGAGGGCATTGCCGGTGTGGTAACCAACGCGCAGGCAGGCGGGTCGGACTACGAGTGGGCCCGCCCCCTCATGCTGGCGGAGACCAACGCGGCCATCGCCGGGGCCTTTGAGGCCGGCGCCACCGAGGTCGTGGTCAACGACGCGCACGGGAGCCACACCAATCTCCGGGCGGACCTGCTCGACCGGCGAGCCACCTTGATCACGGGAAGTCCCAAGCCGATGGGGATGGTCGAGGGGCTCGACGCGACCTTCGACGCGGTCATCCTGATCGGGTACCACGGCCATGCCAACCAAGTCGATGCCGTGATGGGTCACACTTATAGTGGCGCCCTCCGTCACGTCCTGATCAACGGCCGCGAGGTCGGCGAATACGGGACGGCCGGCATGGTAGCCGGCTACTACCGGGTGCCGGTGGCGTTCGTCGCGGGCGACAAGGTGTTTGCCGAGGAAGCGCGGAAGTTCTTCCCGGGCGTCGAGGCGCTCGCCGTGAAGGAAGGGATCGGGTTCACGGCGGCCAAGACCCTTCACCCCGCCGTGGCCCGGGAGCGGATCACCGCCGGGGTGAAGGCGGCCCTGGCCCGGCGCTCGGAGATGAAGCCGGTGTCGTTTACGGCGCCAATTACGCTGGAGGTCGAGTTGGCTCTGGCATCCGACGCCGATGCCGTGATGTTCGTGCCCGGCATGGAGCGGGTCGATGGAACGACCGTCAGGTATCGGGCCCCAGATGCCCTTGCCGCCTACAAGATTTCCCGGCTGATTCGGATGTTGGCGAAGAGCTGACCGTCAATGTCCCGGCTCGAGATCGTCGGATCGGCCGTGGCGGTGATCTTTGCCCTCTTGGCTCTGATCCATGTCGGGTGGGCCGCCAGGGGCAGGAGCGGCAGCGCGGTAATTCCAACCGTCGGCGGCCGGCCAACGTTCGCCCCGAGTCGTCTCACCACCCTGGCAGTCGCGGTCGCGCTGACGGCCGCCGCGCTCACGGTGTTGCTGAGAGTCGGCTTGATCGAGTCACCATTTTCGACCGGGGTTGTGAGGGCGGGAACCGGGGTGCTCGGAGCGATCTTTCTCCTCCGCGCGATCGGCGATTTCCGCCTGGTCGGCTTCTTCAAGAGCGTCCGCACCACCGCGTTCGCCACCAACGACACCATCTTCTTTTCGCCCCTGTCGCTCGCCCTCGGCGGCACGGTGCTGTGGCTCGCGGCAACCCCGACGGCCGAGCGAGCCAATCCGATCGCGGCGCCCCGGGGGTACACCGTTGTCCGGACGTACCCCCACGATACGACCGCGTACACCCAGGGGTTGATTCATGATCCGGCGGGGTTCTTCCTCGAATCGACCGGTCTCTACGGCCAGTCGGATCGGCGACGGGTCGAGCTGGCGACCGGGCGGATCGTGGCGTCAATCCCACTCCCATCCGACCGGTTTGGCGAAGGGCTTTCAGTCCATGGCGGCCGGCTCTACCAGCTGACATGGCAATCAGGCATCGCCTACGTCGCCGACCTCGCCACCCTCCGGACCGTAGATTCGATCCCCTACTCGGGCGAGGGATGGGGCTTGGCCAGTGACGGCACCTCGCTGATCACGAGTGATGGTACCGACACGCTCCGATTCCGCGACCCGGCCACTTTCAAAGTCCGCCGGGCACTCGGTGTGAAGTTCGCCACCAAGGAACCGGTCGGGAAGCTCAACGAACTCGAGTTTGCGGACGGGGAGATCTTTGCGAACATCTATCAGAGCGACTGGATCGTCAGGATCGATGCCGCCTCCGGCGAAGTCCGCCAGATCCTGGACTTGGCCGGCCTGATGCCGGGCTACGGCGCCGGCGATACCTCCGAGAACGTGCTCAACGGCATTGCCCGCGATCCCATAACCGGGCACCTCTTCGTCACCGGCAAACGCTGGCCGACCCTTTTCGAGATCGCCCTCGACCCTCCCCGCTGATCCAAGTCGACGATCCGCTCGCGTGGAACCCTTGTCGATGGCAACCGGGCATCTTAGTGGCGCTCCGCAACGGATGACCAGGCACCGGGCCCGCTCTTACCGATCGAGGCCCAAAGGCACGAAGCGTCCGTCGTCGATCTTCCCTGCCCGGACCCGATAGACGACGAAGCCCGACGGAAACGAGAGGCCCGCTCGGTCGCTCGGGCCGACCACCGCCGCCGTTTGAAAGAACCGAGTCGGGACGCCCTCGTATTTGAGTTGCTCCCGAACGTGCATGTGCCCGCCGAGGGCCAGCGGAAACGGATGGCCCTTGATCGAAGCAATGATCGACGCGGCGTTCGACACGGTGTGCCGGAACTGGACCGTACCCCGGAGGGTGATCGCGGTCGGGGCAGGCGGGCCGCCCATGAAGCCATTGACAGTTTCGACGGCCGTGAAGAACGGGATGTGATTGAAGGTCACCACCGGGATGCCGGCCGGGACGGCCGCAAGGTCCCGCACCAGCCACGCGGCCTGGACGCTATCGACGTGGCCGTAATAGGCCTGATCTTCGATATCCACGCTGTTGAGTCCGACGAAATGGACCCCGCCGTAGTTGAACGAGTAGTAGTCGGGGCCTCGATAGTGACGGTACATGGCCCGGCCGTACCGGGGATGGTCGATCGTGGCGCGGGACTTGTCCCGCTCGATCCCGAAGATTTCGTGATTGCCGGGGACCGTATAGAGCGGGCCGGGAAATTGCCCCGCTTCCGCCTCGAACAACTCGTAGTAGGCCGTGGCCTCGGCCTCCGGCACCCGGAGCGCGTCGCGGACCAGATCGCCGGTGATGATGGAAAACGCTGGTTTGATCGAATCGACCAAGGCCCGGAGCCGGGCGGTGCGCGGTCGGCTCTCGGCGCTCATGTGGGTGTCGGAGGCGTGAACGAACCGGAACTCGCTCGGGACGCTCACTCGGCGGAGGGGAAATTCGATCGGTCCCGCTCCGCCGGCCGGCACCCGTTTCCAAAATGACCCGACGGTCTGGTACCCGGTCGGGGTGCTCACGAAGACGAAACCAAATCCGTTGGCGCCGAGAAGCTGGAAAGAGCCGTCGGTGGCACTCACCACCACGTCGACCTGGTCGGAGACGGCGACCCCGGCAATCCCAGGCTCGCCGGGATTCCGGCGCCCGTCGCCGTTTCGATCGAGGAACACGGCTCCAGTGACTCCAGCCACCGACTGCGCGGCGCCTGTTGCCACGAACAGGGCGCCGGCAAGCAACATCTGGCTCAGAAGGCGGTTACGAATCCCAGGCCCCATCGGAGCTTCTCCAAGTTGATGTCGTAGGTGGCCTCGAAGGTCCACCGGAAGTTCCGCTGCTCGGCGCGGCCGAATCCGGCCGACAGTGTTTCGTATCGCCTGACGCCTGTCGGGCCGCCCAGGCGAACGTTGAGCAGCGGCCGGTCGGCGGACACCAAATTGTAGAGCCCGAACCCAAACCACTGGGACTTCGGCGGCCGGACGATCAACTCGGCAAACCCGCCGTCGAACGAGGCCTTCGGTTCGTTGGCTCTGAAGGTTGGGCGGGTCTCGGAGCGGTGGAGGTACTGGGCATTCAACTCGAAGGTCTTGCCACCGATCGTGGCATCGACCCCGACCATTTCGGTTCGGCTGTTGACCCCTGCGCTTTCGGTCTTTCCGGTGTACCCGAACGTACCCAAGTGGAGGTTCTCGCCGAAGTCGCGACTGACGTGGAAGAACACGCTCTTGAACGGGTCCTGATCGAATCGTCGGTTGCTCCCTGCCCCACCGGCGCCGTTTCCGTTCAGGAGCTGCCCGGTCATCCCGAATCCGGCCACATCCGCGGTGGCCACAATGCCACGATCGTAGGTCAGATCGACCGGCGAGTCACCGAGCCGGGCTCGGTACACGGCATAGTCCTCATACTCCAGCCGGAGTTCCCGTTTGAAGAGGGGGTCGGAGACCTGAAACTGGCCGACCACCACATCGACCGGCTTTCCCCCGATGTCGTTGACATGGAGAAAGGCATCCTCGACGCCTCCGATTTCGCCTCGTTCGGCCAGGAAGCTGTAGAAGTAGTAGCTGAGCTTCTTGGAAATGATCCCCGAGGACAGGATCTTGAGACCGTATGGGGTCTGGAAGTCAGTTGCCGCCCGGCCGCCCGAATACGCCTGGGCGTAGGCCTCGAGCCGCATGGCGAGCGGAAACTGATTGGCGAGCTGGAGCAGCGGGTCGCCGGTATTGATGGTGTCGCGGGGCGCCTCCGTTGAGGCAAACCGGAACCCGTTCGCGGCAAACTGCTCGCCGAACGCCGTGAGCTTCGGCATGGGATTGTGGCAGAGCGAGCAGCTGACTTTGTACTTCCGGGCAAAGGCCGGAATCGCCGCGGCGGGCTCGGGCATCAAGAGCCCGGCCATCGTTACCAGGCCGAGCATGGGAGAGATTTTCGATCGCATCGCTGTGCCTTTGGACCGGAGGGCGTTGAGCTGAGCCCCAAGTTAACGAGAAACCGCTCCCGGGGCCGACGGGCACCGAGAGCGGCGGCGAAGCTGCCCGAGTGACGGGGCTACTTGATCGTGATCTTGCTCTTCATGGCCGGCTCCATCTTCGGAAGCCGCACGGTCAGAATCCCGTCGTTGTAGAGAGCCTCGATCTTCGCCTCCTGGACGACAGCCGGCAGCCGGAGCGTGCGGGCAAACCGACCCTCAATCCTCTCCTCCCACAGGAAGTCCTCACCCTTTTCCTCTTTGCGGAGCTCCCGCTTGCCGCCGATCGTGAGGAGGTTTCCGTCCAAGTTCACATCAAGATCGTCCCTGGCTACGCCGGGGATCTCCATCCGCACGACGTACTCCTTCGGGGTCTCCGAGAAGTCGAGGGCGGGTTCCCAGAGGCCTTCCGGGGTGGCTCGTGGGGCGGCCGACGTCCAAGCTGCCGGATGCAGGAACCGATCGAAGAACCGGTCGAATTCCTTCAACGGAGCAACGGGTGGCGCCACTTTCATGATTCGCATACTTACCTCCTTGCCTCGCTCCGAGGCGGCCTATTGTTTGGCTTTCCTACCCTGCGCAATGAAGATGGCACGGGTGCCGGGAATCGAGGCTGAAGGAAGCCTGAAAAGTTGTTCAGAGTGGGGACGCCGCGGAGCGACCCGGTGCCCGGATTAAGGGGTCCTTCAGGCCCCGTTCAGGCCGGTTTCCCACTGCCCAGCCGACCTTCGGACATGACCAGCGCCCCTCCAGGAACCGAGCCGGTCTTCTCAGCCCGTGGCCTGACCAAGACCTATCGTCTTGGCGAAGTTGAAGTTGCTGCCCTCCGCCAGGTCGACCTTGATCTCCACGCCGGGGAGCTCGTCGTGATTCTGGGCCCCTCCGGAAGCGGCAAATCGACATTGCTCAACATTCTGGGCGGGCTCGATGTGCCGACCGCCGGCCGGGTTCGGTTCCTCGACCATGACCTCGCCACCGACGACGATCGAGAGTTGACCCGGTTCCGCCGCGAGCATGTCGGGTTCGTTTTCCAGTTCTACAACCTGATCCCAAGCCTGACCGCCCGGGAGAACGTGGCCTTGGTCACGGAATTGTCCGATCGGTCGATGACGGCCGAGGCAGCCCTCGCGATGGTGGTGATGTCGGAACGGCTCGATCACTTCCCGTCGCAGCTGTCGG
>SXGU01218250.1_pt1 | contig 14231 bp, 9 predicted proteins | sample 3174531 | NCBI WGS metagenome assembly SXGU01 (sample SAMN11356863, study PRJNA531348) | freshwater metagenome | isolation source: freshwater sample F1-140 | place: China: Fuxian Lake, Yuxi | collected 2017-12-25
ATTTTGACAAAACGCAGATATTCCAACGGCACCCCAGGAATCGCGGCTTTTTGTCTCAATTCCGCTTCGCTGCTGGCGTATTTGAAAGCGCTTTTACTTAAACGCCGCGCCGCCCACCAGGCACCTAATGCGTTATCGAGCAGGAAGCTAACCATGTAAGGCTCGGTAAACAACTGGGTAACGGCAGGCAATTCCCGTGCGCCGATTTTGACTTCGGATTTATTGATGCGCTCTTTGTTATTGGCTTGCCAGAATTGGTATACCCAGCCCAGGCTGTCGCTAGCCTTGAACACGGCATCGGGCAGGTGCTTGAGCAGGCGTTCAAGCTCGCTCTGGTACTCGGGCGCAAAGGTTAGCTCGAACACCGGCGAGCCGGGCTTGAACACCTGCGGCAGCATGCGGGCGGCCAGCTTGCCCGCCAGCTCCCAGCCGCTCTTGGCACCCTCGTCGGGGGCCAACTCATCGCACTCTGAGAGGGTGACGGCCACGCCGTCGTACATCAGCAGATTGTTGTCGGCCAGGAAGCGGGCGAACAGCATGCGGTGCCAGTGCTGGTAGGCGACCTCCTGCACCAGGTGCTGCACGGCTTGCTTGCCATACGTCGGGTTGGTGCTTTTCGAGTCACGGGCGTCACCAAGCTGCTTACCGTGGGTGCGCAGGCGGTTGCGCAGCACCTTCTCGGCATCGCTCAGAAATGCTTCCGGCTTGTCGTGGCCAACGCCCAGTTGCTCCACCGCCGCTTGTGCGGCTGTTTCAGCGACCGTGCGGGCCGCTTTGACGGTCTTTTCCAGCCCGCTGCGCAGGTCTTTGTGGAGTGCTTGCATCAGCATTGCCCTCCATTGCGTGCAACAGGCTTCTGCTGATGGTCAAAACATTGTTGGCTTGTGCCTGGCACTGCGTTTATCAGCCGTTGAAGCATGTCCGGGTCATTTTCAAAAACTGCCATCCAGATACTCCAATAGCCTTTAGCTTGAACCGTTTCAATGATTTGACCCTTCATATCGTCGTTATTGCAGCGAACCAATCTCGTTCTTGCTCGCTCAGCCATTTCCCACGCTTCTTTTCTGTTTAACCAACGGCGATCTGATGCTGTTGATGTGTGGGGTGTTTTGTCCAACCCCACAAGCTTGATCAAATTACTGGCTTGAACATCTGCAATACCTTGAATTGCTGAAACAAGACCTCCGCTTGTATAACGAAGCGCACGAAATGTGTTATCTCGATCTGGCCAAAGATAATCCGACAAATTAATGTCTTCGTTGCCCTTTGTAGAATTGCAATTTGTGCAAGCAAGAAGGAAATTATCCCAAGATAACGCTCGTGCCGCATTTACAGCGACAGCGCCTGGAGGCTGCTTCGGCTGAACATGCTCAACAGCAAGGGATGCATCAAGTTGCATTTCGCAGTACGAGCAATACTCGCCCATGCGTTTTATCAACTCGCCACGTGCATGGGCATACTCAGAATATTGAACATTATTTCCATCTTTATATTGCGGCCATGATCCACGCTCAACGGGTCTCACTATGACCCCCTGCATCATTCTTTTTGCTAGATCCCAGGCCTGCTGCGATTCGCTCCATCTCAAGAAAGGCGTGATAGGCGACGTTGTCGCTAAAAGGAGCAGACAGCTCATCCAGTTTTAACTTCAACGCCTGTGTCTCTGTATCATCAGCAGAAACAGCGTCCTGCAACAGGGCATAGTACTTTTTGGCCACGTCATACATCGCTTGATAGCGCTCGCCACGCTGAGGGACAGAAACACCCATGACGGACTCAACGATGTCTTCTATCGATCGGTTGCTGAATGCATTTGCGGGTCCAGGAGCCGCAACATCCTCAGGCAGTTCCTTCATTTGTTCCAGCGAGACCGCTTGTTCCAAGTCGACAACTTCACCTGGCTCCATTGACTGAAGAATAAACGGCGAATGTGTCGAGGCAATAAACTGCAACTTGGGAAAAGCGCTTTTTAGATCCGAGACCACTCTGCGTTGCCATTTTGGATGCAAGTGAAGATCAATTTCATCAATCAACACTACGCCGGAAGTTTCTTTTGCGGAATTTGCTTCGTGCTGCGGATTTAACCGCGCTGCGCGGTGGGCTATATCCGCAACCATCGCCACCATGTTTCGATAACCATCACTCAGGTAATCAAACGGGACCAAGCCTTCTTTGTCAAGGTTTATCATGATGCAATCTTCATCTACATCATGATAAAAATCATTGGCTCCCGGAATGCAATTTAATACAGCAGTCTTAACCGCCTCCATTGCGGAAACAGGTCGCTTCTTCTGTATTTCAGAAAGTGCGAGTTTTTTAAACCACTTTTCAAATGCGTTCTGATCTGATTTTGGGTCTAAACAATAAACATATGCATCTAGTTGTGACCCGGGCTTTTCTGTTGTGCGATCGCGATGAATATCCCACAGGCGCCCGGCACCGTAGTAAAGCAACAGAGGTAAATCAGGACTTTCCCCTTTCTTGATTGCTGAACGAGCCCGCTGCCCAAGGGCCACCATATCCCTGGCGAGCCCGCCTCGATCCCCTGAATTTCGCTGCCAATCACAGCGATTGCCTTCGATGGAAGCCGTGGCCTTGAGCCAAACCTCTTCCTGGGACTCTCGAAAAACCTGGTCGCCCTTTTCAGTAATTATTAGACGTGCATCGTCTTTTTTTATAACCCCCCCTCCGGTTCGAATGCCTGAGCCTTGAAAATAGGTATTCAACATGACCGCCAGCGCATCCAGGACAGTTGTTTTTCCTGATCCATTATTCCCAATTAAAACTGTAAATTGAGGATGAAAATTGAACCTTGTTTCCTGGTACCTTCTGAAATTCTTCAGGGTTAAGTTTTTGATTTTCATAAGTTAACCCCTAGCGAAGTACAACCGGGCCATTGCTCAGTGCCAATGTAATAGCCTGCCGTGCTTCTGCAAGCCAAACCTCCATATCCGCTTCTGATCTAATCGTCACACTATTAAGGCGAACGAACTGCGCCTTCGGCTCCATCAATTCAGCGGCTGCCACCAGCACAGCGTCAAAGCGCGAGTCAATGGCAGCTACGCGGTCGGCGAACGACGACAGCGGCAGTCGATCCACCGTGGCCAGCACTTCCTCGGTATTGGCCACTTGCACCTTGGGTGCGTCCGTGAGGGTGAGCTTCCGGGCGGAGAGCAGGCTGTTGCGTTGTTCAGGCTCCAACTGCTGCCAGTTGGTGTCAGAGCCCAGACGCCCCATGCCGTTCTGGTGGCGGGTCTGGTAGTCGCCGTGCAGGCGATTCAGCTCATCACGTAGTAGCTGGGTGAGGCTGGCCACCAGCGGCGTGACGGGATCAGGCTCCTCCAGCAGTTGGCGCTGCTGCTCCAGGTGCGTGACCTGCGCCACCAAGACTTCAGTGCCGGACAAGCCGTTGGCCTGGGCCAGCAGGCGCTTGAGGGTGTTCCAGGCAGGCAGGCGTTTGTCGATGCGGTCGGCCAGATCCGTCCAGGTGTCGATGGCGGTGCTGAGTTCGTCGCGCTGGTTGTAGAGGGCCAAGAGCTGCTCGTTGCCGGCGGTCAGGCGGATCTCCTCCAGCCCCTTCGTTTCCGGGCGAACCGGACGTGGAGCCTCGCCCCCGGCACGGTTGGCCAACTCCAGTGCTTTACCCAAGAACTGCGGCACGCAGGCCAGTTCTTCGCCTTGCTTGGCAGTGAGGCCAACCTTCTGCAGAACCTTGCGGATCTGGATGCGCTGCGCTGCAGAGACGGTGGCGGACTCGACCTTGAACATAGTCTTGCCGATGACCTTGCGCTCCAGGTCCTTCGGGTCGATGGTCTGGCCCTTGTCGTCCTGGGCGCGGATGAGTCCTGCCACCAGCAGCACCTGCAAACCGCCGTCTACCGCGTCACCCGGCCAGCCGTAGGTGGTGCCTTCGAAGTGCTTGCGGATGTCGATGCCCTTTTTGCCGCCAGCAATGAAGGCCAGGATGGCCTTACAGACTGGGTTCCTGGCGGGCTCGCCGTCATCACCCACGCTCTTGAGGGCATCCGGTGCCCCTTTCTGCGCCTTCTCGTAGACCTTGGGCCAACCAGCGTGGTCAGCGATGTGGAACTGCGGGTAGAGCCGCTGCAACGCGTGGGTGGCAGCCTCCAGTGTCATTGCCTGCAGGTCGGTGCCCAGGATCTCGTTGCCGCCGCCCTGGAAGACGCGGGCACCCGAGAAGGCCTCTTGCAGCAGTTCGCGGATCTTGCCTTCAGCGGTTTGCCTGGTGGTCTCCATCGCCGAGCGGGCCTCGGTGCCCTCGGCGGTGTTGGGCACGCCGCGCTTGTCCAGCGTGGCACTGGCGGCTTTGAAGTCGATCAGGTAGTGACGCAGGTCATCGGCGGATCGCTTGGGGATAAACACGAACACGGTGGGCGACTGGTTGCCTGCCTGGCGAGCGTCGGCGCGCACCGAGTTTTCGTCGATGCTCCAGCCATCACGCACCCAGACGCAGACCTTCTCAGCGGCGTCGCCCGGTAACTGGGCATCGAATACCGGGAAGATGTCGCGTGTGACCTTGGACGTACCCTGGGTCAGCGACAGCTTACGCACCATCTCGCCGAACTTCTTGCGAATGCGGTCGTCGCGCTCTGCATCCACCCGGTGGGCTTCATTGGCCAGGCTGTTGCGCTGGCTGAGGAACTCATCGTTCCACGCGGCACTTTCTTCGGTTTGGATGCGGTACTCGTCACCCACCTTCATCAGCAGCTCGCACTTGTCGAGCAGGCTCGGGAGCTTGCTGCGCAGCGCGCTGGAGCCTTGGGTGAGGTCTTCTACCAACAGGTCAGCCAGGGTGTCGACGGTGGCGCGAATGCCGATTTCGTGATTGCTGCTGGCCAGCTTGTTGATGAGAAAAACCAGGCCGCAGGACCGTGCCATCAGACGCTGATCGTCTGTGCCCTTGGCCCAAACCATGGTCTTCTCATGCACCTTGCGCGGCAGGATGCGCGACTGCAACAGCTTGTCGGCTGCATCGAAGTACAGGTAGTCCGCTGGCACCATGCTGCCGACCGACACGTCCACATTGGTCTGGATGACCTTATGAATCATGCTGAGCTGGTTGCGAAGCTGGCTGTCGGTGCCGGTTTGATCCAGCACGCGCAGGGTGTTCTCCCAGAAGCGACGGCGTACCGGCAGGATCGGGTAATCCTGGGGAAAGAATGGGATGTCGTCGCCGCGATGCCCGATGGTGGTGCCAGCCAGGTGACGGGAAATTTCCCCCAGGTTGGTCTGCATCACCTTTTCGACCGGTGCCTTGGCCTCTGGCTTCTTGGCCAGGATGACCTGACGGATCACGGCATCGACGTCGGCATCTGACAACTCGACACGCACGGTGAAACGGCCTTCCAATTTCTTGAGGTTGGAGGTGCCGGTGACGGCGGTCTGGCCGGTGCCGATGAACAGCATTTTGGCACCAATGTTCTTACAACAGGCCTCAACCACTTCTTGGACGTCGATGGAACGCTGGCTGTCTTCGCCGATGTACTGCTGAATTTCGTCCAGCACCACCAGCGTCAGGGGGAACTTGCCATCACGGGTCAGTGCCTGGCGAATGGCCTTGAGCATGTCGCTGCTGGAGACATCCTGCACGTAGGGGTAAAGGTTGTTCAGGGTCTCGACGCAGGATGCGGGTGACGTGAAGAGGTTGGGCTTGGCCTTGACCAGGGCCGCGTGCAGCCCCTCGGCTACGTAGAAATTGTCGAGTTCTTGATGCCAGTCAAGACCGCTTTTCTCAACGTGGCCCCGCACCGCATCGTAGATGCCTTCATGCTGTAGCCACATGACAAAGCGTGCGACCGGGTACTGCTCGGGCAGGCCAACGGATTTGAACAGGATGCCCAGCAAAGCCATACGCACGGATTTATCCCGCGAACTGGATCCCAGCGTCCCCGACGCCGCATGTAGACCACCGTGGTGTTTTGCCTGAGTGCTGAGTTCCCTGAGAGGGTCACTGATACCTTGTGGCAGATTGGCGATACCGCGTGCGGTGGCACCATCGTCAAACGCGCTGTCGACCCAGAGTGCCCGCAGCATCTTGACCATGTGCGACTTGCCGGAGCCGTAGAAGCCACTGACCCACACGGCAGGCTGCTCGGCCTGATTGAGGTTCTTCAGGTAAACATCAAGGATGTGTGCCAGTCCCTTCTGATACTGGCCATCGCAGACGAAGGTCTCCAGTTCATAACGCAAAACAGACAGTGCAAGGTCGGTTTTTTCGTCGTTGACGCTGGCGACGCCCTCGTTGACCAATTTTCGGGTTGTCGGGTCCTTTTGATAAATGTCGCGATTGAGCATGTTGTCACCTTGATCAGAATTCTTTGTCTGCGGTGATGGGCACGGCAAGGTAATTCCAGCCGTCGTACCCATCCAGCAAGCGGTAATTGTTGTCTTCGTAACTGCCAGGGAAGAACACCAGCAGGCGACCTTTCACCTTAGGCGCGAGTTTGTCCACCACTTCCCTGACTTTCAGGAAGCCGAACAGGGTTGCTACGCCCTGGAGTGCTACGACACTATTTTCGCCGATGTTCCTGTCCTGCACGAAAATCTCGAACTCGGCTTCGATATGGCTGAGGTATTTGGGCAGTAACGTGGGCAGCAGGTTGGGTTTCCGGAAATAGCTTTCGGCGTAGCGTTGCGATCCCAGCCAGTGGGCAAATGAGTCGGTCAGGTCGAACAAGGCCCAGCCATGGTTTGCCGCACGGGTGGCGATTTCAAATTCGTCGACTTTGGCCCGCAGACGCAGTTCTTCGGACTCGTGGTAGACGCAAAAGATGACGCGCTGGGCGGCTGCGGCATCATCGCGCCACGGTACCGCCACGTATTTGCTGTAAGACTGAATCAATCGCTTAATTTTGCTCATGGAGCCACTCCATTTCCTGGGCGGTAATCAAATTCGGGAAGAGTACCTCGATCACCTGACCAACGCGCCTGAGCGAAATCCAGCCTCGGCGAGACGCTGTTTCAGCCAATTCAATGGTTTTTTGGTATGAACAATCGAGCAGGCGGGTGAAATCACTTTTGAACAGTAACTCACCCCGCAGACCGCTCACGTAGCCCGGTAGCAGTGCCAACGATGCCGCACCGGGTGTTGCCACGGCACCAACACGCATTTTGCGGACGCGACCGGTGAGGTGCCCCGCTTGCGTCCACGATGAGTCGTCTGTGCCGCTGATCTTGGTTCGCACCGGCGAAGCAGCCGCCTTGCCGGTTGCGGTCACGCTGGGCAGAACCGTCCAGCTTATGGCTTCCGCTACCTGGCAACCGCGTGTCTCCAGTACCGCCGCGAGACACGGCAGGATGCACGCGGGCGCGGCTTGAACTTCAGGGTTGTATACGGCGGTGTTACGGACAGTTTCAATACGCTGATCAGGTACCTGAGACACTGGATTTTTTCCCGGGGAGTACGGCCTTCAAGTGGTCGTCTGTTGCCTCGTAAATCGGGTCGGCTTGATTAAAAGCCCGCATCATGGGAATAACTTTGGTTCGTACCCCCATCCCCCGGGAATCGGCATAGCCATAGTCACGCAGGATATCCATGATCAACGTATTTCGTGGTGAGCGTTGTCCCGCTACCATTTTTTTGATGGTCATTGAATTCTGAAGTTTGCCGGGGCTAATAACCTCCAAACGATCAGAATACCGGGTGACCTCAATATCAACCGACCGTGTCCAGTCCCTGTGGGCCAGGGCGTTCACGACGGTTTCCCGGACGGCTTCCCAGGGATATAACCATGTTTTCTCGCGTCGCATATAGTCGTCGATTTCAGATGATTCCCGAGTAATAAAGGGTTCGATAATGGAGGAAAACTTTTCCATCAGACCTTCATCAACCAACTGCTTTTGTCCCGATTCAGTAACCTGCCAGCGCCCTACCAGGGGCGCGTCGAGAACGACATCCAGTAAAGCTCGATATTCCTTGTCTTCTCCGGCAAAAGCCATCAACCGTAAACCCGATTGCCCAAGAAACCGCCTGGGGTTAATGCCAAAGCACAACAAACCCGCAATCGAACACACCTTTTTTCCCATGGCATCTTCCGCCATCAGGCCCAGGCCGAGCAGGCGTTCTATCCAGTCAGACTCGGTGACGGGAATTTCCGGATCCTTGATGACTGACCTCAGGTAATAGTCGAGCCGATCCAGGTCAATGTTACCCAATGAGGTACCGGCAACCGGCAATACTTCGACATGAAGCATGCCGCCGCTCTCAAACAGCCTCAGTTGCTGTTCCCGACTGGCCAGTTCAGAGCGATCACCCATGCGAATATAAATGTCCTCCCGATTGTTGTGGCGCACCACGTAAGGTTTTGATACCCCCATCGACAGTGTTATCACCCCTATCCGGTAATTTTCTTCCATCGCAATCTCTTCATAAAAAGGGATGATTTGGGGATGTACCTTGTCCCTGAACACATTCAATACCCATTCCTGTGTTCCGGGTCGCTGCAAGCCGGAAATGTGGCCACTGTCTTCCACGCCGAGGAGAATGCGACCACCCTGCACATTGGCAAAGGCGACAATTTCCTTGGCCAACTGCTCGGGTCGAATATCATCACGCTTAAATTCAACGCCTGAATTTTCTCCGTTTGCAAGAAGTTCCAGTAACTCGGCTTTCAGCACCACATCACCTCAGAATCCGTATTTGGCTTTACGTTGGTTAAACGCCGCCCGTCCACCTTCAAGAATAACGGCGGCTTTTTCCCTGACATCGGGGATATCAATCGCACCCTGCGCCTCTACGGGCATCCGTGCCTGACCGTCCGTGACCTCAAGTACCCCGATCCATTCGGCATCCCCAGATACCGGGATGTTGGCGTTGTGAGTGGCAAAGATAAACTGACGGGAAATTTTGGCAGAGCGAAGTTCAGCCACAATCCGATCGGCTATAAACGCATTATCGAGGTTGTCTTCAGGCTGATCCATAATCAGGGGATCCAGGTTTTGCAGCAGCAACAGATTCAGAATAGCCGTACATTGCTGTCCTGTAGAGAGTTTTTCCAGTGGTCTGAAATTTTCCTGGCCCTCATGGGCGGTATTTAATTCGATATGGATCACATCGGGCAGTTCCAGTTCTTCGATCCGCAAAATCTGGTCTGCTGACAAGCGCACCAGGGCATCGGCCACCGTGGCAGTCATTCCCCACTTGGCATTACGCAAGGCATCGGCTCCGGTACGAATCAATTCAGCCAGTTTGACCGGTGAAAAATCATCGGCTTCCTTGATCCAGGCCAGCCTGGCTTCTCCAACACCCTCGAGTTTGCAGTTCAGTAAATAATCGACGATCGGCTTTCGGTCTGATTCCGGCTTGACCTCCAGGCGAAGGTTGCCGGCAAGGTGCCTGTTGAGTTTTTTCACCGCACGGGAAAACCGTGCAGAGCGATTCGCCCTCGTGGCAGACAATTCATCCAAAATCGACTTTCGCTGCCTTTGCAGTTCGGCACTCAGTTTTTTTTGAGTCTCCATGGCTGCGATTTTTGGACGTATACGTTCAATCTCTTTCAGCAAGGCTTGAAATTCAAGTCCCATCTGCTTTCCGGTTTTTCCTTCGCTGGAGGGAATATCCTTAAAGGTTTGCTCAAGGATGGCTTCCTCATGTTGAATGGCGGCTGTTAATTCCTGAGCAAGCGTTTCAACCGTCTCCTTTGCGACGGTATAGTGGCCCTGCCATTGGCTCAACAGGTTTTCAGTTTCGACATACAGGCCATCCAGGGCTGACTTCAGCAAACGCAGTGGCTCGGTATGAGGCAGCTTTTCAAGCGATGCAGCATTCAGGAATACGGTATCTGGCAGGTTATCCCGCACAGTCTGAAATGCGTGATCCAGATTGGGCCCTTCTTCCTCCAGGACACGCTTTAACAGGTGCTTTTCCGTTTCAAGCAGCGGTACGATTTTCAATTTGTCTTCCAAACCCTGACTTTTGAACTGGCCGACCTGTTCTTCCAGTTTCGCAAGTCGGACGACTTCATCCTCGATAGTCGCAATTTTGCCCTGCGATTCAAGCAGTTTTTGTCTGTTCTCCGCCAGTTTCCTGAGTGCCAGGTGAATGATCGCTTCACTGTCTGGTTGTTCCGGTTCCAGGAATCGGCTTAATAGTTTGCGCTGGCAGCCCGGATCCCGGGCAATTTCATAAATCTCGTTCTGTCCGTAAATCTCAATATCCGGTAGCAGGTCAGCGGGTGTAAAGGCGGAGGGATTACCATTTTCATCACTGACACTGGTACTTTCACCGTAGCTTCGGGCTACGATAAAGCACCTGCCATTCATCTTCGATGAACGAATCAGCAGTTCGATGCGTGCCCGGGATTTTCCCAGGTTTTCCCGGATGATCTCGTCGTGTTGTTTTTGGGCCGTTTTTCCAATGGGCCGCACGTTCAAGGCATAGCGAATACATTCGACCAGGGTTGACTTCCCGGTTCCACGCCCACCGATGACCGCGTTGAGATGTTCCGAAAATTCAATCTCAACCCCATCCAGGTACCCGCCGGTTATTGTTAACCGTTCGATGCGGGAATAATATCTCTCTGCGCTTTCACTGTTGAGACACACCCTGGACTCCGGGTCTTGAAACGCCAGTTTGAATGACGCAAAACAGGGCTGGGTCATCTTGATCAGACAGGAAGCTTCCGGATTGGCCAAATCATCGGGTTCCGCCACATCCATTGCATTAATGATACCTATTTGAAGTTCCCGTCCATAAGCGTGATCCTTGTTTAAAAGTATCTGTCGGTGGGCGTTACCCTCATTATTTTTCAGATCATTCAGCGTGCCGGGTATTTGTGCAGCCTTCAGCAGCGGATTCTGCCAAACATGAACCAGTTTTTGCCGAAGAACACCACTTGCACCGGTACAATGGGCAGCATAAATAAATCCGCCGAGTTCTTCGACTTTTTGAAGCAGGTCGTTGCCGCCAAAATTTGATGGCCAAACGCCATGAGCAGGGTTGGTCAATCCCAAGGCTCCCAGGTAGCGGTTAAGCTGGTCCCTGGTTGTATCTTCGGGGAATAAACAGACAAAGTGAGCCTTCTCGGTAGAGGCTATTTCAAACCCGGGAAATACCAAAATCCCATACTTATTCATGGCTGCGCGAATGGCATCTACCCCATCGACATTGCCATGGTCAGCCAGGCCAATGATCTTGATACCATTTTCACGTGCAACCTCAACCAGCTTTGTATTATATTGCTCCTCCGTCATGCCATGAGCAGCCCCCCTGTACTTGATATAAGCTGCCGGATTTACCTGTAGTGCACATTTCCAGAATTGCGCTTTGGTACGGCGTTCAGTCATTCGCTTTCTCCTGTGATTTCCCGCGCAGCACGCTTTTGCTTCAGCGTCAAATGAGGGTCATTGATTTGATCGCCATTGAAGACGTGATACCACGTCGCGGACTCCACATCCTTGCCACGATATTTGTCCCATTTGATGTGGGGTTTGTCGCGCAGGACACCTGCGCCTCAGTGCCCGCAGCATCTTGACCAGGTGCGATTTACCCGAGCCGTGGAAGCCGCTGACCCACACGGCAGGCTGCTCGGCATCATCGCGCCACGGTACCGCCACGTATTTGCTGCAAGACTGAATCAATCGCTTAATTTTGCTCATGGAGCCACTCCATTTCCCGGGCGGTAATCAGATTCGGGAAGAGTACCTCAATCACCGAGCCGACGCGCCTGAGCGAAATCCAGCCTCGGCGAGACGCTGTTTCAGCCAATTCAATGGTTTTTTGGTATGAACAATCAAGCAGGCGGGTGAAATCACTTTTGAACAGTAACTCACCCCGCAGACCGCTCACGTAGCCCAGTAGCAGTGCCAACGAGACCGTGCCTGGCGTCGCCACAGCATGGGCTCGCACTTTACGAACGCGACCGGTGAGGTGCCCCGCTTGCGTCCACGATGAATTGATGTTCCGTGCGGTGGATTGGAGGGTGGCGTTGCTGAAGCGTCGCGGTTCCCGGGCATCAATAAATTCTTCCATCGCCTCGCGGCTGACGGTCGTTCCTTCCTGAATGTTCAGGATAAAAGGTGCTGTGGCCCGAAAAATGGGGTCGCGTGAATAGGCACACAGTGCTGCCAGCAGCGGCTGCCCATCCACATCGCGCTGCCAGAAGAAACGCAAGGCACGGAACACCAGCAAGCCGGGGTTCAGCGCGTAGAGGTCGGCAAGGTGCCGGAAGGTCAGCGTCCGGGTCTTGCCCGACCGTTTGCCCAGGCAGTTGGCAGTTTGAATGGCTTCCAGATAGACGGCCCGGGGGGCGTCGGCCACGTCCACAAATGACAGCAGGGCACGCAGCTCGGCGAGCATCATCGTCCGGGCGGTATGAACGCCACCGCGTTCGAAACTGAAACCAAGCCGCTCCAGCTTTTTGTTGTGTTTGTTCTCTAAGGTCACGTTGAGGTCAGTCCTGTTAGTCAGCCGTCATCGGCTTTGACCCGTTGTTGATTTCTTGTGCTTGGCCTGGGCTGACAAGCCCAGCTCCGACATGGCGTAAACGATGCGCCGTTGCACGGGTTTGAGTCCGTCGGCCAGGCGGGGCAGTGCCCGATCCAGAATGACGCACATGGAATAGTCCAGGTAAGCCTTCTCGGTAAATTCTTCAAGCGGTATGCGTTCGTACAGGGTAGTGGTCACGATAACAGGTTGGAAATGTAGCAGGGTTGGCCCGAAAGCAATGGCCCGATACCATGCGTCTTTTTGGCTTGGCCGGGGCATTTTTACGGGTGTGGTAGTGAACTGTCAGGAAAGGCACTTTTGTAGACGAATGGGGAGCGGAATATCGGAACACCAATCCCGAATTCACGTTATCCTGAACTGCGGTATGAAATAGGGGGGATATCAATGCAGCCTCCGGGTACCGCCAGTTGATCTGGATGTCTTGGCAGACAGCAACCGCCGGAGCGAAGCAAGGGAAGTGACCGCCTGCGCCGGGTTATTTGTCACATGCGGTGGCGGTCTGCTTCAAAGAGCCCAAAGGCTCACAGTACTTCATCGATCCGTTTTCTTGGGCACTTAACAGAAATCGTGGCCACCAAAAGAGGGGGGCACCCCGATTAACCATGATCCCAACCCCAAACAATGCAGCGGGCTACCGGTTATTGCGTTCCATTCCCGGTGTCGGTGATGCCACTGACACTGTATCTGCCGGAATTATTTGAGGGGCATCACGATTTCCGGAAATCCGGCAAACGGGCGGGAGCCCGGTTGTCCAGAATCCACTATTGATCCGCCATCGTAGCCGGACGGTATAACTCCGGCTTCAGACTTTCTGCGAACACCTTACTGCCAAAGGCATAAGCGGCAGTGCATCATCTGTGCGGTGCGTAGTCAAAACAAGCCGCTGATCCGTCCGCTGTCGTCTACGTCAATGGCTTCGGCGGCCGGTATCTTCGGCAGGCCCGGCATGGTCATCATGCTGCCGCAGATGGCTACGATGAATTCAGCCCCATAAGCCGGGCGGACTTCACGGATCGACAGAACGTGACCGTCAGGGGCTCCCTTCAGGGCCGGATCGCTGGAGAAGGAGTACTGGGTTTTGGCAATGCACACCGGAAAATGGCCGCGTTCCGCCTGTAGCTGTTCAATCTGCTGACGTACCCTGGCATCGGCGGCGATGCCGGAAGCACCGTAGAGACGGGTGGCAATGGTCTCGATCTTGTCCCAGAGAGTGGCATCATCCGGGTACAGAAACCGGAAACCGGTCGATCCCGCTCCGGTCAGTTCAAGTACGGTTCGGGCCAGTGTTTCAGCTCCCTTGCCACCGTCAGCCCAATGGGTGCAGACGATTGCCCGCGAACCCAGTGATTCTACCTTGTCCCGCAACCAGGTGATCTCGGCATCGGTATCCGAGGTGAAGTGGTTAATGGCCACGACGCAGGGCAGGCCGAACCGGTTCTGCACGTTGTCGAGATGGCGGGCCAGATTGACAAACCCCGCCGCCAGGGCAGTCAGATTTTCTTTCTGCAGTTCCCTGACGGCAACACCGCCGTGTGATTTGAGTGCCCTGACGGTGGCGACCAGTACCACGGCATCGGGTTTCAACCCGGCTTTGCGACACTTGATGTCAATGAATTTTTCCGCGCCGAGATCAGCCCCGAATCCGGCTTCGGTGACAACGTAATCGGCCATTTTCAGGGCCGCCCGGGTAGCGATGACGGTGTTGCAGCCGTGCGCGATGTTGGCAAAGGGACCGCCATGAACCAGTACCGGGTTGTTTTCCAGC
>SXGU01481552.1_pt1 | contig 14226 bp, 15 predicted proteins | sample 3174531 | NCBI WGS metagenome assembly SXGU01 (sample SAMN11356863, study PRJNA531348) | freshwater metagenome | isolation source: freshwater sample F1-140 | place: China: Fuxian Lake, Yuxi | collected 2017-12-25
ACGTGACCTTTGGCATTTAACCAACCGCTTTATTCGCAAATTACTGGCCCACACCCTGGGCGTTTTTTTGAACAAACTTTTGGGTAATCCGCCTTTGCATTTCGACGCTTTGGTTGAGGCTTAAAAGTCGAACATCACGTAACCTATGTATTTTAAACCCATATCAGAGAAAACACCCTTTGAACCATTTCTTATCCAAGACCCTTTTGGGATTAGAAAAGCTATAGTCCCAGTATTTAGACGTGATGTTAACGGTGAAATATATGGAATGGGTACTGCTTTTCATGTTGATGGATGGGGTACGTTCCTAACCGCCGATCACGTAATTGAATTTGCACGCGAACATCCAAAGTCCGCATCAACTTGGACTGAAATTTCACATAGTTCAAATGGTGATCATCCTATTCTGTTCCTTGGAGCTGGATTAATTATTGGCACAATCAATCTTCCTCAAGAAGCATTTGCTTCAGTAAATTATATAGTTTCGGCCATGCGAGAAAAAAACAATCCCTTAGCTAGCCTACGAGGAAGAACTGAACCAGAGAATTCTGCGGATTTAGCTGTAATGACAGCTATAATCCGGCCTGAACCCCAAAGAATGCCTCAACCTCACTTTGTTCCAGTTAGAGGATCTGGCTGGCATCCATCAATCGGAGACATAGTTTTGGCAATTGGTTTTCCTGAACTTGAATGTCAACAATTAGATAAACATTCCCAGAAAATCTTATTAAGTGAAGGAATGTATGGCGCTTATGGGCATATCACAGCGATACACCCTCAAGGAAGAGACATGTCAAATCCTACGCCTGTTTTTGAAGTCGAGTGCAATTGGCCTTCGGGAATGAGCGGAGGCCCAGTGTTCAATTCATCTGGCGAAGTAGTTGGAATTGTTAGTCGTTCATTATCTCCAGATAATGGTTTACCAGGTGTCGGCTGGGCAACATGTTTTGGGCTTATACCCTTTTTTAAGGAATTTGTACCAACTTTGGATATTTTAAACCCTAGATGGAGAAAAGGCTGGGCTGTTTTAAGACGCGACCCTTGGGATTTAGCGGGATTTTTTAAAACGGAAAAAGAAGCTCAGCAATTGGCTAGCTGCATGAACTCTGATTATCAAGTGGAATATGGTTCTAACAATTTTGGCACTGATGATTTCGTATACTGAAGGATTGATATTGTGGGCTCAGGGCAAGCCAGTTGGGCAACAGCTTTACCGTTGCCCAACATCCCAATGCACCGAAGCCACCGATAACAACCCTTGCTCAAATCCATTGGCATCGTTCGCGTTGGTTTCACTCAATTTGGTCTCACTTAAATCAAGGGCTCTGAGATAACCGTGGATGTCATGAGTAACCTCCATGCCTTCAACATCACCCACGGTCCCCGATATCGCCTAATTTGGTTCCGTTGGACATTCAAGGAAAACCGGAAACATGTACAAACTTTACGATTTTTTGCCATCAGGTAATTGCTACAAAATTCGTCTGTTGCTCAATCAATTAGGCATCGAGTACGAACGGGTCAATGTTGATATTCTAAATAAAGAGCCTCGCACTCCCGAATTCCTTAAAATCAACCCTAACGGTCGAACGCCTGTCTTGTGTCATGACGGCAAGTATCTTGCCGAATCCAATGCCATCCTATGGTATTTGGCTTCAAACACTCGCTTTTTGCCTACCGATCATTATGAACAGGCGCAAGTTTTGCCGTGGATGTTCTTCGAACAATATAGCCATGAACCCAATATCGCAACATCACGCTATTGGGTTTCAATACTTAAAGCTGAAAATGAATATAAAGACCAGCTTATCGGCAAAATGAAAGCGGGGTATGCGGCTCTTGATGTAATGGAACAACATTTGGACGGCAATAATTTTTTTGTTGCCAACCAATACAGCATCGCTGATATTGCGTTGTACGCTTATACACATGTTGCAGAAGAAGGCAATTTTGACTTGTCCAGGTACAGTAGAATCAAGAAATGGTTTAAAAGAGTTGAGAGTCAGGATAACTACATTAATATTAAAATGGGCTAATAGTTCAAGCACATATCTAGCTGAAATTTATCATTTTTCTTTAGCTGTGCTTAGTCTTAGCGGTTACTATCAAGCCCAACAAGTCGGTCAAATGGACGCGCCGCCGAGCGGCCTTGAAGTTTCATTATTTAAGCTCCGCGCGCCCGTTACCCTAACGTCAAGAACAAAGAAGCATCACAATGATTGACAAGAATTTCGCAGACCATTTCGCGCAAGAGTGGATTGATTCATGGAACAGGCATGACCTGAGCCGCATACTCTCGCATTATTCGGATAACTTTGAAATGTCCTCGCCCTTCATTATTCAAGTGGCCGGCGAACCGTCTGGAACACTCAAAGGCAAGGAAGCTGTCGGAGCGTATTGGGAGAAGGCGCTGACGCTTATTCCCGAGCTTCGATTCGAACTCATTACAACGCTCATCGGCGTCAACAGCATCACGCTTTATTACCAAGGCGCAAGAGGCATGGCCGCCGAAGTGTTTCATTTTGGTCCTGACAACAAAGTAATCAGGGCCTACGCGCATTACGCTCCATGAGCGCGGAATCATAACCCCCGGAGAAATCGGCATGACACCAAAACCTGTACCGGCGGAAAGCATCGCGCCTCCCGTCAAGAAAACAATTTACCCGCCGCCTTTTGCCGCGCTTGTGGAAGGCAGAACAAAACGTAAACTGGGCGATCATTTTGGCCTGTCCAATTTTGGCGTCAATCTGACCGAACTTGCGCCCGGCTCTGTTTCCGCTCTCCTCCACCATCATTCGAAGCAGGATGAGTTCATTTATGTGCTGCACGGTGCGCTTACTCTCATACTGGGCGAACAGGAATATGTGCTCGAGACGGGAGAGTGCATGGGATTCAAGGCGGGAACAAACATCGCGCATCAACTGGTGAATCGTTCCAGTGAACCGGCCATTTACTTGGAAATCGGCGACCGCAGTGAAGGCGATGAGGTCGAATATCCCAATGACGATCTTAAAGCCATGCAATTGGCAAATGGCGTGTGGGCCTTGACGCATAAAGATGGTCGCCCGTATTAACACGCCGGGCACTCCGCCGAATGAGGAGGAACGAAGTTTCCCTGAATAAAACATTCAAGGGCCTCATCTCTTCCATTTTTAGTCTGTAGCATCACCTCAAACCGACAATAAACAAGTCGATTATTACCATCCATTCACAAAGCCATTTTATGGTATGCTAGTTTTTTCATTAAATTCTCATATCACTTTATGCGAACTCGCGTTAAAATTTGCGGCTTTACTCGTGTTGAAGATGCTGTTTATGCCGCCAATCTCGGCGTAGACGCAATCGGGCTGGTTTTTTATCCACCCAGTCCGAGACATGTTGAGATTGAGCAGGCTGTCAGGATAGTCAATGCCTTGCCGGCGTTTACCACGGTAGTCGCCCTGTTTGTTGATGAGCAGGAATCACGTATTCGTGAGGTTTTGCAACAGGTTCCTGTTGATTGCCTGCAATTTCATGGCGATGAACCCGCCGAGGCTTGCAGACGCTACGGCAAACGTTATATTAAGGCGGCAAGAATGCAGGCGGACATTGATGTTCCTGCTTTGGCCCACGAATATCATGATGCGGTGGGATTGTTGCTGGATGCTTATCATCCGGGCGCGAAAGGCGGCACAGGCAGTCAATTTGACTGGGCGTTAATTCCCGAACACTGTAACCTGCCTATAGTGCTCGCGGGCGGCCTGGATGCATCAAACGCAAAGCTGGCGATACAATCAGTCAGCCCTTATGCGCTGGATGTCAGCAGCGGTGTAGAAACAGAAAAAGGTATCAAGAATCACGCTGAAATGGCGGCATTTATAAAACAGGTTAATGAGGGTGACAGAGTTAAACATGACAGAAAAATATAATATGCCCGATGATCGCGGGCATTTTGGTCCTTACGGCGGGATGTTTGTAGCAGAAACGTTAATACCGCCTATTCAGCAGTTGAATGCGGCCTATCAGCAGTATTTGAACGATCCCGAATTTATAGAAGAACTCGATACTGATTTAAAGTATTACGTGGGACGGCCCTCGCCTTTATATCATGCCGAGCGCTGGAGCCGCGAACTGGGCGGCGCGCAGATTTATTTAAAGCGTGAAGACCTTAATCACACCGGCTCGCATAAAATTAATAATACCGTTGGACAGGCGCTGTTAGCCAAGCGCATGGGCAAAACCCGTATTATTGCTGAAACCGGCGCAGGACAGCACGGTGTTGCAACAGCAACCGTGGCCGCAAGACTGGGCCTGGAGTGCGTGGTTTATATGGGCGCTGTAGACGTCGCCCGGCAGTCGTTGAATGTGTATCGCATGAAATTACTGGGCGCGACCGTTGTTGCCGTCGAATCCGGTTCTAAAACTCTGAAAGATGCGTTGAACGAAGCGCTCAGGGACTGGGTGACCAATGTCGATAATACCTTTTATATTATCGGTACCGTTGCGGGTCCGCACCCCTACCCTGCCATGGTCAGGGATTTTCAGGCCATTATCGGCCGTGAAGCCAAACAACAATGCATTGAAGCCACCGGACGTTTGCCTGATGCGCTGGTCGCCTGCGTAGGCGGCGGTTCCAATGCCATCGGTTTGTTTTATCCGTTCATTGAAGATGAATCGGTAAAATTGATCGGTGTTGAAGCCGCCGGTGACGGTGTCGCCACTGGTCGCCATTCGGCGCCGTTGTGTGCCGGTCGTCCCGGTGTATTACATGGCAATCGGACTTACCTGATGGCGGACGACGATGGTGAAATCATCGAAACCCATTCTATTTCGGCAGGCCTTGATTATCCGGGTGTAGGCCCTGAACATGCCTGGTTAAAAGATACCGGTCGGGCGACTTACGTCAATATTACCGATGACGAAGCGCTGGAGGGATTTTATGCCCTAACCCGCATGGAAGGCATTATTCCCGCTTTGGAATCCGCCCATGCCATGGCTTATACGATGAAACTGGCTCCTACTATGAAAAAAGACGAAATCATTATTGTCAATCTGTCCGGACGCGGCGATAAAGATATGCAAACCATGGCTAAACGCGAGGGGATAGAACTGTGAGTCGATTAGCTGCCAAATTCGAAGCGCTTGCCGAAGCCGGTCGTAAGGCCTTGATTCCGTTTATTACCGCAGGCGATCCAAGTCCGAATTTTACCGTGCCGATGATGCATGCGATGGTCGAAGCTGGTGTTGATATTATCGAACTGGGCGTACCGTTTTCCGACCCCATGGCCGACGGACCCGTTATTCAACGCGCCAGTGAACGGGCTTTGGCGCATAAAATGAGTTTACGGCGGGTATTGACTATCGCCACGGAATTCAGGAAAACCGATCAAGAAACTCCGCTGGTAATCATGGGTTATTTAAACCCGATTGAAGCGATGGGTTATGAAGATTTTGCCAACGCGGCCCAACGCGCCGATATCGACGGTGTTTTAACGGTTGATTTACCGCCTGAAGAAGGTCAGGAATGCAGCGACCTGTTAAAGGCGCGCGGCATCGATCCTATTTTTCTGCTAGCTCCCAATAGCAGCGATGAGCGCATCAGGAAAATGGATGCCGCCGGAAGCGGTTATCTTTACTATGTTTCCCTTAAAGGCGTCACCGGCGCCGGACATTTGAATACTTCGGATGTTGAAACCAAGCTGCAACAAATAAGGGCGAATACGCGTCTTCCGGTCGCTATCGGTTTTGGCGTCAAAGATGCGCAAACAGCCAACACGGTTGCCGATTTGGGCGATGGCGTTGTTATCGGCAGCGCCTTGATCAGTAAGATTGAAGAAAACCTGGAAAACCCGGAGCTTGCCAAAAGTGAAATTTGCAAGTTATTAGCCGCTATGCGTCAGGCTATGGACAGTAACCAGAAATCCGAACACGGAGAACAACAATGAGTTGGTTTGAGAAACTACTTCCCAAAACAATCAGGACGGAAGGCTCCATTAAAAAGAACACCGTGCCCGAAGGTTTGTGGAACAAGTGTCCGAGCTGTAATGCCATCCTCTATAACATCGAATTGGAAAGAAACTTCAGCGTTTGTCCAAAATGCGATCACCACATGCGCATTTCGGCCAGAGCGCGGCTGAATTTGTTTTTGGATGAAGGCGGACATGAAGAAATCGGCAAAAACATCAAACCGGTCGACCCGTTAAAATTCAAAGACAGCAAAAAATATAAAGACCGCATCATTCAGGCGCAAAAGCAAACCAAGGAAAATGATGCGCTGGTTGTCATGAAAGGCCAGTTGAAGGGCCGGGATATTGTCGTTGCGGCCTTTGACTTCAACTTTATGGGCGGGTCAATGGGTTCGGTCGTCGGCGAACGCTTTATTCGCGGCGTCAACAAGAGTCTTGAATTGGGCGTACCGTTTATTGTGTTCACTTCCAGCGGCGGCGCACGTATGCAGGAGTCTTTGTATTCCTTGTTCCAGATGTCAAAAACCAGCGCCGCTTTAACCAAACTGGCCGAGGCCGGCATCCCTTATATTTCATTTATGACCGATCCGACCATGGGCGGTGTTTCCGCCAGTTTGGCCATGCTCGGTGATATTAATGTCGCGGAGCCTAATGCCTTGATCGGTTTTGCAGGGCCCAGAGTCATAGAACAAACCGTGCGTGAAAAACTGCCGGAAGGCTTTCAACGCAGTGAATTTTTACAAGAGCATGGCGCTATCGATATGATTATCGACAGGCGCGAAATGCGCGACAAAATTGCCGGCATTTTGGCGTTGTTGATGGAAGGCAGAACAGCGCCTTTTGTCGAACAGGAAGAAGAAGTAGCAATGATTGAAGAGGCTGTGTACCTGCACTCCGATCAGGACGCGTGAGTCCAATTTAATTACTCGGCTGATGATGCATTTTGATTCGCTAAAGGGCTGGCTGGCTTGGCAAGAAGGCCTGCACCCCCAGGCAATAGATCTTGGATTGGAGCGCGCGGCGGAAGTGTTTTATGCGCTTAATCCAAGCGGCGCCAAACCGCCGACCATTACCGTGGCCGGCACCAACGGCAAGGGCTCCTGTATCGCTTATCTTGAAGCGATATATCGCGCTCAAGGTTATCGTGTAGGCGCGTATACATCGCCGCATATCCTCAAATATAACGAAAGAATCAAAATCGACGGCAACCCGGTTTCCGATGACCTGATTTGCGAGGCATTTACACGAATAGAGTCGGTCCGGGGCGATACCTCGTTAAGCTATTTTGAATTCGGTACACTGGCCGCACTGGATATATTTCAACGCTCAGACCTGGATATACAATTACTGGAAGTCGGATTAGGCGGACGTCTCGATGCGGTCAATATCGTAGATCCCGATGTATCGGTAATCAGCAGTATCGGCATAGACCATGTTTATTGGCTGGGAGACACGCGTGAAGCGATAGGACGGGAAAAAGCCGGTATTTTCCGTGCGGCAATCCCGGCTATCGTCAGTGACCCGGAGCCGCCGGTTTCGTTGATACAAACGGCTGTTGAAAAAAACGCACAGCTTTATTGCATCGGCAAGGATTTCGGTTATGAAAAACGGGCAACGACCTGGGACTGGTTTGCAGGCGACAGGCGGCTTTCAGAAATACCCGAGCCCGGATTAAAAGGCGAGCATCAGTACCGTAATGCCTCTGCCGTTATTTTGGCGGTGAATATGCTGGCGGAAAAACTGCCGGTAAGCGAAACCTCAATTTGCCAGGGGCTGAAAAACGTCCGGTTAAAGGGGCGCTTTCAACTCATTGACGGTGAAATCCCGGTGCTTCTGGATGTCGGTCATAACCCCGAAGCCGTCAGGACCTTGGTTGATTTTTTAGCTGCAAACTTTCCGGGCAAACGCATACATGCTGTTTTCTCAATGATGAAAGACAAGGATATTGCCGGTGTCCTTGAAATCATGAAGCCTGTGGTCCATGACTGGTTTTTTGTACCATTAAGCAATTCAAGGGCGGCGACGGAAAGCATGATGCGCGATTTTTTTTCACAAAGTTCATTATCCAACATATCTTTTGGGTATACCGATTTTGCCGAAGCGTATAAGGCTGCACTTAATAAGGCGCAACCAGGCGACCTGTTACTGGTTTTTGGATCCTTTTTTTTGGTATCCGATTGTTTGAATGAATTTGAAAAGTTTAATGAATTTGACAAAAGTGAGTTGACAAAATGAATCAAGAATTAAAGCAACGGTTAATTGGCGCGGTTGTTGTTACAGCCCTGGCCGCCATTTTTATTCCCATGCTGTTTGATGATCCTGTCGATGATAGTGGTCAGGCGGTCAGCGAGCTGTCTATTCCGAAAGTACCGGGTAATTCAAGTGAAGAAATAGCGGCAAAACCGCCCGCCAATGCCGAACAGGTTCTGAGCAATCCGGCTGCAGAAGCAGGGCAACAGGAAAACCCTGACGCTACGCAGGAAAATGCAGGCGCAGAAGAAAACCCGGCGCAAACCGATGCCAATCAGGACGCTGCAACGGCGCCATCCGATGGTGAAGAATTAGCAGACAGTGCCGGCGATATGCCCGCACAAGCGGACATTGACGCTGAAGATGAATCGGCAGCATCATTGGATACCGGCATTGTCGAAGAAGCCGAAACACCTCCGGCGAACAGCGCTCATGAAAGTCCGACACCTAAACCGATCAGCACACCAAAACCTTTGCATAACGACGATAGTGTTGTGGTAAAAAAGGTCAAAAGCCCGGTAAAACCAACCGAAACCAGTAAGCCCAAACCAAGTCCCGCCATCAAGGCCGCGCCTAAAACAACGGAAAAAGTGGTGAAGCCGGTTAGCAAACTGTCAAAACCGGATTCAGAGTTGTCGCGCTGGTATATCCAGGCGGGTACTTTCAGCAAGAAGGAAAACGCCACATCTCTATCGGACAACTTGCGCAAACAAGGCTTGCCGGTGAAAGTGGAAACCGTCCAAATCGCCGGAAAAGGCACTATGTACCGGCTCAAAATAGGCCCGGAACTTGATAAGAAACGCGCCGCTGCTATGAAAGCAACGCTGGATAAACAAAATATCAAGGCTATCCTGGTTCCCGAATAACCCAAAACACTCATCATTCAAAATACCGCCGCTTGAGAACTTCTTGTAAATCAGGAACAACGATGATCTGGATAGACTTTGCCATTATCGGGCTGATTTTTATCACATTAATAGCCGGTTTGCTGCGCGGATTTCGTCAGGAGGCCTTTTCATTAATAGTCTGGCTATTGGCAGCATGGATCGGTTTGAGTTTTAGTCGTGATTTTTCAGTTTTTCTGCAAACATCCGTACCTCATCCTTCAGGCAGAATCGCCGCCTCTTTTACTGCATTATTGCTATTAACACTGGTCATCGGCGGTTTGATCGGTTTTTTGTTAGGAGTTAACCAAAATAAGTTATCCATTATCGCCCGCCTGGGTGGGATGATGCTTGGCATTGTTCACGGCATGATTGTGGTCACAATCATTATCATGCTGGCCGGACTAACTTATCTGCCCGGTGATCCCTGGTGGAAAGAATCAAAGTTGCTGCCCCCTTTTCAGTCAGTCGCTATTTGGTTGCGCGATCATATTCCGTCAGGAATGGCTGAATACATCCATTACCGTTAACTACGGCATACCGGGAATACTGCGTGAATGTAATAAAACGATTTTAACAACCCTACCCTCAGGAAACTGAATGTTTTGATCTTATGACACAGAGAGCATTCCTAGGCAAAACCCGGAATGCAGTTTCGTATTGAATAGTTACAATTTTTTGAATCAGGTTAAAAATAATGTGTGGTATTGCTGCTATCGTTTCACAACAAGCTGTTAATCAGGAATTATATGATGCACTGACAGTGTTGCAACACCGGGGTCAGGATGCCGCAGGCATAGTCACCTGTGAACACGCACGCCTGCATTTGCGCAAAGACAATGGTCTGACGCGCGATGTATTTACCAATGCCCAAATGTTAAAGCTAAAAGGCAACATGGGCATAGGTCACGTCCGTTATCCAACCGCCGGATGCACCAGTTCGGCGGAAGCGCAGCCGTTTTATGTCAATTCACCTTTCGGCTTGACGCTGGCCCATAACGGCAATCTGACCAACACCGAAGAGTTGAAAAAAGCCTTGTTCGTGGAAGACCAACGGCATATTAATACCGATTCGGATTCCGAAGTGTTGCTCAATGTCTTTGCGCACGAATTGCAAAGCCTGGGTAAAAAGCTGCATTTAAGCGTCGATGATGTTTTTCAGGCCGTATCGGGTGTGCATCGTCGCTGTCGCGGCGCTTATGCGGTAGTCATTATGATAGCCGGATTCGGCATTCTGGGTTTTAGAGATCCTCACGGTATCAGGCCGGCGGTGTTCGGCATAAGAAAAACCGATCAAGGTTCTGAATTCATGATCGCCTCGGAAAGCGTCGCATTGGATGTACTGGGCTTTGACCTTATCAGGGACATAGAGCCCGGCGAAGCGGTATTTATAGAAAAAACCGGGGTATTACACACGAGACAGTGTAGCGATGAGATAGATCATTGTCCGTGCATCTTTGAATATGTCTATTTTGCCCGTCCCGATTCAATTATTGACCGTATTTCGGTCTACAAAGCACGCCTGCGTATGGGTGAAAAGCTGGCCGATAAAGTACTGAGAGAATGGCCGGATCACGATATTGACGTCGTTATCCCCATCCCCGATACCAGTCGCACCGCCGCTTTGCAGATGGCCAATAAGCTGGGTGTGAAGTTCCGCGAAGGCTTCATGAAAAACCGCTATATCGGCAGGACGTTTATCATGCCGGGCCAGAAAATGAGGGAAAAATCGGTCCGGCAAAAGCTGAATGCGATTGGCCTGGAATTTGACGGTAAAAATGTATTACTGGTCGATGATTCGGTGGTAAGAGGCACAACCTCCGCGCAAATTATCCAGATGGCGAGGGATGCCGGCGCTAAAAACGTTTATTTTGCCTCTGCGGCGCCGCCGGTTCGTTACCCGAATGTATATGGCATAGACATGCCGGCGGCACACGAACTGATTGCCCATAACCGAACTGAAGAAGAAGTCTGCGTAGCCATAGGCGCGGACCGCTTGATTTACCAGGATTTGGGCGATCTGATTGAAGCGGTCCGTAAAGGCAACCCCGAGATCAAGCATTTCGATACATCCTGTTTCAGCCATGAATATATTACCGGCGACATTGACGATGCTTATCTGGAGCGCATAGAAGCGCTGCGCAACGACAACGCACAAAGCGAGCGCAACTCGGAAAATTTCATCATTGAAATGCAGAATTGTGACTAATATATAACCCGTTTTTATAGTAAACCGATGAAAGATACCGACTGGAACGATTATTCACTGGAAACCCAAGCCATCCGCGCCGGACACAAGCGTACTCATGAAGATGAGCACAGCATACCGATTTTTGCGACCTCCAGTTATGTGTTTAACAGTGCTGAAGAGGCCGCCTTGCGCTTTACCGGACAAAAACCCGGCAATATTTATTCAAGGTTTACCAATCCGACAGTCAATGCCTTTCAGGAACGCCTGGCGTTTATGGAAAAAGGCGAGCGCTGCCTCGCGTTTGCCTCGGGCATGGCCGCCATTATGGCGGTCGGCATGGGCTTGCTGAAAACAGGCGATCATGTCGTCTGTTCACGCGGCGTGTTCGGCAATACCGTGCTGATGTTCCAGAATTATTTCGGTAAATTCGGAGTTGAAACCGATTTTGTCGATTTAATCGACAGCGCCGCCTGGGAAGCTGCCATAAAACCCAATACCCGGTTTTTATTTCTGGAAACGCCGTCCAATCCGCTCATTGAAATCGCCGATATTGCCGAGCTTGCCGACATCGCCCATCGGCATGGTTGCCTGCTTGTTGTCGATAATTGCTTCTGTACGCCGGTATTGCAAAAACCCTTTGAACTCGGCGCAGATATTGTCATTCATTCGGCCACCAAATATATAGACGGACAGGGCCGCTGTGTCGGCGGCGCTGTCATTGCCAGTGAAGACATCATAGAAAAATCTATCTATCCTTACCTGCGCACCGGCGGCGCAACGATGAGTCCTTTTAACGCCTGGGTATTTTTGTCCGGACTGGAAACACTCGCTATCAGGATGAAAGCCCATTGCGACAGCGCCTTTGAACTCGCCAAGTGGCTGGAACAGCAACCCGGTATTGCCAAAGTCCACTATCCCGGCCTGCCGTCCCATGCCCAGCATGAACTCGCGAAACGCCAGCAGAGCCACTTCGGCGGCATCGTCAGCTTTGAATTGGACGGCGGCAAGGAACAGGCATGGAAACTGATTGATTCAACTCAAATGCTGTCCATTACCGCAAACCTCGGCGACGTTAAAACCACGATAACGCATCCTGCCACGACGACGCACGGCCGCTTGACGCCTGAAGTCAGGGCCGCCGCCGGCATTAAAGACGGCTTGGTCAGAATTTCCGTGGGACTGGAAAACCTTGACGATATTAAAAACGACCTGTCAAGAGGTCTGATTTAAACGGGGCTGTTACGATGCTTGCGCCTGTAAACGTGGACGTGCTTTGTGTCGGTCATGCGGCTTACGATCTGGTGTTCCAGGTCGGCCATCACCCGGCTGAAGATGAAAAAATTGTCGCCGACAACCTGCTCGCTTGCGGCGGCGGCCCCGCTGCCAACGCCGCTGTAACGGTCGCCAGACTGGGTTACAGTTCAGCCTTTGCCGGTTTCCTGGGTCAGGATCTTTACGGCGACAAACATTATCAGGAGCTGCTTGAATCCGGCGTCAATACCCAATGCATCGTGCTCGGTCCGTCCCCTACCCCGCTCTCCACGGTCATTGTTAAACCGGACGGAAAAAGAGCCTTGATCAATTACAAGGGCGAAACCAAAGCCTTGCCGGTTGATGCCATCGATTTTTCCAACGTTAACGCTAAAGTTATTTTGTTTGACGGTCACGAACCGCAACTTTCGATGCCTCTGGCGGAATATGCACGAAAAGCCGGCATTCCCACCGTATTGGATGCCGGTTCCGTACACGAAGGAACACTGGCGCTCATGGGCTGCGTGGATTATCTGGTGTGTTCGGAAAAATTCGCGTTACAGTTTGCCGGCCAGGAACAATCGGCATTGAAGCAATTGTCGGATATTTCGCCTGCCGTTGTCATCACCCTGGGTGAAAGGGGCCTGGTCTGGCGGCGCGAACATGAATACGGCAGCCTGCCCGCTTTTGCTATCACCGCAATCGATACCACCGGCGCCGGTGACGCCTTCCACGGAGCGTTTGCCGCCGCCGTTTCGGCCAACATGGACTGGCTGTCCGTGCTGCGTTACGCGAGTGCGGCAGGCGCGTTATGCTGTACCAAGGCAGGTGCGCGAACAGGACTACCGTCAAAGGAAGCACATCGGGCCTTATTCGAATCCAACTGTAAGGCAATTTAAAACTACTCTGCCACGAAGATGTGTGAAAAATTCGCGCCAAATCGCAAAGATTTTTATTGCCTTGGCTTGTTGCGTTTTTCCTTTATATCTAGGCATCCGAATCCGTCAACAAGCGAGCATACAAGCTGTAAACACCGCAGTATTCAGGCCAATATACAAATACAGGGCGTTTTATCTGTAACAAATAAGCCAGACCGTATATAATCAGGACTTTTGATTCGATCATTTACTAAATTCACACCGGAAAAAAACATGCTGGGTAAGCTAGTTAGATTTGTTGTAGGGAGCCGAAACGACAGGCTGATAAAGAAGAAAAAAAAGCTGGTTAAAAAGATCAACGCTTTAGCTTCGGACTATGAAAAATTATCAGATGACGCATTAAGAGCGAAAACTCAAGAGTTTCGCGAGCGTCTGGCACAAGGCGAACATCTGGATAATTTAATTCCAGACGCTTTTGCAGCGGTCAGGGAAGCCTCTACGCGAGTCTTCGGTATGCGCCATTTTGACGTGCAGCTGATTGGCGGCATGATACTTCACGACGGCAAAATTGCTGAAATGAAAACCGGCGAAGGAAAAACGCTGATGGCGACCCTGGCCGCTTATCTGAATGCCTTACCGGGGCACGGCGTCCATGTGGTGACTGTCAATGACTACCTTGCCAAGCGCGACTCGGAATGGATGGGCAAGCTTTATGCTTTCCTGGGCATGAGTACCGGCGTCATTATTAGCCAGATGGAACATGCCGAGAGACGCAAATCGTATACGGCGGATATAACTTACGGCACCAACAACGAATTCGGTTTTGA
>SXGU01456972.1_pt1 | contig 14224 bp, 10 predicted proteins | sample 3174531 | NCBI WGS metagenome assembly SXGU01 (sample SAMN11356863, study PRJNA531348) | freshwater metagenome | isolation source: freshwater sample F1-140 | place: China: Fuxian Lake, Yuxi | collected 2017-12-25
CTCGCCAACAAAATGTTGCGGGTAATTCAGCTCGACTGCCGATATGCCGGGAACACCAGCGATTGCGCGAATGGCATCAGTTACCGAAAGCTTAGCCGGCGGGTTCCCGCGAAACGAGTTCAAGCGGGTGGCATATTGGTCAAATTTCACTAATTGCGCATCTCCATTACTTAGTGCAGTAAGCATGTGACTGAGTGAAAACTTTGGTGAGCTATTCCATCTGATGCTACCCATTTATGTGTGCAACTTCCGCAAGGTGGACACAAGACGGGATTAATATAAGCAACTCTTCTGATGGGGGCTGAGGACAGCCACCGGCTCACGAAACCAGCCCGAGTAAGTAGAACAAGTTTGTGGTAAGCATGTTGGTCCAAGTGAGCGCCGCCTCGCAACTGACAAAACCGAACTCAAATTGTAGCCGTCATAATAAGACAAGTCAACCTCTTTCTCATTGGTAGTGCTCCATAGCCGTTCAGCGTAGTATTTCTACGTCAGTTCGCCAACTGCCGCAAAATTAGTTTATGCGCCGTAACAGCGCTCCAAGCTTCCAAAAGCTAGACTAAGTCGTGCTGCAGCCGCACGTGGGTGATGTCGTCCCCTCAGCATTGGTTGGGAAACAATGTGCGGAGGTATTAACCTAAATACCCACACCTAGAGAGGGGTGGTCGCTATTGGCCGTTAGCCAAGCGAGCTTGATCGTAGCCTGCAAACCAGACTCTGGCTACCATGAGCCACACGATTACGGTTGGATTTCTGTCGGCGATGTAAGAGGTCAAATGTGACTGCGGCCAGTCGCGTCCCAAGCAGGTCCAGCGCCGTCGCAGACCACTGGATCGAACACCTCACAGTACACTATTGGTGCCGGAATAGGATTCGTCACATAAAGTCCACCACGGCGCAGACTTGATAAGGGTGCGTGCGCGTCGGTTACTCATCCAGCACCAGCTTTTATCAGGCTGACATTTCACAACCCCAAAAGCATTTTTTACAAAATCCAAATTCAGGCTTTACTCGCAAACCAACCATTTCACGTAAGCGATAAAGCCTATTGTGGATCCACCATTTCGATAGGACGCAAGCTTTTATTGGGCAAGCGACCAAACAAGGCTTCCCCTTGCGATGCCTGAACAAGTCTAAGTCCAAGCTCTTCACAATATACAACGACTGAGTTCCACCGCCTACTCACCTCCTCGGTAACTTTAGCCTAATGCCCCAACCGATGCAGTCTATGTCTTACATGAAACATTTCCAAACAAAGCAAATTATCAATGGTATATGTGCATCGAACATCTAGCAGCCTACCCAAGCACTTGCAGAATTCTAAATTTCAACGAACAAGTCGTTTTCATCCAGACTCATGGGGTAGCTTTCAACAATAGCGTGGGGAGGGTCTGGAACATTAACATCTGAATTTGCACGCGACAAGTCGTTGCAGCTTTTCTCAACCACGACCTGGAAACTGCGAGCTCGAACACTCCGCGGATTAATAATTGATTGGCCAGTAACAATATCAAACTCCCATTGATGCCATGGACATCTAATTATTTCACCCTGACGTGAGTAGTTGTATGCGCCGGGATTTGTTGCAGTGAGCAAACCTGTCAATCTACCGCTACAGAGTGGTGCGCCCTGATGCGGGCAACTGTTGTGGAGAGCAAAAAACTTGCCGCCAATATTGAATATACCAAGTGACCGACCTGCCACAATCACCAACTTTCGCTCACCCGGCAATATTTCCCCAGCGCTGGCAACCCTGTATTTACCCATAAAAAGACTTCACGAAAAGAATTGCACTATAAGTTTCAAGTGCATCATACTCGATTGTGTAGCCCATTGGCCCTGAATTACGAGCACGGTCTAGTGGGGAGATTGTTGTTCTGACCCAAGTTTGAGAATTAGCAGGTAGGTTACCGCGTTGCTATATTAAGACAGCATCTAGAGTGTTGCCCAAGATCGAAAGTCAGCAACGCTTCCTACGCAGATACATTTACAAAACCCATAGTGCTTACTACAAATTAAGATAAATGTTTTCGTATCCCACCAACCCCGCATTGGTGTCAACCAACGGTTGTTACTCCTGTCCAGAGTTTGCCAAGATTATCTCTTGCCTACATTACTAACTTCCACCGCGAAACCATGCGGGCATCAAAGGTTGCCAAAACCCGTTTCCATTCCATTTTGTCGTACTATTATCCCAAACTGGTAGCTCAGAGTTTGTAAAGTGACCGGGCGTTCTCAACCATTATTCTGCGTTCGAGCGGCTTAGCCAGCTTTACCGGGAAGGCACGATTAGGTGAATCAAAATCCCAATGAGGATAATCAGTAGCAAACATCAAATGGTCATCCATTGCCAATTGCTCAAGTAATTGCAGAAAGAAATAGCGCCGCGGGGGCTCCTCCATAGGTTGAGTCGTGCACCAAAAATGGTTACGGATATAGTCTGACGGGGGGTGTCGTAGTAGAGGCGCCTCGTTCTTAAACTGGTTCCAACTTGCATCTAAGCGCCACATAAGCGGTGGTAACCACCCAAAACCACCTTCGATGAGCACTATCTTGAGAGTTGGAAAAATTTCAAATGTCCCCGACGTTATCAGACTTACTACTTGAGCATAAAACGCTTGAGGCATGCCCCCATGATCTTCTATATAGTGGCTAGGAAAGCCAGCCCCAGTCAGCGGTCCGCCCCCCGCACCACCAAAGTGAATTCCAATAGGCAGGTCATGTTGCACGGCGGCTTCGAACATTTTCCAATACTTGCGATGGCCAAGCGGATCACGTGTTCGCACAAGTAACAGCACTTGAACGAAGCGATTATGATTGCCAATTCGATTTATTTCAGCAGCAGCTAGTTCACCGTCCTCGTACGGTACAAGCAGCGACGCCCTTAAGCGCGGCTCTGGGTCCAGCCATTCCTTAATCTGCCAATCATTGATGGCTTGAGCCAAGGCTGCCGAAAATTCCAGGTTGATTTCTCCGCCCACATTGTAAAGACAATTGAGAATTCCAATCTCTATATTCCAACTATCTAGTAATTGTAAGCGGAGAAAATCCAGATCACTTCCTGGAGGCAAGCCAGATGGGGGCCAAGAATCTAGCCGAGCAGCGTTTGGCACTGCACGCGGATAGTACCCGCCCCAATGTAAACGTTCTCCAAAGGTTTCGTGATGATGTCGCCAGCGTGCTGGCAGATATTTATGTAGCGTATGATCATTTGGCATAGCGTTGTGAATGTCACAATCGATAATGGTCTGTGCTTTAGGAGGGTACTGCATAGAAAACCTAACCGCTTGGAGCTAGCTACTTTGAAATACTCAAATAGTTTTGGCTAATCGATAAAAACCACGAGCATTTTCCGACAAAATCTTCGCTAACAGATTTTTATCAATATCAGTTGGAAGTGCCTGAATAAGTGAAGAATAACGATTGTGTGGATAGTTGGTGGAGAAAAGCAGCATTTCCTCTGATTCCAATTGGTTCATGAGCTGTTGCAATTGACGCCCACTTGGAGGTTGGTCCATTGGTTGGGTTGTCAATCGCAGATGCTCTCGAACGTACTCAGACGGCGGTCTTGAAACCCAAGGGGTATTGTGACGCAACCCGCTCCACTCTTTGTCCATCCGCCACAATAGGGACGGGAGCCATGTCCATCCCCCCTCAATCAGTACAACGCGAAGTGCGGGAAATCTGTCAAATACCCCCTCGACAATGAGACTCAAGACTTGTGACTGAAACACTTGGGCCATACCAGCATATTCCTCCCAAAAGGTAAGCGCCCAGCCAGCTGGAGTAGAGGGCAGACCTGTTGAACCACCATAGTGAATCCCAATCACTAGGTCATGGCGTACGGCTGCAGAATATATCGGATCGTATCGACGGTTCCCGTAAGGTGCTTCAGAGCGAACTGGCATAATCACCTGAATAAAACTTGGGTGATCGCCAAAACAATCAATCTCACGAGCAGCCAACTCAGGCTGCTGGCTTGGCACAACAATGGACGCACGCAAGCGGGGCTCCCTATTTAGCCACTCCGCAATTTGCCATTGGTTAACTGCAGTAGCGAGAGCCGCGGCTAAATCCGAATTGTGCACCGCAGACACCCTGTAAGCACAATTGAGAATACCGATTTCGGATGGCATAACATCTAGCGCTTGTGTGCGCAGCATAGAAAGGCCAGAACTCAGTAACTCGCCGCCGTAGGCAATAGACGACTTCGAGTTATGTTGTGAGTGCATTGGATAATCACGAGAGTCCGGCTCAGTAAAGCCCGATTCTTTGCAGTAATCTACCCAATGTGGTGCAAGGTAGGGATAGAGCGTTTGAAGCGAGGGTAACTCGTTGTGAAGATCGCAATCTATGATCGAATGGGGCAACATGTTGGTAGCTACGCTTGGATTCAGTGTCAAAGACAAGATCGGACTTATGACACCGCACCAAAGAATGTGGACATCAAAAGTTTTCTTTGTGGATACCCATTGATATCACGCCTGCATATATACTTCAAAAATAAGCTTTACCGCAAAAAACGGTACACACAGTTGGGGTTAGGTGCAATGTTATTTCAAAGCACCTTTCACCAGAAAGGGCTTGGTCGAGGTCAAACATGATCTGAAAAATCTGCGTTGTCCATCATCACCTTCAAGGCTTCCGGCTTCTGTGCCATACTAAAGGCCTCAATAGCTTGGTCCACGGAAAACCTATGGGTCACGATTTTGGAAAGGTCAATCGTATTGCTCATAATCATTTCTGAAGCGCACTGTAGGTCAACCGAGCGAAATCCGGAAGTGCCCAGCAGGGTCACCCTTTTGTAGTGAATATCGAATGCGGCGATTTCGACCACGGTCTCGTGAGGCATGCCACCAAATAGGTGGATGCGAGTCGCAATACCCGCCGCTCTAATGGCCGCTTGGGCAACTTCCTTGACACCAGCAGCGGCAATTATAATTTCGGGTCCCTTTCCACCCAAGAGATTTCTGGCCCATTCACCAACGTTTTCGCAAAATGTCGGATCAATGACATCCGCTCCAAAATTTTTCGCCATCTCACGGCGGACAGGGTCTGGCTCGCAAACCATTACATGGCTCGCGCCCCAAGCCTTAGCAAGCAATACATGCAATTGACCCATCACCCCAGCACCCATCACAAGCACAGACTCTCCAGGTTTGAAACCACATGACCGCAAGGAAAGTATTACACAAGCGAGGGGCTCACACAAAGCACCCTCGTCCCATGTCACTTTGTCAGGCATTAGCCAGCTTGCCATGTTAGCGAGCCTTGGGGCAATAGACACGAGTTCTGCAGTCGAACCCGATGATATGACAGTTTTATTTTGGCACAGCTGCTCCTCATTATTGAGGCAGTAATAGCAATAACCACACCCACAAAAAGGCGCGACCGATATTCTGTCGCCAGATTTATATTTTGGAATAGTACTCTCAGCAACAACCCCAGAAAACTCGTGGCCAAATATCATTGGGTACTTCATACCCGGCTTTAGACCCTTGATCATTTTTACATCTGTGGCGCAAAAACCGGTTGTCTTTACACAGACAAGAACACCATCCTTGAGTTGCGGTTTGGGCAAATTCGTATGAATTTCAACTTTACCAGGCCCTGTCGTGACGGCGGCTTTCATAGCAAGATCTCCTTTGATCGCAGACAATACTCAAATCAACGATAGTAGTATACTCCACGTGTGCGAGCCATGCAAGGCATGGGTGCGCTAGTTGATGTACTATCTGTGCTACCTACTGATAGGAAAAAGAACATCAAGTGACAGAGCAAAGTAGACCACAAAAAGGGCAACACGTAAGCGCTTGCCCTGCTGACAGCCGAGGCTCCACTCCTTGGCTCTCGACCGCGCCGAGGGGCGGGAGGTTGTGCCGGAAGTTCTATGTTTTTGCACGGATACAAATTGTTGCGTGCCGGGTGGGCGTTAGATGGTATGTTGCGCTGAAAAGACGCCCGCGGATTCAGACACAGGCTGGGTTACACAGTTCGACGCTCGATAGCTCACGCAGTTGTACCCTCAGCACCTGTCGGCAGCACCCTTGCTATGATCGATGAATCCAACCGCTACTTGAGGCTTTTCTCAGCAAAACATTAGCGCTGTTTGGTCACCAGTGTAATTTCTACTATTCAATCTACTACGCATCCCAAGTTCCCAATGGTAGCTATTTTTTGGGGTACTGCACGAAACTCGTTTGCCTATTACTCAAATGATGCAATTGTCCCCATAGGTTGCTACCAGAAAATTTCTCGCATTTGCTATGGTGGCATCGCGAACACTGCTTTAATCCAATGCTCTGCGTTTTCAAGCTGATTTTTTAGATATGCCTAGGGGCTGAACCAACAGAATGCATCGGAGGTAACCATGAAATCTGGCTATTTACTCGGCTGTGATATTGGAACCTACTCCTCGAAAGGGGTAATTGTTACAACAGATGGCAAGCTACTCTTCCAAAGCAGTATTCCACATAGTGTCTCAATGCTTAAGCCAGGCTGGATGGAACACGATCCAGATAGCATCTGGTTACATGACTTTACGTTTATAGTCAACGACCTTCTGCGTTCAAGCGGCATCCACCCCCGAGACATTCTCAGTATAGGAATTTCTTCTATCTCTACCGCGCTAGTTATGCTGGATAGCAAACTCAAACCTCTGCGAGCGAGCATATTGTACGGGGTCGATACACGGGCGTCCGAAGAAGTTGAGGAGATAAAACGCGACCTTGGAACTTTTGTCTCCAACCAGAATATTCCACCTAAAATCCGCTGGGTGCAAAAAAACGAACCCATGATTTGGGAGAATACAAAACACATTTATAGCGGGCATCACTATATCATTATGAAGTTGACCGGAGAGATAACTCAGAATGTCTTAGATACTGCAGGTTTTTACCCACTTTATGACAACAACAAGAATGACTGGAACCCAGAATATTTCGGCTATTTCCAAATCGATCCAGCTATTCTACCGCGCCTTGTTTGGCCTACTGAAATCGCTGGCTATATCAGCAAAGAAGGCGCCTTACTTTCAGGACTTGCTGAGGGTACACCGGTAATTGGCGGCTGTAATGATGCCGCTGCAGAGTCGGTTTCGGTGGGGGTAACCGATCCGGGCGACATGATGCAGATGTATGGCTCTTCAAATATTTTTTGGATGATCTTAGATGGCCAATTCAAGGGCAAGAACATTACTGGCACCCGGCTGATGTATCCTAGTCAGTATGGCCACGCGGGCGGCCTCGGTACAGTAGGTTCGCTCACCACTTGGTTCCGCAACGAACTTGGGCACCAAGAACTGGAAGCCCAAAAAGCTGGTGGCGCAAATGCTTTCAAAGGTCTTGCTCAACTTTGTCATCAATCTACAGTTGGCTCGGGCGGGTTAGTGGCGCTTCCGTATTTCTCTGGTGAGCGCAATCCGATTTTTGACGGCTCGGCTCGCGGCATGTTCTTTGGCCTCAACTTGCTTCACACTCGCGCTGATATGTACCGCGCACTTCTTGAGTCAGTAGGCTATGGTATCCGTCACAACATGGAAGACTTTTGGAACGATGATCTGCATCCCAAACATATTGTCGCGGCGGGAGGGGGCACATACAACTTAGCTTGGATGCAGATAGTCTGCGATATCTGCAACTTCTCACAGGAAATTCCTGCTATCAAAATTGGTTCGTGCTATGGCGATGCATTCCTAGCAGCCAAGGGCATAGGCCTGTATTCCGCGGGGTCAGATGCCAAACAGTGGGTCACTATAGAAACAGTTGTCTCACCAGATGCCGACGCGCACTACTTATACAGCGAGCTATATCAAATCTACCGAGAGCTATACCCCATCAACAAGGATCTAATGCGCCGGATTTCAGCCATCCAGTCGCGATAAATGCGGGATATTGCCCGTTACTGTGACTCGAGAATAAGAGATATCGTCAACTCGCGATTAGTCAACAAATCATCGTTTGCCATAATCTCTGCGGCTAACTTACGGTAGCTACTCGTGTGAATTAGGACACTTTGTAAATCCTATATTACTACAGAGCATCCGGCATTCAATCTTTGTTCACGGTCCGAGAACTCACAAGGTGGGTTCTGCGTGAAGTAATATCGTACTTAGGTTGGGGCAGGTGTTTACGGCGTCCCTGTCGAGGATCACTATCTCTACGAGCAACAGCAAGGCAACTAGTCCGAGCCAGCCAAACCAGAGACTTGACAGTGCGCCTGTTACAAATATAATTGCAAGTATTTATTGCTAAAAATTCATGTATTTTGAGTCCAAAATTTGGGGTCTAGCTTATGGTATAAAATTAATGTTCAGAATCATATAGTTGCATAGGTCTATCTTAGGTTTGAAATTCAGAGGAGAGATTTGTATGAACCACAAAAAAGTCAGTAGGCGAACTTTCGTTAAAGCTTCAGCATTAGGTGGGGCCGCATTCCTAGCCGCATGCTCTCCAGCATCACCCCCCGCGGCACCAGTGGCTGATGTGCCCACTCAATTGCCAGCCGCCACCCCTGTATCAGCACCCACGGCCGTACCCGCTACCTTGATCCCACAGCCATCCGCTGTACCAGACCTTTCCACCGCAGAGCTACGAAAGCAAATGTTGGCAATTCCAGGTATTGGAAAGGGACAGCCAGGCGACCCCGAGATGCAAAAAGTAGGTGAGATGGCATTAGGCGCCACAAAGAAAAGCGTAAAACAGGGTGAGTTTGCCGGGGTAGAGCTTTCGTTTCTCGGGATCGATGGTCCGACGACGCATAACGGGCTCTTCCGCGCGATGTTAGCCCCGTGGGAGGCTTATACAGGGGCCAAGATCAACTGGATATCCTTAGCCCAAGCTGACTATAACGCACGCCTACAGCAATCAATTGCGACTGGAACTGTTGACTTTGATATTGCCGAAATGGGTGCGCCGTTTGAAGGTGATGTATGCGGAAAGGGTTTGGCATCAGAGATGCCAGAATGGGTGGCCACGCAGATTGATATGGACGATTACGTCAATTACTTAAAGGCACCGGTTGGGACATGGGGCGGAAAAACATACCGCGTCTCTGTGGATGGCGACTGCCACAACTTCAACTATCGCACCGACTACTTTGCTGACGCTGATTTGGCCGCCGAATGGAAGAAGGAAGGTGGCCAGGGCGAATGGGCAGTGCCCACAACCTGGCAACAGGTAAACGCTGTGACGAAGTTTCTTAAAGGCAAAAAAATTGCTGGGCAGGACGCACATGGGTACTTGGATCCAATCAAGGGTTGGGGTGGCTTCGGTTTTTACTTCCTAGGTAGCCGCGCGACCGCATACGCAAAACATCCCGACGACAAAGCATGGCTTTTTGATGCTGACACTATGAAGCCACGCATAAACAATCCAGCTTGGGTGCGCGCTATTCAAGACGTGATTGACAGCCTGCCTTACGAGCCTGCGGATCAACTGAACGCCGATCCGGGCACTACAGGTTTCAACCAGTTTCTGGCTGGAACAGGCTCGATGCTATCGTGGTGGGGAGATATTGGTTCGCAAGCCCGTACCAATGACACGTCAGTTATTGGCGATGTCTGTGGATTTTCAATTCTGCCGGGATCAGATGATGTTTACAATTCCAAAACTGGAAAGTGGGACACACTTGCGACCGGCCCAAATTTTTCACCAAACAATGCTTATATCGGCTGGGGCGTTTATGTCATGAAGGCTAGCGAGAGTGACCCCGTGAAAGCAAAAGCTGCTTGGAGCGCAGCCGCACACGTGGGAGGCAAAGATATATCACTCTGGATGTCAGCTTATCCTTCTGGTTTCCAACCGTATCGGAAGAGCCACTTTATCGTATCGGAATGGGTGGAAGCTGGCTATCCTGAAGCATTTATCACTTCCTATCTGGCATCGCAGGGCGATTCCTACAATCATCCGAATGCCGCGATTGAACCCCGCATCCCAGGAATCTTCCAATACTACAGTTTGGCCGAGGATGAACTCATGCGGCTTTGGGCAGGCGGTTCCACCGCCCAAGAAGGCGCAGATAAAATCGCGGCTGCGTGGGAAAAGCTGACTGACCAGATCGGCCGAGAAAAGCAAATCGAGTTGTACAGAGCATCCCTAGGCCTTTAGGGAAATTCCAAATACAAACGGTTCCAGCGGCTGCCTAATTTTGCTGTTTGTTAGCCGCCGGAACCGTCTAATTTCCTGATTCACATTACGTTTTTTTCTTAGTTATGCATCTTTCAGACAGTAGTTCCTCTATAAGAATTGCCACAGCATCTCGTAAAGCCCGTGGAGGTTACTTAATAACTGCATCATCGGCAGCCTTAGTCATAGTCGCTTTGGTCCAAGCACTGGACGCACTTCAAGTATTTGTAATCGGTTTTACCAACTTTCGCCCGTTGCTGGCTGCGTACTTACTGTGGTGTCTGGCATTCGCTTACGCGCAAGTTCTTAGTCGCGGCGAAGCCGGCAGCCGCGCGCTTTTTATCTTGCCGGCCGTCTTTTTCACTGTAGCGTTTGTGATATTCCCTACCATTTTTGGGTTATACATCGCATTTTCCAACTGGAACCTAAGCGCATTTGACGGCCACTACCTAAACGGGTTTGACAACATCAGATTGATGTTGGCGGATCAATATTTCTGGCAAGCATTGGGAAATATGGTCTGGTATGTACTCGCTGTTTTCGCCCAGTATATTATTGCTTTTGGGCTTGCAACGCTACTAAACTCCGAAATACGTGCACGGAAGTTTTTTCGCGTTGCATTTTTGATGCCGTTTATGATGAGCCCCGTAGCCGTTAGTTGGATGGTGGGAAAATCCCTCATGGAATACAGGTATGGTCCTATTGCGACTATGGCGCGATTTCTAGGCTTTGAAAACCCAGCATTCTTTGCCACACCTTGGAATGCACGCTTTAGCATCATAGCTATGAATGCTTGGGTTTCAATCCCGTTTATAATGATCTTGTTGCTTGCTGGACTGCAGGCATTGCCCAAAGAAATATTAGAAGCGGCCAAAGTCGACGGCGCAAACACCTTCCAGTCCTTTAAGAAGATAGTCTTTCCTTTGATGTTACCTGTCAGCATAACCGCAATCACGCTCAGAATTATTGGCGAGCTAAAACTAGCTGACATAGTGATAACAATGACCGCGGGTGGTCCGGGAGGAGCCACCGATACTGTTTCGAGTTTCATTTATCGCGAATATCGCGATCGATCAAATGTCGGGTATGCAACAATGCTTGCTGAAATCTACCTCATATTAGTGATTATTTTTGTGAGTTTTGTTTTAGTATTTGCAAATCGTATACAAGCGAAATACGCGGACGGATCCTAATCCTAACTAGCTGCAAATTTTTTTTTGAAGGAAACCTGATGCCTGCATACCTCAACGATACTAAGCAGACTAATAAGTTCTTCAGCGTGCCGCACGCTCACCGTACCGCTTTGCGGTTATTAATCTACGCTTCACTGATTTTCTGGACATTTGTGTCGCTGTTTCCAATATTTTGGACAGTAACAACGGCTTTCAAGAATCCTCCAGACGTATTGCAGGGCCGCATCGTTCCGTGGGTTCATTTTCAACCTAGTTGGCGCGGCTGGAAAACTCTTGGGTTGTCGCCAGACACGATTTTTACAACCTCAACTGCGCGCAGTGAGTTTCTAAATCGGTTGTCCGGCAGCGTCATCGCAACCTTTGGCGCATCGCTCGTGGCAGTCACAATCGGGTCGCTCGCAGCCTACGGACTAAGCCGCTTCCAGTATAAATTCGGCCGGATGCGAAATAAGGACATATCGTTCTTTTTCTTGTCGCAAACAATCCTACCTCCAGTGGTTTCTGCCCTTCCGTTTCTAGTGCTCTACAAACATCTAGACTTACTGGATACACATATAGGCCTAATCATGGTCTATACACTGACAGTCCTGCCGCTTGTAATATGGATAATGCGTAGTCAATTCGATAGCATTCCCCGTGAGCTTGACGAAGCAGCCCAAGTCGACGGTTGCAATTCATTGACCGCCTTTAGCAGAATCATGCTTCCAATATCACTTCCTGGAATCGCGGCTGCATTTATTCTTAGCTCTGTCATATGCTGGAACGAGTACTTCTTTGCGGCATTGCTTACAAGTACCTATTCAAAAACACTGCCCGTAATGCTGGCGAGCCAAACCAGCTCCCAGACCATAAATTGGTGGACAATGGCCGCACTGGCAACTGCCGCGATCGGACCTCTTGTTCTTGTAGGAATTTTTCTTGAGAATTATATTGTAAAAGGATTAACAACGGGAGCGGTCAAATAAATATTTCGCACGCAAGCCAGTGATCCTTCTCAGCGCCGTTACCGATTTTTTTCAACTGAATACAAACACCAGCATCACAAACTCGGTGATCAACAAACGTCTACTAAAGATACCTAAAGAAACTCAACCCGCTAAGGAAGAAAGAACATGCTTGTCAACTTGAGTCACATTCTCCGAAAAGCGCAATTAGGAAACTACGCTGTTGTTGCACCAGACTATACGACAATGCATTCATTGCGCTATATATTAGAAGCCGCGGAAAAACACCATGCGCCTGTAATTCTTAGCTACACTAAACATGTGCGTGCTCTGTGTCCAACCAGATCATGGGCTAAGTGGATCCAAATTATTCGTGACGAGTGTGAACAATATAATGTCGAGGTGTGCCTACATCTAGACCATGGCACGACAGTACCAGAGTGTATCGAAGCAATCAATTCCGGATTTACGGGGGTAATGATCGACGCGAGCGCCCACACATTCGAAGCCAATATAGACTTGACCTGCGAAGTTATAGCGTTTGGTCACAGGCACAATGTGTCAGTAGAGGCTGAACTCGGCCATGTTGGGGAAGCTATCGAAGGCAGTTATCTTATGAAGGATGAGGCCCGTGCTCATTTGACGGATCCCCAACAAGCAAAACGCTTTGTTGAACTCACAAACACGGACTGCCTCGCAATTGCCATTGGAACTGTGCACGGTGAATACAAGGGGAAACCTGATATTGCTTTTCACCTTCTTGAACAAATCCAAACTCTTACTTCAGTGCCGTTAGTAATGCATGGTGGATCTGGCACTGGAGATGCGAATGTGCGCAGAGCTGTATCAACCGGGATCCGAAAGATTAACGTATTTCACGACTGGATTCAACCTTCGCAACTTAAGACTGCGGAAATAATCTCGAAAACACCAAAAGCGGTTGATAAAATCGCAGACGCTACGCGCGACATCATTTATGGCGTCCTTGGTCATTGGTTTGAAATTACTTCGTCAAACACCAGGGGATAGGGCTCGGTTTACAACACAAAATCTTTACAATCACCTTAGCTTAAACAATTATCGAAATTTTTCTGTAGTTGCCATCGCTATTAGGTGACAAGCCCTTTGGTATGCCGACGAATCGTGGCAAGAAGAGGTAAAGCCTTCTACTGTTCCATCTGGAAAGCCTTAGAGACTATTATTTTGATCTCTGCACACGGGAAACCACCAATACCAAGTTTTTTTGGGCACAGATGTTTTTTACCCTTACCGACATACCCATCTGTCCAGGCAATCAGACCACTCATACAATTAGAAACACCGGTGCCAAACCCCAGGAGTCGCGCACCCAAACTGATCACCTTGCCCAGTCGCATTAGGGCCAACCCTGTCTTGTGCGCACAACTGCCACCAGCTCTCAAAGCATCGCCATTCTAGTGTTCCGCAAAACGCTAGCGCAACCAGACTTGTAAATATATGACGAGCAAATTGGTTGTGCCTACTATTAAAGTGCATTGAAACTTTCGCCTTTTTCTCTGATCGTTTCGTAAGTTTAAGAAGCCGCGGCAGCAGGTATCATTCCCCGGAGCTAGGCCATCCACTCTGGTTTACTCTTTCACAAGAGGTATAAATAGCAGTGTTAAGAGTCCATCTCAGTAAAATATGGGTACTACTTAATGCCAGTCTTGCGTCAGCCTGTTTGCGGAACTTGTGATTTCCTTGATCGATCACCGAAAGAGTTTTGACTGACGTAACTCGAAACAAATATAATGACGCTCAATTTCACGAATGTCTTTGGCAATAAAAAGCCGGTAATTGCAATGGTGCACGTGGGCGCACTACCGGGCACGCCGCTGTTTGACGACCACGCCGGCCTCGAAGGCCTGGTTGATGGAGCACGTCGCGATCTGGCAGCCCTGCAGGCTGCCGGTTTTGACGCGGTGATGTTTGGCAATGAAAATGA
>SXGU01075910.1_pt1 | contig 14223 bp, 2 predicted proteins | sample 3174531 | NCBI WGS metagenome assembly SXGU01 (sample SAMN11356863, study PRJNA531348) | freshwater metagenome | isolation source: freshwater sample F1-140 | place: China: Fuxian Lake, Yuxi | collected 2017-12-25
ATTTCAGGCGGCACCGACGGCGGCGACCAGCGCAAAGCTGTTGAAATTGCGAAGTTGATCGCGCCCGCCAAGCACGCGACCGCGAGTGGGGGAATCGGTGGCGGCATCGGCCAACTTCGATCGCGACCAACTCGTCATTGAGCCGTGGATTGACGATCCGATGCCGGAGTATGACTGCGGGATTTGATGTATTGCTGGTTCAGACCGCGATCGACTGCGCTGAAGCAGCAATGACACACGCGATTTGAAAGACTTCAAAGTCGCCGCGGATGTCGCATGGATTCATTGCGTTCATTTGCGTCACTCGACCACCGTCGAGGCGATATGGGGGTACGCACGGGAACCGCTCCGCGGCTATGGCAATGTCCGAGTGCGCCATATTGTCGCCCGACATTTGCATTTGAGCACTGCGGTGGTACTGTCAAGGCATGGAATCACTGTTTCTTGGCGGACTTGTCGGGCGCTCGCACGCGACACTCGAAAAGCGAACACTATCAATGATTCTTTTGAAGCTTCAATATAGACTCTTTTTGGAGAAAAATTTGCTACAACAAGCGATTAATAATCTCGTGCGTTGCACGTTTGTCGCAGCACTGCTCGCATCTGCAGCGACTTCTTTCGGGCAAGATCCGCCGCCATCAAACACATCTTACATAGGCGAGGTCGTCACAAATCCTGCGATAAATCCTGTCATTGGTACCAATATCACAACAGTGAATGGTCTTGAAACATGGGAGACTGTCCCCGGCGACATCACGACGCAATTCACGCAATTCGTCTTTACGGAGGATCGCTGGGCATTCATGGTCCAACCAGTGGGAGTGAGGATTTACAAGGATGCAGATTTATTCTTTGACATCCTCAGTATCACACCGATCGATCCACTCAACCCGTACACAAGCCCGATCGCAACAATCATAAATGACTCGGGCCAAGTCATGACGCTCTCCATCTGGCTCACAAGAGAACAATATTTGCTCAATTGGGATGGTGGAGAATCTTCCCCTGGAGTACCACAATTGCCGATCATCGTCAATGGCGTGAATGGTGTTGCGCGCGTTACGCGAGGAATTCCCGGTCGAGGTGGAGGTTGGGGAACGCTTTTCGTACCAGCGGGCGATGGTCGTCAAGGTGGTACGGCTCCTGGAATTACCATCGCGGAAGGAACCAACAATCAAGACATTTTGGCAACAACCCGAATCGGACTTGAGATGGGCACCACAGGCGGCAACGGCGGCCGTGGAGGAAACTCCTATATTAATGTCTGGTCGCCAGGTAATGGCGGAAATGGTGGAGTCGGTGGAACCGTTGTTGTAACCAACAACGCGCAGGTTGCAACCCAAAGTGCAACGATCGACCAGCTGCACGGCATCTTCGCATTTAGCCAAAGTGGTAGCGGTGGAGCTGCTGGTACGGGGGTGCTCGCCCCAAGCGGTGGTACTGGTGGAGACGCGCCAGATGGTGGAAACGTCACCGTCACAAACAATGCACTTGTTAGCACGGAAAGTCGTGGAGGAATTGGAATTTATGCCCTGAGCGTCAGCGGCAATGGCGGCGGCGGCGGCAGCAGTTGGGGTCTCGTTGGCGCTGCTGGAGATGGCGGACTGGCGGGTAACGGCGGGATCGTAAATGTCACCAATACGTCAACAGGGACTGTGCAAACCTTGCACGATTTTAGCACGGGGATTGCAGCCCAAAGCATCGGAGGAACGGGAGGCTCTGCTGGAACTTCAGGCAACTTGCTACTCAACCTTCCATCACAGGGTCAAGCAGGTGGCAACGCTGGCCAAGTAACAGTTGTGAATGATGGCAGTGTCAGGACAGAAGGAAATTATTCACGGGGTATAGAGGCCCAGAGCAATGGCGGAGGCGGCGGCGATCAAGGGGGGACTTTTGGCCTGATCTCACTTGGTGGACAGAGTGGACCAGGTGGCAACGGTGGAGTTGTCACTGTTATAAACAGGGGAAGTATTGAAACTCTAGGGATAGGTTCAACTGCGGTGTATGCGCAATCCGTCGGAGGCAGTGGTGGTAGTGCGAGCGATGCATATGGTGTTGTCGCACTTGGTGGAACTGGTACAGGAGGCGGAAATGGCGGAGCCGTAACGGTTGAAAATTATGGAACGATAAGCACATTACAAGGAGCGACTTTTCCCATACTTGTCAGAGGCTCAAAAGGCATCTTTGCACAAAGTGTTGGTGGCGGCGGTGGCGAAGGTGGATCGAGCGGCGGAATGGTTTCAATTGGAGGTCGTGGCGGAGCAGGTGGATTCGGTTCGCTTGTTCAAGTCACCAATGGTGGCAGCATCACAACATTTGGCGACAATTCTGGTGGCATATTCGCCCAGTCGGTTGGCGGAGGTGGCGGCGACGGAGGCAGTTCAAATTCTGTCGGCGTATTCGGCGGATACTCCATGGGCGGCGCCGGTGGCGCTGGTGGGGTTGGTGGCAATGTCAATGTCGCACTCCAAGGTGGCGACATTTCAACCAATGGCATTAGGTCCAAGGGCATCATGGCTCAAAGCGTCGGTGGTGGTGGCGGTACAGGTGGCGGCTCTGTTCAAGCAACTGTTGGTGTATTTGGTGCTGCAGCAGTCAACATTGGCGGCAATGGCGGAGCGGCGTCGGCTGGCGGAAATGTGACATTGACCGCAAGCACTTTGTTGACCAATATTCAAACCCAAGGAAAGTATTCCCAGGGAGTGTTTCTGCAAAGCGTCGGAGGCTCGGGCGGTGACGGCGGTCTCTCCGTTGCGGTTGCGCTCGCTGGCGGGCCGGCCGCTGGTTCCATCGCTTTTTCGCAAGGTGGAAACGGCGGTGCGGGCGGTTCAGCTGGAATTGTTCGCGCAGGAGAATTCGATGTTTCTGGCAACTTAATTTCGACTGGTTTCAACGGCAACATTCAGACCGATGGAGAATTCTCGACTGGATTTTTCGCACACAGTGTTGGTGGCGGTGGCGGCAATGGTGGATTGTCGATCTCTGCAGCTGGAGCTGGAGGAGCAGCATTCGCTGGGGCGGTTGCTATTGGACTCGGTGGCTCGGGTGGAGGTGCCGGTCATGGTGGAGTTGTGCAGATTGGGACACAAGGAAACATCACGACGCTGCAGGACAAGTCGATCGGTCTGCTCGCACAATCTGTTGGAGGTGGCGGAGGAAATGGTGGAGCATCGATTGCGGGAACAATCGCTGGCGCAGCAGGTGTTGCTGCTGGGGTGCAAGTCGCCATCGGTGGTTCAGGCGGTGGTGGTGGAAACGGCGGAAGTGTCACACTTGCAACTCGATCGAGCCGCATTGAAACGACCGGCAGTGACTCTGAGGGCATCGTTGTCCAGTCGGCTGGCGGTGGGGGCGGTACTGGTGGTTACAACATTTCGGGTGGTGCAGCCGGCGGTACTGGAGCGGGTGCAGTCAGTGTTGGCATAGGTGGATCTGGCGGTGATGGTGGAAATGGCGGAAGTGTGTTCGCTGATTTGCAATCAGATGTCGTCACGTTTGGTGATACATCAGCTGGAATTATCGCACAGTCAAACGGCAAAGGTGGAGGAATCGGCGGTTACAACATTGCTGTTACGGGCGCGGGCGCAGCGGGCGGAGCAGTCTCAGTTGCAGTCGGGCTCGGCGGGAGTGGTGGCGGTGGCGGTTCAGGTGGTCAGGTCACACTCACATCTACTGGTTCAATTTCTACCGCAGGATTTAAATCCAATGGAATCACCGCGCAGTCGATCGGCGGCGGTGGAGGTACCGGTGGATACAACATTGTTGTTGGCGGAGCAGGAGCAAGCACTGGTAGCGGAGCGGTCGCAGTCGGACTCGGCGGCTCTGGCGGAGTCGCAAGTCACGGTGGACTTGTCATCGCAGCTTCATCTGGCGGACTCATCTCAACATCAGGATCCGAATCGATCGGCGTGCTTGCGCAGAGTGTTGGTGGCGGAGGCGGCGACGGTGGATACAACATCGTGGTCGCAGGCACTGGCGCAGGTGTTGGCAGCGCAGGTGTGGCGGTCGGTCTTGGAGGAACTGGCGGAGGCGGCGGCAATGGTGGAGAAGTTCGCCTGACTGTAAACAATGACATTGAAACGACCGGAGACAAATCTGGCGGCGTCGTCGCGCAAAGCGTTGGTAAGGGCGGCGGAGTTGGTGGTTACAACATTTCGGTTGCAGCCGGAGCCGGCCTCAGCGCGGCTGGAGGAGGAGTCGCGGTTGGTTTGGGCGGATCGGGTGGTGGCGGCGGCGATGGCGGAAAAGTTACTCTAACTTCAAATGGACTCATTCATACGGTCGGCGATAAATCGAATGCATTTACTGCGCAATCCATTGGTGGCGGTGGCGGCACTGGTGGATACAACGTCTCAGCTGCGGCAGGCGGCGGCGGGGTTGCCGGTGGAGCTGTCAGCGTAGGACTCGGCGGTTCTGGCGCGGTGGCAGGCCATGGCGGTGTCGTCGAAGCGAACGTGACTGGACACGTTTGGACTGAGGGTCAAAATTCAATCGGCATTCTTGCACAATCTGTTGGTGGGGGCGGTGGTGATGGTGGATACAACGTTGCTGCGACTGGAGCGTTTGGAGCGACAGCTGGCGGCGGAGTTAGCGTCGGACTCGGTGGTAGCGGTGGCGCTGGCGGAAACGGTGACAGCGTCACGCTGGCCGTCGGCACAGAATTTCTTGCCAACACAATTTCAATCAGCGGACTCGGTTCGATGGGCATCGTCGCGCAGTCGATTGGAGGCGGTGGTGGAAACGGCGGATTCAATGTCTCGGCTGCCCTCTCAGGCGCGGGCACTGGTGCGGCCGCAGTCGGAGTTGGCCTCGGTGGCAGCGGCGGTGCTGGTGGCAACGCTGGCGAAGTGAACTCGACGGTCTTTGCCAACATCGTTAACTCTCCAGACGCTGTTGGATTCTTGTCGTCGGTTGGTGCATTCGATGCGGACGAGCCGATCGATTACAAGACCGCCTCTGGAGGTCTGCTCGCACAGAGCGTCGGTGGTGGTGGAGGAAATGGAGGATTCAATGTCACTGGAGTGGTTTCTCTCTCAGCTTCTGGGGCCGGCGCGGTTGCAGTTGGTATCGGTGGAATGGGTGGCGATGGTGGATCTGCTTCGAAGGTAACGAATAGTTTCACAGGCACCGTCGAGACGTACCACGTGGGCGGATTCGGCATTGCAGCTCAGTCACTCGGGGGCTCGGGTGGAATTGGAGGCATGAATTTCACTGGCGCGATCTCCGCAGCGACTACCGGCAGCGGAGCAGTCGCATTTGGATTAGGCGGCTTCGGCGGCGGCGGCGGTGATGCAGGCGAAGTCAACAACACTGTGAATAGTCGACTTGGTTTTGTGCACACTCTTGGCAATGACGCGATTGGAATTCTCGCACAGAGCGTGGGCGGTGGTGGAGGAGTTGGTGGAACAAACATCACAGGGATCATCACGGGCTTATCTTCGAGTAGCGGTGGCGTCGGAATCGGCCTTGGAGGTTTCGGAGGCGGAGGCGGCGACGGAAAATTAGTTCTAAATCATGTCACTGGCGGTGTGGTGACCGAGGGCGCAAACTCCCAAGCAGTTCTTGCACAGAGCGTTGGCGGTTCGGGCGGTGCAGGCGGAATGAATGTGACGGGAGCAGTCAATCTCTCAAAGTCGGGAGGCGGAACACTAGGATTTGGAATGGGAGGATTCGGTGGCTACGGCGGAAACGCGGGCGCAGTTGAGAGCACCGTCACGACTGCGGATGGCGCGCAGTTTTTCATGACATCGGGCGAATCATCTACGGCAATCGTTGCGCAATCAGTCGGCGGAGCTGGCGGTGTTGGAGGATTGAATGTCACCGGAGCGGTCTCGTTGTCAGGTGGAACGAGCGCAGCTATTGGCGTCGGACTCGGCGGCTTCGGCGGCGGCGCTGGCAATGGCAGCAGCGTGCTGCTTGATGTCACCGGCAACGTCTTGACTCGCGGCAACGATTCTCATGGATTGATGGCACAGAGCGTCGGTGGTTCTGGCGGTGCTGGCGGAGTCAACATAACCGGCTCTCTTGCTGGGACTTCATCAGGAAGCGCTGGGGCGATTTCGATTGGTGTCGGAGGCTTTGGTGGCGACGGCGGAAACGCTGGCGCGGTCACGTTGAATTATGCGGGAACAGTGATCGCAGCTGAAAGTCTCTCGCTGCTTGGCGCGATTGGAAAAGGATCACACGGAATCGTTGGCCAGTCGCTCGGCGGTGGTGGTGGTATCGGCGGGATGAATGTGAGCGGAGGCATTGGATTAATTGCAACGAGCGGATACGGCGCAGTTTTCGGAGTGGGTGGCTTCGGTGGAGCGGGCGGAAATGCAGACACCGTGGATGTCACCGTGACAGGTGGCGAGAGCATTACCACTTATGGACAGGGCAAGTCGGCGATCTTTGCACAGAGTCTCGGCGGTGGTGGCGGTGACGGTGGGATAAATGTTTCGGGCGGTATCACCGCAGGCAATTCGTTGTTCTTCGGAGTCGGAGGTTTCGCAGGCGACGCTGGTACGGCCAAAAAGGTGACAGTCAATGCGGCGACAGATGTCACGGTCTATCAGAGGGAATCTCTTGCACCGATTGACCCCGATGAAACGCCGGAGTCCATGTACACCGCCGCTGGAGTTCTCGCTCAAAGCATCGGTGGCGGTGGCGGTAATGGTGGAATGAATGTCACTGGTGGAATCGCATTCTCAAGTAGTACAAACACACTCACGTTTGGCATGGGTGGGTTCGGTGGCGCTGGCGCAGCTGCTGGCGATGTTGATCTCACCTTGGTTGGTGATGCCAACACAACGGGCCAGTATGTCCACGGCATCTTGGCGCAATCGATCGGTGGTGGCGGAGGCAACGGTGGTATCAACGTCAGCGGTCAGATAAGCGCTGGCTCCGGTACGGATATTGCAATCGTCGCTGGAGTCGGTGGCAACGGAGGAACCGGCGCAGATGCGGGTCTGGTCGGTGTGAATCACACTGGTTCGGTCACGACATTTGGCGACAACGCACGTGCGGTTTTCGCGCAGAGCATCGGCGGTGGTGGAGGCGTCGGTGGGATGAACGTTACGGGTCTACTTGCCTACGGCGCTTCGCCGATCACGGTTGGTGTTGGTGGCACTGGTGGCGATGCAGGAGGAACATCGGGAGCTGTCACCGTCACCCGCGGCAGTGCTGAATTGTCGACAGGAAAATTGACAACGACTGGTATTGGAGCGCATGGAATTGAAGCATCAAGTATCGGCGGCGGTGGCGGCGATGCGGGGATGAACTTCGTCGGGGGGGTCGCCGGTGGCATCACAGACAGGATCTATGCCGCATCGTTCCTGATAGGCGGCTCAGGAGGAAATTCCGGGAGCGCAGGAGCAGTCTCGGTAAATAATTTCAGCGAAATTGTGACCACTAGGGCAGAGAGCAATGGAGTGCTCGCCCAGTCGATTGGATCTGGCGGCGGCAACGGGAATTATAATATGGGTTTAACGCTTGCTCTCGCAGGCAGTGCGAAGGACACCATAAGCGGAAGTCTCACAATCGGAGGGCAACCAGGTGATGGCGGTGATGCCACGACTGTCTATGTGAATCAAGTCGGAAGCATCGGCACAGTCGGCGACTTGTCCAATGGTGTCGTTGCGCAATCCATAGGCGGCGGTGGTGGAAATATTGGGCTTGACTTGAACATCACAATGGGATTGACAAAGGTGTCTAAGTCTCTCGACATGACGCTTGGAAAGGTTGGAGGGACGGGTGGGACTAGCGGAGTTGTCACGCTAGTTGCAGATGGGACGATTCACACACGTGGTAAGGAGTCTGTGGGATTGTTGGCTCAGTCCATCGGTGGTGGTGGCGGAACAAGTTCTTCAACGTCCGTCATTTTGAGTCAAGGGAGCACAGCGGACGGCAAGCTTGACAAGGACGAAGCGCGAGTCTCCATCGGTCGCCAAGGTGGAGAGGGCGGAGGTTCCAATGATGTGACCGTCAACGCGGTCGGGTACGGAGTCATTGTCACCGAAGGTGCGCGGTCGCACGCTATTGTCGCACAGAGCGTTGGAGGTGGTGGAGGGCTGGCGGGATCTGGCAGCACCTTAAATTTTGTAGGCGCTGCACCAACCATCGGTGTCGCGGTCGGCGGGGCTGGAGGGTTGGGCGGTGTGAGTGGCAAGGTCAATGTCACGAGTACTGCAGAGATTTACACGGGTTACTCAGCTATTTTGGATTCACCCGGCGCGGACACTTCGATTGGAATCCTCGCTCAAAGTATCGGGGGAGGTGGAGGAGTCGGTGGCGACGCCTGGACGGGTGGAATTGGATACTTACCAATGTCGGTAAGCGTTGCAGTGGGCGGCTCTGGCGGAGCAGGCAATGCCAGCGAGACCGTCGATGTCTCCAGCAGTGGATTTATCTCGACCAACGGCGTTAATTCTTACGGAATTCTTGCGCAGAGTATTGGCGGCGGCGGCGGAAATGCCGGCACAGTCATCAACGGTGTCTTGCCCATCCTCCAAGTGACCCCAGACAGTGGTGCGACAATCGCAGCCGTCAAGGTCGGCGGGGTTGGGGGTGATGGGTCAATCTCAAGAGAAGTTACGGTCACAAACACGGGTGGTATTGAGACGAAAATCGGTGGTTCAATTGGAATCTTGGCGCAGTCCATCGGTGGCGGCGGCGGCAATGCCTCGAGCATTTACTCTGGGACCCTCGTCAAAACCGCAGCCACAAGTGTGTTTTCGTTTTCCATCGGAGCCACGGGTGGCACGGGTGGCGTCGGCTCGGATGTGTTGGTGCAGAACCTCAGCGGTTCGAGAATTGATACATACGGTGATCTTTCTCACGGGATCTACGCCATGAGCCTCGGCGGCGGTGGCGGAACTGGCAGTGATGTCTTGAATATCAATCTCGGTTTGAATCAATCGAACGACGATGCGAACAACATAGGCGTGACCTTTGGTCTAGGCGGCACCGGCGGTGAGGGTGGTTCTTCTGGTCGGGTGGATGTTCTCAACGAGGGAACGATTCGCACTTTTGGAGAGAAAGCGCACGGCGTAATTGCCCAGAGCATCGGCGGAGGTGGTGGAGATGGTGGGTATTCCATCACAGGCAATGTTCAGTATGGCGGGAAAGGCTTCGATACAACTGCCCCAACGGGAGTGTTTTCTATCGGAGGTCGAGGTGGCGCCGGCAACAAAGCTTCGGACGTCACCGTGACGAATTCTGGATTGATCGAAGTGCGCGGCAATTCTTCGTATGGCGTCTACGCTCAGAGCGTTGGTGGTGGAGGCGGAAATGGTGGCTTCGCCGCCGCTCTCACGCCCAACCAACTCACCAAAGATCCTTTTCGACAGCTGACCACTATTGGACTTGGCGGATTCGGCGGAAGTGGTGCCGATGGCGGCAATGTCACTGTTGACAATACAGGTGGAACGATCCGTTCCTACGGCGACGATTCCATTGGTATTTACGCACAGTCCATTGGCGGAGGTGGCGGCACAATGGGATGGGCGGTCTCATCGCCTGCTGCGACGGCCGCCAATCTTTTGATTCAGCAGACAATCGGCGGCGGGTCAGGCCTGCTCGCTGGTGACGGAGCCGCCGGAATCGTGGATGTGCACGCTGAGGGAAACATCGAGATGCTCGGGGCACGAAGCAAGGTGAAGAAAATTCAATCTGTCAGCGGTGGTGGCGGTGACATCGAACTGTTCCTTGATGTGAGTGAACAAGCGGTGGTAATAGGTCAGGACGGCATCATTATTCCGACCGAACCAACCATCGCAAGTTGGGGTGTCCTCGCAGAACTCGGGATGAATCTTGTGAATCACAACGATTGGATTGGCACGACTACTGGCAAAGTCACTGACTGGTTTGCGGGAGGGGCCACAACAGTGGGAGAGTGGTCAACTGCGAGCCAAACACAAAGCATCGGTGGAGGTGGCGGAACTGCCACTGAAAATTTTGTGGTCGATACTCTCGCAGAGGGCAACTTCGGACTTGAGCTCGGTGGAGTGAACATCGAAAACGGCGATGGTGGCGAGATCAACTCAGAGCGTTACGGAGAAGTCACAACATTGGGCGATGATTCGATCGGCACCGAAGTTCAGTCGATTGGCGGCGGCGGTGGAAGCGCAATCATCGGAGTTGAAACGATTCTTCTTCCAGGGCACACGGGTGGATCCGCAATTGCAAATGCTGTATTGGGTGGAGACGCAACGATTGGCAGCGACGGTGGAACGATCGACTCGATCTACGCGGGAGATGTCCTCACGCTTGGCGATCGTTCGCCTGGACTGTTGCTGCAAAGCATCGGCGCAGGTGGTGGCAAAGCAACGATGCTCGGATTTGATTCGATCGATGTTGGCATCGGCGGACAGAACGCCGCATCTGGAAATGGCGACAACATCAATGTGAGCAATGTTGGTTCAATCGAAACTGATGGCGCGCTTTCGCATGGTGTGATCCTGCAGACCATTGGTGGCGGTGGTGGCGCTTTCTTCAGCGATTCATCAGACATTTCCGTTGCAGCCAACGCTGACAATAGCGGTAACGGTGGAGACATCAACTTTGCGCAGACTGGTGATGTGATCGCACTCGGCGACGGCTCAATCGGAATTCTTGCGCAGAGTCTCGGTGGCGGTGGTGGATTCATCAACAGGCTCTTCATGGATACCGCAGGCGGTGCGGGTACTTCTGGCGCGATCAATTTGAATGTGAATGGTGATGTCGCTGCAACAGCTGAGAATGGGGTGGGAATCTTTGCGCAGTCACGCGGCGCAACGTCGCAAGGCAATATCGATATCCAATTCGCAGCCGACAAGCGGATTGTCGTTGGCGACAGCGGTGTGGGCGTTGAGATTTCAGGCGGAAAAGATAATACTTTCGTCAACGATGGAATTGTTTTCGCAGCGACAACGATTGGAAGTCCAGATGGAATTGTTGTCAGAGGATCCGAAGGCAATGAGACGATCACCAACAATGGAACCTTCTATGGCAATATCGATCTTGGAACTGGCAGCAACTTGCTGACGAGTGCAGATGGTGCTTCGGTTTATTCCGGCCACATGCTCTTCATCGGCGATGGAGCAGATCAGTTCTTCACCAATCGTGGAAGCCTCTCATTGGGAGACACCACGGCCAGTTATACAACTGACCTCACTGGCTCCTATGTCCAGTCTGCAACTGGCCAACTTGATATCTCAATTGATGCCACGAATGACGGGATTGATCTCTTGCATATCACGCACACTGCGAACCTTGAAGGCAAGCTGAACATCATTATGGAAAATGTTGCTCTACTGAAGGCAGGCCAGCGCGATCTGACTTATCTGCGAGCCGACGAGGGCATCTTGAATCAGAACATGGAATTGGTTGCGCCGGTTTCAGCTGTCGCCCAATATAGTTTCGCTGCGGAACCTGCTGCACCTGTTTCAGCTGTCGCCGTATATAGTTTCGCTGCGGAACCTGCTGCACCTCCAACTTCCGCGGCGGTCAGTATGTCTGTCAGCTTTTCAGGCTTTGGAACTCTCAACAATAATCAAACGTCAATCGGTTCATATGTTGCTCGAGTGCAGGCGGCTGGAAGTTCGTCCGAAATGGCGCCGCTGATCACTGGGCTTTTCGCGTTGCCAACAGAGAACGATTTGGCGGCAGCGTATGACTCGATGTCTCCCGAGGTCTACACGTCTTCGCAAAGAAATCTCGAACTTTCTTCAAGCCGTTTCATAGAAACGATGTTCGGCTGCAATCAACTTGAGAGCTCATACAAATTCAATGCTGACGGCGAAGAGATCGCAACAAATCGGACTGCATATCAAACGATGGAATTCGAAGCATCGAAGGGTGCTGGTGAAGGTAAGGATGCAGCGAAAAAAGAATCTCACCTGTTCTGGGTAAATACAACGGCAGATTTTTACACGAGTTCCCAAACTTCGCAGTACATGGGATTCACTGCAGACACGATCGATTTTTCGGCCGGTGTGCAGTGGGCATTGACAGACGAGTGGTATGTAGGCGCTGCTCTGGGGCATACAACATATACAACGAATTTCTCTGATGGAATCAGTGCAATGTCTGAAGGGACTTCATCACAAATCGGTGCCTATGTTGCAAAACTATTTGGGCCAACAAAAGTCTCGCTTGGAATTGCTGGTGGTGTGAGCGAGATCGATGTGGATCGCTCAAACATTTTCTCGGCGACTGGCCCAGCAAGTGGCGAGCTTGATTCGGCATTCTTCGCAACACGATTTCGAGTCTCTCATAACTTCGATCTTTCTGACTGGTATATCCGACCATTTCTCGACTTGGGCTTTTCGAGCATTCATAACAACAGCTTGACCGAAACCGGTGCAGGCGCGATGAACCTTGTGATCGATGCGGGAACTTATAATGTCTTTACTGTTTCCCCAACTCTTCAAGTGGGCTGGGAAATCAAGAGCGGCAGCCTCTCCATTCGACCCAACGCATCAATTGGATACACCCGATATTCAAATTCGGCTCCATCATTTTCTGCCACTCTGCAAGGTGGTCCTGGTGGCGTCTCATCTTTCGATGTCTCGGGATTAAACGATCTTGATTATCTCAATACAAGCGGTGGAATTGATCTCGCATTTTCAAACTCCGTTGTTTTTCAATTCGTTTATTCAGGACAGTTCTCTCAAAATACATCCGCAGATAACTTCCAACTGAAGATTGTTTTTCCATTCTGATTTGTGCATGTGGGTAGTCTGTCTGTATGGAAATGCAACAACAGATTGATCGGTTGCGGGCGACGACTCGCCGTCTGCAAATCGGGATCGTGGCGCTCGTTCTTGGAGCCGTGATTTGGGAATTGCGGCCCGTGCCCGCTCCTGTTCTTGCGCCAGTACCGCCGCCTGTATTGAATGTCAGTTACGACTCAATCACCTGCAAGGAATGGCGAGTCATTGACAAAGATGGGAAGGAACGGATTCATGCGGGAACCAGCCCCGATGGGGCAGTCACCATGCAATGGATAGACCCCGATGGCAAAGTGCGAATTGTGGCGGCATCATTTGTCGACGGTCAGTCAGGTGTTCAGTGGTATGACCGCAATGGCAAGGTGCGAATTGGAGCAGGGACGAATGCGGATGGTGATGCCAGCATTCTGTGGCTCGACATGGATGAAAACATGCGGATGAGTGGTCGGACGCTCGGTGACGGATCGGCGAGCTTTCGTTGGTATGACAAGGATAAACGAGTGCGGATCGTTGCTTCAACCTTTTCAAGCGGTGGAGCTGGTATGTCGTGGTTCGATTCGGATGGGAATAGGCGAATCAATGCAATTACCCGCCCCGATGGAACGGTGATTTTGCCAAATAGCGATTCGAAATAATGTGAGCGATTACGCAGGGGCGAATACTCAACGATATTTCTGGCAACGGTGCCGTTGACGGCGTTGATCTCAGCGTGTTGCTTGGTGTATGGGGCACCGATGGAAGCGGAGGAGAGTTTGACGCAGACGTGACGAACGATGGCATCGTGAATGGTGCAGACCTCACAATTATCCTCGGTGGCTCGGGTCCCTGCCCGAACTGATCTGCATTCTTGAATCACTTGAACAACAGCGCACTATGGAGTGCGTTGTTTTTTATACAAAGTAAAAGGCTACAAAAAGACTTTGCAGTGAGAATTGAATTGTTACTCGCCGACTACGAAACCCTCGCTACACATGCGCCGGCATCGACCACGTCTACACAATCCGATAACTTGACAGGACTTTGCTTTTTTAGTGTCGCAGGCGAGCACCCAGGCTCTCAGCTTCGGCAAGTGCGCACGAAATTCCGCCGCATTTCGGCGAGTGACCAGCTTTCGTTTTTACGCTCGCCTTCATGGTCGCGCGACCGTTTCGCTCTCGCAAGCCCCAACTTTATCGAACAAAGTCATCGCCGCTGTGGAAGTGCTTTCACGCGCACTTTGATCGCTTCATGGCCGCGTATCCACGCGACTATCAATCGCGCTACGGCGTGTTGCGCGGTGTGATTCCCGAAGTGGTCGACAAGTTCATGGGCTGCGGCGACTTCGCCAAAGGTTTCGCGCGCGTGCGCTGCGACGAGTGCAGCTATGAATAATTGATAGTAATTCGCTTTTCCCGCGACGCTGGGAAAGCGAGTTCCTATCGATTTATCGAAAAAAATCGAGGACGGTGCAGCAGGCAAATCCCTCAACAATGCGGTCAAATTTCTGGACGAAATTTCCGAGTTCGAAAAAATCTAGGCAACTCGGTATTAA
>SXGU01485894.1_pt1 | contig 14218 bp, 9 predicted proteins | sample 3174531 | NCBI WGS metagenome assembly SXGU01 (sample SAMN11356863, study PRJNA531348) | freshwater metagenome | isolation source: freshwater sample F1-140 | place: China: Fuxian Lake, Yuxi | collected 2017-12-25
GCGAAGCCGCCATTTTGTATCGTTCCAACGCGCAATCCCGCCAATTTGAAGAGCGCTTGATGACCACCGGCATTCCGTATCGGGTATACGGTGGTTTACGCTTTTTTGAGCGCATGGAAATCAAAAACGCCCTCGCCTATCTGCGTCTGGCCAACCATCATGACGATGACCCGTCTTTTGAACGCATCGTCAACACGCCAACCCGGGGCATAGGCGCTAAAACGCTGGATGACATGCGGGTACTGGCGCGCGAACAAAGTTTATCTTTATGGCAAGCCTCTGAACGACTGATTAATGAAAATCGTTTGCCTCCGCGAGCCAGCACAGCCTTAAAGGGGTTTTTACAACTCATTTTGCAACTGGGCGCAGAAACTGGCGGTTTGGCGTTGCACGAAACGGTCAAAATCGTCGTCGAAAAAAGCGGCCTGATCGAACTGTATCAAAAAGAAAAACAGGATAAAGGCGAAGCGAGGGTAGAAAACCTGGAAGAACTGGTCAACGCCGCCAGACTGTTTGATTTTGACAGCCACAGCGACGAAAACCTCAGCGAACTGGATATGGTCCTGACCCACGCTGCCCTGGAAGCCGGTGAAATGCAGGGTAATGTTGACGAAGATTGCGTGCAGCTGATGACCTTGCATTCCGCCAAGGGCCTGGAGTTCAAGCTGGTGTTTATGGTGGGCATGGAAGAAGGTTTATTCCCCTCTCAACAATCCACCGATGACATTGGCCGCCTGCAGGAAGAACGACGTTTATGCTATGTAGGCATCACCCGCGCACGCGAACAACTTTATCTGACCTATGCAGAATCCCGCCGCCTGTATGGCAAGGATAACTACCCCAGCCCTTCCCGTTTTTTGCGTGAAATCCCACCTGAATCATTGCAGGAAATCAGAATGCGCGCCAATGTCAGCCGCCCTGTTGCAACCAACAATGCATCCTCCAGTTTCACCAATAAAACCAGTCAATATCGTTTGGGACAAAGCGTCAGACACGAAAAATTCGGCGAAGGCGTGGTATTGCAAACCGAGGGCGAAGGTGAACAGGAACGCGTGCAGATTAACTTCCGCAATGCGGGGATTAAATGGTTGATGTTGGCTTATGCCAAGCTGGAAACTAATTGAAACGATTGATGGCTGAATTAAAATATTCAGTAATTTATTTAGTGTTTTGACATGATTTTATGATCTATACCAAGGAAGGATAAGCAAGATCCGGGCAAATAAATTCTTCAGAGATTCATTAAGGCTCATACACGTCCATCAATAGAATATGCAAAGACGCTAAACAATCTCATATACGATTTAAGTATGTCTTTGGTAATATTCGGATACGTATTTATGGCAATATTCAGTTTTAATCAATCAAGATTCCCCATTAACTCAACATTCAACTCATTATGAAATCAAAACTACTATCACTGGTCATCGTTACATTGATTGCTTTGGGTCTGTTTGGCTGCGCCAGCATGGACACGTCGAATACCATAGACCTGCTTTCGGCATCCGGTTTTAAGCAACGCACACCGGTGACCGAAAAAGAATTTGAAATTTATAATGCCACTCCGGCCTATCAGGTACATCGCGTTGAGGTTGAAGATAAGGTGTTTTATGTGTTTAAGGACGAAGAAAACAAGGTTGCCTACTTAGGTGATGAAGATAATTACCAAAAGTACAAACAACTGGCTATTCAGCAAGACATCGCCCAGAAACAATACCAGGCCGCGCAAATGCAACAGGATATGTCCATGGGATGGTATGGGGCTTATGGCCCTTATTTTTACGGGCCTCGCTATCGAATGATCGGACGATAATCGCAGCGTTTACGGAATCAGGACGCCATGAAAATCGACATTATCTCCTTGGCTGCAATTTTAGCCTGCAGCAGTTGTATCGCGCATGCGGTGGAATCACGCTTTGAACAGCCACCCAACTTTGAAGCCGCCAAAATCCTGCCCTCCCATTTGCTGAAAAGCCCTTATCATAAAGTGGATGCCAAAGTCAGCAATGATGGCAAAATGAATCATTACGTCATCAAATCCAAGTTGGGTAACCTGACAGCCGATTCAACTGCCGAACTGAAAATCCGTGTCGATGAAATGAAGGCGCTGGCGGCCATGAAGAAAGTCAGCAATAGCGATCAATTTGTCCGTCAAGTCAAACAAGGTGGCAAGAATGTAGTGGACGGTACCAAAGCCTTGGTCACAGCACCTGTCAAAACCGTCAAGGGGGTGTTCGTGGGACTGGGTACTTTGGTCGAGCGCACGGGCGATGCCTTGCTGGGCGATCCACCCAGCGATGCCGAAGACAGCAGAGTAGAAAATGTGATCGGGTTTTCGTCAACCAAACGCGACTATGCCGCAGAATTCCACGTTGATCCCTACTCGACCAATCCTTTGCTGCAAAAACGCCTGGAAGAATTGGCCTGGTATGGCTACAGCGGCAAAATCACCGCCAGTGCAGCGACAGCCGTGATTCCGGGCGGGGTTGGTACCTTTGTATCAGTGGCCAAGTCCAGCGATTGGCTCGAAGGTATTCCCGTGCAAACACCCCCGACTGATTTGCGCAATGCCAATCGGGCCAAATTAACCGACATGGATGTTCCTGAGGATGTTATCGATCTGTTTCTTGGTAATACGGTCTACTCTCCGGTACAACAAACCAAACTGGTTCAGGCTTTAGCCAAAATGAATGGCACTGGCGATCTTGGGCGATTTGTTAAATTCGCTGTCTTGGCGCGTGATGCCAACGTGGCTTTTTTTCGCGCCCAACAAGCAGAAATGTACGCCAAACTGCACAAATCCGGCCTTAGCATCGATCGATTCATCGGGCTGGGTAATAATGTGGCGGCTCGTCTGTCTTCAGACGTGGTAGTCATGTGTTTTCCAGTGGATTATTTAAGCTGGACAGAAAGTAATGCGAAGTTGGCAATGGCGCTGGATAAACACATTAGTGCCCTGCCCGGTTTAAAAGGCAAGGAAATTCGACTTGCCGGAGGCATCAGCCCTCAAGCCCGGCAGACTTTGGAAAACTTGGGTTGGAAAGTATTGGAACGACTCGAAGCCATGTAAATCAACCTAATCCGCTCAACATCGTTTAGTTGGCAGAAATCGAGGGTAGATTGTCATTGTGCAGCCAAGAGAAATCAGTAATGATGTTGCTCAGTCTGCTACGGGGGTATCAGCATGGCGACTTTCAGTTTTCCCAAACCCGAGAGTTTTCAATTCCAGAACAGAAATATTGGGATCGTCATATTTCCAGGCGCTCAGATTCTGGATATTACCGGACCGTTTGAAGTATTCAGTTTCGCCAACTTGGCTTTGGAATGGGAAGGCATAACCCAGGACAAAATATATTCGGTCAAACTACTCGCTAGTTCTCCAGGTCCGATCACCACAATGTCAGGCCTGCAAATCATGGCTGATGCGGCATATGATGATGCCGAATTGCAGTTTGATACGTTAATCATTTCAGGCGGTTTTTACACCCATGCCCTATCCGATAGCAAACTGATTACCTGGATCAACAGTATGCCGGACAAAGTCAATCGCCTGGCTTCAGTGTGTACCGGTAGTTTCTTACTGGCTGAAGCGGGCCTGTTGGCAGGCCGCAAAGCGACAACCCACTGGAATTATTGTCAGCAACTGGCTAAGCAATATCCAACAACACAAGTGGAGGCGGATCATATTTTTATCCGTGACGGACACATTTTTACGTCCGGCGGCATCACCTCCGGTATTGACCTGGCATTGGCCATGGTCGAAGAAGACTGGGGAAAGGAGCTGGCTTTATATGTTGCTCGGTTTCTGGTGATGTTTTTGAAACGGCCTGGTGGTCAATCCCAATTCAGCGCCTATCTGACCAACGAAGCCAGCCATCGTAGTGATATTCGAGAATTACAGGGGTGGATCATGACTCATTGTGAAGAAGACCTGAGAGTTGAAGTGCTGGCCAAACGCATGGCCATGAGCCCAAGAAATTTTGCGCGATTGTTTTTAACGGAAACCGGCATGACACCGGCCAAATTTGTGGAAATGACCCGAATTGATGCCGCACGCCATCTTTTAGAAACATCAAAACTTTGCATTGAGAGCATAGCCGACAAAACCGGCTTCAAAGACCAGGAACGTATGCGGCGGGCTTTTATTCGCCAGATGGGTGTCAATCCACAAAATTACCGACAACGTTTTAGTTGTGCCGCTGATTAGAACATTGGGTCAAAGTTTAATACAATCCAAGTTCGCCTGATCTTTTCAACTAGGGATTTTTTAACCAAGTTTACTATTTGCCCGTTCAGGTGAAATCTGCCATCCAAACGGTGGATAACCAAAATCAACAGCAAATCATCCGATTTTTTGACGCGCTATGGGTTACCTCCATTGGTGCTCAGTCAATCTTAATAATAATTACAAAGGAGATCATCATGCGGATTTTATTAATTTCAACGGCTTTTTCAGGGCTGACGCAACGCTTTTATACTGAACTGGACGATGCAGGCTATCAGGTATCGGTGGAATTACATTTAGGCGACGAGACCCGAGTCTTGGAGGGCGTGACGCTCTTCAAACCCGATTTAATCATCTGCCCCTACCTGACTCGACGGATTCCCAAAGTCATTTACCAACAACACACCTGCTTGATTGTTCATCCTGGCATTAAAGGTGATCGCGGCCCGTCATCTCTGGATTGGGTGATACAGGAAGGTGGCGAGGAATGGGGAGTGACGTTGTTGCAAGCCGATGACGAAATGGATGCCGGCGCTATCTGGGCGAGTAAAACTTTTCCATTACGCTCAGCCACTAAAAGCAGCGTTTTCAATCGAGAAGTCACGCAAGCTGCAGTAGATTGCCTTTGGGAGGTACTGACCTACTTTGATGCGCCGGACTTTAAACCCGAGCCTTTGAATTATGAAAATCCAACTATCAAAGGCCAGTTAAGGCCGATGATGAAACAAGCCGATCGAAAAATAGACTGGAAAAAACATAAAACCGATGAAATTTTAAACCGCATTCGTGCCGCTGACGGCTCTCCTGGGGTGCTGGATGAATTGTATGGCCAGGCATTTTATTTATATAACGCCTATCGATCCGAAGTTTTTACCGGCAAACCCGGTGATATCATCGCCATTGCCAATCATGCCATTTGCAGAGCAACCGTGGATGGGGCGATATGGATAGGTCATTTAAAACCCAAACTGCCTGAAGGCAACGGCATCAAACTGCCTGCTGACATGGCATTAAAAGACTTGTTCCCGAAACCGGCTAAAGGCTTACAAAGCATGCTGGGCAAATCGATTAAATCCCTGGTCATCGATTACAAAACATCGGGGAGACAGTTGCCTGTACAGGAAGTTTGGTACGAACTGGACGGTGAAGTGGCCTACCTACACTTTGATTTTCATAATGGTGGCATGAGCACCGAGCAATGCCAATTGCTGTTATCTGTTTACCAGCATATCGCTACGTTAGCTATCAAGATCATTGTGTTAATGGGGGGGGAACATTGCTGGTCAAATGGCATACACCTCAATCATATCGAAGCCGCCGCTTCACCCGCCGACGAATCCTGGGCCAACATCAATGCCATCGATGATCTGATCTACCAAATCATCAATACCCCGGACAAATTAACTGTTGCAGCACTGGCTGGCAGCGCGGGTGCTGGTGGCGCCATCCTGGCTATCGCGCCGGATAAGGTTTTTGTCCGTGAAGGGGTGATTTTCAATCCGCATTATAAAAACATGGGTGAACTGTATGGCTCAGAATACTGGACTTATTTGTTACCCAAACGCGTAGGCCTGACGGTGGCAACTCAGCTGACGGAAGATCGTCTACCCATCAGTGCCAAACGCGCCTGGCGACTGGGCCTGGTTGATAAAGTATTGGATAAACAACATGCCATTTTTTATGCTCAGGTTAAACATCTGGCGCATAGTTATCTCAGTGAACCGGGTGCGTTAGCCAGTGCACTGGAAGACAAGGCAAAAACCCGTTGTCACGATGAAACCGCTAAACCCTTAGCTGCTTATCGCAAATTTGAACTCACACAAATGTATGCCAATTTCTATGGCAATAATCGTTATGATCTAGCCCGACAATGCTTTGTCTTTAAAAAGACTCAAGTCCAAACCCCTGAAAATATTGCCAAACACCGCCAGCAAAGCGGCTTGAATCAAGCCAGCCCCGGCAGTCTGATTCATTATGTTTGGCAGGACAGTTACTCATTAGGGGATGAAAAAGTCGATAATCAACACAAGGATTTTTTCATGCTGGCGGAAAAACTATTGAGTTCCACTAACAAAGACGACATGACGGAAACCATGTTTAACTTGTATCAACATGTGAAAGAACACTTCGTTGAAGAAGAAACCATCATGAAAGAAACCGGGTATCATCATCACAAAAGCCATGCCAATGAACACAACCTGATGCTGGATAAATTATTGGGTATGGATAAAAAAATTCAGCAGGACAATTGGAAACCCGATGATGTGCATGAATTTATCGACAAATGGACTAAGCACATCACGCATTCCGACATGGCATTTAATCAACATTGGAAAGAGATGAATAAATATTGCGTGTAATGTCGGCGAAAAATGGCGGATTCTCGAATGAGTATCCGCCTGATATCTAATTTAGATCAAGCGTCATTTGTTTTTTTATTCAGTTTACGCCGGAAAAAAACCGGCAAACTCAATCCCATAAACCAAATCGATGCAGGTAACGGCACTCTGGCAGGCGACGCGACCACGCCGGGTTGGGTATAAATATAAGCCAGCGCACCTGCACTCAAATCGAAACTCGTAAACAATGTGGCGCTATCAAAACCGATCAAACTTGCTGTATCCGCTTTCAGATAAGCCACTGGACTAAAAGCATTTCCAGCGTTGTCACCAAAGAATAAATTCGCTTCAGCATACACTCTGTCCACTAAAGCGCCTTCTGCCGGATCAATGCTCGCAGAGACAGAGGCTTTGACAGACGCCTCAATGCGGGCATCGGCCGTGACTGTCAATGTACCCCAGCGCTCAAGCCGAATAACACCACCTGTTGGAGGCCCGTTCAAAGTCGAAGTAGCCGAAAGAGTATTGGCAGAAAAAGAGCCCTGCATATCCAGGTTAGCATTCGAATAGCTGTCCACACCCGAGGATGTCCAGTCTAATGCAGCGACATTGATCGGCAATCCGCCTAATCCATCAACGTATTTAGCGATTTGGGTAGTTTGACCTATCCAGTTGATAGTAGGAACAATTTCATCATTCAAATTGGTATCTATAACGGAAAGCTGAAACGTATCCCAGTCAACAGTGACGCTTCCGACAGCAGACTGCGCTACATTCGGCAATAGGGAAGTTAAAACTAAAGCTAGGCCAGCAGTTTGGCTGAAATGTTTGGATTTCATGAAATAGCTCCCGATAATTGAAAATTCACACAAACAGTAATCACGCATCACCTTACAAAAATCAAAGCCTTAATCTACACCTATCCTGAGTGTGCAAAAAACAAACTTAATCAATTTTTAACTTTTAAGCAGAGAGAGCCATTGAATCAGGGATAGCTAACCCCAATCATCAATGACACCAAAATAGCACGCCTCTTTCCCCCTAGTTTTAATGTTTGTTAATTAAGCTGATTTACCCACTCTAACCATTACCGTCCCACCAACCAAGCATTCACCAACTCCAAATCGCCCCGCACCAACATACCGGCGGCCTGTTTCAGAGTCAGGCAATTGACGATGTAATCGTATTTGGCTTTGGCGTGATCACGGCGGACCCGAAACAGGTTGCGATTGACCAGTAATAATTCAGACATTGAGCGGCTGCCTACCTGCAAGCCTTTCTGAATTGCTTCCACGGTAATCTCGGTTGAGCGTTGCGCAGACTCCAGGGCCTTGATTTGATCAATCGTGGACGCTATGCCTTGAAAGGCATCCTGGGCTTGCCTCTCGGCGGCCCGACGTTGCTTATCGATATGTTTACGGGCAGCTTCGAATTGATGTTGCGCCTGCCTGACTTTTGAATCCACCGATCCGCCCAGATACAACGGCATATTCATCTGCACGCCTATGGTTTGCGAATTGGCCTCGACACCTTGAGTTCGATCGGTATCGGTGGTGGCCAGATTACCCACCAAATCCAGGGTTGGCAAATGACCGGCAAACTGGATTTCGATGGTTTTTCTAGCCACTTCTGCCCGATGCTGTGCTGCAATTAAAGCGAGATTATTTTGTCTGGCTAAAGTCATCCAATCGTCCAATTGATCCGGTTCCGGCAGCAGCGGCTTGAGATCTGGACGTAAAGGGTTTAACTCATGATCAGCAGGACCAATGATTTCGGTCAATGCCGTTTGCGCTGCTTGCAACTCCCGTTGTGCCTCAATGCTAATAGCGCGCGCCTGATCATAACCCGATTGAGCTTCTTGCAATTCATCAATGGAAGCAGCACCCAGCATCAAACGCCGCTGCATTTCCTGAACCTGTCGCTCCACCGTTTGCTGTTCGGCATTCGCGTATTCCAGACTGTTTTGCGCCAGTAACACCCCAAAATAAGCTTTGGCAGTGCGTAACAACAGGTTTTGCTGCTCCGCCACATATTCGGCTTCGGCCTGGGCAATTTGGTTATCGCTTTGATCCAGTTGCACCCAATAATCGTGATGATAGATAGGCTGGGACAATTTCAGCGAGACATTGCTATCCCAGAAATATTGCAGACCGAATTGACTCTGGGCAAAGGTATTGGTGGTATCGTAACGATTGGCGTTGATACCACCCACCAGCGACAGCGATGGCAACAATCTGGCCAGACTTTGCGGCCTGGATTCCAGCACCGCATTACGGGTTTCTTCGGCTTCCTGTAACGTCGGGTCGTTTTGCATGGCCAGATCATAGCTTTCCAGTAAATCCATGGCCTGAACCGACATCGAGCAGGCGAGCAGACTCATCAGCAGAAAGCGTTTTTTCATCCGGAATAAGGCTTTCAAAATTTCCAGCACCCTGCCCTAAAGATTCGGCAACTCGATTTGGCAGCTGATACCCGCCGGAATCTTGCGGTCCGGATTGGCGGCTTCCAGTCGAACCCCCAAAGTACCGCTGGCCGCATCCAGCACGGGATCAATCACGGCGACTTTGGCAGTAAATGCAGTCATCCCTTCAGCTTGCGGGGTGATTTGATAGGTTTCGCCCACCTGCAGCTTACCCAGCGCAGCGACAGGCAACACCACCTCAATGAATAGAGGGTGAATTTTTGCCAGTTTTAATATCGGTCTCTGATCGGTTGGCTCGGCTACTTCGCCGGGGTGATGGGATCGTTCAATAACAACCCCATCAAAAGGACTTTTCAGGGTTTTAAGACGTATCAGTTCCTCGTATTCTCTTACTTCCAGTTCGGATACTTTGTTATTGTCTCTGGCGGCCAATAAATCAGCCGCGGCTTCTTTTTTACCGCTTTCAGATTCATCCAGGGTATTGGAGGACACGTATTGATCTTTATGCAGTTCATGGTCGCGATCGTATTTTTTGCTGGTAAATTCCAGGCGACTTTGTGCCGCCATTTGCGCGCCTCGCATGGTAGCTTTATATTTGGCTTGCTCGTAGCGGGCTTTCTCTACGCCTATATCCAGACCGATCAAGATCTGATCTTTTTTAACCGTATCTCCTCTGTCCACCGTGACTTTTTCAATCAAGCCTTCGATCGGCGAGCGAATTTCAATAATCTGACTGGGTTCAATGAGGCATTCCACCGGCTTGGCGAACACAGGCAAACTGAAGCAAAACATCCAGCTGATCAGTGCCATCACCCCGCAAGGGTTAAGCAAAAATTTCAAGCAGACTCCTTACCGGCAAAAGCCAGCATACGATCGATTTGACGGTCGGAAACCAAAGTTTGCTCGCGAATGCGGGCGTTCCGGCGCTCGGCGCGGGATTGCGCCAAATAAGTCAGCATACTCACCCAAACAGAATTAACCAAACCCAATTTCAATAAAAACCGCAAATTTTCCGGCAAGTTTTGCACGAATAACTCATCATCCATAGCCACGATGGCTTCGGCGCTCCCCGGATCACCCTGCCGCCCTGCTCTACCATAGAGCTGGCGATCGATACGACTCGATTCACTAAATGCAGTCAAAATGATATGCAAGCCGCCACGCTCGGCAATCCCGGGCCCCAATTTGATATCCGTACCTCGCCCCGCCATATTGGTAGCCACCATCAAACTACCCGCTTGTCCGGCAGCCGCCACCATTTCGGCTTCTTCGGCATCCTGGCGGGCATTCAACACCCGATGCGGCAACCCGGCTTCGCTCAGCAAACGGGATAAATATTCGGATGATTCCACCGAACAAGTGCCAATCAATACTGGTCTGCCGCGCTGTTGGGTTTGAATGCGAGCGGATTCGACCACGGCACGCCATTTATCCAATTGGTTACGGAAAAGTTTGGGTGGTAATTGTATGCGCTGCACAGGGCGATGCGTGGGAATTTTTGAAGTCCGCAACCGATAAACCGACCAGAACTCCGCGGCCACTTCCTTGCCTGTACCGGTCATACCGGACAAATGCAGATAACGGCGAAAAAACCGCTGATAGGTAATCCGTGACAAAGTAATTTTTTGCGGGCTCAAAGGACAGCTTTCCTTTAATTCAATCAATTGGTGCAAACCGTATTCCCAACTGCGATCCGGCATCAAGCGTCCGGTGTATTCGTCGATAATCTGCACTTTGTCATCCTTGACCAAATAATGCCGGTCTTTTTGATAAAGGTGCAGAGCTGCCAAAGCCTGGGTCACTAAATCCATCCACACCGTTTCCAGATGCGGCATGACGTCCGACTCAGCTCTAATCGATTGCAGTTTTTCCATACCTGTGGATTTTAGATGCGCTGAACGTTGTTTGTGCAGCAACTCAAAATCGGTGCCTTCAGTTAATTGCTCTGCGGCAGCAAGCACCGACTTGAATACTTCTTCGGTTAACACACTGGGACCACTACCGGAGATGATCAACGGCGTCCTGGCTTCGTCGATCAACACGCTATCGGCTTCATCGATAATGGTAAAACACAATCCACGCAACAATAATTTGGCGGCGGGTGTATCGCCACGTAACAAGCGGATCAATTTCAGTCGACTGGCACTCAGCCAATCTTTAAGTTGCAAGCGATCCCGCAGATAATCAAAGCCCAAATCCTTGTTGGTGCAATAAGTGATATCCGCTGCATAAGCCTGTTGTTTGTCCTCCGCCGATAGGTCAGTTTGCGCCACCCCCACCGTCAAACCCAAAGCCTGATAAAGCGGGCCCATTTCCTCGGCATCACGCGCCGCCAGATAATCATTCACCGTCACCACATGCACCGGCACTCCGCTCAGAGCTGCAGTAGCTGCAGCCAACGTAGCCGTCAAAGTCTTGCCTTCGCCTGTAGACATTTCAGCAATGTGTCCACGAATCAGCGCAAAGCCACCTTGCAACTGCACAGCATAATGGCGCTTTCCCAAGGTGCGTTTGGAAACCTCCCTGATCAACGCAAAAGCTTCGATCACAACCGCTTGTTCAAACCCTTGACGACGCAATTTACGGCTGATCAAACTCACTGCTTGCTGCAATTGAGCTTCGTTGTGCGCCTGCAAGCGTGTCTCCCAGGCTTCTACTGCTGCCACGAAATGTCTCGGACTGCGATCCCATTGCGCAAAACCGGAAAAAAACCGCGCCGCCACGACTCTTAACCAGCGATCAATCGGAAACTCCTGCGTATCGGCTCGTTCCGGATAAGGCCCGTTAGCAAACGACTCCACCGGGCGGGTCAGTAATCTGGACATCGCCTACACCGCCAAGCGCGATAAAAACAATTGCCGAATGCGCCGCCAGACCTGATTAAATAAAGGCTCGGCGTGATGCACAAATCGCACATGCGCCCGCGTACCATAAGGCAGCACCAAGGGTTCATCAGGTTCATCCTCAGCTTCTCGTAATAACACCAGATCAAATTGGAACAATCGATTCATGGCTTTGGTATGGCTTTGCTCGCGCGGATCCAGTTCTTGTTGACCGCCACCTTCAGTCGCCAGTGCTGGGCTGGGTAATTCGGTATCAGCTGCCGGAACTTCACGTAACAGGCGGGCCGGGATGATGTGTTGGGGATTTTCCGCTAGTCTGACCTGGATGGATTCGACATCGCGCCGCACTAAATCAATATCATCCTGGGACACTACGATACGCACTATATCCCTGGAACGATCGACGACAAAACCCACCAGATCGCCTTGTTTTAAAAAGCGTCCGGGTAAATCGAATTCACGATCGAGGAAAAATCGACCACTGCTATGACTACGAATGGTGAGCTGCTCCGCCTGGACTTGCGCCCCATTTAAATCCGCTTCTGCCTGCATCAGGGCCTGTCGGGTAATTTCGGCCTGATTACGGTCGGCTTGCCATTCCGACAAACGTTGGGCTTTGATTTCTTCGATGCGGGCCTTGTAGACTTCAATTCTGGACATCAACTGGGCATCTTCGCATTGCAATAGCACATCGCCAGGTTTTACAAAACTGCCGGAAGCGCTGACGATGTTACTTACAAAACCGGCACTACCGGCTCTAACCTGAGCTTGCGCGGGCAACCAGATCACTCCTTCGAACTGGGTGCGTAACGGCAAGGGGATAAAACCGATCAAAATACTCAACAGCAACAAAAAACCGCCGCTAACCCCTAAAGCCCGCTTGCGCGTAGCCATCAAACCTGGATAGGTCAACAAATACACCCCGGCTTTATAGGCTGGGACTATCAACAAGCTATAGACGTAGATCAAGCCCATGACCAGCCCTATCAGCAGGTATTTTTCCGCCAGATAGAGCGCGATACCTAACATGACAGTCAAACGGTAGACATAAGACAGTGGCGTATAAACTAAAAACCAGCGCCGTTCACTGCTTGAGGCATCAAACCGTTCAGGTTTCAAAACCCCAAAGCCATGACGATTGATTAAAAAATACCAGTATTGCGGGCCACGGCCTGCCAGATTGGGTATCTCCAGCCAATCGGACAACATGTAATAACCGTCATAACGCATCAACGGGTTGCCATTGAAGATCAGCGTGGACACACTGGCGATAATCATCACATTATATAAACCCGAACGTAACGCCCCTGGTTCCAGCATGGTCCACAGCACCATCGCTGTACTGGCCAGCATCAGCTCCACCATCATGCCGGCGGCACCCACCAAAAATCGCTGCCATTTACTGCGAAACCCCGAAGAAGCGCTGGCTTCCACATAAGGCACAATCATGCCCATCAATATCATCACGCCCATTTCATGCACCGGTCCACCCATCACCCGGCAGGCATAGGCGTGTCCCAGTTCATGCAAAATCTTCACCACCGGAAAAGCCAGCCACATCATGAAAAGATTATGCGCAGACAGTACCCGGTCAGCCACATTATCAGTCAACTCCTGCCAATGTTCGGCTGCCAACAACAGACCCACACTGATCCAGATCAACCAGATCAGCAAACCCAAACGACTAAAGCAAGGCCGAACCAGCCCCAGAGTCGCCCGTAAAAAGGCATCGGGATCCAGCAAGGGAATCCGAATCGATAAAGGGTTGCGCAGGTTTTTCCAGAACAGGCTGCGAGATTGTTTATCAAAGCGGGCAAATAATTCCGCACTATCCGGCGCCACATTGCACACCAGCAAATCATTGCTGTGCAATTGACCCAGCAAGTGTATGACCTCAGTCTGACCCGGCGCGTCGGCACCTGATTGCGCCACGGAATCTTGCCAAATCTTATCCATGGTTAATTTTCCATCCATGGCCTGGATCAACTTAAACGCATTAGGCGTCAGTCTATGAGTACGCCCATGATGCGGATCCACCAACACATACCAGGGTTTGCCGCGATAACGGTGTTTCTGCACCTGAACATGATCGGCTAAGCGCGGGGTCAGATTGGCGACGCGATGCCAGGAAGCATCCAGAAAACGCGACATCTCAAGGCATCCATGTCCATAGACTGATACTCAGCCAATCAAAGAAACGCCGTGTCCAGATTCGCCATATGCTGTCTTCGCCCACCAAAATTTTCCCCACCCCTTCCATGCCAGGACGCAAGATAGGTTTTTCACCAACCAGTTCGGCTTCCACCCGAAAATAGTTCATCCCATCTTCAGCCACCGCCACTGGGGTGACTTTTTTAACATTGAAAGCCAATTTATCATTGGTCAGGCC
>SXGU01540764.1_pt1 | contig 14217 bp, 8 predicted proteins | sample 3174531 | NCBI WGS metagenome assembly SXGU01 (sample SAMN11356863, study PRJNA531348) | freshwater metagenome | isolation source: freshwater sample F1-140 | place: China: Fuxian Lake, Yuxi | collected 2017-12-25
GCGCTGCGCCGGCGCAGCCAGCTCGCGGCGCTCGGCGCCCGCGCCGAGCGCCTGCTGCGACCCGAGTTCCTGCCGGATGCGCTTCGCGGCCAGCGCCAGACCGCGGCTCGCGGCCTCGCGCACCAGCGCGAGGCCGTTCAGCGGGTCGGCGGCGATGCCGCGCCCTTCGAGCATGGCGACACCGAGATGGTATTGCGCGAGCGCGGAGCCGCGCCCCGCCGCGGTCTTCAGCCAGTCCATGCCGGCGGCGACGTCGCGGCGCAGGTCGGCCGCACCCTCGACAAGCATCAGCCCGAGCTGCGCCGCCGCTTCCGCGTCGCCGGCCTCGGCCGCCTTTTCGAACCAGTACGCGGCCTCCTGCGAATCCGGCGCCACGCCCCAGCCGTCGCGGTAAAACACGCCGAGCCGCGCCTGCGCGGCGGCGTCGCCGTTGCGCGCCGCCTGCGTCAGCAGCTCCGCCGCCATGCCCGCATGCGCCGCGGCGACCTCGCGGCCCTCGGCATACAGCTGCCCGAGCAGGCTCTGCGCCTCGGGCAGCGCGTCACGCGCCGCCTGCTCGAGGAGGGCAAGGCCCTGCGCCGCGTCGCGCCGCAGGTGCAAGCCCTCGAGCAGCAAGCGGCCCAGTGCATAGCGGCCGAACGCGTCGCCGCGCGCCGCGGCCGCCTGCACCAGCGCGATGCCCTCCTGCATCGCCCGCGGCGTCGCCGCCGGCCCCGCCAGCGTCATCATCCCGAGCCGGGCGCGGCTTTCCTCGTCGCCCATGGCCATCGCCTTGCGGTACCAGCCGGCGGCTTCGAGCGGGTTCCTCGGCACGCCGATGCCGCGCTCGTGGAGCTCGCCGATCGCGCCGAGCGCGCGCGCGCTGCCGGCAGCGGCGGCGCGCGCGAAGAACGCGAGCGCATCCTCAGGCTGCGCGCCGAACATCGACAGGCGCCCCTGCTCCAGCAGCTGCTCGAGCTTCGGCGCGGGCTCGGCCGGGGCGTCGCCCGCGACGGTGCTCGCCAGCGTGGCGGCGGAAAACACGGCGAGCAGCGCAAGGCAGATGCCGTGCAGGGCGCGGGCGGGTCGCATCGCGTCGCTCACAGCGTGACGATGCTGGTGTAGATGTTGCGCGGGGAGGTCGCGAGCGCGACCATGCTCCAGCGCTGCTTCAGGTCGCTGCCGACGCGCGCCGAGCTGGAGTGCAGCGCCGGATTGCGGTCGCGCTCCGGGTCCGGGTCGTAGAAGCCCTGCGCGCGGCGCAGCGTCTCCACGTCGGCGGGCCTGCCGGTGAGAAACAGCCAGCCGGGACCCGCCTCGAAGATGTCCTCGGCGTATTCGCGCAGGATCGGTACCGTGTCGAGTTCGGGCTGCAGCGTGATCGAGTAGAAGAAGACGTCCCTGCCCATGCGCGGGCCGAGCATCTCCTGCACTTTCCTCAGGTTGGCGTTGGCGGTCGGGCAGCGCCCCTCGGTGCACTGCACGACGAAGAAGTTGATCAGGATGGTCCGCTCGCGCACCAGGTCGTCGTAGAAGCGCACCGGCTCGCCCCGGTGCGTGACCAGCGGCACGTTCGGCAGCAGGCCCTGGCGCGCCGCGTACGAGAGCGGCCGCGCGCCCGGAACCGATGCCTGCGCCGGCCCCGCGGCGAACAGGCCGCCGCCTGCCGCCACCGAGGCCGCCAGGCCTGCGCCGAGGAAACGCCGCCGGGTGATCATGACGAGATCCCCGCCGCGCTCAGACGATCTTCCACATGGCCATCATGCCGTGGTCCTCGTGGACCACGTTGTGGCAATGCATGGGATAGATGCCCTTGTAGTCGCGGAAACGCATCGCCACGTCCACCGAGGCGCTCGGGTCCAGGCGGAAGACGTCCTTGCGGCCGCCCTCCAGCAGGCCGGTCGGGTCCGGCTGCGCGGTGCCCTTGCGGGCGACGATGCGGCCTTCCTCGAAGTGCGGGTGGATCGGGTGCGACCACGAGCCGCCGCCATTCTTGTGCGTCCAGATCTCGGCCGACCCCTCGGCGACCTCGTAGGGCGCGGCGAAGCGGTCGAAGAACACGCCGTTGGCGTCCCAGGCCCCGCTGGAGCGGCCCCAGACCCATTGCTTGCGTCTCGCGGCGCCGGCGACCACGGCATCCGGCAGCGGGCGCAGCGGCATGCCGTTGACGATCCTGGTGCTGGCGTCGGTGAGTCCCGGGCGCGCCGCCTCGACGACGAACTTGATCACGTTCGGGCTGGCGCCCGGCGCGAGCAGCTTGCCGGTCGGGCCACGGCCATTGGTCTGCTCGGCGCGGTTGGTGAGGAAGATCTCGGTGCCCGGCTTCATGCCGGTGAAGTCGACGATGATGTCGAAGCGCTCGCCGGGGGCGTGCTTGAAGTTGGTGGTGGCGACGGCGCGCGGCAGCAGGTTGCCGTCGTTGGCGATCACCGTCATCGGCACGAAGGCGCTGCTCGCCGCGCCCTGGCGCATCCACCACCACAGAAAGCGCGTCGGCCCGCCGTTGTAGACGCGCAAGCGGTAGCGGCGCGGCTGCACCGCCATTCGCGGCTGGATGGTGCCGTTGACGGTATAGGAATCGCCCAGCGCGCCATCGAAGCAGGCGAGCGGGAAGAAGTCCACGCCCTGCGGGTCGAACTGGCGGTCGTGCACCATCAGCGGCACGTCGAATTCGAACGGGAAGCTGCCCGCGTCCTGCGAGTGGCTGGGCAGGCGCAGGCCGGTGGTGCCGGCCCTGGTCTCGTCGCCGGTATCCAGGTCGTCGTAGATCGGGCAGGGGCCGAACAGGCCCATGTACACGTTCTGCGAGGTGAATTCGTGCTTGTGGTCGTGGAACCACAGCGACCCCAGAGCCTCGCGGAAGTCGCCGCGCACGCCCGAGGGGTTCCACTTGCGGTCCGCCGACAGCCGCGCCGCGCCATTGGCGTTCCACTGGTTCACGCCGGCATAGAGGTTCGGATAGTGGTAGTCCCAGAAATGGCCGGGGTAGTTGTAGTACAGTGGCCCGCCGTCGGACTCGGAGGGCGTATGGTGGTTGTGCATGTGCGTCGCGATGATCGGGCTGCCCACGCCGAGCGGCGACACCGCCGGCAGCTCGTTGTACAGGCGCACCAGGTGCGAGCGGCCGTAGCGCAGGCGGAACACCGGCCCGGGCACGCCCGTGCATGGCGAGTCGACAACGCCGGTGACTTGGTTCGCCGCGTCGAAACCGCGGTCGGCGAAGCCCCAGGCGAGCTGGCCGGCGCTGCCGGCCGGCATCTCGCTGTGCCAGACGTGGCGGTGCTGGACCGCGCGCATCTCGTAGAAATCGCGCGGCGCGTTGTGCGTGCCGCTGCTGCGGTCGGTGCCATCCCAGGCCTGGTGGGCGAGATTGGCGAACGGCGCCGCGCGCGACAGTTCCGGATGTTCCTTGAGCAGATGCAGCTTGGAATCGAGCGCGTGGGCCGGCGCGTGGCCGGGCTTGCCCCCGCGCAGGAACATGGCGTCCTGCAACTCGGCCACCGAGCCGCGCACCGTGTAGGTCGGCGTCATTTCCTCGAGCCGCTGGAACGGGTCCTTGAACGGCGTCACCCGCGGGCTGATGATCTCCTTGCCGGGGATCGGGCAGACCCCCGCCCACGCGGCGCGCAGGCTCAGGCCCGGGATCGGCAGCAGCATGCCGGTGGCCGAGCTCAGCACGCCGAGCTTGAGCAGGTTGCGGCGCGTGAGGCCGGATTTCGTCAGCTCGCGCTGCGTGTCCATGGTGCGCTGAATAAGCCGTTCCTGTTGCCTGTTCATGTCATCCTCCTAGAGTAGTATGGTGAATGTGCCGAGCTGTTCGGACCCACCCGGGGGGAGGGGGGGCGATCTCAGCGCCCCCGCGAAACCCTGAATTGATGAGGGACAATTTATCTGCGTCGTCGCGCGGCGACTGTCGCGCTTGGGTTGAGTTCGATTAACGACTCGTCCGTGGGCGTCACTGCACGCCACGCCGCGTCACAATTCGTCACCGGGCGCGGCGGCGGCGTCACGCGAGAGTGAACTGTCGTCAGACCGACACCCGCCGGGGCCTTGTGCCGCTACTATTGCAGGCCCCGCAACCAACCAACGGGAACCGACCGCGCCATGAACCTGCTTCGCCTGATCGCAGCCCTACTCCTCGCCGGCGCGCCGTTCGCGCACGCAGAGCCCCCCCAGGTCTACCGCTTCTCGCCGGTGAACCAGTGGGACATCGCGAAGACCGCCGCCTACTGGAACCCGATCATCCAGTACGTTTCCGCGAAGAGCGGCGTGCCGATGCAGATGAAGATCGGCCGCACCTCCGCCGACACCACCTCGTTCGTGCTCGCGCAGGAGGTCGAGGTCGTCTTCACCAACCACCTCTTCAGCCCCGAGCGCCAGAAGCTCGGCTGGAAGGTCTTCGGCCGCCGCGTCGCGCCCGCGCTGAAGGCGCAGCTCGTGGTGCCCGTGGAATCCGGCACCACCAGCCTCGCCCAGCTGCGCGACCTCGAGGTGGCCTACGCCGGCCCCGAGGCGTTCATCGGCTACAAGGTACCCTCGGCGCACCTGATCGCGCTCGGCATCCCGGTGAAGACCGTCTTCAGCGGCAACCAGAACGCGGCCTTCGTGCAGCTTTTCTCGGGGCGCGCCGCGGCGGTGGGCAGCAACTCGATGCTGGTGGATGGCTACGCGGCACGCGAGAAGAAGGCCTTCCGCGTGCTATGGCAGAGCGAGGAGTACCACGACCTCGCGCTGATGGCCTCGGCCAAGGTCCCCGAGGCGCATGTGCGCGCCATCGCTGCCGCGTTCTTCGGCATGCACAACGACCCCGCCGGTCGCCGGACCCTGGAGGCCGCCTCGAAAGAAGTCGCGCTCACGGCGAAGGACCACTTCATCCCCGCGAGCATGGACGACTACCGCAACTACACCGCGTGGTTCGCCCGCGCCCCGGCGCTCCTCAAGTGAGTCCTGGCTCCGCGCAGCCTTCGCCCGCCTGGGGCGCTGCGGGGCCGCCGCAACGATGGCTGCCCGCCTCGATCGCGTCGCGGGTGTTCCTGCTGTACCTGCTGTCGTGGCTGTTCTGCATGGGCTTCGGCGTGGCCGTGTTCTACGGCACCGAGTGGGAAGACAAGATCGAGGCCGCGCACCAGTCGGGGGCGATGCTCACCGAGGTCGCCGCGCAGACGGTGTTGGAGAGCGCGGTGATCGGCGACTACGACACCATCAAGCGCATCCTGGGCACGGCGACGCACGACTCGGTCTTCAATCGTGCCCTGTACATAGACCTCGCCGGCGGCCGCGTCAGCAGCGAGACCGTTTCAAGGCCAGCCAGCCTGGCCGGGCCGCCTGCCTGGCTGCGCAACCGGGTCGCGACCCGCCTCTACGACGTCAATCGCAATATCGGCGTCGGCGGCCGCGACTACGGCATCCTGCGCCTGAGCTTCGACGCCAACCGCGTCGCGGGCGAGTTGTGGGCCTTCGCGCTGTCGGCGCTCATGATCGGCTGCGCCAGCTTCCTCGGCGGCCTGGCAATCATCTGGTATCCGCTGCGGGCCTGGCTCGAGCCCCTGCAACAACCCGGCTCCGCGCCCGGGGAGACCCCGGATGCGATTCCGCGGACACTGGATCCGGCGCTGATCGCGGCCGCGCCGCAGGAGTTCCGCCACACGCTCGAGGCACTGTCGGCCACCGCGAGCCGCCTGCGCGCGGAACTCGCCGAGCGCGAGGAGGCGCTGCGCAACCTGCGGGCGATCCTCGTCACGCTGCAGCCCGCGGCCTCGCCGACGCCCGATACCGCGGACCTCGGCGAGATGGTCTCCAGCCTTTCGCGCCTGGTGCAGGAACGCGAGTCGATGCGCGGCGAGCTCGCCCGGGCCGTCGAGGCATCCGACGCCGCGAACCTGGCGAAGAGCGCGTTCCTCGCCACGATGTCGCACGAGTTGCGCACGCCGCTCAACGGCATCCTCGGCATGGCCCAGCTGCTGCACCTGGGCCAGGTGGACGACGCGACGCGCAAGGAGTACTCGGGCGTGATCCACTCCTCCGGGGTCGCGCTGCTCGGGTTGCTGAACGACATCCTCGACCTGTCGAAGATCGAATCCGAGAAGGTGGAGCTCGCCGACGACGAGTTCAGCCCGGTGGCCCTGCTCGCCGCGACCGCGACCGCGTTCTCGGCCGCCAGCGCCGCCAAGGGCATCGCGCTGACGGTGGCGCCCCTCACGCTGGGCCGCGCGACGTGCATGGGCGACATCGCCCGCCTGCGCCAGATGCTGTCCAACCTGGTGAACAACGCCATCAAGTTCACCGATCACGGCTCGGTGAGCCTTGCCTGCCGGGAGGTGAAGGCCGCGGGCGGCGCGATGATCGAGTTCTCGGTGACCGACACCGGTTGCGGCATCCCCGAGGCGCAGCTCGGCCGGCTGTTCCAGCGCTTCTCGCAGCTGGATGACTCCAGCACCCGCCGCACGGGCGGCTCCGGGCTCGGGCTGTCGATCGTGAAGGGTCTCGCCGAGCTGATGGGCGGCGCGACCGGCGTCGTGAGCCACCCAGGCGCCGGCTCGCGTTTCTGGTTCCAAGTGCCCGATCGCGCGCCGTCGGCGCCCCACTCGGCGCCGTTGGGGCCGCCGATCGCGCCGGGCCTGGAGGAAGATCTACCCGCGCGCCTGCGGGGCCGAGTGCTGCTCGCCGATGATGCGCTCGCCAACCGCCTGGTGGCTGAACGCCTGCTCGAGCGCCTTGGGCTCGAGGTGACCTGCGTCTCGAACGGCCGCGAAGCAGTGGCGGCCGCAAACGGCGAGCCGCCGCCCGACCTCGTGCTGATGGACCTGCAGATGCCCGAGATGGATGGCATCGAGGCGACGCTCTCGATCCGCGCGCACGAGGCCGCCTCCGGCCAGCGGCGCGTGCCGATCGTCGCGCTCACCGCCGCGGCCTACGCGTCGGACGAGGAGCGCTGCCTCGCGGCCGGGATGGACGGCCACGTTTCCAAGCCGATCCTGCTGCGCCCGCTGGCGGAGGTGCTCGCACGATGGCTGCCGGCGAGCGCCGCCCGATGACCCTCCCGCGTTCCGACTCGCCGCGCTGGAAGCCGCGCACGTACTACTCGCGCCAGGCCCTTTACCTCGCCATCGCGCTGGCGGTATTGCTGGCGACCTACCAGTGGCTGGCCAGCTCGGCATGGCTGCGCGGCGCCGCACCCGACTCGGGTATCGACGCGTTCACCGTCGCCGAACTGCTCGCGCGGGTCGACGCCGATGGCGCCGAGGGTCTGCGCACGGCGCTCAGCGCCGCGATGCGGGCGCGCGCCGTGGATGCGGTCTGGCTGACCGAGGACGGACGCGTCAGCGCCTTCGCCGAGCGCCGCGACGACCACGTGCGCATCCTCACCGGCTCGGCGGCTGCATCGATGCCAACGCCCTCGCCCAGCGGGCAGCCGTACCGTCCGGGCGGGGGCGAGCGCGTGCGGATGGTGGTGATGACGCGCCGCCTGGACCCCGCCGAGGACAAGGCGCGCGGCAGCGTCTACGTGAAGCCCGCCGCCGAGAGGGCTCATGCGGAATTCGGCGAGTGGATCGGGTACGTGATCGCCTTCCTCGCCGCGCTCGGCGCGGGACTACTTCTCATCGAACGCATCATCCGGCCGGTGTCGAGCGATCTGGCGCGCCTGACCGAATATGCGCGGCGCATGGAGGAGCCGGGACAGGCACCGCCGAAGGTGCCGAGCGCGAGTGAATTCGCCGAGCTTGCCAATGCCCTGGCGCGCACCGCGGCGCATGTCACCGAGCAGCGGCAGCTGGCGCGCGCCGCGCACGAGCGCCTGAGCGCCGCGATCGAGTCGCTGGAAGACGGTTTCGTGCTGTTCGACGCCAACGACCGGCTGGTGCTGTGCAACGAGCCCTATCGCCGGATCTACGGCAGGTCAGCGGACCTGCTGGTGCCCGGCGCGCGCTTCGAGGACATCGTGCGCGAGGGCGTGCGCCGCGGCCAGTACGCGCTCGACGGCGCCGATGCGGGGCAATGGATCGCCGAGCGGCTTGCGCGGCATCACGGGGCCGACGGCACCTCGCTCACGCAGTCGCTTGCCGACGGCGTCTGGGTGCGCGTCGCCGAGCGACGCACGCCGGATGGCGGCGTGGGCGGCTTCCGCGTCGACATCACCGAGCTGGTCGAGGCGAACTCTCGCGCGCGTGCGGCCAGCCAGGCGACGACCGAATTTATCGCCAACATGAGCCACGCGCGGCGCACGCCACAGAACGGCGTGATCGCCATGCGCGAGCTGCTGCGCGGCACGCGCATCGACGCCGAACAGGAGGAGTACGTGCGCATCGCGAACGACTCGGCCGGCGCGCTGCTCGAGATCATCAGCGACGTGCTCGACGTCGCCAAAATCGAGTCCGGCCGGCTCGAGCTGGAGTTCACGGCTTTGCAGCCCGCCGACGAGGCGCGCGCGGTGGCGCGCGCGTTCGCGCCGGCCGCGCACGCCAAGGGCCTGTCGTTCGAGGTGCGCGACCGGCTCGGTGCCGGCACGCGCCTCGGCGACCCGGCGCGCCTTCGTCAGGTGTTGCGCAACCTTGTCAGCAACGCGATCAAGTTCACCGACCGCGGCCGCGTCGAGCTGCGCGTGTCCTCGGAGCAGGGCGGCATTCGCTTCGAGGTGGAGGACACCGGGATCGGCATCCCGGCTGCGTTCCGCGGGCAACTGTACCAGCCGTTTGCCCAGGCAGACGCATCGGTGAACCGGCGCTTCGGCGGCACCGGGCTCGGGCTGGCGATCACTCGCGACCTGGTAACACGCATGGGCGGCCGGATCGACCTCGACAGCGTGCCGGGCCGCGGGACGACGTTCAGCGTGTTCCTGCCGCTCGCCACGACGCCCCCTGCCCCTGCCCCTGCCCCATCCCCTGCCCCATCCCCTGCCCCAACACCTGCCCCAACACCTGCCCGCGCCGCGCTCGAGGGCCTCGACATCATCGTCGCGGAAGACAATGACACTAGCCGGCTCGTCGTCGTGCGCATCCTCGAACGAGGCGGCGCGCGCGTGCGCGGCGCCTCCTCGGGGGCCGCAGCGCTCGCGCTGTTCGATGCGGGGCGCCCGGATGTCCTGGTCACCGACCTGTACATGGGCGAGATGAGCGGCTTCGACCTGGCGCGCGAGGTGCGGTCGCGGGACGCGCGCGATGGCCGCCACACGCCAGTGCTCGCGCTCACCGCGAGCGCGCAGGCGGTCGAGCGCGAGCACTGCCTCGCCGCCGGCATGGACGGCTTCGTGTCCAAGCCGTTCACCGCCGACCGCCTCTGCGCCGAACTGCTCAAGGTCCGCGGGTCTGGCGCCCCGGCGTCGCCCCCCGCGAGCGCGCCCGAACCGTCCGTGCATCCGTTCGCCCGCGCCCTCGACTACCTCGACGGCGACGCCGCCCTGCTGCTCGCAGCCGCTTCGGTGGCGCGTCGCGAGATGCTGGAGCGCGACCCGGCGATGCGCGCGTCGCTCGAACGCCGCGACCACGCTGCCCTCGCGATCGAGGCGCACCGTGCCCGCTACGCGTGGTCACTGTTCGGGCCGGCCGCCGAGAGCGGCCTCCTCGACGCCATCGAGGACCACGCGCGCGCAGGGGACTACGCGCCCGCCGAACGCGCCACGCTCTCGTTCCTCGAACGCCAGACCAAGGTCGCCGACGCCATCGGCGCCTGGCTTTCCACGCAAGCGCCGGAGAGAGCGCAGCCGCCTTCCCGATGACTCGTCGCGCCAGCGCACCGCCATCGATCACCCGTACCCGCAGGCTGCGTGCGACGCGCGCCGACCCCGCCGACCTGGCGCGCGTCGCCGGCGAGGCGGCGCACGCCATCAACAATGCCCTCGGCGTGCTGTTCGGCGCCGAGGACCTGCTAGGCCGCGAGGCAGGCGGGGCCCACGCCGAATCGCTCGCCACCCTGAGCGACGCGGCGGCCAAGCTGCAGCGCTGCACCGACGCGCTCAACCTGCTTGCGCAGCGCGCGGCGGATCTGCGCTTCCCGAGGCGCAGTCCGGCGGCCGCAATCCCCGGGCTGCTCGGGCGATACTGTTACGAGGCGCGGCTGCCGCTGCGCTGGCGCGAGGCGGCGCCCTCGCCCGAGGGCGAACTCGCCGTGGATCGCGAGCTGCTGCGCTGGCTCGTGTCGTGCGCGCTGTTCTCCCTGGGGCGGGGAACGCCGCGGAGCGGCGAGGTCGTCGCTTCGCTGCAGCTCGCGCGGGGCGTCCTGGAACTGCACCTCGAGGCGAAGGGCGCGGCGGCCGCGGCCGCCGGTGCGGCGCCGAACCTGCCCGCGCTGGCGCTGTGGCGCCAGCGCGGCGCGCTCGCCTCGGTCGGCGTGCGCTTGCACCGCCGGCGCACCGCGGCCGGTCAATCGGTTAGACTCGGACTCCCAATGGCGAGGACGGCATAGCGCCGCACAGGGCGTTGAATTCCCGCAGTATCCTGGTGGTGGAGGATGAACCGCGCACGCAGGACCTCATCCTGCGCACGCTGCGCGAGGCCGGGTTCCGCGGCATGGTGGCCATCACGCGCGCCGAGACCCTGAGCCTGCTTGCCGAGGAGGCGATCATCGCCATCATCCTCGACCTCGGCCTGCCGGTAGACGACGGCCTGAGCATCCTGCGCGAAATCCGCCGAACGGACGGCGTCCCGGTGCTGATCCTGACTGGCCGCGCCGGGATCCGCGAGCGCGTGAACGGTCTCGAGGCGGGGGCGGACGACTATCTCGTGAAGCCCTTCGCCCCCGAGGAACTGGTGGCGCGTCTTCGCGCGATCCTCCGACGCACGCAGCCCTCGCGGGCGCGCGATACCGTCGAGACTTCGTTGACGATTGGCCCCGCGCAGATAGACTTGCGCTCGCGCATCGCCACCGGATGCGGCGCCGAGGTGCGCCTCACCGAACGCGAGCTGCGCATCCTCGTCGAACTGGCGCGCGGCGGCGGTCCGATGCCGCGTCCGGGCCTCTACCGGGCGGTGCTCGGGCGCGAATGGGACGCCCTCGATCGCAGTCTGGACGTGCATGTTTCGCATTTGCGCCAGAAGCTGCGCAAGGTCACCGGGGAAGACAATGCCATCGCGGGCATCCGCTCGGAGGGCTATGAACTGCGGCTGCCCGTGCGTTTCGAAACCAGCTCTGTAACAACGGGTAACGGCGAGTAACGGTTCCCAACAACGGTTCTTAACCTTGAGCGCTCACCGGAGTAGTGAAATCCGTACATGACTCCCTTTCGCCGCCTGATTGCCGCCCTCGCCTCGGCGTGCGTCGCCGGGGCGTGCGTTGTGGTGCCCGTTCTCGCGCAGACGCCTCCCATCCTGCCGGTCCGCATCGGACTGGACGCGGAATTCGGCCACCTCACCAGCACCTCGGACGACGCCATCCGCATGGGCGTCCTGACGGCCGTCGACGAGATCAACGAGGCCGGCGGCGTACTCGGCGGACGCCCGCTCGAGTTGGTGACGCGCGACAACCGCTCGGTGCCCGCGCGCGGCGTGGACAACGCCGTGGAGTTGGCCGCGATCGCCGATCTGGTCGCCATGTTCACCGGCAAGTTCTCGCCCGTGGCGCTCGAACAGTCGCGCGTGATCGCGAAGCTGCAGCTGCCCCTGCTCGACCCCTGGGCGGCGGCCGATGGCATCATCGCGGAGAAACCCGCGGGTTCGTGGGCGTTCCGCCTCTCGCTGCGCGACTCCTGGGCGATCCCCGCGATGACGGCCCACCTGCACGCCCGCGGGGTGGGTCGCGTGGGGGTGATGCTCGTCACCTCCAGCTGGGGCCGGTCCAACGAAGTCAACCTGCAGCGCCACGTCGCCGCGGCCCGCAAACCGGAGATCGTCGGCACTGAGTGGTACAACTGGGGCGCAAAGACGTTGCTGGCGTCGATCGAACGCCTGCGGGAGGCCGGGGCGCAGGCGATCCTGTTCGTCGGCAACGAGGGCGAGGGCGCGATCCTGGTGCGCGAGATGGCGTCGCTGCCGAAGGGCTCGCGCCTGCCGGTGGTGAGCCACTGGGGCGTCTCCGGAGGCAACTTCACCGAACTCACGGGCGATGCGATCCATGCCATCGACTTCTCAGTGGTGCAGACGTTCACCTTCGAGGGTCTCGACACCCCGCTCGCGAAACGGGTGGTGGCGCGCGCGGCGCGCCTGTTCAAGCTCAAGGGCGCGCCCGACATTCCCTCCCAGGTCGGCTTCGCGCACGCCTACGACCTGACGCATATCCTCGCCCGCGCCGTGAACCTCGCGGGCGGCACCAACCGCGCCGCGGTACGCGACGCCCTCGAACGCGTTTCGGACTATCAGGGCCTGGTGGACCGATTCCCGCACCCGTTCACGCCGGCCAGCCACGAGGCGCTCTCGCCCAAGCACGTGTTCATCGGCCGGTTCACCCGCGCCGGGACCATCGAGCGCCTGCGGCGCTGAACGTCATGCGCCCCGCGCTGGCGGCTCTGCGTTCTCGGCTGTCGAGCGCGCTCGACAGCGCCGGGGCGCGCGGCGCCGTGACCGTGGCGCTGCTCGCCGGCATGCTCGTTCTCGCCGGCTCGTTGGTCAGCTACTGGTTCGCGCGCGACCTCGCGCAGGAGAAGGAAATCTCCGCCATCACGCTGGCGGCGGCGGACGAGGCCGAACGCCTTGCCCAAGGCCTGGAGTCGTTCTCGCGCGCGATCGCGACCCTCGCCGCCGACGCGTCGATCGCCTCCTCGGTGGTCGACAGCGAGGGCCGCAACCGCCACCTCGAACCGGTGCTGAGGCTGGTGCAGTCCACGCTCGTGCGCCAGTTCGCCGGGCAGTCGGTGCGGCTGAGGTCGGGTGAACCCGCAGTGGCGGTGCTGGACTACCGCGGCCGCTGGTTGCTCGGCTCCCGGGACGCGAGCGCGGAGGAGTTCCAGGATGCGACGTGGATCCAGGATGTGGCCAAGGGCTCGCCGCGTGCCCGCTACGACGAGACGCGCCGCGTGCTGTACATCGCCCACCCCGTGATCTTCCCGACCACTGGCACGGCCGAAGGCATTCTGGTCGGCATCGTCCGGATGGCCGACGGCGCGGTCGATTCGACGCGCTCTCCGCGCTGGACCGAGAGGTTCGGGTCCGCGCGCGACGTGGCGCCGCTGACCGCCGGGCCGAAGTACCTCACGGCGCAGCGCCACCTCGCGCTACCCGAACCGCTGGCCGAGTTGCCCCTGGTCCTCGCCATCGGCATCTCGCACGCGGCGCTCGAGTCCCAGGCGCGCGCGATCCTGCGGCCGCACCTGATGATCGCGGTCATCGGCATCCTGGCGGCAAGCGCGCTCGGCGCTGCGCTTGGCCGCCAGATCGGGCAGCCAATAATGCGTTTGGCCGAAGCTGTCCACGCGAAGGCCCCGCACGGCGGCGGCAATCGGCCGAGCCTGTTGGCGAGCGCCGCCGGAGGCTCGCGGGAAGTGCGGCTCCTTGCGCGCGCGCTCGATACCGCTTTCGACGCGGCCAGGATCGGCACCGCGCAGGCGCACCTCGCGAAGACAGCGCTCGACGCGGCGCCCGACGGCGTGGTGATCGTCGACATGGGGATGCCGGACTACCCGCTGATCTACGTCAATCCCGCCTTCGAGAGGATCACCGGCTACCGCGCCGCCGACGTTCTGGGGCGCAACCTCCGGTTCCTCCACGCGAAAGACGCGGGGCAGCCGGGCCTCGGCCCGCTGCGCGACGCGATCCGGGACTGCGAGCCGCACGACGTGCTGCTGCGCAACTGGCGCAAGGACGACACGCCGTTCTGGAACCAGCTGAGCGTCGCCCCGGTGCGGGACGCTGACGGACAGGTGACGCATTTCGTCGGCATGCAGAAGGATGTCTCCGAGCATATGCGCGCCGAGGAGCACCTGCGCAACGCGCAGAAGCTCGAAGCGCTCGGCCAGCTCACCGGTGGCCTGGCGCACGACTTCAACAACCTGCTCGGCATCGTCATCGGCAACCTCGACCTGCTGACCGAATTGCTGCCCGAGGGCGCCCCGGAGCGCGCACGCTGCGACACCGCGCTGAAGGCGGCGCTGCGCGGGGCGGATGTGACACGCTCGCTGCTCGCGGTGGCCCGGCGCCAGCGGCTCGAGCCGTACCTGATCGACGTCAACGAGCGGCTGAGGGAGATGCTGCCGCTGGTCGGCAACACGGTCGGCCGCCGCGTGCATGTCTGCGCCGAGTTCGGCGGCGGCCCGATGCTGGCGCTGGTGGACGCCGGTGGGCTGGACACCACGCTGCTCAATCTCGCGCTCAACGC
>SXGU01035245.1_pt1 | contig 14214 bp, 17 predicted proteins | sample 3174531 | NCBI WGS metagenome assembly SXGU01 (sample SAMN11356863, study PRJNA531348) | freshwater metagenome | isolation source: freshwater sample F1-140 | place: China: Fuxian Lake, Yuxi | collected 2017-12-25
CGTTCAGATCTCGGTCATTCCGCTCGTCCATTAAAAAGCCTTTGGCTTTTTAACGAACTCGCTACATTCCCGGATCGTCTAAAGGCAGGACAGCTGACTCTGAATCAGCTAATCGGGGTTCGAATCCCTGTCCGGGAACCATCTAGTACCCGTTCTGGGCGACCTGAACAGGGCACTGGTCCAAGCGAAACCCCCAAGTCGAAAGACTCGGGGGTTTTGCGTTTGGCGACTCTTAAGTTCTGTACCAGCTAAACTTTTCTGGCTAGAAATATCATCTCGTCATCCTGTTCTTTGAAATCGCCTCCATCCCAACCTCCGTAGACTTTTTCAACCCTGAAGCCTGTTGCCTCCAACTGTTCTTCTAGCGTAGTCCTTGAGCGATAGACCAATCTGTTCTTTGAGACGAGCTTGCTTTGATCGTTGAGAAACAGATAGTGCAATTCGTATTCCACCTGATCGCCATCAACCACAGGTGCGTCGATCCAAAACTCGACGTCACCTTCGGGCGTATTTTTTATCCGCTTGGTCTTTTCTTTACTCCAGTTTTCCCAAGGCTTACTCAGTGGATTCTTGGTATCAAAGAAATATAGCCGCCCGGATTTAGTGACGCATGAATGCATCGCAGGAGTTCGTGCCATTTTTCGTCATCCAAGAAGAACTGAGTGACATGACTGGTCATGATGACTAAATCAGATTTTTGTCCCTCCAGTTGTTCCGTACTACCCAAGAGCCATTTGACCTTGTCCGCATATGGTTTCTGTTTGGCCAAATTCATCATTGCCTCAGCTGGCTCTACACCTACCGTTTCATATCCCAGCTCGGCTAACTTACAAGTCAATAATCCCGTGCCGCATCCAAAATCAATGACGCTATGAACGCCCAGTTCCTTGATCTTGTGCAACCAAAAAGTTTCATCCTCAGTTAAAGCATTGAAGTTGTCGTATATCTTTGCGAGTTTCGGGTTATCGAACTCGGCGTAGTCTGGTTTCGCCATATTCAGAATATATTTTCTACAATGCGCTTAATGCAATGTGATCTTTTTCAAAATATGAATCGGCACTGTTAACGATAATATCTGCCCGAAGATGAGGTGCTTGGATTTTTTTGTAGGATTCATCAATAGGAATCCATTCATCAACCCAAACCTGACGCAATTCCTCCCCATCACGAGAAACCCCACGCTCTAGACGCAAGTCCGCTGGTGCCTCCAACCAAATGCGGTAATCGTAAAAATCTAAAAATGCTTCCTGCATACTCCAAACGCCTTCTACGATAATCGTTGCGTCCCGAGGGATAGTAACAACTTCACCCTTGAGCGTACCGACTTCAAAGTCGTACAGCTGGTAAGAGATATCCTTATCGCCACGAACCGCTTCGAGGACAAGGGTACGAATACGATCCCAATCAAAGTTGGGATTAATCTCGTTTGTTGAAAGGACGGGGGTTCGCAATTGCGGAGGACGATAAAAATCGTCGATCTTCACAATGTGACTCCCTGGAATCGCTTTCTGCAAACAGCTCGCAAAGGTTGTCTTACCGGCACCACCTCCGCCATCGACGGCAATTAGCCTTTGACGGTGCTTCAATGGCGAGTTTGTGATGCTGCTTGCTAGTTCACTGAAAGTAATTGATTTCATATCGTAGGTTTAACAAGCCTCTTTCTGCCAAGAAGCATCGCTACAACAACGGCGAAGTTGCAGATAAAAATATAGAATGGGTAAGCAAGCAGTGGCATGTCGTAAACACCGACCGCCAAGAGTCCAAAAAATCCGCCCGTTCCAGAAAGTGCCCATGTAATCAGCGTTTCACTTTCTGGATGCTCGTAAGCTTTTACAACAGTGAGCCATGCACCCATCGCATCAATCAAGACGGTGAGGTAAACAGCCACGACAGCATTGTCAGTAAAATACCAAATCAATAGCGTTCCTGCCGCCGCAATGAGTGTAACTACGTCTCTTTTAAGAAGCCCGCCGAATCCGTAGCGAATGGATAAGATTAGAACAATGACCACGCCAATTCCCTGAATACCCGGAAGCCAAAGAGAATGAGTGGCACCGACGGCAAGCTGAGTGAAGAAACCCATGGCAGTTAGTACACTCCAGATCAACCATGAAGCGCGTTCGGGCTTTGCCTTACCCTTCAAGATTGCAAAAATGTAGGGCGGATAAGAGACGGCACTGAAGATGCCTGAGAGGATTCCAAAGATGGCGAGAGACGACATAGCTATTTTACGAGTATCTCAAACCCTTTCTGAATCGCCTGATACTCTGCGTCTTCTTTATCCCAAATGCTATTTAGTTCGTTCCTGTCCACCCAAAGATATTCTGAATGATCTGCTGGATTAAGTTTGATTTCCACATCGGGATGAAGAAGCTCGGCGAAAAAATCTACCTCCACAACATGGTTGTCTCCATTCATGTAGGTGAAGGAGTAGAAAGTTTCTCCGACGATAATCTCTACCCCAAACTCCTCTCTGAACTCTCGTTTGAGCCCCTCACGGATATCTTCGCCGTATTCAACATGTCCTCCGGGTAATTCAAATTTCCCTGGAAGAAACTTCTTTGTGTCAGCACGCTTTGCAATAAAAAGTTTGCCGTCTTTATGCAAGAAGGCACAAGCAGTTATCTTTTGTGGTTTTAGTTGTTGATCCATAGAATTTACTCAACGACCGCGACCATACTAATTTCTATTTGAGCACCCAGTGGCAATTCTTTCACGCATACGGTTTCTCTTGCGGGATACGGATCGGAAAAATAGCTTCCGTATACCTCATTCACTTTGGCATAGAGCGACATGTCCGTGAGGTATATCGTCGACTTAACGACACTACCGAAAGAGGAGCTCGCCGCCTTGAGAATTGCCTCAAGATTTTTCATTATCTGGTGCATTTGTTCTTCAGTACCTCCTTCCCGGAGTTTCCCTTCAGGCATTAAGCAGATGCAGCCCTGGGTAAAGACAAAGTCATTTGCAACAATGGCTTGAGAATGTGGGCTCGCTTTAGGAAGTGGAGCGTTGGCAGTTTCAATTTTTGTTTTCATAAGTTAGATGTACTTTTTCAGCCAAGATTCTTTAAAGTAATTTTCGAAGCGTTTATTAAACTTGTGAATAGCACCAGCCCCAAGATCACTCACGAGCGATTCGGTAAGATAAAGTTTGAGTCTTGTGGAAAGGTCTGTGGTTTCAAATAGTTCCGGATAAGACTTTTTTAGATTAGCGATTTCATTCCCAACTTTAAATCCTCTCCATTGATCCTCGAGTTTTTCTTCGACGAAATAGACAGGGGTGCAAAAGAAATCGAGCAAATGCCAAAGTTCGTAATCTCTTGGAGCTTGGCGGGCGAAGTCAAAATCAATAATCCCCGTTAGGACGCCATCTTGATGAAGGATGTTATCGAAATGGAGGTCGTTATGAACGAGAACTGGCTCGCTGCTATCTCTGAGGATTGATTTGTGTTCCTTATAAAACTTCTCAAGAGATTCAAAGTTTTCGAGTGTTTGTGCATCGAGCTTTGTCTTATCGACATCATCAAAATGGGTGTAAGAATCTATCGCCATCTCCCAATTATCAAATTGTCGTGGGCGAGGGAGAGCGTACGCATCGAACTTAATTGAATGGAAAATTCTGAGTTGCTCGGCGATTTGAGCCATCAAGTTTTCTTTCTGTACCTCCGAGAAGTTCATCCAGTCTTCTGACAACTTTCGGCCATTCACTTTTTCCATTAAAAGATACCGGCTACCGTCCAATTCACCAGCATCTAAAATTTTAGGGACTTTGGCTCCAGCAGATACCGCGAGTGCGATAATTTCTGACTGATGCTCGGTAACGTCGAGATTATTTTCAATCTTAAGAACATGATTCTTCCCAATCTGATAAACACGGTTTACCTGTCCACCTTCAAAGCGATGAATGGAAGAATGAAGGTCTATTTTATTTTTTAGGGCGATGCGCACAATTAGCGCGATATCCCTTATCACATCCATTACGGAACGAATGGTTTCATTAATTGTTTGAGTTTCAGTATTGATTACCGTTCCGTAGTCAAACGCGGAAACGAACATATGAACCGCCCGGGCAGCATCTTCACCGTAAGGCTTGGCTCTTGCTGCGTCACGCGCAATACATACTTCAACGGAGGCCTTGAGTGTAAAAACCTCGACATCGTTTTCGAGGAGACGAATGAGCTGTTCAACCTGTTCCTTGTGATAAAAGTTTCCATCAACGAAAACCGATTTCCCTTCGTTGCGTGCGTTTTTAGCTTCTGTTGCGATAATTTCGTTTGCCTTGAGGAAATTGCTAAGTGGGATACCTTCGCCTTCAACAGCCTTATCTAAACCGTTGTGATCAAGAACTTCATCAACAGAAATATAAACGGCACCAATTTTTTCGGCGATAACTTTTGCCACCGTGCTTTTGCCGACACCAAGAGGGCCACGAATGATAATCGATCGTTCCATAATTATCTAAAAAGACTCTTCAACTTGGAACGAAGACGGTCATTCTCGATCAAAACGACAGAGTCAGTGAATTGATTTAGAGAACCAATGAGTGGAAGTTTTCTGAGCTTTTCATCCTTGATGGTTTTCTGAATAGCAGCGGCAATATCTCCAGCTCCAATGACCACATATGGGCGATCATGATACTGCCTGACCTTTGTTGGGAACGCCGACGTAATCTGAAGACCATTGTGTAGCTCTACAATTGCCTCATATGCCGAAGAGAGGGATCGCTCCCGCGCTTTCCAATCACTAGCGTTTAGCGCGCCCTCAAAATGAGGGAGAAGACGCTGTGCTGATTTCAGTCTCATGAAGCCAGTGCCGAACCACTTGCTATACGGGGCGTATGTTTTTTCCGCGAGAAAACATAGACGCGTAAGCGACTGAATAATACGCGTAGCGATGATGCGAGAACCCAGCTCGTCCTGAACTTCTCCTGTTCTTCCTACAAACGCTTCTTCTTCGGCAATCTTCATCCACTCCGAGGCCATTTCATAAAGCCAGATGTCTGAAGGATAGTAGGCTAGTCTTTCTCGTATTGTTTTTAGAATTCCGGAATCATCTCGAAAAATATCACCGCTCGTGAGCCCCAAAAGCTTATGCTCGTCGAAGGTGAGCCAGTCGAGGTTTGAGACGTTAACAATGGAATTTAAGCCGAGATATTTCTTAAGAAAGAGTCTTGGGGTATAAACGAATTTTGAACGTAAGTCTCCAAGCTTTTCAGGTCGAGTCTTATAACCTCGAAACATCCGAGGTAGACCTTTCTTTAAAGTCTTCTCGATATCTTTTCCAAAGGATTGAAAATCCTGGTCATCCAGAAATATAAAAAACCTTGGACGCCAGTCGTGATCAGTTGAAATCTCTGTGTCTACTCCAAGCACTTCCGAACCCGGACCAATAAGAGCGGCGGAATACTTAAGATTGGGGAAGGTCTTTCCAAGAAGCGGCTCGGCCTCTTCACGAAAAAACGCTTCACTAATTTTTAACCCCCCAATAAATTCATTCGACATATAAATTGTCTACTCTAGAATCTTTCATATTTTGTCTAAAAACACTGAAAGTGTACCAAAATCAATGTGGTAAGTCGAGGTGGTTATCGGCTGTTTTTCTTTACCTTTTCGATCATTAACTTCTTGCCTTTTAGGACAATACGGCTCTTGAGCTGTTCCAGTAGCTGTCGACGCTCTTCTTTTGTACCTTCCTGAAGGATGAACTTGGCGCAGGCGTAGACATCGACCTTTGGCATGTTCTCGATATTCTGAAGTACGACAGCCATCTTCGACACAATGGACATGAGCCGGTGTAGTTTCTCCATTTCTGCTTTGATCAGGTCGACTGTCGCAAGCTCGTCGATGCCGACTTCCTCGATGATCTTGAGTAATTGCTCAATGAGTTCTTCCTCCCGTAGATAAGATTCACGACACGTCCGGTCAACCTGTTTGGTGCAGTGGTAGTAAACGTACCGCTTCACCGTTCCATCGCGGAGTCGTTTGATCTTTTCTTCCGCTGTCACCCCTGCACCACACGCTCCGCAGATGAATAATCGGGTGTATGAGAATTCTTTCAATCCCTTTGTACCTTTGGGGATTAAGTGCAAATTCTCCTGTACCCGATCAAACAGCTCTTGCGAAATGATTGCGTCATGTTTTCCCTTGTACCATCTGCCACTCTTGAGCGGGAATTCATACCGTCCAGTGTAAAAGGAATTGCTGAGCATCGTGTAGACATTACTAAGTGCAATCTTCTTTCCGGTTCTTGTGCGGAACATGATTTCATCATCTAACCATCGTTTCAATTGGCGACCCGTCCAACATCGGTAACCGACCTTCTCGAACGCCTCACGGATAGTCGGTGCGCGTTCCGGATCGATGAAGACACGCTTGGTGCCCTTATCGGCATTCTTGTCATGGAGATATCCGAGCGGTGCCATGTTTGGTCGATAGCCCATTTCTACTTTTGCCTTCAGTCCACGCTTGATATTCACACTCTTGTTATCGTTCTCAAGCTTCGCTTGGCTACACAGCATCATGAGCATGAACTTGTCGCTTGGAGAATTGGTGAATCGAGAGCCATTCGTTCGGATTTCGCGGATGCCTCCTTGATCCATAAGGTCGACGAGCGTGCCGAGGTCACCCGCGTTACGACTCAACCTATCAGGTGCCCATGCAAGGATGCCGTCGAACTTCTTGAAGCGAATGTCCTCGATGAGTCGGTTAAACTCTGGTCGTTGACCGGATGCTTTTGCCGAATGGCTCTCGCGCCGGATTTCAGTCACGAGGAGTCCATCACGCTCAGCCGCCGCAAGCATCTCTTTCACCTGCGATTCGATGGACAAGGCTTGAAGCTCGTCTTGTTCGGTACTTTTACGTGAATATAGGCAGTAACGTATCGGTCCCGGTGGTAAGGGCTGTTGCCCTTGGTCAACGCCCTCCTGGGCGGCGAAAGTGGCTGTATCGCTCATACATTGCCGTTATGTGGCAAGGACATTAATGCCACATCTGTCCGGGGTGCCTAGCCCCAGGCTGTAGGTAACTATTTGCGGGAACGCTTCACTTCGGTCGGGTTCTAAGCTACAATTGTCTTGCTTTACAACCCAGCCTTTGCAGGCCGTATTTGGCTATTCCGGATCGCGCGCGATAAGCGGCATCCGGTTAAAACAGTCCTTGCACGATCCGTGCTTGGGCTGGGTTGTAAAGCACCACCGGGTGTCGCTTTTTGCATTAGCGAAATTCGGTCGGTGTTTGGCTAATAAACCGTAACCGACTTAATATGAGCGACAGCGCAAAGCCCAAGAGGCCGTGGTACGTTAACTGTTTGTTCGCGTTCGGAGTGTTCATCGTCTTAATCATCGTTATCGCGGCCGTCAGTGGTGGAAAATCGTCGACATCAGGAAACGATTCCACAGGTAGCGATACGGGTTCCAACGCGGCGGCAGCTGACTTCAAACTGAAGGAAGACGCTGCGGCGGGCGACCTTCATTTCATGGTCAATTCGATGACGAGACAAAAGAGCGTCGGGTCTGGATATTCCCTCAAGAAATCACAGACTGGTACGTACGTGATTCTCGACGTTTCCGTGACGAACGAAAGCAAAGATACCGTAACGATCGACTCATCCTTCTTTAACCTCAGCGACAGCGAAGGACGAAAGTTCACCAACTCAACCGATGGTCAAACTGCGCTCATGCTGAGCGGTGGAGATAATTTCTTCCTGAAGCAAGTGCAGCCGGGACTCGGGGTGAAAGGAAGCGTCGTCTTCGAAATTCCAGAAAATGCAACTGGACTGAAACTGACGGTTCAATCCGGAATATTTGGCACAGAGAAGGCGACAATTGATCTTGAATAATTTTTTATAGCGGGCACCACAATTCGTGATGCCCGCTATTTATGACGAGAAACTTTTTTCATCTTCCCTGCAAGAAGTCGTCATTGCTTGATTGACCAGTGAGATCGATGAAATGAATCGTGGCTATCCTAGGAGGATGCTCGATAACTGTTCGTATCGCTAGGGTAAATGCGTCGACGACGTCATCGTGTCGCTCCCGTCCGAATCCCACGAGTTGGCAGATAAGGTCCTCGGCACCTTTACGCGGAAATTTTACCTTTCCGGTCCGCATAAAAGGAGTTACGATTAAAATCCGCTCTCGTTTTCCCAACCCAAGAATGCTCTTGGAGTAGGCCTTCACGCCTCTGAGTCGTAGCATCTCCGTCCAGGCAGCTTGGAGACCGGCATGCTCGATGTACACATTGGCTCCGCGATCGCTATCCAGAGCTTTTGAAAGGAGTTCGAGCTGGTCGATACACTCGGAGAAGGAAATGCGTTGATTCATGATCTGCGGGAGCACGTATGCGCACCATCCGGTGTTGTAGTCGGAATAGACTGCAACCGGCACGAATGCCGTGTAGTCAGCCGCAGTGCTTTCCGAGATCGCCACGTCGACGCCAATCAGCACCTCATGAACGTAATTGCTGTCTGTCTTTGCCGGTAGCTCGTCATAGAATTGAATTATCGCAGGGTCGCATACTTGGTCGGCTGTTGCGGTAATATGAAGGAGATATTCCCGTTGCCACGTCTGTTCATCGACGACTGATTGCTTAAGCAACTCGATGGATTCCGGTGTCGGAAACTTTCCAAACCATAGGCAACGACCGACATCGTCAAGCAGCGGATAGGATTTGAAGACTCCTTTACGGATTCCTGTTTCGATTTCTTCCTTGAGCCGCGCCATCAGTCCGTCATCATGGAGGCAATTTCCAACAATGACGACGCGGGTGCCAATATCGCCGGCAGGAATTAGCTCGCCGAGAACCCATCGATACAGCTTCTCTCGACTTTCTCGCGTTTTTACGGTTTCAAGATTTTCTAAGTCGTCGCAAATGATGACGTCCGGTCTATGGGATCCGTGACGCAATCCACGAATCCCTTGTTCGACCGAAACGGCGGTAATGCGTGCGTCATATTGCGTTAACACAATGCTTCCAGCACTCCATTCGTCGCTCGACTCCTCAAACGGCCCGAGGTCCCGTTTCAGAAGGTCATTGTTTGTGAGCTCTCGCTTGAGGTTGGCGAGGTATTGTCGCGCTTGTACCTGCGTCTGCCCAACAAGGACGACAAACTTTGCCTGATGTTTTCCCAGGATCTCCCAAATAGGAAACGACATGCTGTATATCGTCGATTTCGCCGATCCTCGGAACGCTTGAACGGCGAGCATGGGATTGGTTTCGTCTTCTGACAAGATGAACATCTCCCGGTGAAACGGAGTGAAGGGATATCGGACGTACTCCGCAAAGTACATCAAGAAGAACCACTCGTGGCTCGTTCGCGTGACTGCCGTTCGGATCCTGGGATCTTGGATCATGAGCTTCACCAAGTCACCTACGACCTTCGGATCGTCAGAGTTCGGTTGCGGAAGAAGGATTGGGTTGGTCATATTGGGGCGGAACTCGCGCGAGCTCTACGGCGCGCCGAATGGCGGCTTCCTGCTCGGGCGTGAGGGGTTTATCAACGGACTCGACCTTTGCCTCAATACGAAGCTTCTCCGCGTACGCGGGGTGTCTGTGACGAAGCCAGAAGCTGATCGCGGAATAGTTCTGATCCTTGATCGCCTGAATTAATTTGCTCTCGGCGAGATCGCTGACAAGCTCCACGCCTTCACCGATCGCGTCATCGCAGGCTTTGGCGAAATCCGGATCTTCCCGTCGCCAGCGGTAATATGACGACCTGCTTTGGATTCCAGCCTGTTGGCACGCGATCTGGATGATCGGCGTCATACGTAGCGCATTGAGGAGCTTTGTTTTCTCCGCTTCGCGTTTTGCTTCCGTCCGTCTCGCGTTAGGATGCAATGGAGTTTCCATAGGAGATGCGGATTGCTTTTTGTCCGGTCAACTTTTCCCAGCGTTTTCGGATGACTTCGGCGTATGTCGGCGACTTTTCCATAATGAAACACCGACGATGCATTTTTGTAGACGCAATGAGCGTGCTACCGCTTCCACCGAAAGGCTCAACAACAAGGTCACCGCGCTTCGTGAGCACCTTGATGTACGGAATTAAGATTTCCGTCGGCTTCGTTCCGAAGATGACGCCTTGCCCGGAATGTTTCTCGTCCGATGCGCGAAACTCGATAAAATCCGTCGGGCAGTTCTTGTTGCCCTTGGCATACGACTGCCATTCGGGCTTTCCGGAGATCGCATAAAGCGCAGTCTCGTATTCCTCCTGGAGTGCTGCGTCTTCCGGCTCGTGATTGTATTCAACGTCACCCGACGCGCCGACGACGGCAATGTCATGCTTGTTGAAAAACTTGAACTTGGACGAGAACCCTTGGTGGCGGTTTTCGAGGTGCCAGACGATCATGTTTTTGACCTTCCAATGTTTCTCCATTTCGCCCCAGATCGTCCGAATGTTCTTCCAATTTTCGTAGCAGATAATCGAGAAATCCGGCTTGGCGGACTTGGCCATGTTTGCCATCCATTTTTCCGTGAAGTCCGGAGGCAGGACGTCGGTTTCGAGATAGCGCCGGTTGCGCTTCGCGCCGAATCCTGTCACCGCGTCACCGTTTTTCTTTTTGCCGTGCAAATAATCCAAAATATATGGCGGATCGGTCATGCACATGTCGGCCTGCTCGCCGTTCATGAGCTTTACAAAGTCCGCCTCAATCGTGGAATCGCCGCACATCATGCGGCTGTCCCCAAGTTGCCATACGTCGCCTTTCTGGATTTCTATGGACGTGATGCTCAGCTTCTCCAACTCTTTTTCAAGGTCAAAAGTCTCCGGCGTATCTTCACCGTCAAAGATGCGATCAAGCTCGTCCGAGCCAAATCCGATCTGGGAAAGGAACGCCTCATCGAATTCCGCGAGCAGCTCGAGATTAAATTCTCCGGTGTTCTTGTTGAGCCGCAAGTTGAGTTCCTTTTCACGTTCTATGTCTGGAATATTCACGAAGACGACGGGGACGTCGGACATGCCGAGCTCCTTGGCTACTTCGGCACGGAAATGTCCACCGATGATGATGTTCGCACGCTCGGGCGCGGAGTTGACGATGATCGGATCGACGAGGCCGAATTTCTTAATGCTCTCCTTGAGCTTCGCCGCCTGATCCGGGTTATGCACGCGGGGATTGTAGGCGGAGGCCTGGAGCGATGCGAGAGGGACGTACTGCACAGCGATCTGTTGGGTGTCTTGCTTGGTGATTTTGCCTTTTGGCATACGATTTGTTGGGTTAATGGGCTTAACAAAAAGTGCCCGACCTGTAGGTTGACGCAAAAAAATCAAAAGACTTTTTGCGAACATCCTACAGGCGGGCACATTCGAGACTTTCGCCTCGCGGGGGTATACCGCTTAAATTAATTTGTAGTTATAGATTTTGAACGAACCTTATCCTTTTGGAGGGAAGGGGTCTTCTTTGCCGTACGTATTCCGTTCGCGGATTTTGCCGTGTCGATCGTGAATGAACACGTCTCCACCTTGATTCTCAGCGATGCCTTTTGCAATGCGCTCGGCCTCTCGCTGGGTATCAACGACCACGGTATCACGTGTTCCATTTTCCTTAAGAACACCCCATCCGTCCTCGCGTTTCACCACATGTTGGTTTGCCATATCCTGTTTTGAACATTTTGCGCTCTTACATCAGTACGACCTTTAAGCTACTGGTGCTGACGACGAAATTTGTGTCGAGCTTGGGTACATCGTATTACGAACTCTAAATGCCGTCAAGAAACTTGACAGGCATTTGACGTTTTTCTGATTTTGTAGCATCATGACGCTACATATGCACCCAATGCAACAAGCCATCCTCGACCTCGCATCGGCACAGAATCTAGGAAAATTGTCCTTGCGTGAGATCGGCCGCCTGGCCACCGGTGAGGAACAACCCCCACAGAAAGTAAAACACCATTTGGAGTCGCTTCTTGAAGCGAAGCTTTTGCGTAAAAGTGGGACAGACATCGAGCGAGTGTCGGCGGGCGAGAAAAAGTCCGGCTTCGTATCTCTACCGATTCTTGGAGCAGCCAGCTGCGGTCCGGCGATGCAAATCGCCGACGAGAAGATCCAGGGCTACCTCTGCCTTTCGGAAAAATTCCTTCCGCGCAAACGCGATGGGCTTTTCGTGATTCGTGCGGTCGGTTCTTCCATGAATGCCGCGAAAGTCAACGGAAAAAAACCGATTCAGGATAGGGACTTCGTGATCGTTGATGGAAACGCGCGGCAGCCAAACACTGGCGATTACGTGCTCGCGGTTGCGGGTGGAGCAGCAAATATTAAGAAATTTAAGAAAGGCCAGGATGGTCAGATTGCCTTGGTGTCGGAATCTACGGAGGAGTTTTTACCGATTTACGTCCATGGCGACGACGATCCAGAGTTCTTCATTAATGGTCGTGTACTGGACGTCTTCCAGAACATTGAGGGTGTATGAGCGTCCAAGAATCCACCTTACAAACCTGGTCTCAAGCGCCAAGCGAAACGGAAGAAAACCGTTGTCGGAATGCGGTAAATGCGATCACGGCTGCCGTCGAAGCCGTATATGGTAACCGGGTGGATATCTTTCTGCAGGGTTCATATCGAAACCGCACGAATGTCAGGAAAGACAGTGACGTCGACGTGGTGGTTCGACATCGTGAATATTTCTATACCGATGCCGCTGCGCTTCCGCTACTTGTCCGGCCGCAGGTGCCCACGCATTATCGTCCAACAAATTACCAATTTTGGGAGTTCAAACAGTCGATACAAGAAATTCTTTCGACACATTTCGGCTCGCCTTCGATTGAGCGCAAGAATAAGTGCATCCGCGTCAAGGAAAACACGTATCGCGTAAGCGCCGACGTGGTGCCGGCATTTACGCATCACGTCTTGCCCACGCCGAGCGAATTTCAACACGAAGGGACGGGTCTGTTCGCAGACAACGCGCCCACGCAGCAAATTTTCAGCTTTCCCAAACAGCACTACGATAACGGCGCGGCAAAGAACACGAATACCTCGGGCAACTATAAAGGCCTGGTTCGTATCTTAAAACGAACAAGGAATGCGATGGTGGATGCAGGGCTCATGGATAAAGATCTGATGCCTTCGCACTTCTTAGAGAGCTTACTTTGGAATGTGCCGGACGCCGCATATACTGGATCGTCCTGGACGGCCGTCCTCCGGTCGGTACTTCCCCCGCTATATGCGGATATGAAAGGGGTTCTCACAGCCGCCCCCTATCACGAGGTAAACGGCTTGAAGCTGCTCTTTGATGCTTCGAGTGGGCGGACGCCGACCAGGGCAATGGCTTTTATGGAAGGGGTTTGGGAATATATAACTTTATGAGAGTCACTGAAGCAAACTCCACCAGATTCGCCTTGTTCCTTGCCGCTCTGTTGGCATTGAGTTGGCTCGTGATGTACGGGGCGGGCTTGCTTTCCACCCACTACCACATTCAGATACCGATGTGGGTGGACATGCCGGGAACCCTTGGTGTGTTTGCGTTCCTGTTCAAGGGGTTTGACCGTTGGGTATGGCGTTTGCCGGTCTTTCGAGCCTTGGGAATTACCGATCCAGACTTTTCCGGAAAATGGACCGGGACGCTGAAGTCCAGCCACGACAGTTTTGCACAGGCACTACCCGTTGAACTTCGTATTCAGCAAACGGCCACGGATCTGAAAGTTCTTGGAGTTTTTAACAGCTCGAAATCGTGTAGCGTGACGGCGTCTTTCGAAAAACTGAACGGAGAGACTTCTTTGCTTTTTTTCTATCGCAACGACCCAGCATATAACGCTGGGGCTACGATGGCCATGCATGATGGGGCGTGCAAACTAACGTACGACGAGTCGACCAGAAAATTTACCGGGTATTACTTTTCGGGGCGGAACCGAAATAACCACGGAATCATCGAATTGATGAAAGTGTAGGCCTATCTTGTCGAATACAATCGAACATAGGCCGAAAATTTCCGGTGAGACACTCAATCCAATACCCCGGATTCCGTGTACCAGCATGTATCATCCACCCATAGTTCTATCCGACCGGGACAGGGTCGGCGAGCATATAGAAGGGCGCCCCAAAGTCCCCTCAAAGGCTTCAATCGAGACCGGGCCGCAGAACCACAAAATCGCCATGCCCTCGCGTGGTGATTTTGTTATGCTAAACTGAAGGGAGTAAATACTGAAACCAAATGTATGGGTCGATCACTGCACTGGAAGATCAATACGAGTATTATTTGTCCGAACTGTTCAGAAAAACAAATGAAACGGAG
>SXGU01033676.1_pt1 | contig 14213 bp, 12 predicted proteins | sample 3174531 | NCBI WGS metagenome assembly SXGU01 (sample SAMN11356863, study PRJNA531348) | freshwater metagenome | isolation source: freshwater sample F1-140 | place: China: Fuxian Lake, Yuxi | collected 2017-12-25
CTGCCCTTCCGACCCGGTCTGGTTGGCGGCCACTGCATTGGCGTCGATCCCTACTACCTGACGCACAAGGCCGAGATGCTCGGCTACCACCCCCAGGTCATCCTGGCCGGCCGACGCATCAACGACGGCATGGCGGCCTATGTCGCACAGCAGACCGTCAAGCAGATGATCAACGCCGGCAGTGCCATCAAGGGCGCCAAGGTCATCGTGCTGGGCCTCACCTTCAAGGAAAACTGCCCCGACCTGCGCAACTCCAAAGTGGCCGACGTGGTGCGGGAACTGCAGGACTATGGCTGTGACGTCGAGGTTCACGACCCCATTGCCGAGCCACCCGAGGCGGAACATGAATACGGCATCACGCTCACACCCTGGGACAAGCTGCCCGAGGCGGATGCCATCGTGGCAGCCGTATCGCACAGGGACTATCTCGCCATGGTACTGGAAGACCTGCTGAAAAAACTGAAACCGGGCGGCGTCTTCGTCGATGTCAAGGCGGCCTACCCGGCTTCGCACATTATCGAATCGGGTCGTGTGCTGTGGCGGCTGTGATTGCAGAATATCCAGTCCGCGATGCCTTTGGGGGCGTTATTTCAGCATGCGATTCTTAAATATACGGTCGCGCTGGGCATCCCTTGACAGGAACCGCATTCAGCGGTTGTTGAGCGAAAGTGCCTGGATCGTTATCGGTCAAATCGCGGTAGTCGCTGGTTCGCTGGTACTGGTGAGGGTGCTAACCGAGCACCTTGATCCCACACAATACGGACAACTGGCGCTGGCATTGACCTTGGGTACACTGATTGGTCAAGTAGCCTTTTCTGGCGCTATGCCAGGCATCATGCGCTACTACGCCATCGCTGTTGAAAAGGGCGAGGCCAGCGAGTATTTGCAGGCGGCACGTCGCATGATGGGCTACGGAACGCTTGTGGCACTTGGTTTTAGCGTGTTACTGCTCTCCGGTCTTCATCTCTTCGGGAAAGGAGACATGCTGGTACTCGCCGCAATGACGATTATTTTTACCATTCTGGGGAATTTAAATACCACGCAAAGCATGATCCAGAACGCTGCCCGGCAGCGCAAAATCGTAGCGTTTCATGGTAGTCTGGATGCATGGCTTCGGGTTGTGCTTGCTGCAGCTTTGCTTGCTTGGTTGGGTGGGGTCGCAGAGCTTGTTCTTGTCGCATACATTACTTCTTTACTGCTGGTGCTTGCTTCGCAGGCCATATTCATCCGACGTCTCATACCGCTGCAAGCAAGCCGTTCAGCCGAGTCAACTACCTGGGATACGCAAATATGGCAGTACTCAAAGCCCTTTGTGTACTTCAACATTTTCACCTGGATACAAGCCAGTTCTGATCGATGGGCACTGGATAATTTTACGAGTGCGCATGAGGTAGGACTCTATGCTGTCCTTTTGCAACTCGGATTTACACCAATTGGAATAGTTACTGGGTTAATGATTACGCTAATTGGGCCAATTTTGTTCCAACGCTCTGGCAATGCAGATGACCCTTACAGAAATGCAAATGTGCATAAGCGGTCATGGCAAATAACTGCAACTGCACTACTATTCACACTTTTGGCTTGTTTGCTTGCATATTTTCTTCATGGCTGGATTTTCCGGATTTTGGTCGCCGATCAGTATCATTCAGTTTCCTACCTGCTCCCTTGGATGATCTTGGCTGGTGGATTATTTGCAGCCGGCCAGATGCTCTCGTTAAAGCTGATGAGTGACCTCAATACCCGTGCCTTGGTCTGGCCAAAAATTGTCACGTCGCTATTGGGCGCAGTGTTGAGTTTCTCCGGCGCTTATTTTGCTGGCTTGCCTGGTGTAGTTTACGCGGCCGTATCGTTTTCTATTTTGCAGCTGCTATGGCTGGGATGGCTAAGCTGGCACCCCATCACCAAACATGTAACAAGAGAAATCTGAATGACAACAAAGGCAGTGTTAATGAGGCTCCACTGGCTGGTTTCCAGTCAGTTCGGCTTCGATCCACGCATCCTCCTGCGCTCTTTGCGCGGCCTGCCATTTTACTTTCGCGACTGGGTAACATTCCGAAAAAAATACGCAGGCAAAATTAGACTCGTGCCATGCCTGCATGACCGTTACGAAGAAGGCGGCGCCACCAAGAGCGAATACTTCTGGCAAGACTTACTGGTAGCGCGTGCGATACATGAAGCGAATCCAAAAAAGCATGTCGATATTGGTTCGAGAGTAGATGGTTTTATTGCACATGTCGCCAGCTTTCGGGAGATCGAAGTTTTTGACGTTCGCCCAATCAGCACCGTCGTTCCAGGCGTGGTTTTTCGGCAAGCAGATTTAATGAACCCTGATTCCTTGCCAACAACAAATGAATTCGGATATTGTGATTCACTTTCTTGTTTGCATGCCCTTGAGCACTTTGGATTGGGGCGTTATGGTGATCCGATAAATCCGCTCGGCTATCAGCATGGTCTGGCTAATATGGCCAATTTGTTGCAGCCGAGTGGCACTTTTTATCTTTCTACGCCGATTGGGCAAGAGCGAGTGGAATTCAACGCCAACTGGGTGTTTGAGCCACACAGTATCGTGAGTTATGCCGAGACCCTGGGCTTAGTGTTGAAACAGCTCACGGTGATCACCGCCGCCAACGGCGCACAGGCGTCGGAGATTGATGCCGATTCGCTAGCGGCATTGGGGCTACAATCCTATCAGCTAGGCCTGTTCATTTTCACTAAAAAACACAACAGTAAATGATTTGGGTGGCAAGCAATAAAGCCAGCCAGGTCAAGTCGCAATCTTGACTAAAGCGAACTCAATCGCCTTGCCAAAAGAGTTAGTGTGATAAATAAGTCGTGGTGAAGTTAAAGGAAATGCTGCAGTCATCAATAGGTATGGTTTCGACGACGAAGTCATTAGTTAGAACTCTGCTCGACCTGATGAAATGATTATAGTGATCGCCTATATATTCATATTGTCGATGCTAGCATATACACCGCTAGTAAATTTTTCATCTGAATTAAATTACGCAATCTCATTCTCTATCGCAGCGCTTCCTGTTATTTTGATTGAACGACGGTTTAATAATGATTTGCCAACAATAAACTATTATTTGGCACTTTTGAGTATTTTTATGGCCAATCTCGCGTTTGGTCACGAAGTTAATTTCCCATGGTTTTATAATCATGTCGCATTTATATTGGTCGGCTTTATTGTAGCCGTGATTTACAGTAATGCGTCAGATTCTGATGTGGTTGAGTGGCAACTTATTCTTGGTCGTTTTAATGATTTCTTATGTATCACCGTAGTGCTTTCGATTGGATGGTTGTTCCTTTATGCGGACGGGCTTGTTAAATTTGTAGATGGAAACTATAACGGTGCAATATGGACTCTTACTGAGACGATAGGTTGGCCTAAAGCTCAACTTACAGCAATTACGGGATACTGTCTAATTTGGGTTTTGATGTCAAAGCATAAATCTATTTCATTTATCTTTATCATTTTGTCTATTCCGGTCCTGCTTGCGGGCAGGAGTGTGGCTGTAGCATTGTTCGTTGTGTTGGGTTTTGTTTATTTTTGGGGTTATTTTCTTAGGTATAAAATTTTGTGGATTCAGGCTACGTTAATCATTGCATTTGCATGGCTGGCTGGCTTGCTGGTTGAGGTTGAAGTGCCATCGGCTTTAGTGTTCGATAGGGCGGCCAATTTCATGGTTTCAATAGACCTTGCAAATAATCATTTTTTTGGTCATGGCAACGGGACATATCACTGGTATGTTGAAGAAAATCAAGCCGCATTAGATGCTAAATATAGTTATCTGTTTTCGCCGTATCAGGTTGAGGTATTTTTGGGGCCAGAATCAATGATCAATCACATGCTAGGCTCTTTTGGCTATCTCCTTGCTTCCATATTTTATATTCTTCAGGCGTTGACGCTTTATTGGGCGCATAAGTGCTATGCAAAGGTTAATCAATTCGAGAAAACTATAATTATATTTTGGTTTCTCACATTCGTCTCTGGCATAGGGCAGACATCGATTATGATGGGTTTCCCCTATTTTGTTGTGTGGGCATTAGTTATCGCGATTTATGTACGTTGTAAGCGATCAAAGCACATCAAATGCTTACCTGTGCATGCTTCGAAGGCTCTATGCGGAAGATGATTAAGTCCAAGCTCACTGTTCTTACCGATCCGATCCCGTGGGGTGGTGATTTTTTGTATGAGAGTACGCGTCGGATTGCTCGTCGTGTAAGAGATGCTTTTCATCTAAAGCAACAATATTTCAATCACCCGATTTACCGAGGCCACTTTGCGGTAACGCGCAGCCTAGTAGAGGGATTGCAAGCCATTGGGGCAAGTTTCAATTACAATCCCCGTAATCCGGGGGAATTGGCCGAAACCGTTATTGTGCTCGCGGGTGTTAGAACTTTACGGCAGGCAATTAAATTTAGAAGAGAAGGCAAAATAAAGAGATTATTTGCCGGTCCAAATATTGTTGTTTTTTCCTCAGATTATGGTTCGATCTTAGCTTCGCCCGAAATTGATGCAGTCATTACACCAAGTGACTTTGTTAGCAGCCTTTACTTGGAAGATAACCCGTCTCTAAATAATAAAATATTATCTTGGCCAGCTGGTGTTGATACCGATTTCTGGAAGCCAAGCTTATTGAAAAATAAAGATCGCGTAATTGTATTTGATAAGCGCAGCAAAACCGATGGCCCTGAACGAACCAAGCCCTATGTGGACTTCCTCAGCCAAGCTGGTTGGCATGTTGATGTTTTGATTCGCTCTCAAGATCGTGGCTATTCTCATGATCAATATCTAAAATCATTACAGCACAGCAGTTTGATGATTGGTTTTACCGTAGGTAGTGAAAGCCAAGGCATCGCTTGGGCTGAGGCTTGGGCGGCTGACATACCGACTCTGATATTAAAAAATACATCAAATGTGTGGGCCGGCCGCCGCTATACTTGTTCTACAGCGCCTTACCTTACGTCGCAAAACGGTTTGTTTTTTGATGATTTTGAAGACTTCAAACTGCGATTCGCCTATTGGGAGTCGCACCGTGATCAATTTACCCCTCGTGCGTGGGTGCTAGAACATATGTCGGATGAGGTGTGTGCTTCTCGGTTATATGAAAAGGTCTTGGAATGTTAAACCCTTCATTTTCGCAATCATTTTGCGATGATATTCGATCGCCCTATGTTGCGCCTGAAAGTATCGTAAATCGCATTGTTCAGGGCAATCAGACATTCGATACAGGCGTGGAAACACGACTACATGCTGCGTATGGAGAGGAGCTTTGGCTAAAACTCGAGCGGGCAGGAATTACACCGGAGTCGCTGAATGGTCGCGCTGTCCTTGAGGTTTGTGCGGGAACGGGTTTCTTGACATTTCATTTGCTTGAAAGAGCCAACCCTAATCTTACGGTAAATGATATCAGTGCAAATGAAATGGCTTCTGCGCGCAAGCTTATTAAAGCGCGTCACCCATCAAAATCAGTGGAATGGATCTTGGAGGATATGCACACAGTTGAATTTGAGCGAAAATTCGATGTGATCATCGGCAATAGTTTCATGCACCATTTCTACAATGTCCCCCATGTGTTAGCACGATTTAGTGAGTTGTTAAATCCGGGGGGTGTGTTTATAAGCCTCCACGAGCCTACTCCCATGTCCACAGTAGTTGAAGCTGCAAAATTGTTGGTCTGGCCACTGGCGGTAGTGGCGCCAAAACTGGTAAACGACATCGCTCGTTCGCGCTATAAAGGAGAGCCATCTCCTTCGGATCTTTGGATGTTTGATGAGAAATCGTTAGTGCCAATTGCGAAGCAGGCAGGTTTTAGGTCAATGGAAACTTATGCATGGGGCTTGGTGCGCCCTATAGTGGTTCAACGACATGGGCTGCATACCTCGCAGAATAAGCCTGAATTGTCGGATTCCGAGATTCAGACATTACGTGAAGCAGTGAAGGCAGATGCTTTACTCAATAGATATCTGCCCAAGCGATGCTTTGGATCACTTTGTATAGTCTGCCGAAAGTGACCAAGATCATTCCCCGCCTCTTCGGCGGCCTCGGTAATCAGCTGTTTATCTACGCTGCTGCGCGCCGGTTGGCGCTGGCGAATGGCGCAGAGTTGGTGCTGGATGATGTCAGTGGCTATGCGTACGATTCGTACAAACGTCACTACCAGCTCGACCATTTCAACATCCCCTGCCGCAAAGCAACAATGATGGAAAGGTTAGAGCCATTTGGCCGCTTGCGTCGCAAAATTATGAATCGCTGGAACCAGCGCAAGCCTTTCGAGCAGCGCGCATACCTTGTGCACGAGTGTATTGATTTTGATCCCCGCATGTTGCAATTCAGACCGCGTGGTACGGTGTATCTGGAGGGCTATTGGCAGAGCGAGGGCTATTTCAAGGATGTGGCTGACACGATCCGCCAAGACCTGACAATCAAGCCGCCTACCGATGCCGCCAACCAGGCCATGGCAGAAGGGATTCGTAGCGGCACGGCGGTGGCGGTGCATGTGCGTTTTTTTGATGAACCCCACGCCGAGGCGATCAATAATGCCCCCGATGATTACTACACCCGCGCCATTTCAGAAATGGAGCACCTTGTCCCTGACGCGCACTACTTTATTTTCTCAGATCAACCCGATGCCGCCCGGGACAGAGTTCCTCTGCCCGACGAGCGGGTAACGCTGGTGCATCACAACCAAGGGGATGCAATGGCCTACGCCGACCTCTGGCTGATGAGCCAGTGCAAACACTTCATCATCGCGAATAGCACCTTCAGTTGGTGGGGGGCATGGCTTGCGGGCAATCCTGGCAAGCGTGTTATCGCCCCGGGGTTCGAGATGCGCGAGGGCAAGATGTGGTGGGGGTTTGATGGGTTGCTTCCCGACGAATGGATCAAGCTGTGATGCGCGGCAGTTGGGGCGAAGCGTGAAAATCCTGCTTGCGGGCGACTGGCATTCCGAACTGCACGAAGAGGCGGTATTCGGAGCGCTGCAACAACTGGGCCACGATGTAGCAAGGTTTTCGTGGCATCAATATTTCAAACCCGAAGGCCGAGCCGGCAAATTATCCCGGTTGCTTCTGAAAACGCAGAACAAGTATCTTCTGGGGCCAAGGGTCAACAGGCTCAATGACGACCTTGTAACCCTGGCGAGCCGTGAGCAGCCCGACGCGGTTTTCATCTATCGAGGCTCCCATATACTGCCGGCCACTTTGCGCGCCTTGCGCAAGGCGTGCCCCGGGGCGGTATTGATTGGCTATAACAACGACGACCCTTTCTCCCCGCGCTATCCGCGCTGGCTGTGGCGTCATTATCTGGGCAGCGTGCCTGAATACGATCTGGTGCTGGCCTACCGCCATCGCAATCTTGACGAGTTGCGCGCCCTGGGCGCCAAGCGGGCCGAACTGTTGCGCTCCTGGTTCATGCCCGATCGCAACCATCCAGTGAAACTGTCCGAGGACGAACGTGCGCAATACGGCTGCGATGTCGTTTTCGTCGGGCATTACGAAGAGGATGGCAGGCTCCAGTATCTGGAAGAAGTGGCACGTCGGGGCTGGAAACTGCGCATCTTCGGGCCCGGGTATGAATGGGATTCGGTATTGCGTAATTCGGCTGTACTGGCGGGCCATGTGCCGACAAGTCTGGTGTGGGGGCGAGACTACAATCTGGCGCTTTGCGGTGCGAAGGTTGCATTGTGTTTCTTATCCAAGTTGAACAGGGACACCTACACCCGCCGCTGCTTCGAAATCCCCGCTTGCGGTACTGTCCTGATGTCCGAGTTCTCGGATGATTTGGTGGGGCTCTATATAGCTGACCAAGAGGCTGTTTTCTTCCGTAGCCCGGAAGAAATGGGCGACAAACTGGACAAGCTGCTTGGCGATTCTGCAGCGCGAGGCGCCGTTGCGGCTGCGGGCCTTCGGCAGGTCTGGCAAGGTCGGCACGATGTTGTGTCACGCATGCAGGATGTTATTGGATGGATAGAAGAATTGAAGGTGGCCAGAAATGACGGTATTACGCTCGACCATTGAATTAACGAACCGATTGCTGGCCCAGTTAAAAGCCGGGCGCCAGGTCAGTTTGCCGCCTGGGCTTGATGGCGTCCGTCTCAATCTGGGTTGCGGTCTGGCCGTGGCGCCCGGTTGGCTCAATATTGACGGTAGCCTGAATGCGCTGGTGGCCAACATGCCTGCGGCCATGCACGGGCTCATTTACCGCTTGACCGGGGCGCGCCAGTACTACTCGGAGCAGGAGTACCGCCGCTTGCTGGGCGAACACAAGTTCATGCATCACGACCTAGCCAGTGGAATTCCTCTGGCAGACGGGGTGGCTGATTGCGTCTTTTCGTCCCATTTCCTTGAGCACCTTTTCCGAAAAGATGCCGACCATCTGCTGCGCGAGTGCCACCGGGTGCTCAAGCCGGGTGGCGTCTTGCGTATTTCGGTGCCCGACCTCGAATATGCCGTATCGCTCTATGCGGCAGGTGAGAAGGAGAAAATGCTCAGGAATTATTTCTTCGTCGATGACGACGACAGCTACTACGCCAGGCACAAATACATGTATGACTATGCCATGCTGGAATCGCAGCTCGCGGACATCGGGTTCACCCAAATAACTCGTTGCCAGTACCGGCAGGGGCGCACCCCAGACCTCGAAGTCCTCGACAACAGGCCTGAAGAGTCCTTGTTTGTCGAGGCCGTGAAATAGCGTTTCCGAGCAACGATTGCTCATTCAGAACAGATGATGACACCCCCTTTTCTTTCAATCTGCATCCCAAGTTACAACCGTCCCCGGCAACTGGGTGAATTGCTGGCATCGATTGATTGCCACCACGAAGACGTCGAGGTTGTGATTTGCGAAGATGGCGCGCCGAAGCGGCTGGAGGCGCGTGCTTGTGTGGATGAGGCGCGCACCTCATCGCGATACCAGATCCACTACCATGAAAACGAAGTCAATCTGGGCTTCGACGGGAACCTTAGACGCCTGGTGGAGCGGGCCAGCGGCGAGTATGTCCTGTTCATGGGCGATGACGACCTGTTTGTTCCCGGGGCGCTTGATCAGTTCATTGCTTTCCTGAAGCAGAACAGGGACAAGAAATACATCCTCCGCTCTTACATCACCATCCATCCGGACGGTCATACGGAGCACTTCAGGTATCTGCCGCAGACGACCAGTCTGCCCGCGGGGGAGGAGACCGTGGCCTGGCTGTTCAAGCGCAGCGTCACTATCTGTGGCTTCACCATTACCCGGGCCGAGGCGCGCAAGCATGCCACGGCGGAGCTGGACGGAACGCTGCTGTACCAGGTGTACCTGATGGCTCAGGTTTGCCTGACCAACGAATCCGTCTATTGCGATATACCGGTTGCGCACGCGGTTCAATCGTTTCGGGAGGACAAGCCGATGTTCGGCGCCTCGGCGGCGGAGAAATCCCGCTACACACCCGGCTCGGTAAGCCAGGACAATTCCATCAACTTCTCGGCGGCGTATTTCGAAGTCACCGGCCATCTGGACAGCTTGCACAATACACACCTGACCGAACGGGTTCGCATCGACTTGTCGAAATACTCCTATCCGTTTTTGTCCATCCAGCGGAAGCGCGGCATCCGCCCCTTTCTTCAATACGCGGGGCGGCTTGAAAATGAACTGGGCTTCGGATGCACCGCCTACTTTCATTTGTACAAATGGGCGCTGGTTCTGCTGGGAGAGGCGGCTTGTGATCGGGCGATCATGCTGATCAAGCGCACGCTCGGGCATACGCCCAATCTACGGTAGCAGACCCATGTGTGGCATAACGGGAATCAGCTCGGCGGTACCGGTCGCCAATAGAAACTGGCTCACAACCGGCCGCGACGCCATGATTCATCGCGGCCCGGACGACAGCGGCGAATGGTGGTCCACGGATGGCCGGGTGGGGCTGGCGCACCGGCGCCTCGCGATCATCGATCTCTCCCCCGCCGGGCATCAGCCGATGCGCGATGCGTCAGGCGACCTGACCATCGTGTTCAATGGAGAGATCTACAACTTTGCCGAGTTGCGGGAGCGGCTGATCGGCATGGGGGCGCGCTTCCGCTCCCATTCGGATACGGAAGTGGTGCTCGAAGCCTATCGACGCTGGGGCGCGGACTCTCTGCGGCACCTCAACGGGATGTTTGCCTTCGCCATCCACGATGCACGGGAGGAAAGGGTTTTTCTGGCGCGCGACCGTGCCGGGGAAAAACCGCTGTTCTACCGGCATCAGGGCGGGGAGTTGCGTTTTGCCTCTGAGCTGAAGGCCTTGATGGCAGACCCGGCATTGCCCCGGCGCATTGCCCCGGCTGCGCTGGACTGCTATCTGGCCATCGGCTATGTGCCAGGCGAACTGTGCATGCTTGAGGGCTTCAACAAACTGCCGCCAGCCCACGCGATGGAGTTTGACCTGCAGACGGGGGCGTTGAAGGTCTGGCGGTACTGGCAGTTGCCTGATCTGGACGAGGTGCCTGCCGTTGACAAGGGGGGCTTGCTGGATGAACTGGAGTCCTTGCTCGAAGATGCCGTGCGCAAGCAGCTCGTGGCAGATGTGCCGGTGGGCGTGCTGCTCAGTGGCGGTGTTGACTCCAGCCTCATTGCGGCCATGGCCGTGCGCGCGGCCAGCAAGGTCAAGACCTTCACCATCCGCTTTCCCGGCCATGGCGCGCTGGACGAGACCGAGCATGCGCGCCTGATCGCCCGCCATTTTGGCACCGAGCACATCGAGCTGGAAGCCCAGCCCGCCAGCGCGGACATGCTGCCAAAGCTGGCGCTCCAGTTTGACGAGCCGATGGCCGATTCATCGATGATCCCCACCTGCCTGGTCAGCGGCCTGGTGCGACAGCACTGCACCGTGGCCCTGGGTGGAGACGGTGGGGATGAGCTGTTTGGCGGCTACGGTCATCACAGCCGGTTGCTGTGGATGCAGGGCCGCCTGGGCCGGATTCCCTTGCCGCTTCGACGCGGCATTGCTCTGGCTGCGGGGGCGCTGCTGCCTGTGGGCCTAAAGGGGCGCAACTGGCTGCAGGGCCTGGGGGTGGATCTGGAGCATGGGCTGCCCCTGATCGCCAGCCTTTTTGACGCCGGCACGCGCCAGCGCCTGCTTTCGCGGTCACCCGGTTGGCATGCCAGGGCAGAGGTGCTGCTGGGCCGGCGTGTGCCGGATTCGGCTGACTTGCTGCAGCGGGCCACCAGGATGGACTTTCAGAACTATCTGCCCGAGGACATCCTGGTTAAGGTGGATCGCGCCAGCATGCTGAATTCGCTGGAAGTGCGCGCCCCGATGCTGGACCATCGCCTGATTGAGTTCGCTTTCGGCAAGGTGCCCTCCAGCTTGAAGGCCACTGCGCACGAGAAAAAGATACTGCTCAAGCGCCTCACCGAGCGTGTGTTGCCGCCTGAATTTGATCGACAGCGCAAGCAGGGCTTCTCAATTCCGTTGGCGGCTTGGTTGAAGGCGGGGCCGTTCAGGGAACTTTTTCATGATGTGCTGCTGGATTCCAGGGGGCTGTTCGATGCGCGCACGGTGCGTGGCTTGCTGGATGGCATGGATAGAGGGCGGAGCAATGGGGAGCGGCTCTTTGCGCTGGTGATGTTTGAGTTGTGGAGAAAAGAATATGGAGCAACATAAATTCCAAACCGAATCTTTCACCATGAGATTGGCCGGCATGCTGGGTCTGAAGAAGCTCAGATGGTCACTGCGTCGTCTGCATTGCCCGGTTCCGAAAGGTGCACTTGTGCTGGAGGTTGGCGCAGGTGGCAATCCGTATCCACGGGCCAATGTCATGTTGGATGCCATGGAGTCAACGCTCGAACGGGTCGAACAGCAGCTCATCAAAGACCGTCCGTTGGTGTTGGGGCTGTGCGAAGAGTTGCCGTTCAAGGACAAGGCGTTCGATTACGTTATTGCCAGCCATGTGCTTGAGCATACGGATGACCCGGAAAAGTTTCTGTCGGAGTTGATGCGTGTCGGCAAGGCTGGGTACATCGAAACGCCGGAGGGGTGGTTCGAAAAAATGTGCCCGTTTACGTACCACCGCCTTGAAGTCAGCAATGTCGGAGGCAAGCTCCTGATAAAGAAGAAGACAAGCTGGAAACCTGACGAGATATCGACGCTTTACGAAAGCAAGCTTTCGAAGAGCCCGGAGTTGTCGGCTTTTCTCCGTGTGAATCCTGACCTCAACCACATGCGCTTCTTTTGGCGAGATCGCATCGAATATGAGATCGTCAATCCGGAGGCAGATGCAACGTGGTCATACCCACAGGAGGCTTGGGAGCGTTCTGTTGCCACTTCCCGATCACCCATCGCCAGGATTCGAAACCTATATCTCGGCTTGAGGCGGTGGGCGTACTCTCAAGGTCGAAGAAACCGGAGCTTGGATGTGAGCCATCTTTTGAGATGCCCAACGTGTCATGGTGAGAAGTTGGCTATTGATGCGGTGTCGATGGTCTGTAAGACCTGTGGCGCACATTACGAGGTTAATAACGGAGTTCCCAAGCTTTTCCCGCTGGAGATTGATGGATTCAACCGGTCGAGGATGGAAGCATAGTGGTGCTTGATGGGAAAGAGGGAATGCATGAATCCTGAATTGCTTGCGCTGCTGCGTTGCCCAAAAACCGGGCAGCGCCTGCGTTTTGAAGAATCGGCCGGTGGGGCGGAATCCGAAAGGCTGTTGATTTCCGAGGATGGTTGCCATCGCTACCCGATTCGCAATGGTATCCCGCGCTTTGTGCCGGAATCGAATTACGCCGACAACTTTGGCATGCAGTGGAATCACTTTCGCAAGACTCAGTTGGACAGCCATTCCGGCCACCCGATTTCCGGTGAGCGATTCTGGAAAGCGACGGGCTGGCACCCGGAGGCGATGCAAGGTAAGTGGGTGCTGGACGCGGGCTGTGGCGCGGGCCGATTTGCCGAAGTCGCTCTTGGTGCGGGGGCCAACGTGGTGGCGCTGGACTATTCCAGTGCCGTGGATGCCTGCCATGCAAACCTGAAGCATCACCCGAACTTGCATGTGGTGCAAGGTGACATCTACGCCTTGCCGTTCGCGCCCGAGACTTTTGATTTTGTCTATTCACTGGGGGTGCTACAGCACACGCCGGATGTCGCGGCGGCCTTTGCCGCCCTGCCACCCATGGTACGGCCCGGCGGCGCCTTGTGCACGGATTATTACTGGAAGCGATTTCGTACGATGATGCACGCCAAGTATCTGTTCCGGCCGATCACGCGGCACGTTTCCCAAGCCAAGCTGTTTGCCTTCCTGGAGCGACACGTGCCGGCCATGCTGGCGACGAGCCGCGCCTTGGGGCGCATCCCGCTGATGGGCCGGGCGCTCAAGCGGATTGTGCCGGTGGCTGACTACACGGGGGTCTTCCCCCTATCAGAACAGCAACTCCGGGAGTGGGCCTTGCTGGACACCTTCGACATGTTGGCGCCGGCTTATGACAATCCGCAGACGGTGGCGACTGTCAGGCAATGGATGGAGAACGCTGGCTTGGTTGATATCGAGGTGTTGCATTCGGCGCATCTGGTGGCAAGGGGGCACAAGCCCATGACGCCGGCAGTACAGGGCGTGTAAGCGTTGTCGGCATGATTCTGGGTATCGATGCGTTCAACCTGAGCCGCGGGGGTGGTATCACCCATCTGGTCGAGTTGCTGCGTGCGGCGGAACCCGCCCAGCATGGATTCGAGCGTGTGGTTCTCTGGGGTGGGACCAGGACGCTGGCAATGGTGGATGATCGCCCCTGGCTGGACAAGGTCCGCGAACCGCTGTTGGATCGCGGCTTACTCTGGCGGGTGTTTTGGCACCGGTTTTTGGAAAGGCGGCGAGCCCGGGCTGCCGGTTGCGACATTGTCTTTTTGCCGGGCGGCACGGCGGCCAGCGGGTTCGTGCCAGTGGTCACGATGAGCCGCAACATGTTGCCGTTCGAATGGCGTGAGTTGCGGCGCTATGGCTGGTCAGTGATGAGCTTGAAGTTGCTATTGCTGCGCTGGACGCAGGCGCGTTCATTGCGGACGGCGGATGGCGTGATTTTTCTCACGCAGTATGCGCGCAACATGGTTTCCCCGATTGCCGGCCTTGACGCGAGCCGCGCGAAGACGATTCCGCACGGTATCAGCCCGCGTTTCTTTCATGCCCCGCGCGTGCCGCAACGCGAGGTGTTTACCCCAGAAAACCCGTGCCGGATTCTCTATGTGTCGATCATCAGCCCA
>SXGU01225837.1_pt1 | contig 14206 bp, 18 predicted proteins | sample 3174531 | NCBI WGS metagenome assembly SXGU01 (sample SAMN11356863, study PRJNA531348) | freshwater metagenome | isolation source: freshwater sample F1-140 | place: China: Fuxian Lake, Yuxi | collected 2017-12-25
GATCGTCAATATCGGCACGGGAAGCGACATCACCATCCGCGAGCTGGCCGAGACGGTGGCGAAGGTCGTCGGCTTCCGCGGTTCGTTCACCTACAACACCTCGAAGCCCGACGGGGCACCGCGCAAGCTGGTCGATGTCAGCCGCCTGACCGCCCTCGGCTGGACGGCGAAGACCAGCGTCGAGGACGGCTTCCGCCGCACCTACGAGTGGTTCCTCCAGAACGTCGCCAGCAAGGCGGCCTAGCGGTTTTCGTGCGTTTGACCGGCGGGCTTCCCCCGTATATCTACGGGGCCTTCCCGGGTTGGTGGGGCGTAGCCAAGTTGTAAGGCAGCTGATTTTGATTCCGCCATTCCTAGGTTCGAATCCTAGCGCCCCAACCAGAATTTCAAGGGTTCGCGAAAAAGCCGTCGAGCGTTTCGGCGGGTGACGGCCATCGGGCTGCCGGGCCCGTCATCCCGCTGCGTGCTGTCCTACGCGAGCCTCAGTCATCATCCGCGGCCGAGCCCGGGGGGATCGGGCGCGTGTAGTCGAGATGGACCATCCAGCCCAGGACAAGGGCAAAAGACAGAACGGCGATGATAACGCTGCCGCTGATGATCAATTCCGCCGGGCTCATTTTGGCCTCCTGATCGAAGCGCAAACCTAGGGCTTCGCCGCGGCTTCTTCCTTGATCTGAATCAAACGACTGCCGACCGGGTGACGGCCGGCAAGCCGGCCCTTGATCCATCTCAAGGCGGTCGGGGATCGCTGCTGGTAATAAATTCAGCTTCCCTGGACCCGTTCAGGTTTTTCGCCATGGCCGTTGCCCTTCGCCCCGACCCCTCCGTGCTCGAGGCGGTCCCTGTTTTCAGGGGCCTCGACAAGGCCGGGCTGGCGGCTGCCCTGGAAGTGGCCGCGCCGCGCCGGGTGCCGAAGGACGAAGCTGTCTTCGAGCAGGGCGAGGCGGCCGATACTTTCTTCGTTCTGCTCGATGGCAGGCTCAAGGTGAGCCAGGCGACGCCGGCCGGCGACCATGTGGTGATGCGTTACATCGGCCCGGGCGAGTTCTTCGGTTGCGTGGCCGTCGCCGGCCAGGGCGAATATCCCGGAACCGCCACCGCGGTCGTCGACAGCCTGGCCCTGGCCTGGGACGCCGCCGCCTCGAAGGCGCTGATGGAGCGCTTTCCCAAATTCGCCATGAACGCGCTCGGCACCATGGGTACGCGGGTGCAGGAAGCCCATGCGCGGCTGCGCGAGATGGCGACCGAGCAGGTCGAGCAGCGCGTCGCCCGGGCCATCCTGCGGCTTGCCCAGCAGGCCGGCAAACGCGTCGACGAAGGCGTGCGCATCGAGTTTCCGCTGTCGCGGCAGGATATCGCCGAGATGACCGGGACGACCTTGCACACGGTGAGCCGAATCCTCAGCCGCTGGGAGCAGCAGGGGCTGATCGACAGCGGCCGGCAGCGCATTACCATCTGCCAGCCGCACGCCCTCGTCTTGCTCTCCGAGGGGGCCGGAAAGTAGGGGGTGTTTGCGCCGGCGCAAAGATGCAAGCGGGAAGCCGGCACAGGATGGCGCGCATGAAACCCAGATCCCGCCTGCCGGATCCCGATCAGACCGTCGCCGAAATCCTCGATAGCTGGCCCCAGGCGATCCGCGTCTTCCTTGACCACAAGATGTCCTGCATCGGCTGTGCCATGTCGACCTTCGATACCGTGGCCGAGGCTGTGGCCAGCCATGGGGGCGTGCTCGACAGTTTCCTGGCAGAGCTGGCGCAGGCGGCGCACCATCCGGACAGGTCATCATGAGAATCGTCTGCCCCGTCACCCAGCGTGTGATCGTCGGGGGCACCCCCCGTTACGGCGACAGAAGCGGCCCGGTCTGGCTTTCCGCCGGCTTCCGGCCGTTCTTCCTGCTGGCGGCGATCTGGGCTGCCATCGCCGTGCCGCTCTGGCTGGCGCTGTTCGGCGGTCATGCGTCGCTGCCGCAGGTCCTCCCGCCGATTCTCTGGCACGGGCACGAGATGATCTTCGGCTTCGGCGCCGCGACGGTGGCCGGATTTCTGCTGACCGCGATTCCCAACTGGACCGGCCGGATGCCGCTGCAGAACGGCCCGCTTGCCGGGCTGGTCGGCCTGTGGCTGGGCGGGCGTCTGGCGATGCTGGTCTCCGATGTCATCGGTCCGGCGTCAACGGCCGCGCTCGATCTCGCCTTCCCTTCCGTGTTCCTGCTCGTCGTGGCCCGCGAAATCATCGCCGGGCGCAACTGGCGCAACCTGCCGATGCTTGTTGCGCTTGGCCTGCTGCTCGCCGCCAACGGACTCGTGCATCTCGAGGCGCTCGACCTGATGGCGACCGCCGCGACCGGCAACCGCCTCGGCATTGCCACGCTCCTGATGCTGATCAGCCTGGTCGGCGGCCGGATCATTCCGAGCTTCACGGGCAACTGGCTGGCCCGGGAACGCACGGAGGTTCCGGCGCCCGCCCTCTTCGACCGTTTCGACGCGGGTGTCCTGGCGATCACGGGCGCGACGCTGATCCTCTGGGTCGCGGAGCCGGAGCTGGCGCCGCTGCCCTGGCTGGCCGTCGCCGCCGGCGTCGCGGCTCTGGTGCGGCTTTCACGGTGGCGCGGCACGGCGGTGTTGCGCGAGCCGCTCCTCTGGATCCTCCATCTTGGCTATGCCTGGCTCGGCGTGGGCCTGCTGCTGCTTGGTGCGAGCGCCTTCATCCCGGTGCTGCCGGCCACCAGCGCCCTGCATGCCCTCAGCGCCGGCGCGATCGGCACCATGATCCTCGCCGTGATGACGCGCGCCTCGCTCGGCCACACCGGACGCCCCCTCAGCGCCGGCCGGATGACCCGGGTGATCTATGGGCTGGTCACCCTTGCCGCCATCCTGCGGGTGGTTGCGCCGCTCTGCGGCGACTCCTATTCACTGGCCCTGACCCTCGCCGGTGCGGCCTGGTGTGGCGCTTTCGGGCTCTTCGCCTTCGTCTATGGCCGGATTCTGGTCGGGTGGGACCAGAGAATTGCGTCAACAGCAGCCGGACCGGCAAGAACCGTCGGGCCTGTTTGATCCAGCGCAAAGCCCGGCGGACAGCCTCCTGTTAGTACTGCCCCTGACTTGGGGAGGCGCAGATGGCTCGGGAAGGACACGTCCAGGCCAATGAGCGGCGGAAGCTGGTTCTGCGGCACATCGATCTCCACCCGCTGTTCCAGGGCATGGCCGTCCGCCAGGGGATCGATCTCGAGGGTCGCTGGTGGCATGGGCTGGAAAGCATGCTGCTGCGGGCGCTCGTGCGGTGCGCGGGTTGCGGTCAATCCAGGGCCTGCCGGCGCTGGTCCCGCGCGGCCGCACCCGGCGAGGCGTACCCGGCCTTCTGTCCGAATACGCGGGTCCTTGAAGCGTGCCGGATCATGGACCCCGATGCTCCGCCGCGCCCGAATGACGACTGGCACCGGCTGCCGCAGCAGCATCCTACGCTGAGGGAAGTCCTTGCCGATCCCGGCGTACAGCAGGTGATGCGAGCGGACCGGCGGGCTCTGGATCGCCTCCTGGGCAGTCTTGCAGGCGCGCCGCGGCGGCTGCTCCGCCGGTTATCGGGCAGAAACTGAGGGAACAGGCCGGGACTATGCAGCCCCGGCGCTCATTTCCCGGAGCGCCTGCTGTTTGAGGAAGACGATGTGGGTTGCGCTGGGCAGGTCGATGACCTTTGTGCTGCGGAGCTGCGAAAGGACCCTGCTTACGGTTTCGACGGTGAGCCCCAGATAGTCCGCGATATCGCCGCGGCTCATCGGCAGATCGACTTCCCGGTCGTCACCTTGTTCGGTGCACGTGCGCTCCGCCATGGCGAGAAGGAACGTCGCCAGCCTTTCGACCGCGGTCTTGCGGCCGAGCAGCAGCAGGCGATCCTGCGTCGAAGCCAGCTGGCCGCAGATCATGGTGAGAAAGCGCCGGGCGAGGGACGGGTCCGTCTCCATCACCTTTTCGACGCTGCTGCGCGGGTAGCGGACCAGTGTCGCATCGGCGACGGCCTCGACACCCTGCGTATAGGTGTCCGTCTCCGTAAATCCGAAGAAATCCCCGGGCAGGAGGAAGTTTGCCACGTGCCGCCGCCCGTCGGGCAGGAGCCGGACCGTCCGCAGGGCACCCGCGACGACCTTGAAGACGTACTCGGCCCTGTCACCTTCCTCGATGACGGCCGTATTCCTGTTCGCCAGGACGACGGACCCCAGTCGATCGAGCGCCGGGTTTAGAGGGAGGACCGGCTGCGGCGGGGGCGTACGGCCGCAAGTCTGTGTCGCGCGAGACGGTGGCGTGGAATTTGCGAAAATCATCATGGTCCCCTCTCTGCTCAGGATCGACGGATCCAACGTGAGAGGGAGTTAACCAGCACCCGGGGGGCGCGGTAATTGCGGAGATGTACCTAAGTATTATTACGTAGTCCTCAGGGCCGCCCCAGCCTGCCCTGTCAGACTTGGCGAGAAGTAACGATCTCGACGGCCTTCAGCAGGCGCTGGATGACGTAGTCACTGAAACCGGTAAGACGGCTGACCCGGCCGTCCTGGAGAGCCTGGCGCAGCTCGGTCAGAGTCGTGATCCCGAGCTCGTCGTGAAGCAGTTTCGCACGCCGTGGCCCGAGCCGGGGCAGCCGGACGAGCTCGGCGATGGCCCGCGTCGCTTCAATGCGCGATCCGCGCGATCTCGGTCGCGTCGGCGTCGGTGGTCCCCCGTCACGCGGCACGTCCGGCCTCTCAATCTTCGCCGGCCGGCATCCGTGTTGGCGTGCCGCTGTCATCGATATGGGCGACCCAGGCCAGGGTTGCAGCGAAGGACACGAATGCGGCGATAACCCCGCCGAGGAAGAGCATCTCCAGAACCGTCATTTACATCTCCTGTGGATAGAGAGTCGCGTGATGGGGCGTCAGCCGGCGGCGCGTTCGGCCTTCGGGGCCGCCGCGTCTTCCGGCGATTCGATGGACATTCCGGTGATGGGCTCCACCCAGGCCAGATGGTCATGCACACCTTTGACGCCCGTGACGTTCTCCGCCGCGAGGCACATCGCCCGACGCTGGCGCTCATCGAGGATGACGCCCCATAGATGAACGACGCCGTCGTGGACGATGACGTTGAGCGAAGCACGGGGTGTCCAGGGCAGTTTCTGGATCTCGTTCAGAACGGCGCCGCGCAGGGCGGTGTCGTCGATGGTGGCCGGCCGGCTCTCGGGCGCCAGCGTTGCCAGGCCCTGTAACAGGCTACGGCGGGTGATAACGCCCACCACCCGGTTGTTCTGAACAACCGGGACGCGCTTGATACGGTGACGCTCCATCAGGTCGACGATCTCGCGCGCTGGCGTGTCCGGTGTGACGGTCACGACCCTGGTCGTCATCACATCCGAGACTTTCCGCGCATGCGCCTTGACGTACTCGCTGGCGAGGCGCCCGGGGCCGAGCAGGAACTCCAGCCAGTCCGGGCGCCGGCGCTCCGTCTGGGTCTCGGCCCGGCGAAGGAAGTCGCCTTCGCTGACGATGCCGACGAGCTGGCCGGACGGATCGACGACCGGCAGCCCGCTGATGTGGTTGATCAGCATGATCTGGATCGCTGTCGCGACCGGTGCCTCCGGAATAACGGAGAGAACGCGGTTGGACATGATGTCGGCAGCCTTCATGGGACCTCCTCGGCGATTCGTGACATGCTTGCCGAGGACGGCGGGCGCGGCATTGATCTAGCGCAATCACCCGGGCGGGGTAGGGGGCTCCCCGCTTGACCCAGATCAATGAGGGGAAATGCCTGTAGGGTACCGTATTGCTGTCCGACCCTTCCCCCTGAAGGAGACCGCCATGTTCCGTGCTCTGCTCCCGGTCCAGCCTTCCCGAAGCAATCCCTTTGCTGCCCTGCAGCACGACATGAATCGGCTGCTGGAAAGCTCGTTCCACGACATGGTGCTGCCGGCCAGCGATCGGGTGTTCCTCACCCCGTCGATGGACGTGAAAGAGACCGAAAAGGCCATCGAGGTGGCGACCGAGCTGCCGGGCGTCGATCAGAAGGACGTCACCGTGACGTACGCTGAAGGCGTCCTGACCATCAAAGGCGAGAAGAAGGCCGAGAAGGAGGAAATGGAGTCCGGTTATCACCTCTCCGAGCGCAGCTACGGCTCCTTCATGCGCTCCCTGCACATCGATGACGTTGCGGCGGACAAGATCGAGGCCAGCTTCAACAATGGTGTCCTCAAGGTGGTCCTGCCGAAGGTGCCGCCCGCCCAGTCCAAGGCGAAGACCATTGCCATCAAACCCTCCAGTTGAGCGTCATAACCCGGAGACCTCTTATGACCTTCCGTCATGTCGCGGACATGGTCCAGGACAAGGACCCGGTGACCTTGCCGGAGACGGCCACCGTCCAGGTGGCCTGCCAGAAGATGCGCGATCGTCGCGTTGGAGCGGTGCTGGTCACCGACAAGCGCCACCGTCTCGTCGGGATCTTCACGGGTCGTGATGCCGTGATCCGTATGCTGGCGGAGGGGCGCAATCCCGTGAGCACCCAGCTGCTTGATGTCATGACCGCCCGGCCCACCACCCTGCCGCCGGCGGTGACCTCGGTCGATGCCCTGCGCCTGATGCAGGATGGCGGCTTCCGTCACGTACCGATCGTGGCGGAAGACGGTCGCGTCGTCGGCGTTGTCTCGCGCGGCGATTTCCGCGGCCTGGAGCAGGCGCGGCTGGACGAGGAAAGAGGGTTGCTGGAGCGTATCCGCTAGCGGTCCAGCCGGCCGGGCGCGGAAACTGTCCGTGGAGCGGCCGTGTCACGCCTGCGTATCGCGACATTCAACGTGGAGAGTCTGGGGGAGCACTCCAGCACGGCCGCCCCCCTGGCGGCCCGAATCGCCACGCTTCGACCGCAATTCACCAGGCTCGACGCCGACATCGTCTGCCTTCAGGAGATCGATGCCGAGGATCTGCCGGGCGAGGGGCGCGCCCTCCTGGCGCTCGATGAGCTTCTGGCGGGAACGAAGTACGAGCACTATTTCCGGGCCAGCTCGCGGAGCATCCATGGCGACTATCCGGCTGACCGCCACAACCTCGTCATCCTGAGCCGGTTTCCGATCCAGAGGGTCGAGCAGGTTCGGCACAGTATCGTGTGCCCGCTGAGCTATGCGCCCATAACGGCAAGGCCGCAGCCGGGTGCCCCGATCGAGGTGCGCTTTGACCGGCCGCTGCTGTACTGCGCCGTGACGCTGCCCAATGGACGCCAGCTTCACGTGCTGAATCTGCACCTCAAGGCGCCTCTCGCCTCGGCCATTCCGGGTCAGAAGCGCTCGGCATCGGCCTGGAACTCGACGGCAGGCTGGGCTGAGGGGTTTTTCATCGCGGCCATGAAGCGCGCAGGGCAGGCGCTCGAGGCGCGGCTGCTGGTCGATCGGATATTCGACGGGGAGCCGGACGCGATGATTGTCGTCTGTGGCGATTTCAACGCCGACAGCTGGGAGGTTCCGGTACGGATCGTCCGCGGAGGAGCGGATGAAACCAACAACAATGCTCTCGCGTCGAGAACGCTGACCGCTCTCGAGCTGCAGATTCCGAAGCCGCAACGCTATTCGGTCGTTCACGCCGGTCGTCACGTGATGCTCGATCATATCCTGGCATCGCGGGCTCTTCTGGCCCTGCTGAACGAGGCCGAATTGCACAATGAGCAGCTCTCGGACGAGGTCTATAGTCACCCCGAGACGCGCCAGCCCGCCGAGTCGTTCCACGCGCCGTTGTGCGCGGAATTCGATTTCAGCCGCTACGAGCGCGGGCGCTAGTCTTCGCCAGGCAGAGGCAGAATCGGTCGATGAATGAGACGGAATCACCGGCGGATGCGCTCCTGCCGGCGGCAATGGCGGAGCGCGCCGAGCGGATAGGGGCCGAGAAGACCCGCCTGGATGCGTGGCGGCTCCTGACTCTTGCCATACTTGCCGGCGCCTTCGTCGCCTTCGGTGCGATGTTTGCGACTATTGCCGGTGTGGGCGCGTCTGGCGTGCTGCCGTATGGCCTTTCACGGGTCGTGATCGGCATCGTGTTTTCGCTGGGGCTGATTCTGGTGATCGTCGGCGGGGCGGAGCTGTTCACCGGCAACAATCTGATGATCATGGCCTGGGCCGGAGGCAAGGCCACGGCCCGTGACGTGCTGCGCGCGTGGCTGATCGTCTATGCGGGCAATTTCATCGGGGCCGGCGCCACGGCGGTCTTTGTCTTTCTCGCGGGGCACCATGGCGACGCGGGCGGCGCGGTCGGTGCCGCTTCTCTGGCGGTCGCGCACAGCAAGGTGGATACGGCTTTCTTGCCAGCCCTCATCCGGGGTGTCCTGGGCAATGTCCTCGTCTGTCTGGCTGTCTGGCTTTGTTACAGCGCGCGGACCACGGCCGACAAGATTCTGGCCATCGTGCCGCCGATCGCGGCCTTTGTTGCCGCGGGCTTCGAGCACTCGGTTGCGAACATGTACCTGCTGCCGTTGGCGCTTCTCATCAAGTCAGACGCGCCGACATCGTTCTGGGTGGCTATCGGGTCTTCCCCGGAGGCCTACGGCAGCCTGACCTGGGCGACCGCGGCCGCCAATATGCTGCCCGTGACGATCGGCAACATCATCGGCGGCACCCTGCTGGTGGGCGGGGTGTACTGGTTCGTCTACCTCCATCGGCGGAGAGCCGACTAGCGAACCCGATCAATCCGCGTCGGTTTCGGCGACCGGCGGCTGATCGAAATGGCGATTGATCAGCCAGAAGGTCAGGAAGACACCAAAGGCCACCAGCGTGAAGCCGAAGAGCTGCATGGCGTCATCCACGGCTCGCGAGGCGATGAACAGCCCGAGAATGGCGAGGAGGGTCATTACGGCGATGGCGAAAATGCTGCTCGTGCTCATGGGGGGCTCCGTCGGGTTTCGGGTGCAGGGGGGCGGGCGGAGGCCCGCGGGTCGTCGAAGAGGATGCGGCTGGCGGCGCCGTCGAGATCGTCGAACTGGCCGCTGGTCATGGCCCAGAGGAAGGCGGCGAGGCCGACGGCACCGAGGCACAGCGCGACAGGAATGAGATAGACGAGACTGTCCATGATCAGCGTCTCCTCCGTCCGAGGCGCAGGGCATTGGCGATCACCAGGACGGACGATGACGACATGGCGACCGCGGCGATCAGCGGCGTCACCAGCCCCGCCATGGCGAGCGGCACGGCCAGCAGGTTGTAGGCGATGGCGATGGTGATGTTCTGCCGCACCAGCCTGTCGGCACGCCGGGCGATGCCCAGCAGCTCCAGCACCGGCGCCAGCCCCTCGCCCTGGAAGACGGCGTCGGCGGCCGTCTGGCTGACATCGGCGGCACTGGCCGGGGATAGCGAGACATCGGCAGCGGCCAGGGCGGGGGCGTCATTCAGACCGTCGCCGACCATGAGCACATGCCGGCCGGCGGCTCGCAGCGCCGCGAGATGCTGCTCCTTGGAGGCCGGGGTGCAGTCGGCCAGCCAGTCGGCGATGTCCAGGCGCTCTGCGACATCGCGCACGGCGGCCCGTCGATCTCCCGACAGCAGCTGGACCGTCAATCCATGCCGGTGAAGACCGTCGATGACCTGCAGCGCGTCCGGCCGGAGGGCATCGGAAAACCTGAATCGCACGGGCTTCCAGCCGGGTACGGCCAGCCAGATTTCAGGGGCGTTGTCCTCGGGCTTCCCGGTGATGCGGCAGAACAGACGGCTGCCCAGCCTTGTCTCGCCGTGCGAATCGGTCATGGCGAGGCCAAGCCCGGGATACTCCCGGACGTTGGCGGCCAACGGAACGGCCCCGACGGCGCCCACCAGGCTGCGGGCCAGGGGATGGCGGCTGGCCTGGGCGATCGAGGCCGCCAGCCGCAGATGTTCCGGGGTGTGGGCCGGATCCGCAACCAGCGTGAGCTGGCCTGTCGTCAGCGTTCCGGTCTTGTCGAAGACCACCGTATCGATCGTGGTCAGGCGCTCGAGCGCGGTGGCCGATTTGAGCAGGATGCCCTGGCGCAGCAGGCGCCCGCTGGCCACGACCTGGACCACGGGCACGGCGAGGGCGAGCGCGCAGGTGCAGGTGATGATCAGGACGGCGATGGCGTTCAGCAGGGCGGGCTGCCAGAAGCTGCCGGCGAAGGCAAACCAGCCGATAAAGGTGATGGCGGCGAGGAGATGGACCACGGGTGCGTAGGCGCGGGCGACGCGGTCGGCCAGCACGACAAAGCGCCCCCGGCGCTGCTCCGCCGCCTCCATCAGGCGGACGATCTCGGCCAGCAGCGTGCCCTCTCCGGTGGCCGTCACGCTCAGCCGGAGGGGCGTGGTCAGGTTGATCATGCCCGCGAACACGGCGGAACCGGGCGTCACCGCCTGCGGCACGGCTTCGCCGGTGACCAGGCTGGCATCGAGCTCCGAGCGCCCGTCGGTCACCCGGCCGTCGACGCCGATACGTTCTCCGGCGGCCACCAGGACAATATCTCCGACCCGGACCGAAGCGCCGGGCAGGGCGGAGATCGTCCCGTCGGCCCGCACGACGCGGACAGGCGCAGTGCCGAGCGACAGAAGATGGGCCGCGGCCGAGCGGGCCTGCCCGCGCGCGCGAGTGTCGAGGTAGCGGCCGATCAGCAGGAAGAACAGCAGGGTCACGGCCGAATCGAAAAAGGCGTGCTGGCCGGAGGAAGCGGTCTCGGCAAGGCTCATTCCGGCCGCCAGCAGCACGCCGATGGAGATGGGCACGTCCATGTTCGTGCGGCCGGCCCGCAGGGCCGCCAGGGCCGAACGGACGAAGGGCTGGCCGGCATAGGCGATGGCCGGCAGGGCGATCAGGGCCGAGACCCAGTGCAGGAAATCGCGGGTGGCGAGGCCCATGCCTTCGACATGCCCGGCCCAGACCGCGACCGAGAGCAGCATGACGTTGCTGGCGGCGAAGCCAGCCACGGCGAGAGCGCGAAGCAGGGTGCGCTCGCCCGCATCGGCCTGGGCTTCCAGGCGCTGCGGGTCATAAGGAAACAGACGAAACCCGAGGGCAGCCAGCCGCTCCACGTGACGACCGGCGTCGGCAGCGGGACCGTCCCAGGAGAGGGCCAGGCGTCGCGTCCCCAGATTCATGCGGGCCGCGGCGATTGCCGGATCCTGCGCCAGGACCGATTCGATCAACCAGACACAGGCGCCGCAGGTGACGCCATCCACCATCAGATGAAGGGCGGAGCGACCCTGCGCGTCGGACCGTGTGTAGGCGGCAAAATCAGCCACCGCCCCGGCTTCCGGCTTCAACGGGCGCTCGCCGGTGGCGGCGCGCCGGCGATAGAACTGACCGAGGCCGAGCCCGTTGATCAGGCCGTGCGCCGCCTCGCAGCCCGGGCAGCAGAACCCGCGGGCTCCGGCCGCAAGCGGGGTGCCGCAATGGCCGCAGCCGGCAACCGGGGTCGCGGAAAGCAGCTCGGCCGTGGCGGGGATGGAAGTCATCGGATGACCTGCCGTTGCGCAATCGATGCGCTATCCGTGCCGCGTTCGGCGGTCAGCCGGGTCTGCCACTGGCCCGGACGCAGACGTTCCAGGCTCGCGGCGTAGCGGCCGGGCTGCTGTTCGCTGAGCATGACCGTGCCATGCTCCTCTCGTTCCACCGGGCGCTCGATGGCGGCACGCAGGTTCAATCCGCTCAACGGCGCGCCCGCCGCGTCCATCGCCTGCACCGTGACGCGGGTCGAATCGCCGGCAGCCTCCAGAACGATCGTGAACTGCCAGCCCAGCCGATCCTGGCGCGTCGCCGCTTCCAGCAGGCGGTTGTACTGGATGCCGCGCTCATACGGCCGCTCGACCACCAGTCCGCTCCAGGTCCCGAGGGCGAAGTAGACCAGAACGCCGTTCACGGCGACGACCAGCGCCATGCCGGCCACGAAGATCCAGGGAATGAAGCGGCTGGGCATGGGGATTACCGTTTCGGGCCAAGGAAGACCGAGTCGTAGTCGGCCGTCGAGCCGGTCTTCAGGTCGGTCAGGTGGAAATGCAGGGGCGTCGATTCGGCGGCGAGCGCCTGGCGCGGCGCCGCGACGTAAAGGCGGTAAGTCGCCACGCTGTCCGGCCTTGCATCGAGCATCACCGTCTCGCCGACCGGCGTCACCCCGTCGGCCCCGACCACGCTGACGGCGGCGCCGGGAATGCCGCCGATGTCGAGCCCGTAGCGATGCACCTCGCGGGTCTTGTTGAGGACCTTGAACGTATAGCCGTTGCGGATCGAGCCGTCGGACAACGCGACGAAGACCGGCGACCGGTCGCGAAGCACGCTGACCTCGACGGTGGTGCGCAGGGCAAAGGCCGCCAGCAGAATACCGGCGACCACCAGAAGCATCGCGGCGTAGACCAGGACGCGCGGCCGCAGCAGGCGGCGTGTCCATGTCGTGGCGGGGGCCGGGCCGGTTACCCCGAGCAGCATATCGAAGGCGATCAAGCCGCGCGGCCGGCCGACCTTGTCCATGACGCCGTTGCAGGCATCGATGCACAGGCCGCAGCCAATGCATTCCATCTGCTGCCCGTCGCGGATGTCGATGCCGGTGGGGCAGACCATGACGCACTGACGGCAGTCGACGCAGTCGCCGCGGCCGTCCCAGCTATCCCCCGTCTTGTGCTTGCCACGCGGCTCGCCACGCCATGAGCGGTAGGCCACGGTCAGGGTCTGCTCGTCGAACATCGCCGCCTGGACGCGCGGCCCCGGACACAGGTAGGTGCCGACCTGCTCGCGGGCCCAGCCGGCGAGGACATAGGTCGTCAGCGTGAACAGTCCGACGAAAAAGTAGAGCTCCACGGCGGCGCTGCCGTTGAGCAGGGCGTGCGTCGCCGTGGGCGCGTCGACATAATACATGACCCAGGCGCCGCCGGTGGCTGCAGCGATGATCAGCCACGCCGCGTGCTTGGCGCTCTTGCGGGCAAGCTTGGACCAGGACCAGGGAAGCTGGTCGAGCTTCATCCGCGCATTTCGATCGCCTTCGATCCGGTGCTCGACCCAGAGAAAGAGATCCGTCCACACGGTCTGAGGGCAGGCGTAGCCGCACCACAGGCGCCCGAAAAGACTGGAGACGAGAAAGAGCGCGAGCGCGCCGAAGATCATCAGGCCGGCAAGGAAGTAGATCTCCTGCGGCCAGATCTCGATGCCGAAGAAGTAGCCGCGGCGTCCCGGCAGGTCGAGCAGGATGGCCTGGTCCGGGGCGTTCGGGCCGCGATCCCAGCGCAGCCACGGCACCGTGTAATAGAGACCAAGACAGAAAGCGAGCACCGCCCATTTCAGGCGGCGGAACGTCCCTCCGACCTGTTTCGGGTAGACCTTGATCCGCCCGGCGTAGAGCGGCTGTTCCGCCCGCTGTTCGCGAACGGAGGCGACCGGGTCGACGACCGGCGTCGGCGCTGCAGGAGAGCCGTCAGGCATGGACACACCTAGCGGCCACCGCCCAGCGAGTGGACATAGACCGTCAGCATCTTGATCGTCGCCTCGTCGAGGCGATCGGCCCAGGCCGGCATGACACCGCCACGCGCGGCGGCGATGCTCTGCATGACGGACGGTTTGTCGCCGCCGTAGAGCCAGATCTTGTCCGCCAGGTTCGGCGCGCCGAGTTCCGTGTTGCCCGTGCCCTTGTCCCCGTGACAGGTAGCGCAGTTCTCGGCGAACACCGGTGCACCACGCGCGGCGGCAGGCTTATCGGTTTCTGTCGCGGTCAGAGATAGCGTGTATTCGGCGACATCATTGATCTGGGCGGCCGTCAGCATACTGTCGAGGCCGAAGCGTGGCATCTGCGACAGCCGGGAGTCGGGGTGTGCGCTGCGGACGCCGGCCCGGATGGTCGTGTGGATGGCTTCGAGATCGCCGCCCCACAGCCAGTCGTCGTCGGCGAGGCTGGGGAAGCCTTTGGTGCCGGCACCACCGGAGCCGTGACAGGCCGCGCAATTGTCGGCAAAGATGCTGCGGCCACCGGCAATGGCAAAGCCGAGGAGCTGCGGATCGTTGCGGATCTGCTCAGGGGAGGCCGCACGGATGCGGCTGATATAGGGAGCCCGCTGTTCCGCCTGCTCGCGCAGATCGCGGGCGATCTCGGTCCTGGCCGAGTAGTTCAGCATCCCCGTGGTATGGGCGGAAAGCGACGGCCAGGCCGGATAGAGGATGTAGTAGCCGATGGACCAGACGATCGTGGCGTAGAAGACGTAGAGCCACCACTTGGGCAGCGGCGTATCCAGCTCCTTGATGCCA
>SXGU01267712.1_pt1 | contig 14205 bp, 6 predicted proteins | sample 3174531 | NCBI WGS metagenome assembly SXGU01 (sample SAMN11356863, study PRJNA531348) | freshwater metagenome | isolation source: freshwater sample F1-140 | place: China: Fuxian Lake, Yuxi | collected 2017-12-25
CCGCCCGGGTTGGCACGCGGTGAGCGCGAACTTCGTGATGGGACGGCCGCATTGGACTCGTGACGGACACGGCGGCATTCGCTCAGTTTATCCGGGCGAGGACTTCTCGTACTTCTGGTTCTTTGAGCCGAAACACCGCATCGGAGCGTCAATCGACGTGTATCACCTGACTGATGAAGATGTGCGTCGCTGGAGAATGGCGATCCGACGCTGAGCGGTACGGCGCTAGCCGCCGGTCGTCAGAATACACCGGCGGCTAACGCCGTGCCGCTCAGTCTGTCGGCGGCAGCTTGTGGCCCATCTTGTCGCGTTTCGTCTCCATGTATTTCTGCCGGTGCTCGTGAGGCGGCGCGATGATCGGGACTTGTTCGACGACGTGCAGATCCCAGGTGTGCTCGAACGATTCGAGCTTCTTCGGGTTGTTGGTCAAGATGCGAATCTGGCTCAGGCCGAGGTCTTTCAGGATTTGCAGGCCGATCATGTAATCGCGCTGATCAGCCTTGAAGCCGAGCTTGTGATTCGCCTCGACGGTGTCCATGCCTTGGTCCTGAAGCTGATACGCCTTGAGCTTCGCGACTAAACCGATGCCGCGTCCCTCTTGCGGCAAGTAGACGACGGCTCCAATTCCGTCTCGCGAGATCATGTCCATCGCAAGACGGAGTTGATCGCCGCAATCGCAACGCAAGCTGTCGAGCACGTCGCCTGTGAAGCAACTGGAGTGCATTCGTACCAGCGGAGCCTTGACCGATTTCAGGTCGCCCCAGACCAGCGCGAGTGGTGCTTGATCTTCGTGCTCAACCTTGTAGGCAATGACAGTGACCTGGCCGTACTCGCGCAGCGGCATCGAGACCTCGACCTCGCGTGTGACAAGGCGTTCGCGCAAGCGGCGATGACGAATCAAATCTTCGATGGTGATGATCGGGATGTTGCTCTGAGCAGCGATCTCATCCAACTCAGCGCGGTCAGCCATGCCGGCGTGTTTTTGGCTGAGAATCTCGATCAGCACGCCAACCGGCTGAAGCCCCGCGATGCGAAGCAAATCGACGGTCGCCTCGGTGTGCCCCGCTCGGCGAAGCACGCCCCCCTCTTTGGCCAGCAGTGGATTGAGATGTCCCGGCCGGACGAAATCGCTGGCGGTCGAATTCCCATCGACCAAGGCCCGCAACGTTTTCGCACGGCTGTCCGCACTGACGCCCGTGCCGGAGTCGCGATGATCGACTGGCGTCAAAAACGGCGTGTGATTCGGCGATGAATTCGATTCGGCCGCGACCAGCGGCGACAACCGCAGTCGATCGGCCACGTCGCGCGTCAATGGAGCACACATCACGCCGCGACCGCGAGTCAGCATGAAGTCGACTTGCTCGGCCGTGATCGATTCGGCCGCGCCGACGAAGTCCCCCTCGTTCTCGCGATCCGACGCATCGATCACAATCACCAGCCGTCCCGCTCGCAGAGCCGCCAGCGCGTCGTCAATCGAATTGGGCGGTGTTGTCGTCATTGCATTTTTGAGTCAGCACCGTCGGACGTTGCTCCTCACCGATCACGAAGGGAGTTACTCGCTGGTCATGGATTTCAAGAACTCGACCATGGCTGGGTCAGTTTCCGCCTGTGGGATCTTTTCGATCTGCTCGAACGTACCACCCGACGAAACCCAGTCGAAAAAACTAGGACGCACTTCAACGCTCGCCCACGCGTTGATTTCTTCATCGACGTCCGCCACCTCGCAGAACGGCTCCAGAGCCGCCGCAACGAGCGACGCATCGACGGGCGATCGGAGGGCTTCTTCGACAACATTTTGACGAGCAGATCAACCACTTCGCTGGGCAACGACGAATTGAAGTCTCGAGCCGACGGCGCTGGGTCACGAGCGTGGCGAATCATCTTTCGCAGCGGGTTCTTGTCCGTGAAGACAACGCGGCCCGTCAAACAATGAAACGCCACGCAGCCCAACGAATAGATGTCGCTTCGAACATCGACAGAATCTTGGTCATCTCCTTGTTCGGGCGAAACGTAATCGAAATTCCAGCGAAGTTCGTCCGCGTGCTCAGTCGGTACTGAGTCGGCGTCGTCGAGGAATTCGAGCGAATCGTGCGCGGCCCCAAATTCCATGATTTTCAATTGCCGAGCAGGTGTCAGCCACAAATTGGCAGGTTGCACGTCTCGGAGCACGACCCCCAGACCGTGCAGATACGACATCCCCAAGGCGGCTTCTCGAATCAACCGACAAGCTTCCCCTAACGGTAGTGATGGGGTCGCGGTCAAAGATTCTCGCTTCAGGCGATTCGAGAGCGTCTCACCTTGCAAGTCTTCAATCGCGGAGTAGACCGCCTCGCCAGCTCGGCCAATCTGAAAAGTACGAACGACGTTGGGATGATCCGTTTGCACAGCAATGCGAAGTTCGCGAGTCAATTGAGCGGCTTGCTCGCGGTCGCTGCACACATCAATCGGAAATATCTTCAGAGCGACTGGTTGGTCAAATTCCGGATGTCGCGCGCGAAACACGATTCCCAATCGCCCCGCAGCCACTCGATCGAAGACTTCATACGGTCCCAATCGATAAGGTCCGGGAATTCCGGCCAACAGTCCTTTCCCCTGAAACTCAGTCAACACCTGCTGCTTGACCAACAACCGGATTAACCCTTCACCGTCGCTCAACGCATGGCTGGTCGCCAACCAGGCCGACAAAGCCGTTTCAAACGCTCCGACGGGAACTAACCGGCCATTGACGACATTCTGACGAACCTGATCGCAGTGCATCAGTAAAACCTTTACGACAGCTTGGAGACTTCAAGTCTACTGCTCACACGCGGGATACTGTATCGGCAGGAAACGTTGCGGCGAAAGCGCTGGCGTGATCTGAGTGGCTATCCGAAAAGTGGTTCTTTCTTCTGTAGCCCGACCCCTTGTGGGTCGGAGGATTTGATTTTCCTGAGGATATTGACGCTCATTCAAAATCCTCCGACCCACAAGGGGTCGGGCTACGGGCTTTTCGGATGGCCTTTGAGAACGCGATACGAATCGATCGTCCTGGCTGATGCGTTCAGTTTGTCCACAACCAAGACAGAAATCCAAATCGACCGGAACGCAGAACGCCGATTGACAACCAAGTGGACGTTGATATGTTGTCTCCGCTGATTCCAAACCCTAAGCTTTCCCCAGTTTGAATCTCCTGCCAAATCCTAGCCTGCCAAAGTCTGACATTACGACTCACCCGCTGTTGACGATGCTCGTTGACGTCACAGCATGACTCCAAACTGACATCTGCCTTGTAACCGTATCAATTCACGGTTCGAGGCTTTAACGATTGTTTCGGTCTCACGCGGGATGACCTCCCGATGCCACTCCGTCATAAAGAGGAGCAGTCCATGAGGATGACGAATCGTTTGCTGTATTCCGTGACCGTCGCGAGTGCTTTCGCGACCTTCCACTCCGTGTTTGCGGAACCAGCCAAGCCCAAGGGATTGGGTGACCCCGGCCAACTGTCGGCCCTCAAAATTGAGCCGACCGCCGAAGGCAAGCCGATCGTGCTGCGAAGCCGAGACGCTCGCCAACAGGTCTATGTCACGGGGAGTTATTCCAGCGGCCAGTTTCGAGACCACACCCGCAAGGTGCAGTACTCCGCCGAACCGGCTGGCATCGTCAACGTGGATGCCACGGGCTTGGTCACGCCAATCAAAGACGGCGATGCGACGCTCAAAGTCACCGGCAATGGGTTGAATGTCTCCACTCCGATCCACGTCGAAGGGGTCGCGAACCAAATCCCGATCAATTTCAAGAACCAAATCGTCCCGATCTTCACGAAGCTCGGCTGCAACAGTGGCGGTTGCCACGGCAAGGCATCGGGGCAGAACGGTTTCAAGCTTTCGCTACTTGGTTTTTACCCTGATGAAGACCACGAGTTCCTCGTCAAAGAGAACCGCGGACGACGTCTGTTCCCCTCATCTCCGTCCGACAGTCTGTTGCTTCTGAAGGCCACCGGCCGCTCGCCTCACGGCGGTGGTAAGCGGATGGATGTCGATAGCTACGAGTTCCGCCTGATCTCGCGCTGGGTCGAGCAAGGGATGCCCTACGGTTCGGACAAAGACGCCTACGTCGCCGGCATCAAGTGCCTGCCGGAGGGTCGCGTCATGGATCGGGGAGCCGATCAACAGATCACGGTCATCGCGACCTACAGCGACGGCACGTCCGAAGACGTGACGCGCATGGCGTTGTTCGAAGCCAACGACACCGAAATGGCCGAGGCCACCAACACCGGCATGATCAAGACGCTTGACCTTGCCGGCGAAGTGGCAATTATGGCTCGGTATCAAGGTCAGGTCTCGACATTTCGCGCGACGATTCCGCTGGGTGCTGACATCGCGGCCGTTCCGGCCAGCAAAGGCTTCATCGACGAGGCCGTTTTCGGCAAATTGAAGGTGCTCGGCATTCCGCCGTCGCCAGTTGCCGATGACGCGACGTTCCTTCGTCGTGTTTCAATCGACGTCACCGGTACTCTGCCAACCGAAGAGCAAGTCCGAGCGTTTCTTGCCGACACCGATCCAGCCAAGCGTGACAAATTCATCGACCGCTTGCTTGACTCGCCGGACTACGCCGACTACTTCGCCAACAAGTGGAACCTCGTCTTGCGAAACAAGAACCGTGCCCCGGACGATTCGGCCGCGACCTACGGTTTCTATCAATGGATTTGGTCGAACCTGTACGAGAATAAGCCATACGATCAAATCGTCCGCGAAGTGCTGACCGCGTCGGGGGACTCGACCACGAACCCGGCCGTCGTCTGGTATCGCGAAGTCGATGAAAACAACGAGCAAGTCGAAGACACCGCTCAGTTATTCCTCGGCCTGCGAATTCAATGTGCTCGCTGTCACCACCATCCATTTGAGAAGTGGAGCCAGAACGACTACTACGGCTTCAGCGCGTTTTTCACGCGCGTCGGCAAGAAGAACATCTTCGATCCGGGGATGTCCAAAGCTTCTCGCGACAAGCGTGTCTTCCACAACGACGGCGTGGCCGCCGCGACAAACCCGCGTAACGGACAGTCGCTCAAACCGACCGGACTCGGTTCGCCCGCGTTGGAGATCCCAGCCGAACGTGACCCGCGGCACTACCTCGTCGATTGGATGGCCGACAAGAACAACCCGTTCTTCGCCAAGTCGGTCGTCAATCGGTACTGGAAGCATTTCTTCGACCGAGGCATCGTCGAACCCGAAGACGACATGCGTGAGACGAATCCGCCATCGAACCCGGAGCTGCTCAACAATCTCGCCGCCGGATTCATTCAAAGCGGCTTCAACCTGAAGTGGCTGGTCAAGACAATCACTTCATCGAGCACCTACCAGCTCAGTTCGCTGCCAAATGACTACAACTTGAAAGACAAGCAAAACTTCTCCCGCTACTACCCAAAGCGTCTCACCGCGGAAGTCCTCTACGACGGCTTCCACCGTGTCACGAACACGACCCAGAATTTCGGCTCGTTGCCCCCCGGCACGAAGGCTGTGCAACTGCCGGACGCCAGCATCGGCCCGTATTTTTTGAAGGTTTTTGGGCAGCCGCAAGGTGACACCGCCTGCGAATGCGAACGCTCGCAAGAGGCGAACCTCGCTCAAAGCCTGCACCTGCTTAACAGCAGCGAGGTGCAGGACAAGATCGCCAACGGCAATGGCCGAGCGACCACGATGGCCAACGACAAGGCCCGCACTCACGACGTCAAGGTTCAGGAGTTGTACCGCTGGGTCTATTCCCGCGAACCAAACGCCGACGAGTTGAAGATCGCGCTGGCTCATCTTGCCAAGCACGAAGCCGCTCCGAAGATCGCCTACGAGGATATTCTCTGGGCTCTGATCAACACGAAGGAGTTCTTGTTCAACCACTAATCCAGTTCGCCCATTGAGCGTCATCGGAGATGACGACCAACAGACCATCATCAGAGGAATGGAGGCAAAGGAATGAATCGACTCTGATCGAACTCATTCCCTGGCTTCCGTTCCTCTGATTTTTGCTGGTTCAAGTGAGACGCAAGATGTCGATTGATGAAAGTCGTGCTGGACAAATTGAGAAGCTTGAATCACGAGTGTCGTGGTTGGAATCAATGGTTTTTGCGCAATCCATCGCACTGGCTGTCTGTTTTTGGTGGGTCGTTCCTGCCATGTTTGTGCTCTTGATCGTGCTATTGCCAGTCTTGGTTTTTGTGCATCGGTTCATTCCATCGTTGGCCCGTTGGTTCGGGCAAATCATTTCTCCAGTCACCGAACTCATCACGTTGATTCGCCGTTGACTTCGTCTTCCTGAATTCCGTCCCTCCTCGATGAGAGTAGCCATGACTCGCACACTCGCGCTCGTTGCCGCCGCGGCTTTAATCGGATCGACCACCGCCCTCGCTCAACTTCCGCAGGCGAAGTTGTTTTCGGTCTTTCCGCCGGGAGCATCAGTCGGAGTTGCCACGGAAGTCGCCATCACCAACGGCGTCGAAATGGACGAGGCCAGCCGTCTGATCTTCAACCATCCGGGGATCACGGCCGCGCAGAAAGTCACCGAGGCCGCCGGCGTGAAGACTCCTGTCGTCAACACGTTTGTCGTCAACGTGGCGGCGGGTGTACCGGACGGCATCTACGAGGTGCGTTTCGGTGGCCGCTTCGGCGTCAGTAATCCTCGCAGCTTTGTCGTCGGCTCGCGCAAAGAAATCAACGAAGTCGAACCCAACAACACGCGAGAACAAGCCACTCCGGTCGAACTGAATTCGACGGTCAATGGTCGCGCCGACGCCAGCGCGTACGACTATTTCAAATTCACTGGCAAAGCGGGGCAGCGAATTTTGTGTCTGTGCCAAGCGGGCAAGATCGACTCGAAACTCAAGTCTCAAATCGAACTTTACGATGCGTCAGGAGTCATTCCTCCCGTCGCGGCCGGTGCCGCAGCACCGCCCGCTCCGCAGGCTGCCCAATTGGGTCGCCGCTTGGGATTTACTCGCAGCACGGCCAAGCGTGACGCGCTGCTCGATGTGTCGCTGCCTGCCGACGGCGATTACTTCGTGCGAGTCAGTGACAATGTTAATGTTGGCAGCGTCGATCACTTCTATCGGCTGACGATCACGACCGGCCCCTACGTCGAATTCGCTCTGCCTCCTGCTGGAGTCGCCGGATCCAACACTCAGATCACTCTCTTTGGTCGCAATCTGCCAGGCGGACAACCGGCGGGAGTGAATGTTGATGGCCGGCCGCTCGAAAAAGTCGCTGTCTCCGTGACGGTGCCGGGTGACATCGAAAACACACAGGCAGCGGACAACCTCGGAGCCATCCAGGGAGGCATCGATGCTTTCAGTTACGTCTGGAACACACCGGCTGGCAACGCCAATCCGTTGACTCTGTTCGTGGCGTCCTCGCCGGTCGGATTGGAGCAGGAACCCAACGACACGCCCGCTCAAGCGAACAAGCTCATGGTTCCGACGGAGGTCTCCGGACAATTCCAAACCCGCGGTGACGTCGATTTCTTCACGTTTGACGCGAAGGCTCAGGAGAATTACACGATCGAAGCGTTCGGTGATCGACAGGGCTCGCTCGCCGACCCGTACATCACGCTCGACCGTGTCACCAAGGACGACAAAGGAGTCGAAACCGTACAACGCATCACCGCTCAAGACGACACCGGCATGAACTTGATCCCCAACGTCTTTGAGACTCTCAACGACGACCCCGCGTTTCAGTTCGTCGTTCCGGCCGACGGCACCTATCGTCTGACGATCCGTGACCGGTACTACGAATCGCACGGTGACGCTCGCATGGTATATCGATTGGCAATTCGGAAAGAGGCTCCCGACTTCAAAGTCGTCCTGCTACCGGAAGCTCCGCTGGCCGACAACAACACGACTGCTCAAACCTATCCGGCCAATCTCCGCAAGGGTGAGAATTTTTCCTGCCGAGTCATCGCGTTTCGTCGCGACGGCTTCAACGGCACGATCGACGTCACGGTTGAGAATCTGCCGGCTGGGATTACCTCCAAAGGAACGAGCATCGGTCCCGGCCAGACGAACTCGACGATTGTGTTTTCTGCAGCCGAGGACGCTGCCGACGGCGCGTTCGGTTTCGCGAAGGTCGTGGCGAAAGCACGCATCGAAGACAATGCGAAGGTCAAAGCCGTCGCGGATGCGAAGGCGGCCGTGAAGCCGGCCGTCGATGCGTTGCCGAAAACGCAGCAAGATGCCGCGAAGGCGGCTGAAGATGAAAAGAAGTTTCTGGCGACTCGGCAAGCCGCCGAAACGAAGTTCACCGCCGATGCCGATGTCGCCAAGAAGGCCGCCGACGCGAAGGTCGTCTCCGACAAAAAGGTGGTCGATACCGCTGCCACCCACAAGACCGCCACCGACAAGCTCGCAGCCGCCAAAGTCGAACTCGACAAGAACAAGGACAACCAAGACCTCAAGAACGCCGTCGCCGCCGCCGAAAAAGTGGTCGCCGATGCCGACGCCGCCGCGAAAGCCGCCGCTCAAGAAAAGACCGTCGCCGACAAAGCGGCCACCGATACCGCCAACGTTCTGAAGACCACCGAACAAGCCAAGACCAAAGCCGTCACTGAACACGATCAAGCCGTCGCGAAGCTCAAAGCGGCGACTGACGCTCAAGCCGCCGCTGAGAAGAAGATCGCCGACGCCAATGCCGCCGTGACCGCCGCGATCGCGGCTCAGAAAGCGGCCGCTCGCGACGTGGCCCACGTCGGCCGAGCAGCGACGACCGTTTGGGACGGCAATTTGGCGGTGGCCGGGCCGATCTCGCGTCTCTCGCGTGATCTGTGCCTGGCGATTACTCCAGAGGCTTATCCTTTCCAAGCCACGACCGATGTCTTCCGAGTGGAAGCCAATCACAACCGGCAGATCCTCGTTCCGGTCAAGCTGCTCAAACGCAACGGCTTCGACGAGAACGTCACTCTGACATTCGTCGGCACGCCGCAGAACGCTCAGGTCGAGAACAAGCCAATCAACAAAGGAGCGGCCGACGGGGTCTATCGTATCTTCCTGCCGAACAACGTGCCGGTCGGAACCTACACGCTCTACATGAAGGCCACCGCCGCCGTGCAGTACCGCCGCCGTCCGGAGTTGGCTGACAAGGCCAAAGTCGTACTCGATCAAGCGGTCGCCGCGTTGGCTCCCGCCGCGGAAGCACTGACCAAAGCCAACGCCGACAAAGACGCCGCGGTCAAGAAGGCGACCGAGACGGACGCCGCATTCAAGAAGGCGACCACGGAAAAAGAGGCCGCGACCAAGAAAGTCACCGAGACCGCCGAAGCGGTGAAGAAAGCGACCGAAGCCAAAGACAAAGCCACGACCGACGCCGACAAAGAAGCGACAGCCAAGGCTTTGACCGCCGCTCAAGAAGAGGCCAAGAAAGCGACCGACGCGCTGGCCGTTGCCGACAAAGCCCTCGCCGATTCCGATGCTGCCAACAAAGCCGCCATCGCCGCCAAGACGAAAGCCGAAGCGGACGCGAAAGCGGCCGACGAAAAGAACAAGGCCGTGATCGCCGACAAGGCCGCGAAGGAAAAGGCCTTCAACGACGCCAACACCGCCACCAAGGCGAACCCGATCAACGTCTTCACTCCGTCCACGCCGATCGTCATCACCGTGAAGCCCAACGCCGTCAACGTCACGACCGCTCCGGCCAACGCCGGAGCCATCAAGCGAGGCGACAAGGTCGAAGTCAAAGTCACGATTCAACGAGTCAACGGCTTCACGGGACCAGTGACGCTCGAACTCGTTCCGCCCCCAGGCGTCGTTGGACTCGCCGCCGAGAAAGTCACGATCCCCGCCGACAAAGCCGAAGCGGCGATCATCGTCACCGCCGCCGCAGATGCCACGGAAGGGGCGATCGCCAATGCCGTCATCCGAGCCTCCGCCGACTTCGACGGAGCCGTCGCGGCCTCCGATGGAGCGGTCGCCATCAACGTTGCAAAATAGTCTGTGAGTCCACGATCAACAGCGCGGATCACAGGAGACATCGAATGAGTACTGCCACACTTCCCGAACTCGCAACGCAACATGCTCCCGCGACCCTCGAATGTCAGCCGGCGTGGGAGATCGCACAGCTCTTTCCGTATCAGGGCAACTGGAGCAAATACGACTACCTCGATCTCCCCACCAATCACTTGGTCGAGTTTGACAACGGACGCATTGAGGTTCTCCCTGTGCCGAGCATCCGACATCAGAACATCCAACTGAACATCGCGGTTCCCTTGCGAGTCTTCGTGCAAGTTCATGAACTTGGCACGGTGTTGTGCTCGCCAATGCCATTGCAAGTCGCTCCGTTGAAGTACCGCGAGCCGGATGTGTTCGTCACCCAGTCCACCGCACCGCAGGAATCCGACTCCGACAAGTTTCTCGACAGCGCGGAACTGGTCATCGAGATCATCAGCGAGGGAGCGGCCAATCGAAAACGCGATCTGACCGACAAACGAGCCGACTACGCCGCAGCAGGCATCGCCGAGTATTGGATCGTCGATCCCGATCCACAGTCCGTCAGCGTGCTCCGCTTGCAAGGCTCTGAGTACGTCGAGTTCGGCACGTTCGGAATCGAAGACCTGGTGCGCTCGGATGCGGTTTCTGGATTTGAAATCGCCGTCTCCAAGATATTTGCCAAGTAATCCCGCCTCACGAATCGTTTCCATCCATTTGAAAGAGACCTGTCATGCGTCCCACCTCACTTGCGTTGTTTTGTGGTTTGACGATCTTCGGCTCCTCATCGTTGCTGGCTCAAGATGCCACCAAACCGCTCGCCGGTGCGATCACTCCCGAAGCGATCAATCTCGGCCGGCCGGTCGATTTCGACAAGGACATCGTGCCGATCCTCGAAAACAACTGCATCGCTTGCCACAACCTCGGCCAGCAGGAGAGCAAGCTGAACCTCGAAAAGATCGACGCGATCATCAAGGGGGGTAAGCGCGGCGCGGCGATCGTCCCGAAGGATCCGGAAAAGAGTTTGTTGTTCCAAGTCGCCGCGCGCGCCAAAGGCCCAGCGATGCCGCCGCTGCCGAACAAGGTGGATGCCAAGGCCCTCACGCCGAAGGAACTGGGAATCTTGAAGCAGTGGATTCTCGAAGGTGCCTCAGGTGGCATGGGTGGCATGAAGGATCAAGTCAATTGGCAGCCGGTGCCGGCAACCGCGAAGGCGATTTACTCGGTGGCGATTGCTCCGTGGGGCCGCTATGTCGCGGCAGGCCGAGCCAATCAGGTGTTGCTGCTCGATGTCGAAACCGGTGATGAAATCGGCCGGCTGATCGATCCGAATCTGAACGCGATCCAGCACAACGGCAAGCCGATGTATCCGAACGGAGCCGCGCACCGCGACTTCGTCCACTCGCTCGCCTTCAGCCCGGACGGACGCACGATCGCGTCAGGGGGATATCGCACGGTCAAGTTGTGGCAGCGACCGGCAACGAATCGGTCTCGCGAAATCGCCGTCGGAGCGGTTGTGACTGCGGTGGCCGTCAGCCCGAATGGTCAGACGCTCGCGACGGCTGGTGCCGATAACGCCATCAAATTGTGGAACCTCGCCGACGGAGCCGCCGGCAAAGTGCTCGCGGGTCATGCGGGAGCGATTCACAGCCTCGCGTTCAGCGCGGATGGTGCGAAGTTGGCGTCCGCCTCCGAGGACAAGACCGTCCGAATTTGGAACCTCGCCGAGGGCAAAGAAGCCAACAAGATCGAATCCCCTGCCCCGGCGAAAGCGGTCGTGTTCACCGCCGATGGAGCCAAAGTCATCGCCGGGCAAGCGGACAACATCATTCGCATCTGGCCAATTGCGGCAGTGGCTCCGTTCACACCAGAGAAGGAAATCAAAGGGCACACCGGGCCGATCACAGCGCTCGCTCTCGTTCTCCCCGCCGGCACGCAGGTTCTTTCCGGCAGCGACGACCAAACGGCGCGCGTTTGGGATCTCGCAGCGGGTACGCAAATCCGACAGTTCGCTCACGGCGGCCCGGTCAACTCGGTCGCGATTCGAGCCGACGGCTTGTTCGCCGCGACCGGCAGCCCCAACAACATCGCCAAGCTGTGGAACAATCAGACCGGAGCACAGGTCGCGGAACTCAAGGGTGACGTGACGCTCAACCGCGCGGTCGTCGAGCGGACGGACGACCAAAAAGTCGCGCAGCAGTTCAAGGCTCTCGCCGAAGCCGCGTTCAAAGCGGCCGAAACCAACCAAAAGGAACGGGACGAAGCGGTCAAGAAAGCGAACGAAGCCAAGACCAACGCCGACAAGGCGGTGGCCGAGCAAGACCCGAAAGTCAAAGAAGCAGTAACGAAGGCGGAAGCCGCCAAGAAAGCGGCTGACGAAAAGAAGGACGATGCGGCACTCGCGAAAGCCTCAACCGATGCGGCTGCGGAAGTCACCAAACAACAGGACGAATTGAAGAAGCGACAGGACACCGTCGCGTCGGCCGTGCGAGCGATCACGCTGGCCGAAACCGCCGCGAAATCGGCCGTTGAGCAAGTCGCTGCGGCAAAGACTTCACAAGATGCGATGACCGCGGGAGTCACGAAGGCCGATGCCGATCTGAAGACCGCAACCGATGCGGACGCCGCCGGATTGAAGCCGGTGAAGAGCGTCGCGTTCTCCATTGATGGCAAGCGGCTGTTGACGGCGGCCGACGACAATCTGATTCACGTTTGGGACAGCACCACTGGCAAGGCGATCGAAACCTTCGCCGGCCACAAGGCTCCGATTGGAGCACTCGCGACCGGGCCGAACGGTCTCGTGGTCAGCGGGTCAGCCGATCAAACGGCCGCGGTTTGGACGACGAATCCCGCATGGTCGCTGATCGGGCAGCTCGGCCCGAAGAAGGAGACTCCACTCGATTTTGCTGGTTCGCCGTTCGCCGCACGCGTGCTGAGCCTCGCGTTCAGCCGCGATGGAAAATGGCTCGCGACAGGCGGTGGCGAAGCGTCGCGCAGCGGCGAACTCTTCATTTGGGACGTCGCCGCTCAAACGCTGTCCAAAGAGTTTAAGGACGCTCATAGCGATACGGTGATGAGCATCGAATTCGGCCGCGACGGCAAGTACCTCGTCACCGGAGCCGCCGACAAGTTCGTCAAGCTGTGGGACATCGGCTCCGGCAAGCTGGTCAAGTCGTTTGAAGGACACACGCATCACGTTTTGGGGGTGTCGATCAAGGCCGACAACAGCCTGCTCGCCAGTGCTGGGGCGGACAACGCCATCAAGATCTGGAATGTCGAGACTGGCGAACAGGCTCGCACGATCCCCGGCTACACGAAACAAGTCACGTCGATCCGCTTCCTGGGTGTCACCGAAAACGTGATCAGCTCCGGCGGCGACAAGACCGTCCGTTACCATAACGCCGCCAATGGCTCACAGCCGCGAGCCTTCGCCGGTGGGACCGACTTCATGTACTGTGCCGCCGCGAGCCGCGACGAACAGGTCGTCGTCGCGGCCGGTGAAGACGGGGTTCTCCGCGTCTGGAACGGCACGAACGCCCAGTTGATTCGCCAGTTCGATCCCCCCAAGCCGCCAGAAGCGAACGCTCAGGCGGCGGCAAAGTAGCCCGGTCACTCCGTGACCGGAATTCGAGTCACGGAGTGACTCGGCTACGTTGGGCGAAGACGCCAGATTCTGATTTTTCCCTTGCCACTTTGAGCCGGTCGCGGCGAAAATCCCTGTCGGTTTTTGATCTACTTAATGGACTCGTCCACTGGGACAAGGAGCCTGAATGATGAAAGCGTTTTCTCTGATTCTAACAACCGTACTGCTGCTGGCCTCGGCCGGGACCGCGTCTGCCGGAACGATTACCGGCGAGTACCTCGAAGCTCGGACCTGCGACGTCTACACCGGCCCCTGTTTCGCGAATGCCGAGATGGCCCTCGCCGGCAAAGAAGCGGTGATGGCTTGGAAGATCGAAAAGGGAACTTGGCAGGACGTGACGATCGATGGCCTCGGAGTGGCATTGATCGTGAGGGCCGAAGGGACGCTCGGCACTGACGGCGTCTTCCCGATGAAGCCGGGCAAGACCGCTGCCGTGATTATCGTCGATGAGACCGCCTCGGCCGAACAACGAGACGCGCTGGTCGCCTTCGTGAAGAACTCCGCCAAAGAACTGACCAAGAACGTGCTCAACGTCGTCGCGGCTCCGATCAAGCTGGAGAACGATCACCTGGAAGGCAAAGGGGTCTTCTCCGCCGGCAAGCTGGCGTCGATCGAGACTCGAAAG
>SXGU01503599.1_pt1 | contig 14201 bp, 14 predicted proteins | sample 3174531 | NCBI WGS metagenome assembly SXGU01 (sample SAMN11356863, study PRJNA531348) | freshwater metagenome | isolation source: freshwater sample F1-140 | place: China: Fuxian Lake, Yuxi | collected 2017-12-25
CCCGGCCAGGGCCTGCCGATGTTCGACGGACCTGAGCTGATGGCTTTTCTGAAACTTGCCGACTATTGCACGGTCAACGATTACGAAGCCAAGCTGTTGACCGAGCGTACCGGATTGCCATTGGAGCGTCTGGCAGAAGAGGTGCAGGCCTTGATCGTTACCTTGGGCGGCAGTGGTTCGCAGATCTATACCGCGGGGCAACGCATGGATATCCCGGTGGCCCCGCCCGAAAGCCTTATCGATCCGACGGGTTGTGGCGATGCCTACCGGTCCGGTCTGTTGTACGGTATAAGCCAGGGTTGGGAATGGGGCAAGACCGGACGGCTCGCGTCACTGATGGGTTCAATCAAGATTGCGCACCGTGGCGGCCAGAATCACAAGCTGACGCGGGATGAAATTGCCACGCGCTATCGCACGACATTCGGTGAAAGTCTTTAGTACAGGAGCAGGTCGATGAACAAGACGCTTTCGCTGTACGCAGCCGCAGTCGGGGCGGCAATGCTGCTGGCGGGTTGCGCAGGCAGCCAGTCAGGTTCGGCGTACTCGACGTCGCAAACCCGGGGCGAAATGCAGATCCGCATGGGAGTCGTCGAATCGGTGCGGACCGTCGTCATCGAAGGTCAGCGGTCCGGCGTGGGCGCGGTTGCCGGTGGCGCCATCGGCGGCATTGCAGGCAGCAACGTCGGACAAGGCAGGGGCTCGACGGTCGGATCCATTCTCGGCGCTGTCGTCGGTGGCATTGCCGGTCAAGCAGTCGAGGAGCGAACCAACCGCAAGGAAGGCCTGGAGATCACCATCAAGCTCGACAACGGTCAGCTAATTGCCGTCACGCAAGAGGCCGACGAGGCTTTTCGTGCCGGCGAACGGGTACGCGTTCTGTCGGGAAGCGGGGCGACCCGGGTGTCACACTAAGCCGGTACTCAGTCCCATCCGGAAGGCTTGGCCTGCTGCGGGCAGGGCTGACGGAATACGCGCCGATCTTCCAGTCGTACCGCCGTCAGGCACCCTCCCCACAAGCAGCCCGTATCAAGGGCCAGGAGGTTAGGAGCATCGCGAAAGCCCAGCGCCGACCAATGCCCGCAGACGATCGTGTGGCCCGCGCTGGCGCGGCCAGGAACCTCAAACCAGGGTAGGCATCCGGCCGGGCCTTTATCTGGCGGCGCCTTTGAACCCTCGGCGCGAAATTCCATGGCGCCTGCCGCCGTGACATAGCGCATGCGTGTCATCGCGTTCACCACAACGCGCAATCGATCCCAACCCAAAAGCTCATCCCGCCAGGACGCCGGCTCCGAGCCCCACATGTTGGCAAGAAAATCCCGGTATCCAGGGCCCGACAAGGCGACGGCCGCCTCATCCGAGAGCGCCTTCGCCTGAGCCACGGTCCATCCCGGCAGCAACCCGGCATGCACCATCGCCCAGTCGCCATCGACATGAAACAAGGGTTGCGCCCGCAGCCAGGCGAGCAGCTCAACCCGGTCGGGAGCCATCAACACCGCCTCAAGCGTATCTTCCCTGTTGCCTTTGCCGTAGCCCTCGGACTGCATGACAAGATGCAGGTCGTGGTTGCCCAGAACCACGGTTGCCGCCGCGCCAAGAGACCGTACGAAACGCAGTACCTCCAGCGAGGCGGGGCCACGATTGACGAGATCGCCGACGAACCAGATGCGGTCGGCGGCAGGATCGAAGCTGATATAGTCGAGCAGGCGTTGCAGCGGCTCGAAACAACCCTGCAGATCGCCAATTGCGTACGTAGCCATGGACGCCGAGTTTACCTTGAGCCCCGATCCCGCCCCCAAGATATTGATCATCCGCCGCGACAACATCGGCGACCTGGTGTGCACCACGCCGCTGATTACCGCGTTGCGCCAGCACTTTCCAAGGGCATGGCTCGGCGCGCTGGTAAATAGCTACAACGCGCCGGTACTGGACGGAAATCCCGATCTGGATGAAGTTTTTGTCTATACCAAGGCCAAGCATCGCGCCAAGGGCGAATCACTGACCGGCATTCTGTGGCGACGGCTGATGATGATGCATCGATTGCGCGGCATGGCGATTGACGACGTGATCATCGCCACCACATCCCCGCAGCCGCGCGTGATCAAGCTGGCGAAATGGCTGCGTCCGAAGCGCATCATCGGTTTCGGCGACTTGGCCGAGCTGGACATCGCACTTCCTCTCGATACCGAATCACGACATGAGGTGGAAGACGTCTTTCGCCTTGCCCGGCTGTACGGCATCGAGGGCGTACCCCCTCCGTGTCGCGTCATCCCACGTGCCGTCTCGCCATCGCCTGGACTCTGCGTCCCTGAGGGAATGTTCACCATCGGCGTCCACATCAGCGCGCGCAAGGCATCGCAGCGCTGGGCGGCAGAACGCTTCGCCGAAATGATGTCTGTGATAGCTGCTCAGAGTGCGGTTCGCTTCCTGCTGCTCTGGTCGCCGGGAGACAACGACAATCCGCTTCATCCAGGAGACGATGCCAAAGCGTCCGACGTGATACAGAAAGTCGGCGCCAGCGTCACGGTCATTGCGCGGCCAACGCAATCGCTTGCCGATCTGATTGCCGCGCTAGGAGAGTGTCAGGCTGTGATCTGTGCCGACGGTGGCGCCATGCATCTTGCAGCGGGCCTTGGCCTGCCCATTGTCTGCCTGTTCGGGAACTCGGGCGCCACACGCTGGCGCCCGTGGGGCGTGCCCTATAGACTGCTGCAGAAGCCGTCGCTCGACGTTATCGATATTTCCGTCGATGAGGTTGTGGCTGCCTTCAATGCGTTGCGGGCTGACATTCGGGAACTCGGCGCTTGAGCCCAGCCCTTTCCTCGAGTTCGTTCCGCAAGAGCAAGGCTGATCGTATCGGGCAAAAACCGTCAAACATTGCGCCAAAGTGTTTCAGGCTTCCAGCACAACGATCCTAGGAAAAAACAGCGCCACAAGAATGCGGCGTACGCCAATCATTCCTCCCGATGAGCGAGAAAACATTCAACGGTACTCTTCAGTTCCTGGGCAAAGGCTACCGGCGGATGCCAGTCCAGCAATTCTCGCGTCTTGCTAATGTCGACTCTCAGCGAACAGCACAGCCGCTGTGCCAAGTCGTGCTTTCCGATCAGTCTGGCTCCCCCCTGAAGAACCGCCTCCGGAACTGCAACCAGGCAAACGCCTCGACCCATGGTCGCAGCCGTATGTCGCAGCAGATCGGGAGTCGAAAGATCCTGGCCATCGCTCACTAGAAAGGTTTGATTGGCAGCTGCCGGGTGTCGCAAACAGGTCAAGATCAGATCCACAAGGTTGCTCACACCTACGATACTGCGCAGGTTGTGCAAGGCACCAAACGGAAGGGGAGCTCCTCGATGGACCCATCTCATCATGGAAAGAAAATTGCCCTTTACATTCGGACCATAGACCAGCACAGGGCGGATGATCACCACGTCCATCCCTGTTTCGGCAGCGACACGTCGCAGACCAGCTTCGGCCTCGCATTTTGAAATGGCATAGGGATCAAGCGGGTTTGGAGCATCATCCGGGCGAAATGCGCTCCCCTCGGAGGTCCATTCGCCATTGACCTTGATGGAACTGATGTAAACAAATCGGCTCGCGCCCCGGCGAGCCGCCTGGCGCGCGAGATTTAGCGTTCCGCCGACATTGACTTCGCGAAACTCGGCAATCGGGTTCTGTGCCAAATCCCTCATGACGTGGACCCGCGCCGCCAAATGCACTACGCATTCAACATTGCCGAGCTGGCTTTCCCAGTCAGTCGTGCTATCGATGGTCGGCACAAGTACTCCGGCGAGAGCACCAAAGGGAGCTTCCCTGCGATACACCGGACGAACGGCTTGGCCACCCCGCTCCAGTGCTGCCAACAAGGCGGACCCTACAAAGCCACTTGCTCCAGTCAGTAGGATCACTGGCTTTTTTCCGGTCGCTCCATCACAGCGCGCTCCCGAACCAATTGCAGCAGCCAACCCTCCAACCGATCGACAAGAACGGTCCTGCCAAACTCGCGTTCTGCATACCGGCGCCCATTTCCACCAAGAGCGATCCGCCGGGATCGCTGCATCTCAGACAGTTCGAGCACCGCCCTGGCAAGTCCGGCCGAATCGCCCGCTGCGCAGGTCAGTCCGGCATTTGCTGCGCGAATGACGGCGGCACCCTCTCCATCAAGCATGCCGAGCATCGGCACGCCAGACATCAAATAGGATTGGATCTTGCTGGGAACTGTCAAGGCGAACACCGGGTCAGCCTTGAGCGAAACGAGCAGGGCGTCCGCACTTGCATAAAACGAGGGCATACGATCCACGGGAAACCGCCCCAGTATCAAGACGCAACGATCCAGACCGCGGGTCGCGACTTCAGCCCGTAGCCAGTCGCTTCGCCGACCATCGCCGACAATGATCCATCGGATTTCGCCCCGGTGTCTCAACAGTTCGATTGCGCCAAGAATCGCCGGAAAGTCCTGCGCTTCGCCTATGTTGCCCGGGAATAGGATATCGAACATACCGTCCGGCGACGGCACTTCGGCGGCCGGAGTCGCGTCTGCAGACGCCGGGGCTTCCTCCGCCCAGTTCGGAAAATATCGGATCTTGGAAGTGTCGTCGCAATACACGGCGATCCTGTCCAGAAATCCGTACGACTGCCCAAGCACCAATGCACATCGCTGATAGATAAACCGAACCATTGAACCAACGGCAGCCAAAAGTACCCTGGATTTCACCGCATTGACCGCGACAAGAGTGTCGGGCCACAGGTCCTGCACCCAAAGTATAACGGGCGCACGCTTTAGTTTGCCGAGAAGAATGGCCGGCAAGCCGACGGTGATAGGCGAGGGTTCGAACACGAAAACAACATCAAACTGCCGTCCAGACAAGCGTGTTGCGCCAAAAATGCTGGCGCCGACGACGAAACTCAGATAGTTGAGCATCAGGCGGATCGCGCCAGATCCCCTGGCGAGCATTGGGACTCGGCATACTGATGCCCCGAAGTATTCGCCAAAAGTACTTGGTGCCGCCTTGAAATCGTCAAATACCCTGCCAGACGGATAGTTCGGCTTCCCGGTCAGTACCGTAACCTCGTGCCCGCGCCCGACGAGTTCCTTGGCCAGGTCGTTGATTCGAAAATTCTCGGGCCAGAAGTACTGGGTTACGAGGAGGACCCTCATGGCCGCCTACCCGGATTTCGACCAGATCGTCCGATTCACAAGGTCGACGTAGCTCATAACGACTCTGAGTACTTGCATTGAGACTGGACCAGCATCGTAATCAGCTACCTGCCGCATGACGCGCCGAGTCCTGTCATGCTGCGCGATGACAACCTCCACGGCATCCAGGACATCGTCCTTCTTCAAGCCGCTCATTATCAATGTGCCGACATCCATGCCCTCCGGGCGCTCATGCACGTTGCGAATGGTAATCGCTGGCAGGTTCAGTAGCGAAGATTCCTCGGTGATGGTTCCGCTGTCTGAGAGCACGCACAGCGCCTCCATCTGCAACTTGATGTAGTCGCTGAAACCAAAAGGCTTCAAGAAACGAATCAGCGGATTGGTGTTCCCAAGGTCCAGCGCCTCCATTCGGTTCCTGGTCCGCGGGTGAACGGAAACGATTATTGGGAAACGATACTTTTCAGCCAGAGCATTCAACGTGTCGGCGATACTTCGCAAGTTCTCGGGCGCATCGACGTTCTCTTCGCGGTGTGCACTGACGACGAAGTACCGCGCCGGGCTCAAGCCCAAGCGCTCGATCACGTCCGACACCAAGATCTTCGGCATGTAGCAATCCAGAACCTCGCGCATGTGCGAGCCTGTCTTTATGATGGTTTCCGGGCGAATGCCTTCCGCTATCAAGTACCGGCGGGCGTGTTCGGTAAGAACTAAATTGATGTCGGCCAGATGGTCGATCAGCTTGCGATTCAACTCCTCCGGGACGCGTTGATCGAAACAACGAGTGCCTGCGTCCATGTGAAACACCGGTATCTTGCGCCGCTTCGCCGCAATTATGGCCAAGCATGAATTCGTATCTCCGTACAGCAGCAGTGCGTCCGGACATTCCCTTTCCATCACCGCATCCGATTTCTCGATCACCCGGGCTATGGTCTGCGCAGCATTGTCTCCAACCGCGTCAAGGAAGTGGTCCGGCTTGCGGATGTCGAGATCCTCGAAGAATATCCCGTTCAGCTCAAAATCGTAGTTCTGTCCGGTATGCACTAGAATGTGCGTGGTATGACGATCGAATTCCGCGATCACCCGGCTCATCTTGATCAATTCAGGCCGCGTTCCGACGATCGTCATGACTTTAAGCATTCAACTGCTCCCGAATGTAGTCCAGTTTCAAGAGCAGCGCTTTGACCTGTTCGACGTTAAGCCGGGTCGTGTTATGGGAGGTATAGTCTTCGAAAGTGGAGATCCTTTCCTCGCCCTCGCTGAAATATTTCGCATAATTCAGATCGCGATTGTCGGCCGGAATCCTGTAATAGCCCTCCATGTCCTGCGCATGGGCCATCTCTTCCCTTGATATAAGCGATTCATACAGCTTCTCGCCATGCCGCGTGCCGATTATCCGGACCTTGCTCTTGGCCGAAAAAAGCTCGGACAAGGCCTGGGCAAGATCAGCCACGGTCGAGGCTGGTGCCTTCTGCACAAATATGTCGCCTTGCTTGCCGTGTTGGAAGGCATGCAAGACCAGATCCACCGAATCCTCCAGCGACATCAAGAACCGGGTCATGCTGGGATCGGTCACCGTGAGCGGTTCGCCAGCTTTCAGTTGTGACACGAACAAGGGAATGACCGATCCGCGCGACGCCATCACATTGCCGTATCGGGTCGCACATAAGACCGTCTCGGTATCGCGCTGCGTCCGCGACTTGGCAATCATCAGCTTTTCGGCCATCGCCTTACTTATGCCCATAGCGTTTATCGGATATACCGCCTTGTCGGTACTCAGGACTATCACTCGGCTTACACCGCACGAAGTTGCCGCGTTCATGACATTCTCAGTGCCCAGTATGTTGGTGCGAACCGCCTCCATCGGATAGAACTCACACGACGGGACTTGCTTGAGAGCCGCTGCATGAAAAACGTAGTCGACGCCCTTCATTGCTTCGCGCACGCTGCTGTAATCGCGAACATCGCCGATGTAAAACTTCAGCTTGTCGTTGTTCAGCGCAATGCGCATTTCCTCCTGCTTCTTTTCGTCGCGGCTGAAAATCCGTACTTCCTGCACATCTGTGGAAAGAAAGCGCCTGAGAACAGTGTTCCCAAAAGAACCCGTTCCTCCGGTGATCATCAATACCTTGTGCCTAAACATTGGGCTTCCTATCGATACCTGTTCATCAATTTGATCATCTCGTCCCACACGGGAGGGGCATAACCAGTGGCGGCCGCAAGCCGGCTTGCATCTAGCGACCTGTCGACAACTGGATGATTATCAGCGACGATTTCGATCTCCTTTCCGTACACTGTAGCAATCAGTTTCAAGAGGTCATACTTCGAGATGGGCTTTGCGGCGAGATGATAGATGCCATTCAACTCGGGACGGGGAATCAGGACATCGCGGATGATTGCGGCCAAGACCACAGCGGGGACCCCTGAAAACACCACGCGGGCATATCCCTTGCACGAGCCCTGTTGCGACAGAAACCATTCGACCAGACCGTGCGAACTCTGTAGTTCGTGGCCGATAATTGATGTTCGAAGAGTAATGGCGCGCTGGCCGGCGACTTCACCAAGAAATTTGGATCGTCCATACAGATCCTTGGCATCCGGATCATCCGATTCACGATACTGGCCCTTCTCTCCCGAAAACACGCAATCGGTACTTATATGGACCAGCCTGGCACCAGTCAAATCGCAGAGGGCGGCAAGTCTGTGCGGCAGCAACGCGTTGATCGGTATGACCCGCAGCGGATCATTCACCTCGGCCAACTGCTTCACCAAACCAATGCAATTGATTACGACATCGGGACGGGTTTGGACAAACGCCTCGAGCAGAGAATCGTATTGCTCGACATCAACACCGGTAAGCAAATTGCCGGTGATGGGTGCATGGAAGAATCTCTTGGCGCTCTCCGAACGCAAGGTTCCGTACACTCGCCAATCCGGCCTTTCGCTCAATACCCTGATCACGGCGTTGCCAAGCATGCCGCTGGCGCCAAGGACAAGAACCTTCATTCGGACCTTTCTGTCGGCTCGCTTCCGTTTGGCCGCGGAGGATTCCGGCGGCTAGGTACCGGCATCGGCGTTCGCCTTTTCTGCGAGGCTCTGACGCTCAAGCGCGTTTGGGTAGTTTATCAATACAGCCCGGTAGGGGCCCTTAAAGACAAACAGGCTGCCGGCTGCCGCACCAATCACTCCGCATCCCTGAATCAATTGCCCAATATCCTCGAGAGAGCCGGCCCCTCCAAGTACCGACATGGGCAACTCAACTGCGCCTCGAACGCGCTGCGCAAGTTCCAGGTCATAGCCTTTCATGACTCCATCCCGATCGATGGAATTAATCACAATTTCGCCTGCTCCACATTTCTCCGCCTCACAGGCAACATCCCAAGGAGAACGACCAGAACCCCTCTGTCCATTATGGGTCATGACTTCGTATTGCCCAAAAATAGACCTTTTCACGTCGAGAACCACGACCACGCTTTGGCTGCCGATTTCAGATGCAATCGTCGAAATCAGCCCGGGGTCGGACACGGCGGCCGAACTAATCGCCACCTTCTCCACCCCTAGGCCAATTATCTGCCGCGCCTGCTCGATCGCCTTTATCCCGCCACCATAGCAAAGAGGCATGCGGCATTCCGCAGCCAGCTTCTTGATCATCGCGTAGTCAGGTGGGACGCCCGTTGCCGTCGCGTCGATATCGAAAACGATCAGTTCGTCAGCCTCCTTTTCGTTGAAGATCTTGACCGCATTGATCGGATCGCCCACATACTTGCTACTGCCGAACTTCACGGTCTTCACCAGACCTTTGTTCCGTACGAGCAAGCAGGGAATGATTCTGGGGCGCAGCATGGTTACGATTCCGCGAAGTTCTTCAATAGCCGGCTACCGAAATGGTGGCTCTTCTCCGGATGGAACTGAACACCGAAGATGCTGCCGCGCCTTGCCGCCGAGCAAAATTGTATGCCGTAGTCGGACGAGGCCAGCACGTCGGCCTGATCGTGGCACTCGAAATAGTAACTGTGCAGAAAATAAAAGCGGGCCCCATCTTCCAATCCGGAAAACAGGTGCCCGTCGCGCGTCGGTACTACATTGTTCCAGCCCATGTGTGGCAAATGCGTACCCTTTGGCATCCGCGACGAATCAAACCTTTTTACTACTGCGTCAATCCAGCCAAGGCCGGGCGACACGCCCTCTTCGCTCGATTTGGCGAGCATCTGCATTCCCACGCAAACACCGAGGATCGGCAATTGACGCTGCAAGACCAACTGCTCCACCGTCTGTCGCATGCCAGAATCTTCGAATTGCTTCATCGCGTGGTCGAAAGACCCTACGCCTGGCAGGATCAGTCGCGTGGCCCCGGTAAGGTCGGCGGAAAACTTGGCAACCACGACCGGTATGTTTAGCCGATTGAAGACATTCTTGAACGCAAGCACGTTGCCCAAACCATAGTCGATGATCGCGATCATTTGTACAATCTCTTTTCCAGACCGAGAACGCTCATGACTCTTGAGCCGATTTCAATCAGGGATCGCTTGCTCCGGTAATCGTAGCTTGAGCGCCCCTCGCCCAGAAAAATGGCTCGTAGCTCGCCCACCGTAAGGTCGAGTTTGTGTGCAACATACTCGAACTCGCAGTGAATGAAATGTTCATCCAGTTCCGGTCTGGCAATCCGGTCCAACGCCTCTTGGCGGGCCATCTGTCCGGTAAGTATCAGGCTTGAAAAATGGGCCCGCCGCCGATCGAACCCGAATTTCCGTGGCAGCCAGTAGTCCTCGAGAAAGCGGGTAAAGCGCGATTCATGATGCTTGTGCATGAACTTCTTCCACCCGAACCGGCGCTCCAGCTCGATTTCTGCATCTTTCTTGACATAAGGAATCAGGTCGAGCGGTTTGAACACGTTCATCCCGAATATGTACTTGTAGTAAAGCTTCGAGGTAAAGACGTCCACAATCGGAAACGTCACAAGCGGTTTCGTTCCGAACCTGGAATGAATGTCGAGGATCAATGTCCTATCGATGCCGGGATATGCACCCCATTCTTCCGGCTCGCGGCAGCATTCCGTAGAGTAGTTTCCGCCAGTCAACACGTACTTGATGTTGTTTAGCCTTGCAAATTTGTATAGCGCCGAAAAGAAGGCCGTGTCTTGGGGAATATCCTGATGTGGGATCTGTGACTTGAGCAGAGCTACCTGAAGATCCTTCATTTCTTCCCAGTCGATAACCTCCGTATACAGGTCGAGCTTCAGGCCATCGACCAGTGCTTCGATATTTCCAACAGCTTGATCGGTGTTCCAGCCCGCGTCGACGTGAAATAGTAGGGGGCGGAGTCCCAGCCGTTCCTTGGCGATATAGGCCGTATAGGAACTGTCGAGACCTCCGCTCAGCCCAATGATGCAGTCGAAGTCGCGACCTTTCCCCTGTTTCCGAATATTCTCTGCGACTTCGAGCAATTTGGCTTCGCTGCTATTGTCCGGGTGCCAGACGGGGAGAATTTTGCTGTGAAAATGGCGACAGTAGTCACACCAACCCCGATCATCGAAGCTGATCTTCGAATCGCTGGTATCCATGACGCAGTTCGCGCAAACCTTGTAGTGCGATGTATTTTTCATCTTGGGCAATTGGTATTTCAGTCGATGGTTACTAATCGATGCTTGTATCGGCGCTTCCCCGGCGCCGGATTGGACTTTGGCCATGATCCAAAATAGGTCAAGAGGCTATCTCCCCTGCGCCATCCCTGAATGCAATGCTTCGTATGACCTTGTCCACTCCGTATGCGAATTGAAACCCTTCCGATTCAAGCCTTGCGGACGAGTACCGTACGTCTCCCCGATTGCTTGGGCGCCCGACCATTCGCCGCAAGACGTAAGGGACGAACATCGGAAGACTTGGCAAGCACCGCATGCGGAGTCGGCCCCTATCAGGAAGCAGCACCCTGTATATGCGCCAAATATGTGCAAAGGTGTTGAGTGGATCAGCATCCCGTGAGACAAAGTAGATTCGCGGATTGTCGAAAATCGGCCAATCGATAAAATGTACTGCAGCCGAAGCCACGTCCTCAGCGTGTACCAAATGTGCGCACTCGCTACCCTTGAGGACCGCTTTGATCCAGCTGGTGGCAGAACCATCAACGACAATGTCCAGCTCGCCAAGGTGGTCGTGATCAACCACGTTGGTCGGCCGCAGGATCACCACTTTGCACCCGTCAATTCCTGTATCAAATAGGCGCTCAGCTTCCAACTTGGATTTCTCGTAGGCGTTCTGGGGCCGACAGGGCGTGGACTCATCAACTATCTGCTGGTCTACTTTGCCGATCACACCGGCACTGCTCAAATGGCAGAAAAAGCGGACCTTGTGGCGACTTGCGAGGTCAATCAGACGTCGGGTTCCCGCAACATTCGTTTCTTGCATCCTCGATTCGTCATACAGTTCGGCAGCGCAATGGAAAATCATCTCCGCGCCGCTGACGAACTTGTCTAGCTGGTGCTCGTCGGACAGGCTGGACCGGAAAATCTCCACGTTCGGAAGGTCGCAACGGCGACGCGTCAGGACTCGCACCGAAAATCCGCGATCCACAAGATTTCGGGTGACGCGGGAACCAATCATTCCCATCGCTCCAGTTACACATGCAATCCGCGTGCAGTTGGCAGAATGTTGGTCGCTGGTACCCAGCATGACTTAAGACGCTAACCTTTCCAAATGGCTCTCAAAAAGGCGCACGTTCGATGCCAGAACCTCTGCGTCAAACAAGCGCCCACGTATGTTCTGCTTTACCGATGCGCGTCCTGCCATCCTTTGTTCCACATTCAGCTCGGACAGCTCGTCAATTTTCCGAACGAAATCATCCGGCCGATTGAGATTTAAATCCCACCCCAAACCATCGCCCTCCAGATTTCTCCAGGGTGTCTCCGTACTGATCAGGACCGGCGTACCCGCGATCAGAGACTCCGCAATTACATTCCCGTACGCTTCACCTCCCGTAGGAAAAAGGAAGAGGTCATACCGAGAAAACACTTGCACCACCTGATCCGGGCTTACGTTGCCTTTGTAGCTTACAGTCACGTTAGCAGGCAGACTGGCAGCAATTCGCTGGCATTCATCCCAATATGCGACATTTTCAGCCGGACCGTAGATATCGAACTGGATTCGTGCCTTAGCCATTTTCAAGACCCTCAACGCATAATCCAGATTCTTTTCGCGCGCAATGCGCGAAAGGAAAACCACCCGCAAGCCTCCGCTCTCCTCCTTCGATTCGCAACGCGGATGATCATCCGATTTCGGCAAAAAATCTCTTGTCGGCAAATCTCCGGTAACAACGATTGAACTTGGCCTTACACCCAGTATCCGCATCAGGTCGGCTGCCTCATAAGAACTGGAGACTCGCCAAGTGATGTCAGCATAAAGCCGCAACGCTTTCGCAAACAGCATGAAGGCGGCTTTTTTTGGGTATTTCTGGGTAAGTGAAGCACTAGCAAACTCGCCGAATGGCGCAACAATTACGCGTGGATGACGAATGCCGCAGAGCCTTCTGTTCATTAGCGTCCGTATCGTCAGTGGATCAAAGTAACTCGACAAGTACAAAAGGTCGTGCAGTGTATCCCTCAAAAGTCTGCGCAATTCGGCCAAATACTCCGCTTCTGGGGGAAGGTAATAGACCTGTGCATTTCCGACTGGCAGCCAGACTTGGGGCAGAATTCCCGGGAAAGCAACGTCGTCCCCAAGATCACGGTCGCGGGTAATGATCCTAAAGTCAAACCGATCGCACAAATTGTCGACGGTATTCATGATGTTTCTCAGAACGCCGCCAGCCTTGAACCCAGGCGAGTAGTAGCCGGTGATGATCAGAATGACAGGTTTGCTGACCATGCGCCGTCCTGTGTGCGAAGTACTGGCATTGATAAACCGACTACCCTACTCATTGGCAATTTAGCTGCATGGAACAGGGATCTGCGGAAACGTGCGAACAAACATCCTTCACCGTGCTAGACGATACAGAAAGGACATCAACTCCCTGGCGACGATCATCATGCTGTATGTCAGCCCTTTGTATTCACGCCGTATTCGAAACCCTTCGCTAAGGCGGGTAATCAAGGTTCCTGGCGAATCCGAAATCCCGCCTGCTCGCATTTCCGTCAGCACCATTGCGACAAAGCGGATATCCACCTGTCGATTCAGGAGCTTTAGCACAAAGTCATAGTCCGAGCATATTCTGAGGTCCTCGCGATACGGGCCTACCTTAGCGTAGACCGAGTCTGGCACGAACATTGCGGGGTGATTCAGCGGCATGAATCTGAATTTGTTGCCTAAAGAACTTCTATCCACCATATCTGTCGCCACTGTCCTCCCGGACTTATCCAGCGTTGCGACCCCGCCGGCAATTACAGCCTCCAATCCCGCAGCATTCCTTATCTCCATGAGAACGGCGGTCAAAGCTCCTACCACATAGCGGTCTCCACAGTTCAATAGGCCGATATAGCTTCCCTTAGCCGCCTTGATGCCTTTGTTCATAGCTTCATAAATCCCGCGATCGGGCTCGGATATCCAATGATCGATTTGAGCGTCGTACTTCTCTATGACTGCCACGGTTCCATCGGTCGAGGCGCCATCGACAATGATGTACTCGATGTTTTCGTTCTTCTGAGCGACGACGCTAAGTATCGTTTCCTCGATAAAAGGCGCGCCGTTGCGGACCACGGTGACGATGGTCAGCAGTGGCCGGCACGTGTCAGATGGGCTCAAATGACTCCTCTTCCAGCCGTTCCAGCACGTCGTAGATGTTGTCGATCTTGCCGCCAAGCACTGAATAGCAGCCGGGAAGAGCAGGATGCTTTTCGAACAATATCGGTCTGCCGTCGTCTGTTTCGCTCTTCGCCAGAACGGTCTTCACCTCAAACAGCGATTCGACATACTTGGCTTCTGACATTGCCGGTAGATAGCGGCTGACATCCCTGATCATCCGATCGACCCGCGTCGATTTCTCGTACTCAGCCAATCTGCGGTAGGGATCGATTCCAAACATATCCTGCCAGTGAAGGTGTGGTGTATATCGAACATGCGAGAGC
>SXGU01018100.1_pt1 | contig 14199 bp, 9 predicted proteins | sample 3174531 | NCBI WGS metagenome assembly SXGU01 (sample SAMN11356863, study PRJNA531348) | freshwater metagenome | isolation source: freshwater sample F1-140 | place: China: Fuxian Lake, Yuxi | collected 2017-12-25
AACGGTCTTGATGATGGAAGCGCGAAGTAATGAAAAGGAAGTGTCCGGATCAGACTTTTATTCTTCATCACCTCTTGACCTCTGCAAGTCCGATTGGCACGCCTTTCCCAATCGCTACTTTGAAGGTGGTCATATCGCTTTTGCGGATGGTCATGTCGCGCATGTCTTGAATGATGTTGGCACAAGATCCTTTCAAGACAGTCGAGATCCTGCGCAAGTTGGCGGAGATTGGAACAAACCAGGCAAATTGGTTTGGAACCCGCGGGGGCCTGCTGGAAATGTTGCTCCATAAGTGCAACTCTGCATGATCTCGCTCTTCATGCGATAATCACAGATATGCCTTGGCGATTAAACGGCACTTCGAATGACAGCGAATTGAATCTGATTCTTTTGCCGCCTAAAATGGTCACGATCGGACGTGACGAAGGATGCACTCTTGTTCTTGTGCAGAAGCAAGTCTCCCGACGCCACATAGAAATCCATTGGGCTCCTGGAATCGGACATCAAGAAGGGCATTGGCGCATTCGTGATTGCGGTTCGACTGCGGGAACATTTGTGAATGGCGTGAAATTGACTGCGCATCAAGAAGTGCGACTGAATCATCGCGATGTGTTCGAGATTCGACCTTGGAAGTTTCAGGTTGTTGGTCCTTCTTCGGATAACACAATTGGTTTAGTTCCTCAGACTCTCGCCGCCGAATCAGAGGTCGAAGGAGAGTATGAGGCGCTTTCGGATGCCCAGTCGACAGCAAACCTTGCTCAAGGATTGCTCGTGAAATTGGTTGAGGCGAGCCAAACTCTCCACAAGGCTACGGATGAAGAAACCGTTGGTCAGGCAGCTGTTGTATCAATTACGGATGCCACTGGATTTTCCAATGTCGCGTTTCTCAAGGGGGTTGATTGGCGTTCTCCAGAAGTTGTCGCGCACCGCGGCGCAATTTTAGGGTCGCAAGGCGAACTTGAAATCAGCCGCAGTCTGCTGAAACGCTCAATGAATGGGATTTATATTCTTAAAGGAGGCGTGTCTTCAGGGACGCTGGGCGCAAGTTTGGAGTCGCTTGATATTCGGCAAGCCATTTGCGTTCCAGTCGAAGCTGGATCGACATTCTTTGGATGGTTGTATCTCGACAATCGAACCGGCAGCGCAACCGATTCTCCAACAAAGGAAGTCGCAGGATTTGCAAAGGCAGTGGCGAGTATGTTGGGGCTTGCGCTCTCGAACATTCAACGAAGTCAAATGCAGCAAAGATTTAACTTGGAAAAAAAGTTGATGGTTGACGGAACGATGCGCGCTCTCATCGAAGCAATTGATGCGAAGGATCCGTATACCCGAGGCCATTCTGATCGAGTGAGTAAATTTGCGATTTTGCTTGCGCAGGCTGCAAAGCTCTCTGATGAGCAAATCAAGCAGGCAGGAGTTGGCGGTTTACTGCACGATATAGGCAAGATCGGTGTCTCCGAAAAGATTTTGTGCAAGCCAACGCATCTTGATCCGGAGGAATTTGCTCAGATTAAGGATCATCCAAGACTTGGGTATAAAATTTTAAAAGATATTCCGCAGGTGCGCGACCTCCTGCCTGGAATGTTGCAGCATCATGAGCGGTGGGATGGAAGCGGCTATCCAGATAATTTAAAGGGAGAGGAGATTTCTCAATTAGGTCGTATTTTGTGCATCGCGGATTGCTTCGATGCTATGACCAGCGCGCGCGTTTATCGTCCTGCGAGGTCGATCAGTGAAGTTCGTGCTGAGATAAAACGATGCCTTGGAACGCACTTCGATCCAAAGTTTGGAGAGATATTTTTATCAATTCCAGAATCGGAACTTTTACCACTGATTAGTACTGCGCCTCAACCTGTGGCGCAGTAGATTCCGCGCTTGTTTCCGCGCTTATTTCCGCGCTTATTTCCGCGCTTATTTCCGCGCTTATTTCCGCCCGAAATCCGCGGGATTCTCGCCGCGCACGGATGTGTCCCATCGTGACATCATCGCAAACCACTCCAGACGATTCGCCGATTCCAACCATTTTCGACCATCGCTAACCGCTGCAGCAAACGCAGCATCGCATTGTCCATCCACGTCGATCGTCGTCCGTATCTTGCCAGTGCGAAACCAACTCAGCGCAGTCTTGGAGTCGCTCCAGAGCGTCACACATTTCAACTCGCCGCGCTCGAGACGTTGGCATGCATCGATGATCGCCAGGAATTCGCCAAGATTATTGTGCCCGCGTTCATAGAGTGGACTATGAAAAACATCTTGCCATTCACCTGTGCTCAAAAATAAAACTCCGCGCCACTCTGTTGGCCCGATGAGTGATCCGCCAAACTTCGAGCAATCGACGACTAACTCGCCAGGATTTCCGCGCACGCTTGTTCTTCGCGTCGCAGGTTTCAGTTTCGATAATCCCTCCGCATTTTGCGTCAAGGCAGGCGGCTTCGTGTTGCTTGGCTGCAGAGGAGTGGTTCTCGAAGGATTCGGTGACGTCGTGACATCGCTTCCAGTTGCTTCAAGCACCGCGGCGATTGCTCTAGCGGCATTTCCCTGAGGGACAATACTGATTCGACCCTTCTTTCCTAGGTGAATTTGAATCTTTCCAGCGATATTGCACCCTTCGATGATCGCATCCAAGCGACCCCACGATCCTTCATCAACGATTCGAACCTCGCCAATCAGAAAACCCGCATGAGCCAATGGCCTTTCGATTCGCGCAAGTTCACTGCGAAGTTGTTCATCGACATTTGTGCTCACGAAACTATTTTCCTGATTGCAAGATGAAACTCGATCAATTCAGTTTCCGAATACGGAGATTGCGAAACGAAACTTTATCACCATGACCAAGAAATCCGATGTGTCCACTCTGTCGCCGCAGACCCGGATGATCCTTTCCGTCGATTGTGCCTTCGGTCGCAGCCTTTTCTATGTTCGCATCAAGAATCGTGACTCCGTTGAGAATGACTTGAATATGAGATCCCTTTGCGATGATTTCTTGGGAATTCCATTCGCCGACTTTCTTCAGATGTCCGCGTTTGGCAGGCACGACTCCATAGATCGATCCATGAAATTGCCAAGGCTTGAGATTTGCATACTTCGCATCCGAGTCATCAAGCACTTGGATCTCCATACCGACAAAGGCAGCATCCCCTTGTTTGGGTGTTCGGATTCCAATTCCGTTGTTGGAACCAGGAGTGAGTTGGAATTCAAACTTCAAATGAAAGTCCGCGTAAGTATCTTCAGTGAATATATTTTCCCCATCCGGAAGACAGACGATCGCACCATTTTCAACCGCATAACCGCTTGTATTTCCGACCCAGCCATCGAGCGTCTTTCCATCAAAGATCGATTCAAATTCGACTTCAGTAACCATTGGTGGTGTTGGCGCGGGTGGAACTGGCGCAGGCGCGGTTTGTCCAATCGCAATGCACAGCGCGAAAAATGCACAAGGAGTGAAAGTCATGGTTGCAGGATACGCCGACTCGATGAGACGGGGCAGTATGGATATCCCACGAGCGAGATCGCTTTGTCGCCTATTCTTATATCAATGAATAATGCAGTATCCATCGTGTTATGTGTTGTCGTGGCGATTTCATCCGTCTCATTTGCTGGTGCAGATCAGTACACGCCGAAGCCAAAGCCTTTACCCAAACCGATGCCCACACCAACCACTTCACCCGCGACTTCGCCCGCGAGCGCGGCTTCTTCAGCAAGTGCAATTTCTGACACCGAGATTCCAAAAGTCCAGATGCGCAGAGTTTGGCCGAAGGCGAAATTGATTCGTCCAGTGCAAGTTGTCGCTCGACCTGATCGTGGTGATCGACTTTATGTTGTCGAACAAGCAGGGCGAGTAATTGAAATTGATTCAACCGATCCTGAAAATACGGGGCGCGTTGTGTTGGACATCAAAGAGCCTGTCTTTGATAAGTTCAATGAGCAGGGTTTGCTTTCACTCGCATTTCATCCAAAGTTTGCAGAGAATCACTTTGTCTATGTTTGGTACACGGCGAAAAAGGCTGGAAATCTGCCCGATCGCGAAGTACTCGCTCGTTTCACGGCGAAAGACGATGGCATGATCGATCCCGCATCACAACTTGTAATTCTGGAAGTGCCTGATCCAGCGTGGAATCACAATGGAGGAACGGTTCTCTTTGGCCCCGATGGCTATCTCTATATCTCAACAGGCGATGGTGGCGCGGGCAATGATCCGTGGGGAAACGGACAAAACACGAATTCACTTCTTGCGGCAGTGTTGCGTATTGATGTTGATCATCCTGCGGAAGGAAAACCATACGGCATTCCTTCTGACAATCCATTTGTTGGCAAAGCAGACTCCGCACCAGAAATTTTCGCGTACGGACTTCGAAATGTGTGGCGTATGTCTTTCGATCGAAAGACGGGCGAAATCTACGCAGGGGATGTTGGGCAAAATGCGTGGGAAGAAATCGACATCGTGACGAAGGGCGGTAATTATGGCTGGCGACCCAGAGAAGGTTTTCATGCAACCCAAGGCGTTGAGGATTCAAGTGAAGCAGATCCGAGATTCATCGAACCACTTGTGGAATATCCTCACAAGGACGGCGTTTCGGTTACTGGCGGTTATGTCTATAGAGGAACTGCATTTCCCAACTTGGTCGGAGTTTATTTGTACGCAGATTATGCCGTCGGAACGATGTGGGGATTGAGAGCGGTTGGCGGCAAGTTGACCGTCCCACCCGTCGTAGTCGGTGGGAAAAGCGGTTTTTGTCCTGCAAGTTTTGGGGAAGCGCTCGATGGGTCGCTTTTCATTTGCGGAACGACTGGAGGGGACGGGCCTGGAATTATTTACCAACTTTCTGCCCAAAAATAAAGGGAATAAAGTTTATTGGTCTGTCCCGTATCTTGGCATTCATGGCAATCATTCAAGAAAGTTGAGCGCTGTTTTGGCTCGATGGACTATTCTGTCATCCACTGCGTTTTCTTGTTCGACATTCAAACTGAAAGAGTTACCAAAATAATGCAATCTCCAATCCGCTCGACAATCTTCTCATCTTCATTCATCTTGAGCCTTTCTTTGTTTGGCTCAAGTGCGCTTGCCTTCCAAGGTGCGACGCAAGGTGCACCCGCGGCAAACGACAAGAGCGCGAAGCAAGATGCCAAGCAAACTGCAAAACAAGATGCCAAGCAAGATGCCAAGCCGCAAGGCGGCGGTCAAGGTCAAGGTCAAGGTCAAGGTCAAGGTCAAGGTCAAGGCGGTGGCCAAGGTGGTGGTCGCGGTCAAGGAGGCTTTGGATTTGGTGGCGGTCAAGGTGGTGGAGGTCGTGGAGGTATGGGTGGAGGTATGGGTGCGTTCAGTCAACTTATGACTCGATACAAGGCTGATTTCTTGCGCAGAGATATTCCACTATTCAAAGAACAACTCGGCTTCGACGAAGGTCAGATGGTGATCGTTGAAACGCTTCTGAATGATTACGACCTGGCCTTCAATCCTGCGGCGGAAGCTTCGCAGCAGAAGGTTCAAGAGGCTGGCATGCGAATGTTTCAGAGCTTTATGGGTGGCGATATGCGCGAGAAGATGCGAACAATGCGCGACACCATTCAGCAGGATATTGAACAGATGGAAGTCGAGAATGGCGGTCCATTGACCGACGAGGCGCGTCAGAAATTTTTCTCCCAACGCATGACAAAGATGGGCGAAGAAATGGCCGCAGAACGCAAGGCCACTGGCGCAGATCTTGAAACCAAGGCAGTCATGGAAGAGATCGTTGCGGAAATCAATCGTTGGGCGGGAGAAAAAGCCGCATTCAAGGCAGTTGTCATCGGTGGAATCGAAGCAACGCTTGGCGATAATCAGGAAGCAAATTGGGCGAAATTCCAACGATTTCTTCGCCGTGAAAAGTCCATGGATAATGCAATCCTGTCGGGTGAAGCGACCAATCTTTTTATTGTGATGGACGAAGCGGGAGTCTCCCAGACTTCGATCGACGGATCTGCCAAGACTCTGGACGATTATGAAATTCAACTCGATAACGCACTGGTCTCTCGTGATAGTTTCATCGATCAAAGCGATCCAAAGATGATGCGAGTTGTTCTTGACGGAGATGTTGCCGCAGCGAAGGCAATTGCAGAACGGCAGATTGCTTTGCGCAAGGCAGTTCGTGAAGTCAACGATCAATTCCGCACAATGATCGTTGGAGCGATGCCCGCTGAAGATGGAACGAAGTTCAATCAAGCTGCTTTGGCTGCTGCATTTCGTCGCGTCTATCGCCAGACACGAACAACTGAAATGTTCACAAAGGCACTCGAATTACCCGATCTTTCGCCGGAGGCACGCACCGCAGTTTCTGCTTTGCAGGTCGCATATATCGGCGAATTGACAGGTATGAATGAACGCGTTGTTGCTGCGACTCGCAAAGAAGAGCCACAGCAGAGATTAGAAGAATCTGAACGCATGATCGGCGTAATGTCTGGAACTGTTTCGCCAATGGCCATGATGGGTCGACAGTTTGGTCAGAACAACGCAGCGGATCCAGTTGGAAAATTGATGGATGAACGCGGCGTCATGGGAACGCGATACATGGATCAATTGAAAGCGCTTCTGACTCCTGAGCAACAGGAATTGATGCCAAAGGGTCGTGATGGTGGTCGCAACGCTGGCGCATTCGGAACCGGCAAGATTTCTGATCTTCCAGAGCAGTTCCAAGAAGCAGCAAAGAGGGCTGACAAGAATAAAGATGGAACGATCGATGAAGATGAACGAACCGAATTGTTCCGCGGAATGCGCGGCGGACCGGGCGGTGGCGGACAGGGCGGTGGCGGACAGGGCGGTCGCGGACAGGGCGGTGGCGGACAGGGCGGTGGCGGACAGGGCGGGCAGAGAGGTCAAAATGGACAAGGCGGAGCCACGAATTAATTATTGACGATTTCTGATTTTTTTGATTTACCGTAATTTTTTCGTTGGTTGGTTGATGCGCCGCGCAATACAGCCAAGAAAACAGCCACTCAATTGCATAAGTGAGCAGCCGTGAAAAGTCCTCTCGGGACTCAGAGAGTCCTCGGCGACTGACACGATCCGATTCGCGAAATTTTATTGCAAGTTCCGTCGGTCGCCTGCGGAACTCGCCCGAAAGAACTTTCCAACGGCTGGGCACGCAAACAGATGCGAGACGGATCTGAATAACGTTTTTAGCGAGAATATGAATCGCTAACCTGGGCAGTGGACTGGTTTGAGTCCGAGATCAAATCAGTCCGCGATACATCACGGCATCTCAAGCATGGATGCCATCCACACAAATTATCTGCGAGTCGGCGCGACACTCAACTGAATTTTTGCAGGCTTCACTGTGGAAAATGCGGGCACACTTTCTTGGACCAACACACCTGCGGCGATGACCGATCCCTTGCCGATGATGGTTGCACCACCCAATATTGTCGCATTGGCATAGACGGTGACATTATCTTTGAGAGTTGGGTGCCGTTTCATCCCCCGTCGAATAGAACCACTCGCATCACGATCGAAACGACGCGCACCGAGTGTGACTCCCTGATACAGCGTGCAATTACGGCCGATGATCGCGGTTTCCCCAATCACAACACTTGTTCCGTGGTCGATGAAAAAACCTGACCCGATTGTTGCGCCAGGGTGAATATCAATTCCCGTCGAATCATGGGCTGATTCCGCAAGCATTCGTGGAATCAGCGGAACACTCAGCCGATTCAGTTCATGCGCAATTCTGTGTATACACAGCGCGCGAATTCCTGGATAGCACAGAATTATTTCAGTCAGATTTTTCGCGGCGGGGTCGCGTTCGAAAGCACCTTTCAGATCCACCATCAAGATGCGCTGAATCTTTGGCAACGCTCGCACGAGCGCAAGCAAGCATCGATCCGCATGTGATCGAGCCGCGCGTTCGCTTTGGCCAGATCCTTGAAATGCAGAAACAATTTCAGGATGAAGAAGGTCGACGGCATCGTCGAGGATCTCTGCCGCAGATTCTCCAAGCGATCCACGAACGGCGAAGATTGCATGATGCAGTCGGTGCGCAGCCCAAGCAATCACATCCGAGTTAGGAAGAATCTTTCGTGTTTTGGTTTCTGCTGGAGCGCCCTTTGACAATGCTCTCGCGGCAATTTGCAAAGCTTTTCCATTCTTGGATTGTCCATTTGGATTCGCAGTCATTGAGTTTGCAATCGTAGTTCCGAAGCGAACTCTTCGTCGCCGCGCATTTCGGGCAGACTCAGTCGCCGTTGGGCTTGATTGTCGATTCGCTATCTCGAAGGGCAATTCCCCGTGTGCGGGCGGTGTCATAAATCGTTGCAAAGAGTCCGACGAGTGGGAATCGCCCTCCAAGCGGACTCGCGCCGAGTCGCCGTAAGAGTGCGTGTGGCGTATGAGTCGCAATCGCGCGAGCTTCCAAATCATGGAGGCGTCGACCTGGTCGCCAGAAATCGTGGAGCAAATTTTCGATTGGTGTCGTGAGGGTTTGATCGCTCGCAGAAGGTGGCACTGGATGCGCTTGATTTTCACCGCGCGTTGAAAGCGTGCGCTTTTCGTGAATACGTTCGAGCACACGCGCGACCGGCATACCTCTCAGCTGAAAAAGCAACAGCGGTTCATCTTCCAAACGTTCGGCAAGAATGTGCATCATGGCCACCACATGCTTGCATGGTTGCGTTGCACCGCAGGAACATTTGAGAATTGGATCGGAATTGCTTTTTGATCCTGGCTTCATTGGCACGAGTGGAGTTCGAATTCCAAGCGATGCGATCAAAGGACCAACCGCAGGTGGAAGTTCTCCCACGAGAAATTTCGCGGCGAACACAGCTTCAGTACAGAGTGCGGCGATAATTTGATCCCACTCTTCAGGAGTCCATGTGGCAAATGCAATTTCCAACTGATATGGTCGAGATGATCGACCTTGCACGGAGGAAATAATTTTTCCAGGCGCAGCCAAGAGCGTGACGGTTTGTCCAGTCAATGCATAAGAATGTCCCTCTTCGACTGCGTCGGAAGTCGCGGAGGTCAGTGTCGCGCGAAAGAGTGGATCTGCCGTCCACGGAAGGTCTTCAATTCCATTCTTGCGCTTGAACTTGAACCCGCCAATGACTCTGCGTGGATTCTCTGGTTGCCGCGGTTTGTTTTGTTCTTGCCACTGCGTCATTCGCCACCCTCTAATCCAGTTTTGCGAAGCGAGAGCATGTCACGAAGTTGTCCCGTTGACAATTCTGTAAGCCACGCATCGCCCGCGCCAATGATGTTCGTTGCTAATTCGGTCTTTTGCTCGATCATCTGATCGATCCGCTCTTCGAGAGTTCCTGTGCAGATGTATTTGTGCACGTTGACAGTGCGCGTCTGACCGATTCGGAATGCTCGATCTGTCGCCTGATTTTCAACAGCAGGATTCCACCAGCGATCAAAGTGGAAGACATGATTTGCTGCAGTGAGATTCAGACCGACGCCTCCGGCTTTCAGACTCAATACAAAAATCGGCGTTGTTCCATCGCCTTTTTGAAATCGTTCGACCAGAGTATCTCGTTTCGCTTGCGGTGTTCCGCCGTGCAGAAAGAGCGGCTCGACATCGAGAATCTGTCGAATCATTCCAACGAGCAGATGGCCCATCTGTCGGTATTGCGTGAAGATCAAGGCGCAATCTCCCGCAGCCAAGAGTTCTTCCAGCATCTCCATCAATCTTTGCGTCTTGCCACTTCGGCCTGGAATCAAAGAATCCGGTGAAAGCACCAGAGGATGTTCGCCACTTGATTCGCCTTCAATATCTTCGGCGACTTCAACCGCGGCAGCCGCAACCGATTTTTTCTTTCCATTTGATCCAGCTGGTCGTGTGGCGATGCCTTCACCCAAATAGTGGGCAGGGTGATTGCAGATTTGTTTCAGCTTGACCAGCGCGCTGAGCACAAGTCCACGCCGTCGAATTCCATCGGTTTGATCAACCTTCTGCAACATATCTGCGACAACTTCTTCATAGAGCCGCATCTGCTCGTCGGTCAGCACGATGTGCTGGCGACTCTCGACCAATGGCGGAAGATCACTGATGACAGTCAAGTCAGTCTTGAGTCTGCGAAGAATGAATGGACGAACAAGCGAGCGCAGTCGTTCAGCGGTTTTTTGATCTCGATTTCGTTCGATCGGCGCAGCGAAGCGGCGTCGGAAGTCTTGGTTTGTTCCCAGATATCCAGGGCAGCAGAATTCCAAGATGGACCAGAGTTCCGCAAGTCGATTTTCGACGGGAGTTCCAGTAAGAGCGATGCGTGATTGCGTATTGATCGATCGAATCGCAGCCGTCTGTTTCGTCGGGGGATTCTTGATGTATTGCGCCTCGTCAAGAACCACGCGACGCCATGGAACAGCCTGCATAGTTTCTTTATCGCGCACCACGATTGCGTATGTTGTCAAGACAACATCGCTGTCCATCGCGATCTGCGAAAATCGTTCGCCTGCTGGTCGATCAAGTCCATGTTGAATGTGCACCTTCAACTCTGGAGCGAAGCGCGTCAGTTCACGCTTCCAATTTCCCATGACGGACATCGGCGTCACAAGGAGCGATGGACCGATCTGCGCAGCACCGATCTTGGATCGTTCGTGTTGCAGAAGAGCGATCAACTGAATTGTCTTGCCCAATCCCATATCGTCGGCAAGGCACGCGCCCAATCCAAGACGATCAAGGAAGACGAGCCAGCTGAGTCCAGACAATTGATATGGACGAAGAATTCCGCGGAATGATTCTGGAGCGCTTGTCATCTGGAAACTTTCACTCACATCATTTCCAGAGAGCAGTTGTCGCACCCAACCAGTCGCTTGAACTCCGCTCACAGGCAATGCTTCTGGCGGGCCGTCAATTCCGTTTGCCATACGAAGCGCTTCGACAAGCGTCATCGTTCCACCAGGATGACTCTTCAAGAACTTGAGCGCAGAGTCAATATCCTCGGGACGCAGATCGACCCATTGTCCGCCGATGCGAACGAGTGGAGCGCCTTTTTGCGCCAATTTCTCGAGCATTTCCACCGAAACGGTTTGCGTTCCCAGTGCGACTTGCCAGCGGTATCCAACAAGTGATTGCAATCCAAGTCCAAGCGATCCATTTGATCCTCCGCCAGCGTCGCCAGCCATTGGCGGTTCCTCTGGAGAATCAATCAATAAGTTTGCATTGATTCGACTTGCAGATTCGCCCCACCACTCTGGAACTTCCACAAAGAATCCAGCTTCGAGAAGAACTGGTCGCAGGTCACGCATAAATTGATAGACCTGTCGGGTATCAAGATCCATTCCAGAGGGACTTTCACTTTCAAGTGCATCGTCAAGCTCTGGCCAGATTCGGCTTGCACGCGCCAATTCTTTCAAGAGCATTTCAGAAAGTTCTTCATTGCGCGCCGAATTCGCTCCAGCACGCTTTCCGCTTGGTCGATTGAACAGAGATTGCGCATCGATAACTGTGTCAGGTGCTTCTGGGTCGACCAATCCAAACGAAACGTGCCATGTCGAGTCAATGCCATCGTCCGCGCCATCTAAATCTGGTTCCGAGACTTCAAATCTCAGACGCATTCCCGTGGTGACACGAGCCTCGTCGAGAACTCCAAGCCAACCGCGCGTATCGCGCAGAACATCGAACGTACTCCGGCGACCGATCTTGATCGAATCCTTTGCTCCCAAGAGTCCCGAAAGCCATGCTGCATGCGAATCAACCCCAGGATCGAAGTCCTCGATCGATTCCTCGAAGTTTTCCTCGACGAGTACAGACCGCACGATTCCATCGACAATTGTGCTGAGAAATGAATCGACAATGGGCCATGCTTGTCCATCTGTTCCGTCAATTGCACGCGCCGAAGCCGGCATACTGGCAAGCAAGTCGGCGAGTTGAATATCGGCATCGTTATCGTTCAGCCACGGTCGCCACTGTCCAACATATGTGCCGTCGCGTCGCTGCAGGACAGTAGGAATGACTCGTTGGTCGATCACAGAGTCGATCGCAAATTTTGTCAGCGCAATCCACCAGTGCATCGAATGCGCGCAGACGAATAGATCATTGGGCGTTCCTTCGATATTACGCATCTCTAACAAGAGACGAATCGTCGAACTTGCCGCAATGCGAATCGTTGGCACTCGTGTTGGTTCGAGCGTGCGCAATTCTTCATCGTGACTCACGCTGCCAAGAAGTCCCGCAAGTCGGCTTGAAGGGAGTGTGTTGGAACGCGTTGCTCCATGTCCCGTCGGTGCTGGAGCATGAGGCAACAATAAATCGAGATGATCTTCTTTCGCGCCGTTGAGCGAACCAATGATTGGCTCGAGTGCGCTGCGAAGATCTTTCGCGGTCGCCGCGAAAGGGTGCGCTGGAGAGCCAACGCGCAGTTCTTCACGAGCGGACGACAGCGATTCACCCCAGAGATGCAGGGAACCTTCAAACCAATTTGCATGAACGACGAGCATTGGGAAAATCTTGTACGAAACCGATTCGAATGATTGCGCTGGGGATCGAACCCAGGACCTAGAGGTTAAAAGCCACTTGCTCTACCAGCTGAGCTACGCAATCGTGATGGGATTTGAGTTGGGGAAAGAGTGTACCCATCTCTGACCAGACCCACCCAACCCAAGAGGGTGGTGAAAAACTATTAGAAATCGGGGGCTTTATCGGACTATGATTATTGTCACGCTTCCAGATTGCCGATAAATATGGCGGTCGAAGGTAATTGAGGAACTTTCTTGCTTATCTAACGACTGGAAGGCACGTTATGTATCGAAACCCCTTGTTTTCTGGGCGAGTCACTCTCGCTCCTTACCGAAAGAATGCCACATGAGCGCCTCAGTTCCCATCATCGAACAATTCCTAGCCTACCTCATAGATGAGCGACATTTCAGCCCATACACCTCGCGGTGCTATGGATTGGATCTGCGCCAGTTCGCCGACTTCATTGTGGGTGAATACTCGATCGATATCGACGACGCGCGCGAACGCGCCGTGTTGGACAAGCGCGACGCATCATCGAAGAACACAGTCTGCGGACGAATGTTGACAGCCGATGTGGAAGTCGTCCGCGCTTTTCTCGCTCATCTTGTTGGACAGAAATATTCTGCGGCGACAACAGCGCGAAAGATCGCAACCCTTCGCTCATTCCACAAATGGATGGAGAAGCGCGGATTGACATCAACGAATCCGATGACGCTGATTCGAACCCCCAAGCAAGCACGCAGACTTCCCAAGGCAATCACTGTTGATCAAGTTGAGAAACTCTTGGCCGCTCCAAGTGAATCTGACATGCTTGGCGCGCGAGATCGCGCGATTCTCGAAACGCTCTATTCCACTGGCATCCGAGTCAGCGAAGTCGTCGCGATCAATCGTGGCGATCTCGATGTAGAGGGAAGTCAGTTGAAAGTGAAGGGAAAAGGGCGCAGAGAACGAGCTGTTCCCGTTGGTTCGCACGCGTTGGCTGCGGTCTGTCGATATATCTTGCGTGCAGAAGCAGAAAAAGTCCCGATGGATGCGAGTAGCCCGCTCTTTGTGAATAAGTTGGGATCGCGTTTGTCGAGTCGATCTGTTCGTCGCAAGGTCTCGAAGTATTTGAAGATTGCCGGGCTTGATCCGGATATCTCGCCGCACACAATTCGCCATTCATTTGCGACCCATCTGCTTGACAACGGAGCGGACTTGCGCGCCGTGCAGGAATTGCTTGGCCATCAATCTCTCTCAAGCACACAGGTGTATACCCATCTCACCACCTCACGAATGCGCGAGGCATATGACCGCGCTCATCCGCGCGCGGAAGCTTCATAAGAAAATATCGTGCGAAAATAAGAGAAGATCGAATCAGAGGTGAATGCGCCATGGTCATTGCGCCGAGGTGACTGCATCGAAGTTCTTGCCGATGTGCGGACATCCTCGATTGATTTGGTATATCTCGATCCTCCCTTCAATTCTGGGCTTCGCAGACAAGGTCGCAAGGGGCTGACTTTCGATGATCGCTTCGTCGATGTTGCCGCATATAGAGATTTCATCGGACCGCGTTTGGTCCAAGCGCACCGAGTCTTGCGTGCGACAGGTTCGATCTTGGTGCATGTTGATTGGCGCACCAGCCATCACGTGCGATTTCTGCTTGATGAGATTTTTGGCGCTGAAAGTTTTGTGAATCACCTTGTGTGGTCGTATGGACTTGGCGGTTCTGGTCCACGATCCTTCGCTCGCAAGCATGACGATATTTTCCTGTATGGACGTGGTCCAGAATATT
>SXGU01053667.1_pt1 | contig 14188 bp, 14 predicted proteins | sample 3174531 | NCBI WGS metagenome assembly SXGU01 (sample SAMN11356863, study PRJNA531348) | freshwater metagenome | isolation source: freshwater sample F1-140 | place: China: Fuxian Lake, Yuxi | collected 2017-12-25
CCCCCGACCGGGAGGCGGAGCGCGCCTATGCCATCGCGGCGAATGCGCGCGATCTGTCGAGCTTGATGCGCCGCCTCGAGGCTGTCCGGTCGCAGCCTTTCGTTTCAGCCGCCAGGCCGGCGGTGTCGGCCAAGACGCTCCCGGCCGATCTCACAGCGCCGCACCGCTGGCCGGTGCAGGGCCGGGTCGCCGCCGCCCAGAGCGCGACGCGCAAGGGGCTGACGCTGGAAACACGGCCCGGCGCGGTGGTGGTTGCGCCCGGGCCGGGCCGGGTGGCCTTCGCCGGCCCATACCGCGGGTTCGGAACCATCGTCATTCTGGAACATGCCGGTGGTTGGACGACACTGTTGACCGGTCTCGCGGCGGCCCAGGTAGCGGTGGGCCAGCCGGTGGTCGCCGGGTCGCCGCTGGGGCAGGCGGCGGTGCGCGATCCGCGCGTGACTGTCGAGCTGCGCCGGAACGGGACGCCCGTCGATCCGGCCGCGCAACTGCGCTGATTCGCGCGCGCCGTTAAGGGCAAAGCAATCCTGTTCTGGAAATCATGGCCGGCTCGGCCTAGATTGGCTGCGAATGATCGGAGCTTTATCCTCGACATGAACCTGCGCACCTCCGCCCGAACCTTGGCGCTCGTCGGCGCCCTCGCGCTCATCCCGGCCACCACCGCTGGCCTTGCCCAGGTGGACGGAAAGGCCGGCCCGCAGTTCGCCAAGCTCATGGCGGTCTACCAGCGGATCAAGGCCAGCTACGTCGAGCCCGTGGGCGATGATGTTCTGATCAAGGGCGCGATAGACGGCATGCTCAGCGCGCTCGATCCGCATTCGGCCTATCTCGACGGTGGCGATCTTCAGCGCCTCGAAACGATGATCGACGGCAAATATTCAGGCCTTGGCCTCTCGGTCATCATGGATGACGGCGCAGTCAAAGTCATTTCGCCGTTCAAGGGCAGCCCCGCCGACCGGGCGGGGATAAAGGCGGGCGACTACATCACGCATCTCGACGGCAAGTTGATCTACGGCGGCGAGCTCGACGAGGCGGTGGCGAGCATGCGCGGCGTTGCCGGCACCTCGATCAAGCTGACGATCTTCCGCCCCGGCCGGGACGAGCCGTTCGACGTGCCGGTGACGCGCGGCATGATCGAGCTGGAGCCGGTCACCTCGGAGCTGCTGCCCGGCGGCATCGGTCACATCTCGATCAACGAGTTCTCGCGCGACGTGGGCAGCGATGTCTTCGCCGCCTATGAGGGGCTGGGCGTCAAGGCCGGCGGGCAGCTCAAGGGCCTGATCCTCGACCTGCGGCGCAATCCGGGCGGCTCGCTCGACGAGGCCGTCGCGCTTTCCGACCTGTTTTTGCCCAGCGGCAGGATCGTCTCGCAGCGTGGGCGCGCTCAAGGCGAATCGCTGGTCTATGACGCCGAAAGCGTGTTCCGCGGCGACATGGCGAAGGGGGTGCCGATTATCGTCCTGATCGACGAAGGCTCGGCCTCGGCCTCGGAGATCGTGGCGGGTGCGTTGCAGGATCATCGCCGCGCCGTGATCATGGGCGAAAAGAGCTTCGGCAAGGGCAGCGTCCAGACGTTGCTCCCGCTGACCAAGGATAGCGCGCTCAAGCTGACCACCGCGCGTTATTTCACGCCCTCGGGGCATTCGGTGCAGGAGGGCGGCATCACGCCCGACATTCGCGTGCCGCAGCTATCCGACCCGGATCTCGCCAAGCGCGCCAAGATGCTGCTGCGCGAATCGGACCTGCGCGGCCATCTGGTCAACGAGGCGAGCATCAAGGACGATGTGCTCGAAACCGACCAGCGCGAGGATCCGCGCTTCAAGGTTACCGCGGAGCAGCTCAAGGCCAAGGGTGTGACCGACTTTCAGCTGACCTATGCCGCAGACACGTTGCGCCGGACTTCGCCAAGTGCGCTCGCCCGAAAGAAATAGCGCTATCCCGGGACCATCGCTGCGGCTCGCGCGCACTCTGGCGCTGGCGGTGCCGGCGTTGCTTCTGGGCGGGGCTTATGTCGCCGAATACGGCTTTGGGCTCTACCCTTGCGAAATGTGCTGGTGGCAGCGCTGGCCCCATTTCGCTGCGCTCGGGTTGGGCGCACTGGCATTCTTGGTCCCGCCCCAGCGGTTGTGGATCGTGCTGGCCGGGGTCGCGATCCTCATCTCTGGCGCCCTCGGCGGTTTCCATGCAGGCGTCGAGTACGGCTGGTGGCAGGGCATCACGAGTTGCGCGCGCATCGTGCCGAGCGATCCCGGCTCCAGCGCGTTGGAAGCGATCATGAACACGCCCATGATCAGCTGCAACGAAGCGCAATGGCGGCTGCTGGGCATCTCGTTGGCTGGCTTCAATTTTTTGCTGAGTATCGCGGGCGGCGTTATCGTCCTCGCGCTTGCACTCCGAAGGGATCGCGCATGACGACGGCCACCGAAATCGAACGTATGATTCGCGTGGACCAAGCGGGTGAGTTCGGCGCAACGCGAATCTACGCCGGGCAGCTCGCCGTGCTCGGTGATCGTGGCCCGCATGCGGCCGCGATTGCCGGGATGGCGGAGGAAGAAGCGAGGCACCGCGCGCAGTTCGATGCGCTGATGGCGCGCCGCGGCGTGCGGCCCACCGCACTGACCCCGTTCTGGTCGGTCGCGGGTTATGCGCTGGGCGCTGCCACTGCGCTGATCGGGCCGGAAGCGGCGATGGCCTGCACCGCTGCCGTCGAAGAAGAGATCGATCGCCATTATTCGCATCAGATCGACGAGCTGGCCGACAGCGGCGCCGATCCCGAGTTGTTTGCGATGATCAGCGATTTCCGCGAAGACGAGCGTGAGCACCGGGATGCGGCCTTGGCGGCGGGGGCGGAACGGGCGCCTGCCTATCCTCTGTTGTCGGGGCTGATCCGCTTGGGCTGTCGGGTAGCGATCCGCGTGAGCGAGCGCGTTTGACCGGGGCGCGGGAGGGCGCGCTTCACTTGCAGTTCACCGGGCCGGGCGCCTAGCTAGGTCCATACGTCGATCGAGGTGTGTCATGATCCGATTTGTTCCTGTTGCCGCTGCCGTGGCATCGCTATTTGCCGCTCCGCTGACCGCGCAGGAAGCAGCAGGCGACAAGGTGCGCATGGTCATCGTCTATGGCGACGATGCCGCCCCCGCGCCTCAGGGCGACGAGATCGTTGTCGTCGCTCGCATGCCCGAGGCGGAGCGCTTCCGAATCCCGGAAAGCCTGCGCTTCAGCGACAACCCCGCCAATACGGCGTGGATCAACCGGGTGGAAAAGCTGGAGTTCGTCGGCAATTTCGGCACCTTGTCGTGCAGCGCCACTGGCGTCGGCGGATCGACGGGTTGCACGCAGGAAATGATCCGGAATGCCTATGCCGACAAGAAAGCCTCACCCTCGGTGCGCTTCGGCGAGCTGATCGCGGCGGCCCGTGCGGAGCGCCTGTCGACGATCGATCAGACGTCGGCAGAAGAACAGGCCCGGGTGGAGGCGATCGAGAAGGAATATATGGAGCGACTGGAAAGCGAGCGGGGGGATTAGCCCTTTCATGTCGCCAAGTCCGCCTGCATTGCCGCAACCGCAGAACAAGAGTTACGCTTAGAACCCAGCAAATCGCTTGCGTTGGCAATGAGGTAACCCAGGGCGAGTGACGCCGGGTCGGGTTGTAAAAGCATGCTTTGTGATCGCACGCGTCTGCCTCCGCCTGCGCTCTTATGCCGTAGACCTTCCCTCCGACTTGCTCAGTCTTGAGTGAGGAGAAGCAGGTTTCCATCACGGCGTTATCTCAGACGTTGCTGGACCTGTTCATCGAACAGGTGACGCCGTTGTCGGCCATGATCCGCTGGAACTGCTTACTAGTTTACTGGCGCCCTGGTTCGAGAGATTTAGCAGGGCGTCGGGCTTGCCGCGTCGCCAGATCGCCATGATGGGCGCACCGGTAACGAGCTGGGCGGTCATTGTGTCGCACATCGACCATTCCACCACCCTGCAGCAGAACAGGTCGATCACGGCGGCCACGTAGCGCCCTCCTCCCGTAGTCCAGATGCAGGTTAAGTCGGCCACCCATTTGTGGCTGGACCAGTCGGCCGTGAACTGGCGATCCAAAATGTTGCCGGCGATGACGGAGCGTTCGCCGTGATCCTTCGGCAGACCTCGGCGGCGCGACCTTGCCCGCAGCCCCTGCGCCTGTTTTAGCTGCACGATCCGATGTAGGTCACAGGAGATACCTTCAGCCAGCAGATCATCCCAGAGCCCGCGTGCGCGGTAGGTGCGGTCACTGCTAATGTAACTGGCTCGAACCCCAGTGCCGATACTTCATCGTAACGGGTGCGCTGAGGCGGAGGCCAAGTGCCAGGCATGAATCAGCTTCTTGCGACACCGCGCCTCCCGCACATCCATACCACCGGCAAGATCCCTCGGTGCTTTGCGATGAAAGCGAACCTCATATCGATTCCGTCGCAAAGTAAGCGGGGGCCTTTTGGAATGTCGCGTTCCACTGATGCTCTCCGTTCGGTGAGAACACCTTATCTCGGTGTTCGCAAACCAGCAGCAGACCATCAGGACGACCGCGCAACCTTCATCTTGAGCCAGCTTGTTGAGCAGATTTATAAACTGTGTTACTTAACCCCTATCGTTATGGTTGCAGACAAAGAAAAGCCTGGCGCTATCCAGCCCGATGAGCCGCGCGCGGATAAGTTGGATCGGTCGAAAACCGCTATCCAACCTGCCGGAAGGCGTCAGGCGACGCGGGTCATCAAGGCGCACAGTTCGTTGCCCAATAGTCCCCGAAGGCTCGATAAGTGGAGTTTGTCCTTCAGATTTCCAACGTTCAGCGCGGCGTAGATTTCTTTGAAGAGGGGGCGAGAAATCATCGCCCCGAAACCGTCAGGAACTGTCGCGGAAAATAGCAAATACCGAGGAAACCTATTTTGCTGGAGGTTTACCCGGCGCGAAACCCCTGCTCTCGACATCTCCATATCGAAAGGTTGTGTGTTATCGGGGCAGCCCTTATGAGCCCCGTCACCGTATTCACCGCCTCTCGATCGCTGCCCGACGGACCCCCATGAAGCGCCTTTTCGATGTCCTGCTCGCCTTGGCATTGACCCCCATCGCCCTCGTCGTCTGCTTGGCGGCCGCGATTCCCATCGCGATCGAAGCAAAAGCGCCGCCGTTGTTCTTCCAGACGCGCCTTGGGCTGCGGGAACGCCCCTTTCGCTTGTTGAAGCTGCGGACGATGCACGTTGCGACCCCCAGCGTCGCATCGCACCAGGTCGACGCGGGGAACATCCTCGCAACGGGCAAACTCCTGCGCCGGCTCAAGATCGACGAACTGCCGCAAATCTGGAATGTGCTCAACGGAACTATGTCCTTGGTCGGCCCGCGTCCGGGCCTTCCAAACCAGATCGAATTGACCGAAGCACGACGAGCGCAGGGCGTATTCGACCTCGTCCCGGGCATTACCGGCGTCGCGCAGATTCGCGGGATAGACATGTCGACCCCTAAGAAAGTGGCGCTGATCGACAAAAGCTATGACCACCCCTGGTCGCTCGCGCAGGATTTGCGGATCCTGTGGGCAACGGCCACGGGCGCCGGGTTGGGCGATGCCGCATCCGGATGACAAAACCAATGACCCGTGATCGATTTCTGGTGGTCGGAGCAAACGGTGAGCTCGGACAGGCTTTGCTGCACGAATTGGGCCCCGGAAAGGCCATTGCTGCAACGCGGAAGGCGGACACCCCGCGTCCCGGCTTCGAACACGTCCGGATCGCTCAGGACGGCATTCCGCCCGCCGAAACTCTCGCGCGCTGCGCCGCTGTCATCAATGCCGCCGGAAGCGTAAGGGGCGACGACGCGATGCTATTGTCGGCAAACATCGACCTTCCCCGTGCAATCGCACGCGCCGCGAAGGAAGCCGCTGTGCCCCGGCTGGTTCAGGTCAGCAGTTTTTCTATTCTTGGCGCTGCCGAATATATCGACGACGGGACGGACGAACGACCGATCACAGCCTATGGCCGGTCGAAGGCTGCGGCCGAGCAGGTGCTGCTGGAACTCTCCGATGATGCCTTTTCGGTCGAATGCGTACGATTACCTTTTCTGTTCTCCTCGACCAAGCCGGGCTTACTAGCTCCACTGCTATCGCTGGTAACGCGGCTGAAGCACCTACCTGAAGTTTCGGGACATCCGGTTCGGCGATCCATGATCAGCTATGCCGACGCCGCGCGCCAATTGGCGCGCGCCGCGCGGTCGGAAGCCAGCGGCATATCTTTCGCGGCTGACCCCCGGCTGTTCGACTATGAGTTGCTCGGCGCAGTCCTGGCCGAGGAGGCCGGCATGACCCTTAGGATCATTTCCGTGCCGCGAACCCTCGCCTCTGCCATCCACCGCCTGTTTCCCGCGGCCGGAAGGCGATTGTTCCGGTCCAGTATTCTCGACCCGCGCGCTAATCGTGCCGGCCATCAGCCGATGAGTCTCGAACAAGAGCTGCGCAAACTGGTGCGATCAGCATACAGCTCTTAGATTTTACGACTGGCGACACCCTCGACAAGCAGAAGCCGCTCGAAATGGGCGGTGCCCTTCAAAACCTTAAGGAAGTTTATGACCCCGTTTCAGCTTGACGACGCTTCGATATTTCTGACGGGCGGCACCGGCTCTTTCGGCAAGGCTTTCGTTCGACACGTCGTCCAGATCGCGAAACCCCGGCGGCTCGTCATCTTCTCGCGTGATGAGCTGAAACAGTTTGAAATGGCTCAGGAATTTCCCGAGTCTAAATATCCGTTCCTGCGATACTTCATTGGCGATGTCCGCGACGCCGACCGCGTCCGACGGGCGATGGAGGGCACCGATACGGTGATTCACGCCGCAGCGCTGAAACAGGTTCCAGCGGCCGAGTATAACCCGTTCGAATGCATCAAGACCAATGTCATCGGTGCGCAGAACATCATCGAAGCCTGCCTCGACGCGGGCTTGAAGCGCGTCGTCGCGCTTTCGACCGACAAGGCCGCAGCGCCGGTAAATCTCTATGGCGCAACGAAGCTCTGCTCGGACAAGCTGTTCATTGCGGCGAACAATATTCGCGGCAGCCGTGATATCCGCTTCAGCGTCGTCCGCTACGGCAATGTGATGGGCAGCCGCGGGTCGGTGATTCCTTTCTTCCTCGGACGCCGCGATCATGGCAGCCTGCCAATCACCGATGCATCGATGACGCGTTTCAATATCTCGCTCGACGGGGGTGTCGCGCTGGTAATGTGGGCGTTGAACCACGCCGAGGGCGGCGAAATCTTCGTGCCCAAGATTCCTTCCTATCGCGTCACCGACGTCGCGACGGCGGTCGCCCCGGCCGCGAAGCAGGAAATCATTGGCATTCGCCCCGGCGAAAAGATTCACGAGGAAATGATCACCGCCAGCGACAGCCCCAATACCATCGATCTCGGCAGCTATTTTGCCATCTTGCCGCCCGGTGACGCGGATGTGATCGAGCGCTATTGCGACCGCGCGGGCGCGAAACTGGTTCCGGCCGGGTTCTCGTATGACAGCGGTACGAACGAGGACTTCTTGTCGGTCGAGGACATCCGCAACCTGATTCAGCAGCATGTGGACCCTGACTTTGCCGTTGACGGGCAATGATGAAACCCATCCCCTACAGCCGACAGGAAATCAGCGATGCCGACATCGCCGCCGTCATTGACATCCTTCGATCGCCTTTCCTGACGCAGGGTCCGGCGGTCGAGCGTTTCGAGGCAGAGTTTGCAGCGCTGCACCGCGGCAAGCACGCCGTTGCGGTGTGCAACGCGACTGCCGCACTTCATCTCGCCTGCCTCGCGCTCGACGTCGGTCCCGGCGATATGGTATGGACTTCGCCGATCAGCTTCGTCGCATCAGCCAACTGTGCGCTTTATTGCGGCGCGGACGTCGGCTTCGTCGACATCGACCCCGTGACCCGTAATATGTCGGTCGAGGCGCTCGCCGAGCGGCTTGCCGCGGCCGAACGCGAAGGCGGGCTGCCAAAGGTCGTGATACCCGTCGATTTTTCGGGTCTGCCCTGCGATCTCGAAGCAATTCGTTCGCTCGCTAACCGCTACGGTTTCAAGATCGTTTCGGACAGTTCGCATGCCGTCGGCGCGACCTATTGCGGCGAACCAATCGGCCGCTACGCTGATATCAGTGTCTTCTCCTTCCATCCGGTGAAAATCGTGACGACTGGCGAAGGCGGTCTATGCCTGACCGACGATGCGGCACTCGCGGACCGGATCCGGCTGCTGCGCAGCCACGGGATCACCCGGCACGCGGCACAGATGCAAGGCGGCAGCCGAGGAGACTGGTATTACGAACAAATCGATCTTGGCTTCAATTATCGCATCACCGACATCCAAGCGGCGCTTGGCAGTTCGCAACTGACCGGCCTTGAAGAAAAATTCCACCGCCGCGACGATGCCGCGCGCCGCTATGATGACAAACTCGCCAGACTGCCGCTGAAACTTCCAGTGCGCCTCAACGACCGGCAATCGGCCCACCATCTTTATGTCGTGGAAGTTGCCGACGGTACTTCGCGTAGTGACGTATTCTCCGCGCTGCGCGCCAACAGGATATTGGTGAACGTCCATTATATCCCGATCCACCTCCAGCCATATTATCGTACTCTCGGCTTCGCGGCCGGCGATTTTCCGGTGAGCGAAGCCTATTACGCCGGTGCGATCACAATTCCGCTGTTTCCGTCGCTCACCCCATCCGAACAGGATTATGTCGTCGAGCAGCTGGCTCGCGCGGTCGGCGCCTGACAGGAAGGCTCATGGAACTTGCGCTCGGTACTGTGCAGTTCGGCCTCGCCTACGGCGTTGCCGGCAGCGGCCATCCGGTTTCGGAATCGGAAACGCGGACCATATTGGCGACCGCTTACGAGGCCGGCATTCGCCGCCTCGATACGGCGCCCGCCTATGGCGACGTAGAGGAGCGCCTTGGCGGGCTCTGCGGTCGGCTGGGTTTCAGTATCGTTTCGAAGATTCCCGCTATGCCTGCAGGACTCGACAGCGCCGAGGCAGTGTCATGGCTGCGCGCATCGGTCGACCGTAGCCGTCGGCGGCTGGGCGACCGGCTGGGCGGGATCATCTTCCATGATGCGTCGCTGCCGATTGGCCCCCATGGCGCTGCGCTCCGCGACGCCCTTGCCGACGCAGTGGCCGGCAGCAGGATCCGCGTCGGGGCATCGCATTATTCGGCTGAAACCCTCCCCGATAAAGCACTTTGGTCCGATCACGCCATGGCGCAATTGCCCGGCAATGCCTATGATCAGCGGGTGGCAGGCCTCGCCGCCGCGCTAGCGGAAACCGAAGTGTCGATGCGCTCGGCCTTCCTGCAAGGCCTACTCCTCGCCGAACGTTCCCGGGCCGTAGCGCGCGTGCCCGAAGCGGCGGACTGGCTTGCCACCTGGGACCGTTGGTGCGTGGAAGCCGGCCTATCGCCCCTAGCCGCAGCCCTGGCTGTCGCGAAAGGCTTTGACGCGGTCAATTATTGCCTCATCGGCGTCGACAGCGTCGCACAGCTGCGCGATATCGTCGCGGCGTGGGAGGCGACGTCGGCGATCAGGGCACCCGAACTCGCCGGCGACGATCCGCGCGTCTTCGATCCCCGGCAGTGGCGGAGCTGACATGCCCGATACCGTAGCGCTCATTCAGGCCCGCATGTCGAGTAGCCGCCTGCCCGGAAAGGTACTCGCCGATCTCGGCGGGCTGCCGATGATCTGCTTCATGGTCGAACGCGTTCGCCGAACATCTGGAGTCGACCTCGTCGCGGTGCTGACCAGCGACACTCCATCCGACGATCCGCTCGCCCTCGCGGCGGAGGCGCACGGCGTTCCAGTCGTGCGTGGGCCATTGAACGATGTCCTCGCCCGCTATGTCGTCGGCGCCGACGCGTTCGACGCCAGGACCATTCTCCGGCTGACCGGCGATTGCCCGCTAATCGATCCGGCGCTGATCGCACAGGTGGTCGCGCTACACCGGTCAGCAGGGGTTGACTATGCCAGCAATATCGATCCGCCGGGCTTCGCCGACGGGATGGACACCGAATGTTTCACGCGCGACCTGCTCGACCGCGCGGACCGGCTCGCCGTTTCGCAGCCCGAACGCGAGCATGTGACACTCTGGATGCGCGGCGCGGAAAGCGGTGCATCGCGCGCGAATCTTACGGCTGCAGTGCCCGCTTCTCGCCTACGCCTCACCGTCGATTATCCCGACGATCTCGCACTCGTCCGCAGGATCGTTGCGGCACTGGGCAGCGAATGCGATTATTTCGACATTTTGCGATTGTTGCAAATGGATGCCGCCTTGCTCGATGCCAACCCGTATGAACGGAACGAAGCCTTGAAAAGCTAATATCGGCCGTTTAGAGAGCCGCCAAATCTCCTCCCCGCGCCCCTATCTTCCGGAGACTTTCCGATGCAACGCTGCAGCAAGTGTGGTCTCCCCGAAACCCACGAAACCATTGCCTTCGACAACCAAGGCGTGTGCAACGTGTGCCGCCAGATCGAGTTCAAGGAAAACCGGATCGACTGGGCGCAGAAGAAGGGCGAACTCGACGCGCTGATCGCCGAGCATCGCGGCAAGTACGATTATGACTGCATCGTGCCCTTCAGCGGTGGCAAGGATAGCACTTGGACGCTCTACTATCTGGTGAAGGAATATGGGGTCAAGCCGCTGGTCGTGCGTTTCGACCATGGTTTCTTCCGTCCTGGTCTCGAGGAAAACACCAAGAAGGTGTGTCGCGAGCTCGGCGTCGATATCATGACCTTTACCCCGAACTGGCAGGTCGTGCAGCAGTTGATGCTCCAGTCCTTCCTCGAAAAGGGCGATTTCTGTTGGCATTGCCACACGGGCATATTCTCTTACCCGATGTGGGTCGCGCTGGAGAAGAAGGTTCCGCTGATCTTCTGGGGTGAGCCCTCGTCCGAGTATACCGCCTATTTCAGCTACGAGCAGGAAGAGGAAGTCGACGAGAAGCGGTTCAACCGCTACGTCAATCTCGGCATCAGCGCCGACGACATGTTCGTGCGCCTCGGCGGCAAGGTCGATCCGCGCGATCTTAAGTGCTTCTCCTATCCGCCGCTCAAGGACCTGCGCGCGCTTAACTATCGTTCCGTCTGCCTCGGCTCGTACATTTCGTGGGATGTGCCGAAACAGTCGAAGATCATCATGAACGAACTGGGTTGGCAGGGCGACGAGGTCGAGAACGTCCCCCCGCAATACCAGTATGAGAAGATCGAATGCCAGATGCAGGGCGTTCGCGATTACATCAAGTACATCAAGCGCGGCTACACCCGTCCGTCGCATCTGGTGGCGATCGACGTCCGGCAGGGCAATATGACTTTGAACGAGGGCCAGCACCTGATTGACGAGTTCGAAAACCGCCGTCCGCCCAGCCTCGACAATTTCCTGAACTTCGTTGGCCTTAGCGAGGCGGAATTCAACCGCATCGCGATGGAGCACATGGTCTCGCCCTATCAGCATGATCCCGACACGGTCCGCCCCGGCAAAAAAACTCACGATTTCGAGCGTTGGTCTCGCGTGGGCGCGATGCCCAAGGAGGTGCGGGACGAAATGCTGGCGCGCTACAAAATGCGTACTGGCAAATCGTTTACGTTCGCCGACGACTAGGCCTAAACGACCTGATGATCGTTGTCGGCATCATCGATTATCGCGCAGGCAACATCCGGTCGATCCGTAACGCTTTCGAGCATATCGGCTGCGAGACGCGTCTCGTCACCGACGCCGCTCAACTAGACGGCGTCAGCCATGTCGTCCTGCCCGGTGTGGGCGCTTTCGCCTTCTGTATGCAACGGCTTTCTGAAAGCGGGATACTGCCGGCGCTGGAACAATGGGCGCTTGTCGAACATCGCCCGCTGCTCGGCATTTGCGTCGGAATGCAGTTGATGGCCCGCCGCGGGCTTGAGCTTGGCGATCATGAAGGACTGAACTGGATGGGTGGCAAGGTGCTGCCGCTGATCGCCAACGGCGCCCGGGTGCGCGTCCCGCACGTCGGCTGGAACGACGTTACGTTCGACGAGCCGTTTGGAGCCTTCACCGCGGGCGGCAAAGCCGATTTCTATTTCGACCACAGCTTCGCCTTCTTCGATCCCGAGTTCGGCGAGACGATCGGTCGTTGTACCCATGGCCAGGACTTCGCCGCGGTTGTCCGCCGCGGCAATGTCGTCGCGGCACAGTTCCACCCCGAAAAGAGCCAGGATGCCGGCATTCGGTTCCTCGAAGGCTTCCTCGCGCTGTAATCGCCATGCTGAAGAAGCGTCTCATCCCCAAGCTGCTGATCCAGCACCGCCAGATCGGCTCGATGACCCGGCCGGTCCTCGTGACGACGCGCCAGTTTGACCAGTCTTTTGACGTCGGCGACCCCGTGTCGCAGGCGAAAATCTACCAAGCGCAGATGGCGGACGAGTTGATCGTGCTCAACATCGACCGGACGCCGATCGGTTCCGACGAGCTTCTGCTCGGGATCATCGAACGGCTCGCCAGCGAAACCTTCATGCCGCTCGCCGTCGGTGGCGGCGTCGGTAGCGCCGAGGACTTCGGGCGGCTACTTGACCATGGCGCCGACAAGGTGGTGATCAACACAGTCGCTGCGGAGTATCCGGACATCATCGACGCCGCCGCCAGCCAGTTCGGAGCGCAATGCGTCGTCGTCTCGATCGACTATCGCCGCGACGCCGACGGCACACCGCGCGTCCATACCGACCGCGCTTCGCGCCGGACCGAGCGCAGCGTCGTCGAATGGGCGCACGAAGCGGCGCAGCGGGGCGCGGGGGAGATCGTGCTGGTAGACGCCGACCGCGACGGCACGGGGAGCGGGCTCGATTGCGCGCTGTGCGCCGAAGTCGCCTATAGCCTGCCGATCCCCGTGATCCTGTCTGGCGGCTGCGGCATTGCAAGCCATTTCTCCGACGGTTTTCTGGACGGCGGCGCCGAGGCAATCTCCGCCGGCACCTTTTTCGCGTTCCGCGATCAGAACCCGATCCAGACCCGCTCGCATGTCCGCAACAGCGGCATCGACATCCGCATGGAAACCTGATGCGGATCGAACCGGCGCCCCATTGGGAAAATGACGTCGTGCGGCTCGCCCTGCTGACTCCCAAAGACGTCAGCGACGCCTATGTGGACTGGCTAAACGACGCGGAAGTCAACCGCTATCTGGAAAGCCGTTTCGCGGTCCATGACCGCGCCGGCGTCGCCGCCTATGTCGAATCGATGCTCGCCAGCCCTTCGTCGCTATTCCTGGCGATCCATTCGAAAGCGCTCGGCCAGCACGTCGGCAATATCAAGATCGGCCCGATCGACCGCCATCACGGATTGGGCGAGATCGGCCTGATGATCGGTGCGCGGGCCGCTTGGGGGCGCGGCATCGCGACCCATGCCATCGCGGCGGTCGCCGGCATAGGCTTCTGCGACCTCGGCCTGCGCAAGCTCACCGCCGGCTGCTATGCCGGCAACAAGGGCAGCCAGATCGCATTCGAACGCGCCGGCTTCATGGTCGAAGCCATCCGCCGCGCGCATTTTGTTTCGGACGGACGCCTTGAGGATCTCATGCTGCTCGCCCGCTTCGCCGACAATTGACGGGTCATCAGACCCGGCCGCGACAGGAGTATTGACAATGCGCCATTTCGACCGTTCGGAAGCCATGCTTGCCCGGGCGGAAAATGTCATCCCGCTGGGAAGCCAGACGTTCAGCAAAAGCCGGACGCAATTCCCGGTCGGCGTGTCGCCGCTCTACCTTGATCGGGGCAAGGGCAGCCACGTCTGGGATGTCGACGGAAATGAATATGTCGATTTCATCAGCAGCCTCTGCTCGGTAACGCTCGGCTATGGCGATCCCGACGTCGACGGCGCGGTCCGCGACCAGCTCGATCGCGGCGTCATCCTGTCGCTTCCGGCTTCGCTGGAGGCCGAAGTCGCCGAATTGATCTGCGAGATGGTGCCGTGCGCCGAAAAGGTCCGCTTCGGCAAGAACGGGTCGGACGCGACCTCGGGCGCCATCCGGATCGCGCGCGCCTTCACCGGCCGCGACCATGTCGCCGGGCTTTGCGAACGGCACGATCCGGCGTGCGATCAGTCCGGCGATCTGCGTGAAACCGATCGCGGTGCCATCAGCCCGTTCGATCAGGATGTGCTGCCGCTCGTTGTCGTCGCTGGCCTTGTCGAGATCC
>SXGU01148754.1_pt1 | contig 14188 bp, 12 predicted proteins | sample 3174531 | NCBI WGS metagenome assembly SXGU01 (sample SAMN11356863, study PRJNA531348) | freshwater metagenome | isolation source: freshwater sample F1-140 | place: China: Fuxian Lake, Yuxi | collected 2017-12-25
AGATAAACAAAGTTCATCGATGAATTAAATCGGCTGAATCTAATGGAGGATGGTTAGTTATGGCAACGTCATGGCGATTTTCAGTACTCGATGATCGACATCGGGCGCTTGGATCGAATCTCGAAGATTGGTCAGGCATGGGCACAGCATGGACGTATGCGAAGAACATCGCCGATGAACACGTAGCGGTCAGAACAAAAGCAGGCTTGATGGATGTCTCTGGACTCAAGAAAATGCATCTTGTTGGCCCACATGCCATTGCGTTGTTGAATTATGTGACGACACGAGAAATGTCGAAGTTAGCGCCAGGGCGAGCCGTGTATGCGTCGATGCTGAACGATCGCGGAATGTTCACCGATGACTGCATTGTCTACCGCATTGGTGCAAACAACTGGATGGTCGTGCATGGCTCAGGTTCAGGCCACGAAGAAATCTCAAAGGCCGCTGTTGGTCGAAATGTCGCAGTGCTATTCGACGACGATCTGCATGACTTGTCGTTGCAGGGTCCTGTCGCGGTTGAATATTTGGCTAGGCATGTACCGAATATTCGAGACTTACCCTACTACTCGCACATGCAAACAACCCTGTTCGGCAAGCCTGTAATGATTTCGCGAACGGGATACACAGGTGAACGCGGCTATGAGATTTTTGTCCGGGGGCAAGACGCACACCTGGTTTGGGACACGATATTGACCGAAGGAAAAGAGTTGGGAATCATACCCGTCTGCTTTTCGGTACTCGACATGTTGCGCACTGAAAGTTATTTGTTGTTTTATCCATATGACAACTCACAGATGTATCCATTTGCTGATCAACCGCCGGGTGACTCATTATGGGAACTCGGTCTTGATTTCACGGTCTCAAAAGGAAAAGTTGGGTTTCGTGGCGCCGAAGAACATTCGCGTCTCGAGGGTAAGGAGCGATTCAAAATCTTTGGTGTGCTCATTGATTCGAGCACGCAAGCAGATGTGGGAGATGAATTATGGGTTGTCGATAGCAAGGTTGGGGTGATCACTTGTTCATGTTTCTCGCAAATAACCGGTAAATCAATGGCGATTGCGCGGATGGATGTCAATCAAGCGAAAGATGGCACGAAGTTTGAAGTTCGTGGTAAAAATGTTCATGCAAGTGCCATCGCCCACACGATGCCGTTTGACGACCCGAAAAAATTGAAACGAAGCGCCAAATAATGTCGATAAAGAGCCGACCTGTGTATGCGGGGTTTGACCTTGGAAAATTGGCAAATCGAAATCTGTTCATACTCAAGGGCGATGGAGCGTATGCCTTGCTTGAGAAGTTGGACAAAAAGCACCCGATGCTCGCGAAAATCGAGATCCTGCATTGCGAAGACGGAACCAATCACACCGAAGCGTTAAATGCACTCGGTGTCGCAGATTATTGGCTTGCTGCGAGTTCGCAAGCATTGCTCGGTCGCCTAGCGACAACATTGAACACTGCGACCATGAGCACGCGGCTGTTTGTGGCGGGTCTCGAAGACTTTATTGGTGACGTTGTGTGCTTGGCCGCCAATTATGGGGTAAAAAATGAGTCGGTGATAAAAGAACATCGGGGCTCACTTAAACGACGCGTGCAGTGTGTTCATTGCAAGGGATTTAACCAAGATGTCTCGCATAGCCCGTTTCGTTGTAAGCACTGCAACCTGTTTTTGTTCGTTCGGGACCATTTTTCGGCGCGATTAAATGCATTTCAAGGTGTCTGTGTAAACGCTGAGGACCCGCAAGTATTACCAGAGCCAGTCGAGTTGTTTCCATGACCGTTAATACCGAAATCGCCGTGACAGTTACGGACATTCAAAAAATTGCTGACTCAATTAAACAATTCACTCTTGTTCGCAATGATGGCAAATTGTTGCCGGTTTTTGCACCTGGGTCGCATGTTGTTGTCTCGATGAGCGTCAATGGTCGGACTCATCGAAACCCGTATTCGCTTATTTCTTCGTCGACCGAGCAATCGAATTATCAGATATCGGTTCTTCGCACAGAGAACTCTCGTGGCGGATCGCGACATTTGCACGATGACGTTGAAGTCGGTAACAATTTGTCGATCAGCCACCCTGTTGATCAGTTTCCGATCGATGTGCTCGCCAAGCGAAACTTGCTCATTGCTGGTGGTGTTGGAATAACCCCGTTTTTACCGATGATGGAATTTATGAACCGCACCGCAAAACCATTTGAATTGTACTATTCGATTAGGTCCCGTACCCACGGTGCCTTTTGGCAACAACTCACGAATCTTTATGGCAACCGTGTAAGGGTTCTTGAGGGTCAAGGAAGACACTTTGATTATCGATCGGTGTTAGTAAACCAACCATTAGGAACTCATGTTTACATTTGCGGCCCACGACCAATGTTGGATCATATTTTTTCAATTGCCCGAGACCTTGGGTGGGCCGACGAAAATCTCCATTTTGAATTGTTTCTAGCCCCGCCGCCAGGCAAGCCATTCTCGGCGAGGCTTGCTCGAAGCGGCATAACTATTGATGTTGGCGAGCACGACAGCTTTCTTGAATCGATTGAAGCAGCTGGTGTTGATGCGCCTTATCTGTGTCGAGGTGGTGCGTGTGGAAAATGTGAAACTTCTGTAGTGGTAGCAGATGGCCAATTAATACATAACGATGTTTTCCTTACTGATGATGAGAAGGCGTCCAGAAAGAGAATCATGCCATGTGTTTCTCGATTCACTGGAAGCAATTTGACCATTGATCTATGAAAAATAGAACACTAATTAGAAGGGTTAACAAATGGCATTAATGTTCAATGACGAGACATATCGGGATGATTTTACATTCCGTAACAGCACGCATGCTATTCGCCGTTATCCATTTCCGTTTAGTGAAGACAGTTTTGAATATGCGATAAATATCGAAGATCACATCGCTGGAAAACTAGGCACCTGTTACGAACATCCAATTGATGTCGACGAGCACTATGTATCTGAAATGGCTGATCGAGCCCTCGTCTTGAAATCAGATCCACTTCGCTGTCAAGCATTAGACCACATGATGACTGCTCAATGGGACACCCTCGAGCTTTTAATGACTTGCAAGGCCAAAAGCTACCCTGACCACTTCTCGCTCGAAAAAGACGGTGATCGATGGCACTGGATAAATAAACCGTTGAAGATAGACGACACGTTCACGTTCGGCGATCGATCGAGTTTGCCTTATGAACCAATGGAATACATAACCCGACAGGCCCAAGGAGACTTCTGCATAGTCGATCAGCGTGATGGCAGCTTGTGGATGGATGCAGGTATGGTCACATGTCAGGCAGATTGGTCACTTGACTTTGATCTCGGCATGAGCTTCATGCAATGGCATGCACCGGTACCCCTTGCCCATGAGTCAGGCGTGTTTGACCGAGCGCTTAAGTTTTTAATGAACGTTCAACAGGGGCGACCAACTCGTCGCTTGAATTGGACGATGACTGTGAACCCGCGCCTAGATACGAGCCCGGAAAATTATCACAAATGGGGTTCTGACAAACCAACCGTTACCCCTGAAAACATCGGGGCAAAGCTTCATTTGCGTTGTGAGTTGCAAAGTTTTTGGCGCCTACCTCGTTCAAATGCCCTGCTATTTCCGATTCGTCAGTTTCTGATTAGTTTCGACGACATTGCGACTATCCCAAAATGGGCGTGTCGGATGCACCGCGTGCTTAAATCATTGCCAGATCAAATTGTCGAATATAAAGGCCTTAGACGGAACCACCAAATGGCAATTGACTATTTCGCAAAGTTTGACAACGGACAGATCTTGACCCGAGATGCGGAACCCGAGTAGGGCGAACTCAGCGGGGAGGATATTTGCACTTTTGGGTAAGGTGTGCCCTGCTAGGACAAGCGTGAGGGGGTCACGGTCGAACAATGGAGTAATTAATTAGTGATTCATCCGTTAAGGCCAAATAGCGACAACTCGTCACGGTGTGAAGTTGCTGGCGCGAATTGCTAACCAACGGCAGGTGAGTCATGTCTTTGTAGACGGCACTACTACCAAGGGTTTGCGCAAATTAATCGAAGGTGATCTTGGTTCTGAACTAAAACACAAGCTGCGCGGCACCAATATTCAAGTTGTAGTTGTCTCGCCAAACCTCTAATGGCTTAGCTTTTCGTTTGTTAGAACAGGCTGAGATAATTATCGCGTTCGATTTCACCAACTTTTGAATGCCACTTGGTGAACTCTTCTGCCTTTACTTTTGCCATGTAATCGCTGTAGTACTCGGTACCAGTATGGCCTAATGCACTCTGCATGAGGGGATTGTTCCGTAGGTTCTCTGCAGCATGAAGAAGCGTTGGTGGCATAGGTTCAATACCTTTTGTGGCAACTACATCGGGGTGTAGTTCATAAAGGTTGTCAAGATTTGGCTCACCTGGATCTGTCTTTCGATCGACTCCGTCAAGTCCTGCGGCCAAAACCGCGGCGAATGCCAAATACGGATTCGCCGCACCGTCAACCGAGCGTATTTCAAGGCGGTTACCTTCTGAAACTCTGATCATCTGTGTGCGGTTGTTGCCACCGTAGGCAATATAGGCAGGCGCCCAAGTTGCACCCGAGTTTGGCGCTGATACTCCCATGCGCTTGTAACTATTAACGATTGGGTTTGTAACTGCCGACATCGCCTTGGCGTGTTCGAGCACACCGCCACAGAAGTTATAGCCGAGATCAGTCAAACCCAGACCATGTTTGTCATTTTCTTGGCTCAGCGCACCCTCGAATAAATTTTTTGAATCTTTGCCGCCCCATAGTGACGTATTCATATGTAAACCGTTGCCAGTCAAGTCATGAAATGGTTTGGGCATAAATGTGGCGACCATGCCGTGTTGATGGGCGACGGTATTTGCCATATATCTGAAGAAGATCAAACGATCAGCGGTGGTCATTGCATCTGCGAACTTGAAGTTTTGTTCGAATTGACCATTTGAGTCCTCGTGGTCGGTTGCATAGTTTTCGTACCCGAGCTTGTTCATATATTTTGACATCGTCGTTAGGTAGTCGTACATCCGAGTCAAACCACGGGCATCATAACAAGGCACGTCGAGTGTGTCGAGTGTGTCGGCAACAATAAGCTTGCCAGTCTCATCGCGTCGCAAAAGGTGATATTCAGCTTCTACACCTACCATTAGTTTCATGTCGCGCTCTTGTTGCAATTTCTTTAACGCGTTGCCAAGAATAATTCTTGGTGTGTATTGCCACGGTTTGCCCTCGATATTGATGTCGCACATCACAACTGCGACGCCTTCGCGCCAAGGAATCTTGTAGTAACTATTTGCATCAGGTGCCGCAATCATGTCTGGACCAGCGGGTGATTGACCCATCGGGCCAACTGCGAAACCAGCAAAACCTGCTCCAGCACAGACTATGTCCATCGCTGAAACAGGAATCAATTTGGCGCAAGGTCTGCCGTGCATGTCGACGAACATTGTCATAAAGAATTCAAGGTTGTCTTCGGCTACTTTTGCTTCAAGAATCTCACGAGTATCGTTCATAATCCCCCCATGCAGTATTCGATGTGTCTCATTTAACAGTAGTCATCACAAGCCACTTTAGATTCGCCAGCCTAATTAAAATTATGTTAATCTCAGTTTTTGGATTGAAAGAAGGGGTTGATACGTGTGTGGGATCAGCGGGTTACACATATTAGATCCCGAACTAGAGCCAAAACTTGGCCAATTGTTGAGTGCCATGCTCATTCAAATGTGGGATAGGGGTCCAGACTCAACTGGTGTAGCAATCTATGGTGACATTGCAAATGTCGGCCAAGTCAAATATTCATGCCGTACAACCGAAAGAGACTTTGACTGGAACTCGCTAGCCAAATCGGTTGGCGCAACTCTCGTGCGACACGGCGATGGCGTCGTATTGGTTGGCGCAACTGGTCTCAAGCCACAACTTGTTGATAGAGGCATAAGTATTGTTTCAACAGGTACTGCAGTTGAAGTATTCAAAGAAACTGGTTCACCAGTTTCGGTGCTTGATCGATTTGAAATAAAGTCTCGCAGCGGTTATCAAGGTGTAGGCCATACTCGGTTGGCCACCGAGTCGGCGATCACAACTGAAGGTTCACACCCGTTTGCGACCCACGATGATCTGTGTGTTGTGCATAATGGATCATTTTCAAACTACTTCAGCGTTAAACGAGATCTTGAAGCACTTGGTGAGATGTTTTTGACTGAGAACGACACCGAAGTTGCCGCGCGTTTACTGGGATACGAAATTAGCCACGGCCGAGACCTCGGCGATGCGCTGAAGGTGTTGCAAAAAACCCTTGACGGATTTTACACGTTACTTTGTGCAACCAAAGACCAGTTTGCGATTACACGTGATCCTGTTGGGTGCAAGCCGGCTGTAGTCGCAGTGCATGATAGGTATGTCGCAATGGCGTCAGAATATCGTTCATTGGCTGAGCTTCCAGATATTGAAAAAGCAAAAGTTTTTGAACCGGTGCCGAACGAAATATATGTGTGGGCACGTTAATGAGTGAAACTATTTTGGACTGCGATTCGATGACGGTTCGTCAAATAAATGTTGCCTTGCGCGAACTACCTGATGGCTCTGCGGTCAAAGTCGTTAAGCCTAAGGGTCGACACAATATGGCCGTAGGTCTGATCAAGAGTTTGAAAATCACCTTTGATGGTTCAGTAGGTCACTATGCAGGTGGATTATGTGATGGCATCGATTTGACTGTGAACGGTTTTTGTGGATGGGCAGCGGCAGAAAATTTAATGAGTGGCACCGTGAGAATTAGACGCAATGCCAGCGAGCGAGTTGGCGCAACCGCACACGGTGGGACGATTATTGTCGAAGGTGATGCAAGTACTCGTGTTGGGATCTCGTTAAAGGGTGCTTCGATAGCCGTTGCGGGTGACGTTGGCGATTTTTCAATGTTTATGGCACAAGCAGGAGTGTTGCTTGTTGGCGGAAATGTGGGCGAGGCGCTTGGTGACTCGCTTTATGAGGCAGTAATTTATGTCGCTGGCAAGGTTAAAAGTCTTGGAGCAGACGCTCGCTACGAAGACATGGCTGAATCAGATATAGAAACTGTAACTGCACTGTGTCGAAAGGCAGGATTCACGCATATTGAGCCAAGAAATGTCAATCGAATTGCGTCGGCTAAACAGTTGTATAACTTCAATGCCTTGAAAGCGCAGAAATACTAATGAACGATGCACAGCCCGTAAACAGCCCAAAGTCACGAAAACCTACTCTTCGTGAGAGTCATTCTTTTCCGCCTTCGGTCATTGATCAGATTCACGGCATGGCCGAAGAGGGTCGCTATGAAATTCGTGGCTGGGGTGCGAAGCGAAAACTGCCAACATTTGATGACCTGGTTTTCATAACCGCCTCGGCATCAAGATATCCGATGGAAGGGTACCGCGAGGCATGCGACACGACGACAGTGCTTGGTTCGCGCTTTGCCAGCAAACCTCTTGAGTTGAAAATTCCGATCACAATTGCTGGCATGAGTTTTGGATCGCTTTCAGGTCATGCCAAAGAAGCACTCGGACGTGCGGCAACCGCAGTCGGAACTTCGACAACTACCGGCGACGGTGGCATGTCTCCCGAAGAGCGTGGCTCGTCAAAACATCTTGTATATCAATGTTTGCCGTCACGCTATGGTTTCAACCCTGCCGATTTAATGAAGGCAGATGCAATTGAAATAGTTCTTGGACAAGGTGCGAAACCAGGTGGCGGCGGAATGTTGCTTGGACAGAAAGTTTCAAAGCGCGTTGCGGGAATGCGAACACTGCCTGCCGGCATCGATCAACGATCGTCGTCTCGTCATCCCGACTGGAGCGGGCCAGATGACTTGGTGATAAAAATTGAAGAGTTGCGTGAAGCTACTAATTGGGAAAAACCAATTTATGTTAAAATGGGTGCTACTCGGGTTGCATATGACGTGAAACTTGCTGTGTCTGCAGGTGCCGATGTAGTTGTGGTTGACGGAATGCAGGGTGGAACTGGCGCAACACAAGATGTGTTTATTGAAAATGCTGGCATCCCAACAATGCCTGCAGTGCGCATGGCGGCCGATGCTTTACGCGAAATTGGTAAACATCACGAGGTGCAGTTAATTGTTTCAGGTGGTATTCGTACTGGCGCCGATGTCGCAAAAGCGATAGCTCTTGGCGCCGATGCAGTTGCAGTCGGTGTAGGTTCGTTGTTAGGGCTTGGCTGTAACCGCCCGTCTTGGTATAACGCTAAAGGCAAAAATTGGGTAGATGCGTCACACGATTATGACTTATTACAGACACAGGCCGGATACTGCCACCATTGTCACACAGGCCAGTGTCCAGTCGGGATTACAACTCAAGATCCAGACCTTGAGGCGCGACTCGATCCTGAAGTCGGCGCAACCTGGATGACGAACTACCTTCGCGCATTAACCATGGAACTGACAACTTTGGCCAGAGCATGTGGTAAAAGTGACGTGCATAACCTTGAGCCTGAAGATATGGTCGCGTTAACAATTGAGTCTGCGGCAATGGCCAGAATACCACTCGTCGGAACAGATTGGATTCCTGGTTGGTCGCATAAATGAGCACGCCAATTTCCACACGTCCGGGCAGGTCGACGGCAAAGTACCCCGCAAAATATTCGGCTTTCAATTTAATTAAGTTTGGTTTACGCAAAGATGCGTGGCCGAGGGCGTGGCGCGAACACGAGCTTCAAAGTTCATACGACGTAGTAATCATCGGCGCGGGTATTCACGGTTTGGCAACCGCATATTATTTGGCAACTAATCACGGAATCACCAATGTCGCAATTGTCGATAAAGGTTATGTGGGTGGCGGTGGATCGGGTCGCAATACATCAATAGTCCGCTCGAACTACTTGACAGCCGAAGGTGTGCGATTTTATAACCGCTCGGTACATCTCTATCAAGACTTGTCGGCTGATCTCAATTTCAACATCATGTTTGGTCAAATGGGTCACTTGACTTTGGCCCATAATGATTCGTCGTTGCGAACAATGCGGTGGAGAGCAGAAGTAAACAAACTCGAAGGAATTGACTCAGAAGTTATTTCTCCCGATGAAATCAAATCGATAGTTCCATATATGGATACAAGTAGTCACACTCGGTATCCAATAGTTGGTGCATTATTTCACCCGCCTGGTGGAACTGTAAGACACGACGCTGTCAACTGGGGTTATGCGAGAGGCGCCGACCTGCGGGGCTGTGAGATTCACCAAAATACAGAAGTGCTCGACATTACAACCAATGGCGATGAAGTTTCTGGCGTCAATACCAATCGTGGTCATATCGCTACCAAGACTGTCGTCAATTGCACAGCAGGTTGGGCGAGCCTGATCAATGCAATGGTTGGCTTAAAAATGCCACTTGTAACACATCCACTGCAAGCTGCGGTTACCGAACCAGTCAAGAAGTTTCTCGGAGCCGTAGTTGTCTCGGGTTCGTTGCATGTTTATGTCAGCCAGACTGATCGAGGTGAGTTGGTGTTTGGTGCGTCCACCGATCCATACCCAAGTTATTCAATGCGCGGATCCCTTGAATTCACCGAAGAACTTGCAGGTCATGTTCTCGAATTAATGCCGTCAATATCCAAGATGAGAGTTTTGCGTCAATGGGCAGGCCTATGTGACATGACACCCGACTTCAGCCCGATCATGGGTTTCACTCCAGTAAGCGGTTTCATCGTTGATGTTGGCTGGGGGACATACGGTTTCAAAGCAGGTCCAGTATCGGGCGAAGCAATGGCGCAACTTATTGCTACGCAAAAAGTTCCTGAAATAATCTCAACCTTCGATCTTGCGCGTTTTGCTGATGGGAGACTAGTTGGCGAAAAGGGTGCTGCGGCGGTGGGACACTGATGATTACCGTTTCTTGTCCTTGGTGTGGATGTCGTAACTCGACCGAATTTCGAGTTGTCGGCGAATCCAAAAAACGACCAGACGCAAAAAATACAACGCAAGAAGAATGGCGCACATATTTGTATACGAAGTCAAACTTGGCCGATTGGGTGACAGAAACTTGGTATCACCGAGCGGGATGTAGAAGATATTTCGTAGCTGAGCGACACACGATTTCAAATGAGATTCGCCAAACGCGACTTCCTGCTGCCCAGATTCGGCTGAAAGAAAGCGGCGTTTGATTATGGGTGAAAATCTTCGACTAGGCATGCAGAAAGGCGAAGTGATTAATCGCAAGGTGACAGTGAATTTTACTTGGCAGGGTCGAACTTATTTCGGCTTATTGGGCGACACGATTGTTTCTGCACTACTTGCCAACGGCGTAGAAATATTTTCTCGGAGTTTTAAATACAAGCGTCCACGCGGAGTACTTAGCGCGACTTTTCACGATCCAAATTGCACGGTACAAGTCGGCGATGAACCTAATGTTCGTGGGGCGCATCGTCAATTGCAACAAGGGACAAGTGCTATTCCACAAAACGTTTGGCCATCACTTGGTTTTGACATCCGATCTGTAAATCAGAGACTGACTCGATTTTTGTCGGCAGGTTTTTATTACAAGACATTTATGAGCCCACGCCAATTATGGCCGCTGTATCAAAAAATCTTGGGACGATTTGCCGCAGGTGGTGTCACGTCTGCCAAGTCCGAACACGGTTACTACGACAAACGGTATATCCATGTTGATGTTTGTATTGCTGGAGGCGGACCAGCCGGCATGGCAGCAGCGATTGGTGCTGCAAAATCTGGGGCATCAGTATTGCTAGTTGACGAAGAATATGACCTGGGTGGACACCTGCGATATGGAGATGAGCAGGATTTGCTGGCATTAAAAGATTTGCGAAACGAAATCGCACAGTTTAACAATATTGAAGTGTTAACAAATTCGGCAGTGACCGGCCGTTATGACATGAACTGGTTGGGCGTAATTCAGCGCCAGCCCGCGATTACCGTGAATTCGAAACGACTTCACGAACGGTTATGTAAGGTTCGAGTCGCGACACTCGTTGTAGCGAGCGGATTGATTGAACGACCGTATGTTTTTTCAGGTAATGATCTCGCTGGAGTCATGCTCTCGACTGGCGTACGGAGACTGATCAATTTGTACGCAATACGTCCCGGCAATAGTGCAGTTGTGTTTACGGCCAATGCCTCAGGTGATGCATGTGCCGAAGATCTACGCAGAATTGGTGTAACGGTAACTGTTGTCGACGCACGCCTTGGTGCAAACATCGTCAGTGCGCTTGGCAAAAAACGAGTTCAATCGGTTGAACTTGCTGACGGACAGGTAATTGCATGTGACTTGCTTGTAATGGCGATCGGTTGGACGGCAAATGTACCGTTGCTAAATATGGCTGGTGATCGACCTATCTACGACAGGAGTGCGGCTCGTTTTTTCCCGACGGACAAGTTAGCGAAAAATGTCATGGTTACAGGCGGATTAGTCGGCGATGGAACGACCGATGAATTAGTCAATCACGGAAACGCAGTCGGCAAGAATGCGGCCGCTGCGAGCGGTCATGGTAAGGCTTGGAAGTTGCCTGTTCTAACGCGTGCAAGTCACCTTGAGCTCTATCGGTCAACAACTCATGGGTATGTTGATTTTTCAGAGGATGTAAGTTCGAAAGATTTATTCGCAGCCAAAAAAGAAGGTTTTGACTCGATAGAACTTGTCAAGAGATTTACGACGGTAACTATGGGCCCAACTCAGGGCAAATTTGAATCGGTCAACGCAGTCGCGATTATGGCAGAAGCGCACGGAATCAAAGACTTGAATGAGATTGGGACAACCGTTTGGAGGCCACCTTTTGTGCCGATTACTCTTGGCGCGCTTGGTGGGAGAGGTTTCGAAAACACTCGTTATTCACCTATGCAGTCCTGGCATGAAAAGCACAATGCCCAGCCGTTAGTCGCTGGTGAATGGATTCGCCCGGAACACTACGGCGACCCAATTGCTGAAGTTAAAAATGTTCGCTCCAATGTCGGTCTCATTGATGTGACGCCACTCGGAAAGCTAGACCTGCGTGGCGCCGATGTTCCGAAGTTGCTTAATTTGTTGTATGTCAACAAATGGTCACAACTTCCGATAGGCGGTGTTCGTTATGGCGTGATGTGTGCAGAAGACGGTGTAGTGATGGATGATGGCGTGACCGGTCGACTTTCTGATGATCACTACATTATGACCACCACTTCATCTGGCGCGGCGACAGTTTGGGAGTGGGTAGAAAACTGGTTGCAGACAGAACATCCAGAGTGGCAAGTGCATGTCACGCCGGTTACAACTGGCTATGCCAGCATCAATGTCGCTGGACCAAAAAGTCGCGAACTGCTATCCAGAGTGGTCAGCGATGTCGACCTTGCAAATAGTGCATTTCCGTATATGGCTGTGCGACAAGGCACCGTGGCCGGTGTCAATGATTGCTTTATGTGGCGAATTGGTTTTACTGGTGAACTAAGTTTTGAGATTCACGTGCCTGCCGGATATGGGATTCACGTTTGGGAATCACTTTTTTTCGCTGGAAAAGATCTTGGTGTCGGCGCATTCGGCGTTGAGGCGCAACGAATCATGCGCCTAGAAAAAGGCCATTTCATTGTTGGTCAAGATACTGACGGCTTAACTGTTGGGTATGCGGCTGACCTTGGTTGGTGCATCAAATTGGACAAGGGTGACTTTGTTGGAAAGCCCGAATTGGAATGGCAAAGCAAGCGGAATAATTACCAACGCCTTGTTGGGTTGCAGCCAATAGACCCAAAAATTGTTCCTGCTGAAGCAAGTCAGATTGTTGAGGGCGATCGAAAAATCGTCGGGCGAGTGACCTCGAGCCGTTTTTCACCAACGCTAGATAGATCTATTTGTTTGGGATTTGTTGAGCCACAATTGGCCACTCCCGGAACCGTCGTTATATGTCAATTGCCAGATCGAAGTCGAATCAAGCTTCGGGTAATGGATGGACCTGCACACTTTGATAAAGAAGGTTCGAGAATGAAGTCATGACTCCGGTGGCGATCAGTCCAATTAAGCAATTAGAACCTGTTGGTGAAGTTGGTGGCTGGCGCGTGAGTCAACGCCGAAGTGTGGCGTCGTTGCGGCTGATCGACATGACTCCGATGGCAAAAGTGCTCGTAAAAAGCGATGCCAATGGAACATATGCGACTGCACACGCAACACTATTTGGATCGGTTCAAGTGCTTAGTGATGGGGTGTTGGAAGTCGGGTGTGACCCTGGTGCATGGTTGAAGATTGGTCCAGTTGGAAGTGGTCGAAAGTTAGTCGACGAAGCCAACGCAAGTTTTTCAAATCAAACCGAATATCTAACGGTCATTGACCTAACTCACGGTCGAGCATTAATGCGACTCACGGGCAACAATGCCGAAAAGCTAATGAGCAAAATTTGTGCAATTGACTTGAGCGATGCGGCAATGCCTAATTTGAGCGCGTTTCGAAGTAGTGTCGCAAAATTGGTTTCAGATGTTATTCGTAATGATTTAGCAGATGGCACACGTTCGTTTTTGATCCACTGCGATCGATCAAGCGGCCAACATTTGTTTGATTGCATTCTTGATGCTGGTGCCGAGTTCGGCATTGATGTAGATGGTTGGGGTAACTAGTCAATAAGTTTGGGCTCGTGGTTATGTCGAGCGCATGCGGTCACCCAGAACAGATCGCACAAGCGCTCAGTGCGTCTACCTCGGCACTCCATGCCGCGGGAGATGTCGACACCCTGCGGTCGAGGGCGTTTTGATGATGCTCGGTGTTGTGGTTTTGATTGTTGGATTTTTTATTAACGTGTAAATCTTAAAACTATTTACCCCATTACCTGAGGATTTACCCAGCCCACAAAATTACGCACCGTAGTTGGAATCAAAGGGATGTATTTCGATGTGGGGCTGGCAATGTCCTCTCACGGGTGTAAGGGTGAAGATGGGGGCACCAATAGATACGACTATCAGGGGTGTGTTTAGATGTACCGCATGAGAAAAATTGCGCAAGTCGTCTTGGGGTTGGGGCTCGCATTCGCAGGCTCCACGCACCTTGGCGCGAATCGTTCCGAGTTTCAAGCACAAGTTCCGACAGTATTCGAAGATTATGCCGACTTTGTTGTGTTGGCATCTGGTGTCGCCGAGATTTTGCTCGGGCTCGGCTTGATCTTTGCATGGAAGTATCGCGCACAAATTGGTTGGGCCGTTGCCTTGTTTTTTGTGGCGATTTTTTGGGGCAACATTTCGCAATTCGTGAAT
>SXGU01411843.1_pt1 | contig 14188 bp, 17 predicted proteins | sample 3174531 | NCBI WGS metagenome assembly SXGU01 (sample SAMN11356863, study PRJNA531348) | freshwater metagenome | isolation source: freshwater sample F1-140 | place: China: Fuxian Lake, Yuxi | collected 2017-12-25
ATCGCCCTCGTCACCCTCCGCGGTGCGATTGCCGTTGGCCAGCAGTACGGGGAACTGCGCCTTCGGCCCCGCCATCCGCACGCTATAGGTGCTCAGCACGTCGGGGCGGTCGGGAAAGAAGGTGATGCGGCGAAAGCCTTCGGCCTCGCACTGCGTGCAGAGCATGCCGTTCGAGGCGTAAAGCCCCATCAGCTGGCTGTTCGCGGAGGGGTGGAGGCGAGTGACGATGGTCAACCGATGCGCCGCGCCCGGCAGCGTCACGAGCAGGTCGTCGCCTTCCATTGCATGACCATCGCTCTGCGCACCGTCCACCAACAGGGACACCAGCTCGAGCCCATCGCCATTGAGGCGCAGCACTGGCGAGGATTCCGCGGCCGGATTGCGCGCCACCTCGATCGTCGCGGTGACCAGCGTTTCCTCGAGCCCGAGCGCGAAATCGAGGTGGATGGTCGGCACCTTCCAGGCGAACGGCCGATAATCCTCCCGGCGGATCTCGGGCGGCGCGGTGGGGGCGACAGCGGCATCGGCCATCTCGGGATTGCCGTCGGGGGTTGCGGGGGTGCGGGCGATATCCATGAGCGGCGCTCTAGGGGATTTGCGTGGACGGTCCAGCCGCTACAACGCGGTCATGGGCAATCTGTTCATCTTCGGCATGGGCTACAGCGCCGCGCGGATCGCGGCAGCGATGACCGCGGAAGGCTGGCGGGTCGAAGGGACCGGCAAGGGCGGCACGCTGGCCTTCGGTGATGCCAGCGCGGTTGAGTTGGCGCTGGCTCGAGCGAGTCATGTCCTCTCCTCCGTGCCGCCGGTCGAGGACGACGACCCGGTCCTCGCAGGCTTCCAGGGGGCACTGGCAGGCCGCTGGCTCGGCTATCTGTCCTCCACTGGCGTCTATGGCGACACCGGCGGGGCATGGGTCGACGAAAGCGCGCTGACCGGTGGTGGCAGGCGCGGCGCGCGCGTTGAAGCCGATTCACGCTGGCTCGCGCTCGGGGCGCGGGTGTTCCGGCTGCCGGGCATCTACGGCCCTGGGCGCTCGCCACTCGACCGGGTCCTCGCCGGGACCGCCCACCGCATCGACCTGCCCCGGCAGGTATTCAGTCGCATCCACGTCGAGGATATTGCCGGCGGCGTCGCCGCGGCCATCGCCGCCGATGCGCCGCCGGGCGCCTACAATCTCGCAGACGACGAGCCGGCAAGCCAGAATGCCGTCGTGGAACACGCCTGCCGTCTCCTCGGGCTGCCGTTACCGCCGCTGCAGACCCTCGATGAAGCGAAGCTCAGCCCCATGGCGCGCAGCTTCTATGCGGAAAATCGCCGCGTGGCGAACGGCAAGCTAAAGCGAGTAGCGAATTGGCAGCTCCGTTTTCCAAGCTACCGCGAGGGACTGGCGTCGCTCGTTTCGTGAGCGGCCGCTGGCGGGGGAACCGCGCGGGCCCGCAACGCGATCAGCATTCCCGCCATGCCCAGCACCGCGCCCGCGGCGGCCAGCGGGCTCCAGGCATAGCCTTCGACGAAGGTGGAGATCAGCATTGCGATCACGACCACCAGCACGCCGTTGTAGGCGGCGCGCCCCGGGCCGATGCTGCGGACGATGCCGTAGTACAGCGGGAAGGTGATCACCGATCCGGCAAGCGCGAGATAGGCGGTGCCGGCCCAGAAGGCCGCGCTGGTCGGTATCACCGGCGGTCCGGCGGTTGCCCAGGCTATGGCGACGTCGATGCCCGTACCATAGAGCATCGCCCAGGCCAGCAGGCTGGCGAGCGGCAGCGCGCGCCCGGTGTCATTGGCCTGGATGACATTGGCGATCGAGGCGGACAGAATGCCCCCCACGGTCAGCGCCACGCCCAGCGGCACATCGCCGTCCAGCCGAACCGCGCGGGCTTCCTCTACCAGCAGCAGCACCACGCCCGCGATCGCGACCGCGCTGCCGGCCATGAAACGCGGGGTGATCCGCTGCCCCAGTAACAGAAGCGCGAGCAGCGCGTTGGGCACCATCAGCAGCGCGAACATCACCGCCACGATCCCGCTCGTCAGGTGCTCTTCGGCCCGATAAACGAAGTTGAAATTGCCGCAAAATTGGAAGGCGCCCAGCGCCAGCGCGAGCAGATGCCCCTTGCGTCCGATACCGAGCGGCTTGCGCGTCGCCAGGGCCAGCAGGAACATCGCCGGAGTGGCGATGGCGAAACGATAGGCGACCGACCAGCTCGGCGCGACTTCCGAGATTTGGCCAATGATGACGTACCACGTCGAACCCCAGATCAGGGCCACCAGCAGGAACGGCGCGGCGACCCACAGGCGCAGCAGGGCGTGGGGCGGACGCGGCGGTTCGGGATCTCTCACAGGGCTGCGATCGCCCGCGCGAGTGCGAGCGCGTCTTCCTCGCGGGTGTTCCAGGCGGTCACGAAGCGCGCCGCATCGGCGCCCCAGTCGTAGAAGCCGAAATCTTGCCCACGCAGCGTCTCGCGCTCCCCGGGCGACAGCCGCACGAAGAGCTCATTCGCCTCCACTGGATGCATCAGCCGGTCGCCGCAGGCCGCCGCGATTTCCGCCGCCGCGGCATTTGCGGCGCGCGCATTGTCGAGCCATAGTCCGTCGGTGAGCATGGCCAGCAATTGCGCGGCGAGGTAGCGCCCCTTGGACTGGAGGTGGCCGGCGCGCTTGCGGCGGTAACGCGCCACATCCCCCAGCGCCGGATCGAAGAACACCACCGCCTCGGCGCTCATGCCGCCGTTCTTGACGCAACCGAAGCTCAGAGCGTCGACGTCGCCCGCTGCCTCTGCCGCGGGGCAGCCGAGGAAGGCGACCGCATTGGCGAAGCGCGCCCCGTCCATGTGCAAGCGCAGCTTGCGCGCCCGCGCCCTGGTGGTGATCGCCGCCAGCTCTCCAGGCCGATAGCTGCGGCCAAATTCGCTTGCCTGGGTCAGGCTGATCGCATGCGGCTGGACCTGGTGCACATCGTCGCGGATCGGGTCGATCACCGCGGCAATGGTTTCCGGCGTCAGCTTCGCGCCCTCGCCCTCGGCCAGCAGCAGCTTCGCGCCGTGAAGATAGAAGCCGGGCGCGCCGCCCTCATCGACCTCGATATGCGCCTCGCGGTGGCAGACAACGCCGCCGTGGGGCGGCACCAGCGTTGCCAGCGCGAGGCAGTTGGCGGCGGTGCCGGTCGCCACCCACAGCGCCGTGACCTCGCGTTCGAACAGCGCCGAGAACGCTTCGTCAAGCCGCCGCGACAGCGCATCCCCGTCATAAGGCGCGTCGCTCGCATCGGCGGCGAGCAGTGCCTCCCACACCTTGGGGTGGACCGGGGCGGCATTGTCGGAAAGGAAGGAAGCCATCTGCGGAACGGCTCTAGAGCCGCATCATTACTTCGCAAGAAGGAGAAAATTTCCATGGCCCCCGAAAAAGCTGGCGTGATGATCACCCATGAGGATCGCGGCGACCGCGGGCGCTATGTCGCCACTGTCGACGACAGCGAGCACACGGGCCATCTCGACTGGACGGCGCGTGGCGACGATGTCCGCGCGGCCACCCATACGCTGGTGCCCCCGCCGATCGGCGGACGCGGAGTGGCGGCGAAGCTGGTCGAGGCCATGGTCGCCGATGCCCGCGCGCAGGGTTTTCGCATTGACCCGCGCTGTTCCTATGTCGAGACCATGTTCCGGCGCCACAAGGAATGGGCCGACCTGCGCGCCTAGCCCTGGCGGTGCGCCTCGCCCGCGATCCAGGTGGCGGTGACCTGCCCTGCGTCGTCCAGCGCCACCAGATCGGCTTGCATCCCGGGCGCGATTGCGCCCAGTCGATCCGCCAGCCGGAGGAACGCAGCGGGCGTGCCCGAGGCCATGCGCGAAGCGTCCGCGATGCTTGCGGCGGTCTGCGCCATGACATTGGCGAAAGCCGCGGCCATGGTGAGATGCGAGCCGGCCAGCGTGCCGGCCTCATCCGTCAGCATGCCCTCCGATAGCCGGATTTGGCGGCCCTGGAGATGGAAGCTGTCGGTGTCGCTGCCCACGCTGGGCATGGCATCGGTCACGAGCATGATCCGCTCGGGCCCCTTGGCCTTCAACGCCACGCGCAGCGCGGCAGGGTGGAGATGGTGGCCGTCCGCGATGACACCGGCAAAGATTGCGTCGTCCTCAAGCGCCGCCCCGACCATGCCCGGCGCGCGATGGCTGAAGCCACTCATGGCGTTGAACAGGTGAGTGACGCCGCTCGCTCCGGCGGCGAAGGCCGCCCGCGTCGTATCGTAATCGGCGTCGCTGTGCCCCAGCGCCACAACCACGCCCGCGGCGGCGAGCTGTGCGATCTGAGCCAGGCTCGCGGCCTCGGGCGCCAGCGTCACCAGAGTCCGCCCCCGGCTCAATGAGCTGAACAGCGCGATGTCCTCATCGCGCAGCACGCGCAGCCTATCGGCGCGGTGGATGCCTCGGCGTGGCGAGGCAAGAAATGGCCCTTCGATGTGTAAGCCGAGCACGCCAGGCACCCCGGCGGCGATGGCTTCATCCGCTGCCGCGATGGCGGCGGCGACGGTGGCGAGATCGTCGCTGATAAGCGTGGGCAGGAACCCGGTCGTGCCGAAGCGCCGGTGCGCTGCGCCGATCGCGGCAATGCCTTCCACGGTAGGATCGTCGTTGAACAGCACTCCGGCGCCGCCGTTGACCTGCACGTCGATGAACCCCGGCAGCAGCAGAGCGCCGTCGAGGTCAACGATCTGGGCGTTGGGGGGCGGTTGCCGCGTGACGGCGGCGATAGCGCTGCCTTCGACCACAATGCCGGTGTCGTCGCGCAGGGCACCGGGCAGCATGACCCGCCCGTTGATGAGGGCAATGGTCACAGTGGGCGAGGTAGGCAGAGGGATTGGCCTTCGGCCAGATCCGGCGCGGACGCGCCTACGATTGGGAACCAAGGGTTCGTCCGCCTCTCCGGCTTCGCCAGGCCGTTCAGGCCAATGGCGTGACCGGTCTGGCGGAGACGGAGGGATTCGAACCCTCGGTACCCTTGAGAGGTACGGTTCCTTAGCAGGGAACTGGTTTCAGCCACTCACCCACGTCTCCGGCTGGCGGCTCCATTACGGAGCGCGGGCCTATAGACGCGGGTTTGATGCGCTTCAAGGCCCGTTCCCGGTGCCAGGTGGACTCACCCCATCGCAAATCCGATTCGGTTCATCGCGGGCTCATTGCCCGGGCTGCAATCCGAGCCTTCAATATCCACCATATTATCGTCGCCCTCGGGAGGGGCTGATCCGATGACACCACGGGCCATGCGTTTCCTTGCCCCGCTTGCAGCGGCCGCCGCCGCTTGCGGCCTCACTGCCTCACCGCTCGCCGCCCAGGTTCAGACGGTCGATCCGGACAGCGCCTATAATGCTCCGGTCGATGGCGATCTCGAGCCGCAGCCGCAGCCCGCGCAGGAGGTTGCCGCCCCGGTCGATCCCGCCGCACCCGTGCCGGCTGAAACGGCGCCTGCGATCGGCACGCCTGCCACGGCTACGGCCACGACAACCGCAGCGGCAGCCGGTGACACCACCCAAACCTACCGCGAAGACGACCTGATCGGCGCGGCCGAGGGCGTATTTGGCAAGGGCGCGCAGGGCGTTGCCGAGATGATCCGCAAGACGCTCAAGGACCAGGGCCAGCCCAATGGCTATATCGTCGGGCGCGAAGCAGGCGGCGCCTTCTTCGTCGGCCTGCGCTATGGCTCGGGCACTCTGCATCACAAGGTGGAAGGCCAGCGGCCGGTCTACTGGACCGGCCCGTCGGTGGGTTTCGACGTCGGCGGCAGCGCGGGCAGCACCTTCGTGCTGGTCTACAATCTTTACGACAGCGAAGACCTTTACAAGCGCTTCCCCGCGGGCGAAGGGCAGGCCTATGCCGTCGGTGGCCTCAACGCCAGCTACATGCGCTGGGGCGACGTGGTGCTGATCCCGATCCGCGTGGGCGCCGGCCTGCGCCTCGGGGTGAACGCGGGATATATGAAGTTTTCCAAGAAACAGAACTGGTTACCGTTCTGACAGCAAAAGCCAGCCCTTCGGGTCGATAACAATAACCAGAGGGACTGGCTGGGGCCGCGGCAGGAATTCCCCCCAACCGATTCCGGTTGCGGCCCCAACCCCTTCGCGGCATGTGCGCTGCGATGCTAGATACGCTCCAGCCCCAGCCCGCCGACGCGCTGCTCGCGCTCATCAAGCTCCACGATTCCGACCCGCGCGCCGACAAAATCGATCTTGGCGTCGGCGTCTATCGCACGAATACTGGCGACACCCCGGTGTTCGCGGCGATCAAGGTGGCGGAGCAGCGACTGGTCGATGGCCAGGACAGCAAGGCCTATCTTGGGCCCGAGGGCGACATGGGCTTCGTCGCGTCGCTGATGCCGTGGATCTTCGGCTCGGATCACGGCATCGGTGGTCGCATCCAGGGCATGCAGACCCCCGGCGGCACCGGCGCGGTTCGCCTGGCGGCGGCGCTCGCGGCGCGCAGCGGCGCGCGGCGGGTCTATCTCGGCACGCCGAGCTGGCCGAACCACCGGCAGATCTTCGACGACCTTGGGCTCGAAACCGTGCCCTTCAACCACGCCGCTGCCGATGGCTCGGCAGACATAGAAGCGGCGCTTGCGGCGATTCGCTCGGCCGGGCCGCAGGACGCGGTGCTGCTGCACGGCTGCTGCCACAATCCCACGGGCATCGAATACTCCGACGACCAATGGGCCGCACTGGCCGCCGCGCTCGCCGAAAGTCCGGTCTTGCCCATTCTCGACCTGGCCTATCACGGCCTGGGGCGCGGCATGGACGAGGACGCGGCCGGGCTGCGCACCGTGCTGGCGGCGGTGCCGGAGGCACTGGTCGCCTACAGCTGCGACAAGAACTTCGGGCTCTACCGCGACCGGGTCGGGGCGCTCTATTTCCTCGCCGAGCGCGGCCACGAAACCATCGCCTCCAACGCCAATGCGCTGGCCCGCGCCGCCTGGTCGATGCCGCCCGATCACGGCGCTGCGGCAGTGCGGATCGTGCTCGAAGACGCAGCCCTGACCGCGCAGTGGCAGGACGAGCTCACGGGGATGCGCGCACGGATGCGCCGGGTGAGAGAGCGCCTGGCGGCAGCGGACAACACCGTGCCCGGCCTCAACCTCGCAGCGATCGGCCAGGGTACCGGCCTCTTCGCAATGCTGCCGCTCGACAAGGCGCAGATCGAGGCGCTGCGGCGCGATCACGGCATCTACATGGCGGGCTCGGGCAGGATCAACGTCGCTGGGCTGACCGAGGGCAACACGGCCCGGTTCATCGCCGCGCTGGCCGATGTGACGGGTGTCGATGGATAGGCAGCCCCGGCTCGAGGGCCCGACGGTGCTGCTGCGGCCCTTGGGCACGGAGGATCGCGAGGCTCTCTATCAAGTGGCCGCGGACCCGGAGCTGTGGGCACTGCACCCCGCGCACGACCGCTGGCAACGGCCGGTGTTCGATGCCCTGTTCGACGAGGCGCTGGCGCACGGCGGGGCGCTCGCGGTGATCGACAAGGCGTCGGGCCGGATTATCGGCTCTTCGCAATACCGCCCCAGCGCCAAGGTGCCCGGGGCGGTCGAGATCGGCTGGAGCTTCCTCGCCCGCAGCCATTGGGGCGGCGCGACCAATCGCGAGCTCAAGCGGCTGATGCTGACGCATTTGCTGGCGCATGTGGACCTGGCGGTGTTCCGGGTGGGCATCGACAATCACCGCTCGCGCCGGGCGATGGAGAAGATCGGCGGGCGGCTGATGGATCTGCGCGAGGACGTGCCATATCCCGATGGCCGGGTGATCGCGCAGGTGTTCTACGAAATCGACCGCGCGGGTTTCGCCGCCGGCCCCCTCAGTCCCTGAGGCTCTGCATCCGCTGGAGATAGCGGGCGAGCACGTCGATCTCGAGGTTGACCGCGTCGCCTTCCGTCAATCCACCCAAGGTCGTCACCTCGGCGGTGTGCGGAATGATGTTGAGCCCGAACACCGCGCTGCCATCCGCCTCGTCCGATACCGTGTTCACCGTAAGCGACACCCCATCGACGGTGATGGAGCCCTTGGCGGCGATGAACGGTGCAATCGGTGCGGGAGCGCGGACGGCGAGGCGAACCGAGCCGCCGTCTCCGTGGCGGCTGACCACCTCGCCCACCGCGTCGACATGGCCGGTAACCAGGTGACCCCCTAGCTCGTCGCCCAGTTTCAGCGCAGGTTCGAGGTTCAGCCGCCGGCCCGGCTGCCACATGCCGGGCACGGTGCGGCTCGTCGTTTCGTGCGAGACGTCGACCGCGAACCACATGTCGCCCGCCGTCCCGCCGGTCTCGACGACCGTCAGGCATACGCCCGAGCAGGCGATGGACGCGCCGATAGCGATGCGCTCCGGCTCACAGGGGCAGGCGATCTTGAGGTGAAGATCGCCGCGTTGCTCGGCGCTGGCGACGGTGCCGGAGGCGGTGACTATGCCGGTGAACATGGGGTGCGCTCGTAGGCGGTGTAGCTATCGCTGCCAAGCCGGCGGCGTTCCACGACGCGCCATTTGTCATGCGCTTGGGCAAGATCGCGGAGCCCGATGTCACCAACCCCCGAACGACCATCCCCAATCACGATGGGCGCGGTGTAAAGGTCTATTCGGTCGACGAGGTCGCGCGCCAGGAAAGCCGCGGCAGTGATCGCGCCGCCTTCGACATAGAGATACTGCACGTCCCCCATCTCGCCGATCGCTTCGGGCGCGGCCAGGGTGCGCGCGCCTTGGACACGGCCGGAGGTCAGCACCCAGCGTTCCGGGCTGCGGCTCTCCAGTCCAGGCAGACGAACGTCGAGCCGCGGCGTGTCGCTACGCCATGTCCCGCCGCCGACCAGGATTGCATCGGCCAGCGCCCGGCGCGAATGGACATGCGCGCGCGCCTCGGGGCCCGTGATCCACCGGCTGTTGCCGTCCGCCAGCGCCAGGCAGCCATCGAGCGAAAGCGCCAGCTTGAGCGTGACATGCGGGCGCCCGCGTTCGGCATGGGCGAGATAGCCCGCCAGGCTGCGGCGGCTCGCGGCGTGGTCGACGCACGACGCCGCAATCCCCGCCGCCCGCAATCGCTCCAGCCCCTGCCCCGCCGTTCGCGGATCGGGGTCGAGCACGCCGGCCACCACCCGCCCCACCCCGGCGGCGATCAGCCGGTCGGCACAGGCCGGGCCACGCTCCGACTCGTGCGCGCAGGGTTCCAGCGTGACATAGGCCGTCGCGCCGGCCGCGCGTTCGCCTGCCTGCGCCCGCGCCATCGCCTCGGCATGCGGGCGCCCCCCTGGCTGCGTCCAGCCACGCCCCACGACCACGCCGCTGCCGACCAGAATAGCGCCAACCGCGGGATTGGGCCGGCTTAGGGGACGCGCGCGAAGCGCGAGGCGAGCCGCGGCGTCGAGCCAGCCGGCATCGCCACCAACGCGGTCAGCGTGCAGCGGTGTCAGCCTTGGCCGCTGCGGCTGCGGCTGCGGCGGCCTTCTCAGCGGCGATCTTGCGCTCCATCGCGTCCACGTCGATCCCGGTGGCGCGGCCGAGCGCGCGGTACATCTCCTTGACCTCTTCGTCGCGCTTCGCCTGCTCGGCGGCCAAGCGCTCCTTGCGACGCTGGTTGGCGCGGTTTGAAGCGGCGATCTCGGCGTCGCTACGCCCGGCCTCGAAGGTCGAGATGAAGGACACCTTGGGTGGTTCGGGCGGCACCAGCACGCGTTCCTTGGCCACCCAGAACAGCAGGGTGAAGGTGCACAGCAGCGAGGCGCCAAGCACCGGCCAGCGATAGGGCGTGGGCCGCCGGATCTCGTTCCAGAAATCGGCGATCCCGCCCGCCGGGTTGAAGCGCGAAGTGAACCGCATGGCGGGCAAGATAGGGGGTGGCGCGCGGCTTCGCCAGTCTCGCTTCGCTCATCGCGCCGGTCACTGCGTCTTTTCGGAGGGTCGCCGGGTACGGATCGGCGGCCGAATCGATAAGGGTAGATCGAAAGAGTGGTCAGCCGAACTCGCCGTAGAGCCCGCGGCCATGCTGCCGCAGCCAGCCGTCGGCCTCTTCGATCGCACCCTCGTACAGCGCCGCGAGCAGCGCATGGAAGGCCGGGCTGTGATCGAAGTGGACGAGATGCGCGACCTCGTGGGCGACCACCGAGCGGCGGACGGAATCGGGCGCCATCACCAGCCGCCAGTTCACCCTGACGATCCCCTTGGTCGAGCAGCTGCCCCAGCGCCGCCCGGCGCGGGTGAGGCGCAGCTGGGGCACGGGGACGCCGGCGGCGGCGCAATATTCGGCCAGATCCGCCGCCATCACCCGCTGCGCCTCGCTCTCAAGCCAACGCTGCAGCCGCCTTGCTAGCGTCTCGCGCGGGCCGCCCAGCGTCAGTCGCGCTTCGCCCAGCAGCGGCCGGCGCGAGGCGCTGGGGCGCCAGTCTATCGCCAGATCAACCCCGCGATAGCGCAGCGTGCCGCGGGCCACCGGGTCGACCGGCGCGGGAACCTCGGCAAGCTGGGCTTCCAGCCAGGGCTTGCGGACCTGGGCAAAGGCCACGGCGTCCTGGCTGCGGCACCAGCGCGGCAGCGTGATGCGGACCGCGCTGCCGTCGGGCGCGAGCCGCAGGGTGAGTCTCCGCGCGCGGGCGTGGCGGTTCAATTCTATCGGCACGCACCGGCCGGCCAGCTCGATCTGCGGCTCGGCCTCGGCGGCCTTGGCCGATGCGCGCAGCCATTCGATCATGCTTCTTCCCGCTCCTCCTCCACCGGCCATTCGACGATATGATGTTCCAGCGGCCCGGCGACATCCTCGCTCACCACCCGGCCGGCCACCGATACCCCGGCGCGGACCACCCCTTCGCGGTCGCCGGTAAGCAGATAATGCCAGCCGGGCAGGGGGCGTCCGGCGGCGCGGCGTCGATAGGCGCAGGTCGATGGCAGCCAGTCCACGCTGTCGACGATTTTCAGCGTCAGCCGCAGGCAATCGGGGACGAAGGCCTTGCGATGGGCATAGTCGCGGCAGCGCGCGGTTTTGGTGTCGAGCAGGGTGCAGGCGATATTGGTTTCCGCCACCTCGCCAGTGTCCTCGTCCTCCACCTTGTGCAGGCAGCAGCGGCCGCAACCGTCGCACAATGCCTCCCATTCGGCCTGGCTGAGCTCGGCCAGAGGAAGCTCCCAGAACCGATCGCGCAGCATGGGCGCCGCCTTCAGCGCACCCATCGGCTCAGTTCCGCCGCCACGGCTTGCGGCCCCTGGTCGGTCGGCAGCGTGCCGAGCGGCTCGCCCTCGGGATCGAACAGATAGGTGATGTTGGTGTGGTTGACCAAATAGCCGCCGCCAGGCTGCTCCGCGCCTTTGGAGGAGAAGACCTTGAACGCGGACTTGGCCGCCTCGACCTGTGTGGGCGTGCCGGTCAGCCCGATCAGCTCGGGCATGAATGCGGCGGCGAATTCGCCGACCTTTTCGGGTGTATCACGCTCGGGCTCGACGGGGATGAAAATCGGCTGCACGCGTTTCGCCAGCTCCGGATTCGCGCGCGCGAAGATCTTGAACCCTTGGCTGAAACGCTGGACATCGGTCGGGCAGACGTCCGGGCAATAGGCATAACCGAAATAGACGATCCGGTACTTGCCGGCAAAATCGCTCCAGCGCACCGTCTTGCCGGTCTTGTCGACCAGTTCGAATGGGCCGCCGATGGCTGCGCCGCGCAGGTCCACGCCGTCGCTCGAAGGGCCGGTGGGCGAGTTTGCGGACGGGGCCTGGCAGGCGGCGAGAAACAGGGCGGGAGCGAGCACGAAATGGCGGCGGGGCATGGCATCGCGGTTCATGGTCTGCTAACTGCCAGGGCGCAAGGGCGCCGCCACGGTGCACTGCGCACAATTCACCAAGGATGGATGGGATCGATGCGTCGGATCGGAGTGCTCGGACTGATGTGTGCGGCTGCCGCAGCGCTGGCCGTGGCCGCGCCCGCGAGCGGACAGAATTTTTCCGAAGGGTACGAATTCCTCAAGGCGGTCAAGGAACGCAAGGGCACGGAGGCGATGGACGCGCTGAATCGGCCCGGCAGCACCGTGGTCAACGCGCGCGACATCGCCACCGGCGAAAGCGCGCTGCACGTCGTCACCCAGCGGCGCGACGCGACCTGGCTGCGGTTCCTGATCGGCAAGGGCGCGAATGTGAATCTGGTCGACAAGCGTGGGGTCACGCCGCTCCAGCTGGCGACTAATCTGGGCTGGGCCGAGGGGGTGGAGATTCTGGTCGGCGCGCGGGCTACCGTCGATCTCACCAATCACGCGGGCGAAACGCCGCTAATATCGGCGGTCCATCGCCGCGATGCCGCGCTGGTGCGAGCGTTGCTCAAGGCCGGCGCCGATCCCGAACGCAGCGACAATTCGGGGCGGAGCGCGCGCGATTATGCCGAACTCCTGGGCTCGCAGGGCGCCATCCTGGCCGAGCTCGACCAGGCGCGCGAGGCTCGCAAGGCCAACGCCGCCAAGACCTACGGCCCGGGCGTTTGACGATGGCGGAAGGCGCCGCCGCTGCCCCGGTCAGCGATATGACGCTCGACGAGCTTCGGCTGCGCCTGGCCCCGCATATCGCCGATGCGGCGGTGTTCGACGGGTGGAGCGATGCGGCACTCATCGCTGGGGCGCAGGCGGCTGGTGCGGACGAGGATGTCGCCCGGCTCGCCTTCAAGGACGGCGCAATGGGCATGATCGGCGCGTGGATTGAGACGATCGATCGCGCGATGGCCGTCGCGCTCCCGGCCGAGTTGCTGGCGACGATGAAGATTCGCGAGCGCATCCGCAGCCTCGTCCAGTTCCGGCTGGACGCGGTGGCCGGGCGGGAGGAGGCGCTGCGCCGCGCGCTGGCGATCATGGCGATGCCCCAGAACGCCGGGCAGGCGCTAAAGACCGGCTGGCACAGCGCCGATGTAATGTGGCGGCTGGCGGGCGATACCGCGACCGATTGGAACCATTATTCGAAGCGCGCCATCCTCGCCTCGCTTTATGGCGCGACGTTGGCTGTGTTCGTGGGCGACGAGAGCGAGGGCAAGGCCGAAACGCGCGCCTTCCTCGACCGCCGGATCGAGGGCGTAATGCGGTTTGAAACCCTCAAGCGGAAATGGCTGCAGCCGCAGGGCGAGCGGTTTTCGCCCGTCCGCTTCCTCGGCCGGCTGCGCTATCCGGCGCGCTGAACTCTCACCGCGCTACCGCTCGGCTGCCTGACTCCGCCGCTATTGCAAATCGGTTGCAAAAACGCCGCCCCCCGCCTAGGCGACCGTCATGACTTTGGATGGGCTCGGAACCGGCGTGACGGCGCGGATCGCCGCGGTCGACTGGGCCGCGCTCGCGCCGGATGAGGCCAAGCGGTTGCAGGCGCTCGGGATCGACGATGGCGCGGAAATCAGCATCGCGCACCGCGGCGTCTTCGCCGGCCGCGATCCCCTGGCCATCCGCATTGGCAGCATGACCGTGGCGCTGCGTCGCCGCCATGCCCGCGCAATGACGGTCGAAACGCTATGACGCGCCATCGCACCGCCGCGCTGGTCGGCAACCCCAATTCGGGCAAGAGCGCGCTCTTCAACGCGCTCACCGGCGCGCGCCAGAAGATCGCGAATTATCCGGGCGTCACGGTGGAGCGCAAGGCGGGCCGGCTGCTGCTGCCGAGCGGCGAACCGGTCGAGCTGCTCGACCTGCCCGGCGCCGACAGCTTCGATGCCGCCAGCCCCGACGAGCTGGTGACGCGCCAGGTGGTGCATGGGGAGTTCTGCGGCGAGGCGGTGCCTGAGGTTCTGGTGCTGGTGCTCGATGCCGCAAACCTGGAGCAGCACCTGGTGTTCGCGCAGGAAGTGCTCGAGCTCGGCCGGCCGACGGTGGTGGCGCTCAACATGGTCGACATGGCCGAGCGCGACGGGCTGACGCTCGATCCCGAGGCATTGTCGGAGGCGCTTGGCGTGCCGGTAATTCCGACCGTGGCGGTGCGGCGCCGCGGCATCGACGAGCTGAGCGCCGCGATTGCCGTGGCCGAACACCGCTCCCACGCTCCACCGCACCCGAACCAACACCTGACGCTGCCCGAACGCCGGCTGGCCGCGCGCACGATGGCCAGGGCCGCGATTCTGGCCAAGACCACACGGCATACGCTGGCCAGCGGCCTCGACCGGGTGCTGCTGAATCCATGGGCCGGGCCGCTCATTCTGTTCTTGCTGCTGTTCG